>Ga0207813_100080_pt1 | contig 73588 bp, 74 predicted proteins | sample A23E3SouthBayCA_2_FD_187730 | JGI IMG/M metagenome (GOLD analysis project Ga0207813, IMG submission 187730) | Aerobic enrichment media microbial communities from Eden Landing Ponds, California, USA - A23 E3 (4) (SPAdes) | ecosystem: Environmental > Aquatic > Marine > Unclassified | place... | reverse complement strand
TCGCTGAGCGGGATATTCTCGCTCGGTCAACCGCACAGCACCGCACTCGCTCGAATAGGGCCCGCGCAGGCGACCACGGGCTTCGCCCGCCAGCGGCCCTCGCCCTTTCAGTCCGCCAGGGAGAATTACGTTGCACAGGCCGTCTCGACGGTGAACGTTCGGTAGCCGACCCCACAAACAGATCCCTGGCGGACTGGAAGGGCGAGGTGGGCTCGCGGCGAGCGAAGCGAGCGGAGTCGCCTGCGCGGGCTCTATCCGCGCGGGCGGTGCCGAGAGCGCGGATATCCCGCGTGGTTCGAGAGACCGTGGCTCTCTCGGCATCTCGAAAATCTTCGATTTTCGGTGACAGCGACCGCGAGCACGCCGAGGGCTTCCATCGCACGACGATGACTGCGGTTGCGGTAGCTGTGACGGCTCGAACTGTTACATTTTCTCCCTGAAACTCTCCGATAGCTTCTCCACCGCTTCGACCGCGCTTCTCCCCGCCGGCACACATCGTTGTGAGTCCTATGTGAGTTATAGACGATAGAATTAAATAGTAATTCTTCTAGAACTCACATCATGGCGCGCGAGGTGCGGATCACCATCGACGACGACGAGGTCTTCGAGCGGATGAAAGCCCGCAAGGGCGCGCTCGACCTCTCCTGGGAGGAGGTACTCCACCGCGGACTGCGCGAGGTCCCTGGGGAGCACCCCGGCGAACCCGGCCCACCGGGGAGCGAGGCCCGCGGTACTGCACAGCACTCACCGGGGTCCGGCGGCGACATCCCCGGTCCGGAGAGCGACCACTTCGAACAGCACTGGCGCCACCACACCCAGCACGCCCGTCACGGCCGTCGTGGGGCGGAGTCGGGTGAGGGCGAACGGGGCGGCCCCGGCGGCCCTGGCGGACCCGCCAGCCCGGGCGGCCCGGAGGACTCGGTCGGCGAACTCGTCGAGGGCATCAAGGCACAGGTCCACGACCAGGTGCGCGAGTCCCTCCGGGCGTCGATGGAGTCCGTGGAGGCGGCGGGGTCGGACCTGGACCGCCAGATGACCGAACTCGAAGCGGCCGAGGACGCCGTCCTCCGATTCGACGAGGCCGTCGGCGACGACCGGCGCTACCGGGTGCCCCTGCGGGTCCGCCTGGAGACGAGTCGCGCCGGGATGGACGTCACCGTCGTCGCTGTCCGGACGGGCAAGTCCGTCACCGACACGAACCGCTTCGACAGCGAGAGCCGGCGCGCGGTCAACGTCCACCTCGCGAGCGGCGGCACGGCCACGCTGTCGTTCGGCGGCGGCGAGGATTACGACGTCGCGCCGGCCCTCGCGTGGAGTCACGGCGACGACGGCGTCCCGACCGTCACCGACGTCGAGATCGAGGAGGTCGTCCTCGATGGATAGTGAGGCCGACGACACCGGGGGCGACGAACACCCGAACGGGACCGGCGACGTCGTATCCGTCGGGGCAGACCTCGGGGAGACGGCAGCGACGTTCGACCTTCTCGGCGACGAGACGCGCGTCCGGATCGTGCGAGCGCTCGCCGACGCTGCCGACGGACTGCGCTTTTCGGAACTCCAGTCACGGGCCGGCGTCCGCGACCCCGGGCGGTTCAACTACCACCTGGAGAAACTCCGCGGGCGCCTCGTCGAGAAATCGGGGGAGACATACGTGCTGACCCCGGCAGGTGTCGACGTCGCGGACCTGCTATGACGGGTCCCCACTGCCAGGCATGAAGGTCAGCCACTACTTCGAGTGGGAGGACGCCATCACCGGCGGGTTCGCCCAGTCTGTCAACAACCAGCGCGAGATACTCGACCGGCAGGGGATCGACTACACCACCGAACCCACCGTAGACGCCGACCTGTTGCACCTCAACAACACGGGCCCCCGGTCGGTCTACTGGGCCAGGCGTGCCCGCCGCGCCGGGGTGCCGGTACTCGCTCACACCCACAACACGGCCGCGGATTTCCGGGAGAGTTTCGTCTTCTCGAACCTGCTCGCCCGCCCCCTGAAGCCCTATCTCGCGTGGGCCTACGGCCAGGCCGACCACCTCGTCTGTCCCTCCGAACACAACCAGGCGGTCGTCGCCGGCTACACGGACACACCCTCGACGGTCATCTCGAACGGCTTCGACGGCGACCGCTTTGCGGGGTACGACGACACAGACCTGCGCGCGGAGTATCTCGACCGCTACGACCTCGATCCGCCGGTCGTCTGCATGTTCGGACACGTCATCAAGCGCAAGGGCCTCCGTACCTTCGTCGAGACGGCCCGCGCGATGCCCGACACCGACTTCGCGTGGTTTGGCTACCTCAACCCAACCGGCGGCCGGTTCGACCGCTTCCTCCAGCCCCGTGAGACCCGCAAACTCGTGGCGAACTCCCCCGACAACTGTACGTTCACGGGCTACATCGACGACCCGCGCGGTGCGCCGGCCGCCGGCGACGTCTTCTTCTGGCCCTCGAAAAACGAGAACGAGGGGATGGCGCTCCTGGAGATGATGCACTGTGGACTCGCGCCGGTCGTCCGGTCGATCCCCACCTACGAGTGGCTCGAGGACGGCGACGCCTGCCTCAAAGTCGACGCCAGCGCGGGCGACGGCGTCGAGGCGTTCGTCGAACCGCTCCGTCGGCTCTGTGACGACGCGAAGTTGCGCGCGGAGATCGGGGCTGCCGCGGCCGAACGCAGCGAGGAATTCACGCTGGAAGCGGTGGGAGATGACCTCCTCGCGCTCTACGACAGACTCGTCTGAGACCGACTCGTCTGAGCGTCTCGTTCGAACGCTTCGGAAAGTAGGACCCGCAGTCGTGAGACGTCGCAGAAACAGTCGCAGTCGCTCGTGCCCCCGAACAGGTCGGATCCGTCACGGCGAGGCAGGCCGGATCGCGGCCGAGGCAGCTCCGGTCAGGTCTCGATCTCGGCCGCGTCCTCGATCTTCATGCCTTCGAGTTTCTCGATGATGTGGTCGATCTTGCCGTCGAGGTCGTCGACGAACTCGGCGGTGTCTTCTGTGGTGATCGCGCCCTGGCTGGAGGGCTCGATGAGGTTCTCTTCTTCGAGGACCCGAAGGGAGTAGCGGACCTTGTGGTGGGGGTAGCCCGTCTCGTTGGACATCTTCACGATGCCGATGGGCTCGTTCTGGATCACCATCCGCAAGACCTGCAGATGACGCTCCAGCATGTCTACTTCCTTCTCAAGCCTGTCTATCATGGCAATTGTTAACTTGTGTTTGAGGGTTTTAAAAGTTGCTGTCGGTCCGAGACCGCACCGAACGGGTGTCTGCGGCGGCCGAAACGGCCATAGAGCCGGTTTCGCGCCCCGTCAGGAGGAGCGTTCTCCGTGGTAACAGTTAACGATTCCGGTCTCGGGGATCGCGTCCGGCGACAGTCCAGGACGGCAGCCAGGGCAGGTCCACAGTCTCGGGGGACAACCGAGCGAGTCGGCGGTCCCGGGTAACTACCGACGCGAGTCGGCGGTCGCAAGTAGCTACCGGAGCGGACCGTAATCGGTTTACCCCGGACGGGGGAAGTCCGAGCGTATGACCGCCACGATCGTCGGCGCGCAACTCGGCGACGAAGGGAAGGGTGGCATCGTCGACGTCTACGGCGACGACGCCGACGTGGTCGTCCGCTATCAGGGCGGCGACAACGCCGGCCACACCGTCGTCCACGAGGGTACCGAGTACAAACTCTCGCTCGTCCCCAGCGGCGCCATCCGCGGCAAGGTGAACGTTCTCGGCAACGGCTGTGTCGTCAACCCCGCGACGCTGTTCGACGAGATCGACGAACTCCGCGAGCGGGGCGTCGACCCCGACGTCCGCGTCGCCCGCCGGGCCCACGTCATCTTCCCCTATCACCGCGTGCTCGACGGCATCGAGGAGGAGGCAAAGAGCGAGACCGACGACGAGGTCGGCACCACGGGGCGGGGCATCGGCCCCACCTACGAGGACAAGGCCGGCCGCCGTGGCCTCCGGGTCGGCGACCTCGAAGACCCCGACGTGCTCCGCAAGCGCCTGGAGTACGTCGTCCCGATCAAGCGGACCCTCGCCGAGGACGTCTTCGGCGTCGAAGTGGGCGAGGCGTTCGACGTCGACGCCCTCTACGAGGAGTATCGCGAGTACGGCCAGCGCCTCGCGAACGAGGGCATGCTCGTCGACGCCGGCGACTTCCTCGCCGACAGGATCGACGACGGCGCGAACCTCATGTTCGAGGGCGCGCAGGGGACGCTCATCGACATCGACCACGGCAACTACCCCTACGTCACCTCCTCGAACCCCACGGCGGGCGGCGCCGCGACCGGTTCGGGACTCGGCCCCGCGGTCGTCGGCGACGGTGACGTCATCGGTATCGTGAAGGCGTACCTCTCGCGCGTCGGGAGCGGCCCGATGCCGACCGAACTCGGCGGCGTCCCCGGCGACACGCCGGACTACGACGGCGACCCCGAGAACCCCCGGACAGCGGCCGAGGAACTCGCCACCTGGATCCGCGACGAGGGTCACGAGTACGGCACCGTCACCGGCCGCCCGCGCCGGGTCGGCTGGCTCGACATCCCGATGCTCCGTCACGCGACCCGCGCCAGCGGGTTCACCGGGCTCGCGGTCAACCACGTCGACACCCTCGCCGGACTCGACGAGGTGAAGGTGGGCCACTCCTACACGCTCGACGGCGAGGAACGGACGACGATCCCCGCGACGACCGAGCGCTGGCAGGCCTGCGAGCCGAACCTCCGGACGTTCGAGGGCTGGCCCGGGTTCGACGGGAGCGAGGTGGCCGCCGAGGGCTACGATGCCCTCCCGGAAAACGCCCGGACGTATCTCGAATACCTCGAAGACGAACTCGATACCCCCGTCTACGCCGTCGGCGTCGGCCCCGCCCGCTCGGAGACGATCGTTCGCGACTCCCCGTTCTGACTCGCGGGCGTCGCGATCCGTCGGTTTCCCGTTCGGTCGACCGCCAGTGCCGTCGCCGCCCGAGCGGGCGGAAAACGAGCGCCGCGGCGCCCCCCGCTCCGTCAGCGGTTATTTGCCGTTTCCGTTTCCACGGCCGTTGCCCTTGCCGGGGTTTCCGTTGCCGTCTGTCGCTTTCTCTTCGGCCTCCTCGACCGCACCGACCAGGTCGAGGAACCCGGAACCGTAGTATGTCTTCTCGAAGCCGTCGGGGACGCTCGCGGTCCGCTCGAGGATCGATTCGACCTGGTTGGCGCCGAGGTCCTCGTTCGCGGCTTTGATCAGCGCGACCGCGCCGGCGACCTGCGGGGCGGCCATCGACGTGCCGGCGACCCAGCCATAGGTGTAGCTGGCGCCCTCGATCCCGGTGATGTTCCCCTCGTCGTCCTCTTCGTAGTTCGGTTCCGCGATGGTGTTGAGCACGAGGTCGTAGTACCAGAGAGGCGCGAAGCTGTCGTCGTCCTCCTCTTCCGCTATACCGGCAGGACTGTAGTTACCGCCTGGAGCACCGATCGTGATGGCATTCGTTCCGTAGTTCGTATAGATCGCCGGAGTCTGTGGCGGTTCCTCGTCGTCATCGACCCTGGTAGCGTCCCACCCGAATCCGACTGGCCCGGTCGCGCTGATACTCAGCGCTTGCGCGCCCTCGTTCGGCAGGCTGATGAAGTTCTTGTCGTGCTGGAGGTCCGCGGCGTCGTTCCCCGCGGCGACGACGAGCGCCGTCCCCTCCCTGTTGGCGTAGGTCATCGTGCTGTTGAGCACTTTGCCGTAGAACGACCCGTTGCCCTGCCGGGGGACCGGATAGGCGCCCAGTGAGAGGTTCGCGGCGTCGGCGTCGATCTCGACGCTGTAGACGATGGCTGCGAGGATGTCGCCGAACGTCGCGCCCCCCTCTCCGACCGGCGAGAAGACCCGACAGTCCACCAGGTCCGTATCCGGAGCCGTCCCGGCGACCCCGATGTCGTTGTCGGTCTGTGCGGCGACGATCCCGGCGACGTGCGTGCCGTGGTATCCGCCGGCGGCGTTCGCGCTTCCGAGTCCGTCACCCGTGAAGTTCCGGGAGAGACCCTCGTTTACCTCGAGGTCCGGGTGGTCGGCGGCCACGCCGGAGTCGATGATCGTCACGCGGGACCCGTCACCTTTCGTCGTCTCGTGGGCCGTCTCGACGTCGAGGACCTGCTTGTCCCACTGAAACGGATAGAGCGGTTCGTCGGCGACTGACGTCTCCTCGACGTTCGGCGCGTCGTCGTTGGGGTCCGGGTCGTCGAGTTCGATCTCGACGTCCGGCGCGTACCCTCTGACTGCTTTCGAGTCCTCGACGGCATCTTCCGTACCCTCGACGACGACGAACTTCACGCCGGGCAGTTCGTGGACGACGTCGAGATCACCGGGCGTCTTGTTCCCCCTCGTCTCGACGACGAATCGGTCTGTGCGCGCCGCCGCCGTCACCTGTGTCCCGAGCGCGATGCCACCGATGAGAGCTCCGCTGGCGCGGAGGAACTCCCGTCTACTAGCGCCTGACATGACTTCGAAGAGTACAGACTCCTCGGATATAAATTATGGTGCAGTGTCAGAATATCGGACCTGATGAGTCTGCCCGACGGTGCTGGCGATGGTAACCGATCGGCGAACGGTCGCTCTCCCGGTGAACTGTCGCCCATAGGTCGGGAGAGACCGGGAGCGTCCATCGAAACCCCGTCTTGGCGGCCGGGCACGCTCTCGCGTGTGTCGAACGAGTCGTCCGGCACGTTTTTGCCCCGCCACCCCGGAGAGACGGGCATGAAAGAAGAGCTGATGGACATCATTTGCTGTCCCGTGGACAAACACGAGCTCGAACTCGCCGTCGAGGCGCGCGACGACGAGGAGATCCTGGAGGGGACGCTGACCTGCACGGAGTGTGGCGAGGTGTACCCGATCGAGGACGGCATCCCGAACCTCCTGCCGCCGGACATGCGCGAAGAAGCGCCGGCCTGACGTCTGTACCCCTGGCCTGCCGGTCTGCACTCCCGGCCTGCCGATAGGGACCGTCGGGAACACCCTGAACCGTCGAGAACGGCCCGAACCGCCGGGAACGTCCTGAACCTTTTTGACCCGTCCACGCTCACTCCCGGGTGTGTCAGCCGACAGGTTGCCGGTCCACCTCAGCCGGTCGGAGTTGCACGCCGTGGAGGCACCAGCCTCGTTCGAGGCGACGGGGTCGTTCGACGTCGAACTCGTCAACCACGGGACCTCGCTGCACGTCCACCTCAACCTGGACGAGGCGCTCTCGTCGGTCGCCGAACTCGACACCGTCAACCACTTCGTCGACGGCGAGAGCCGCCAGCTCGTCCGGGTCCAGGTCTTCGGCGACGAGGAACTCCCCGTCAGCGGCCAGCTGAAAGTCGCCGCGGCCCACGGCGCCGAGACCCGCCTCGTCGACGTCGAACTCACCCCGCCCGACTTCGGCGCCGACGACCCCGTCGCGGTCGACGAGAGCCTCTCCGAACCGCCCGCGGACGCCGACGAGGGGAGCGGGTCGTCGTCGCCGCTGGTCGCGAACCCCAACCTCGTGGTGCTGGTCTTCGGCGTCCTCGCCGTCCTCGCCGCAGGGGGGATCGCGCTCGTCGTCGACGACACCCTCGTCGTCGGTGGGGCCGTCGTCGTCCTCGTCGGCTTTCTCGTCGCCATATATCTCCTGCTTAGCGGCTGACATCGAGACGTTCGGGCTGTCACGCCCCGGTGGCGACGTGGCTGAACGCCGTCCTCACTGTACTCCGGACTCCCAGTCACAGGTTCGGGCCCGATTCGAGGCGACCTTCCCGGTGAGTATCGGCGAGTACGCCAGGAGTTCGGCGGCCCGGTCGGTCGTATCGGGAACGGGCGAGCGGGTCATGTGCGGCGGCGTCTCGGGCGTGTAGGTGTCCGTCGGCTGGACGGTCCCGGAGCCGGCGGCGAACGCGAACTCCTCGTGGGCGACGGTGACCGGCCAGCCGTCACAGTACAGTCCGTGGGCTTTCACCTCCGCGCTCGACGGGCTCTCGCGCTCGACGACGACCACCCGAAAGCGCACGCCGTCGGGACCGGTGTATTCCGCGTCGGCACCCGTCTCGCCGCCGATATATCGTACCTGTAGCCCGCCCCTGCTTTCGACGTGCCACTCGCCGTCCGGTTCGGGCAGTACGTCCGCGCGTCCAGCTCGGGAGTCCGTGTCGGTGCCGGTGTCGGCGTCGGTGTCGATGTCGACGGCGCAGTCCACGCGGGCGATCCCGTGAAGGACGTGGTCTCACGCTCGCTCGTCGGCGTCTCTGGTCCCCCCGCATCGGTGTCCGGCGCCGTCGCCGGGTCGTCCCCGGGAGTGGACACACAGCCCGCCCCGAAGGCGGTGAGTGCCCCACCGAGCGTCGCGAGGACCGACCGACGCGTCCGCTTCATATCGGTGGGGCGTCGCCGCGCGGTAAATGTCTTGTCGAGATACCGACGAGTGGCCGCTTCCGCCAGGCCGAGAACGCCTGCTCGACCGAAACCGTCCGTTCAGTCGTCGTGTTCCTCCTCGTCCTCGTTCTCGCTCTCGGCGCCGGCCGATTCGCCGCCGTCGCCGTCGCTGCCGCCGTCGCCCTCGCCGTCCTCGGCCCCTGCGTCGTTCTCGTCCGGTTCGGTCGGGGTCCCCGAGAGGTTCCCTCCCTCGTCGAAGCGCTTGGCGCGCAGGAAGCGAGCGCGATAGCGATTGGCGCCGTCGTAGACGTCCGCCTCGCGGATGTCCGCAGCGCGTCCGTCGGCGACGGCGTCGATTATCGCCTCGACCTGTTCTTTCTCGCTGGGCGTGAGTTCGAACTCGTAGGTGCGTGACTCCTCGCCTTCGAGTTTGGTCCACTGGCGCGCGGCGGCGATCACGAGCGAACAGGGCTCGCGACAGGGGAACTCGCCGTCGCCGCCCTCCACCGAGAGGTCGGTCTCCTCGTCGTACCCCCACTCGCGGCGTTTGAGACACTGTGAGTCGTCACAGCAGGCCTCGGCGACCCAGTCGACGTGTTCGTGGCCGTCGCCGCGGTCCCAGGTCTGAATGACGCCGTAGATGCCCGTCTGACGCTCGACCGTCTCGCGCCAGTGGGTGACGTCCAGGTCGCCTTCGCGCTCGCGGTACCAGTTTGCCACGCTCGCCGGATAGAAGAAGTCGACCGCGCGGACGAGGCCGGCCGGACCGAGGTCGGCAAAGCGCCAGCCCGTCTGGAGGGAAGGGGCGGTCTTGAGCGGGCGGTAACGTCCGCGGTCGTCGTGTTTCGCGATGTCGCGGGCGTCGAGCGGGTCCTCGTAGCCGGTGAGGTCTGAATCGGACGTGTCGGCGTCGTCGACGTGGCGCAGGTCGTAACTGCGGCGGCCGTCCGCGTCGGCGGTGACGGTGACCCGGAGTTCCCCCCAGGTGCGGACGACGCCCGATTCGAGCGCCTCGTAGCGGTCGGGGACCGCCAGTTCGTCGGCGCGTTCGAGCCAGCGGAGGTACGTCCACCGGTCCTCGGCCTGGGGCGCGGTGGCGTGCCAGAAGTACCAGTTGGTGACGTAGTCGGCGTAGTCGGCGGCCGTCTCGGGGAGGTCGTCGCCGTGGACGACCGTCTTCGAGCCTGCCATCGTGGCGAGCACGTACCCCTCGCCCTCGGTGCTCGCGGCGAAGCCGTCGAACTCGACCCCGTCGGCGGCCGCCGCCGCCAGCGCGTCCACCTGCTCCGTGTCCATGTCTGTTGGGTCGGGTCCCCGCCGGTAAAAACGCGTCTGTCGCTCCGGGACGATGGAGCTGTTCGAGACGCTCCACGCGGAGCGAGACCGGGCGGCGGCCGCGGAATTCGCGACCGTCAGCCGACGCTCGAGGAGTGAGAGACTGACACCGGTTCCCGTAACAGGTCGACCGCGGATTCTGACCTGCCGTCCACCACAAAACTGATGCGACCGGCGTTCGAGGCGTCCACTACTGGTCCCCCATGACGGACGATCTGACTATCGCAGTCGCGCACTACCCGGAAGGGGCAGGACACGCGACGCGGATGCTGGCGATCGCCGACGCGCTCGTGGAGGCAGGCGCCGAGGTCGAACTGGCGGGCGGCGGTGCGGGCACGCAGTTCGTCACGCTCAACGGCTACGACGAGTTCGAACCGACGACGGTCGACTACATCGACACCTATCAGGGTGGGTCGCTGCGGAGAGTACTGAGCGAGAGCGTCCCCGCGACGGCCGAGCGAGTCACCGACTACGTCGAGTGGTTCCGCGAGCTGAACCCCGACGCGCTCGTCACCGACGACATGTTCGCGGCCATCGCTGCCACGCGCACCGACGTCCCACTGTACGTTCTCAAACACGACCTGCCCGCGCTCTATCACGACCGCATCGAGCGGACGGGTGCGGCCTTCCACACCGAGTTCCAGCGGTCGGCCGCCCGTGAGTTCTTCTACCCCGCGGTGTGGCCTCCGGCCGAGGACGAGAACCGGAACAGCGAGTCCGCGGACGTGACGCGTATTCCGCCGGTCGCTCTCGAAGGCGACGGGACTTCCCTTCCCGACGAAGAGTCCGCACCAGATGTCGTGGTCGTGCCGAGTCACTATTCGGAGCTCGGGCGGGTCGCAGACAACCTCGCCCGTCAGGGCTACGACGTGATCGATGTCGGGAGCGACGAGTGGGACCCCGTCGCGTCGCTCCTTCCGTATCTCCGGGCCGCGGACGTCGTGGTCTGCTCGGGCTACTCGACGGTGATGGACGCGGCGGTCGCCGGGACACCCTGCGTGGTGCACCCGGCCACCGACGAACAGGAGGCTGTCGTGAATCGTCTCGAGGACACCGACGTGACCGGGTTCGCCGTCGCCGAGACGCCCATCGACGTCCTCGATGCCGTCGCATCACCGCCCGATGCACCCTCGTTCGAGAACGGTGCGACCGACGTCGCGGCTGCAGTCATCGACGACCTCTGGGACGGCACGATGGCGTCTACCGCGACGGACGGCGCGGTGGCCTCCAGCGGGGCGAACGACACCGGGTCAAGGGCGGACAGCGACGCGACGCTCGCCGACCGGGCAGTCGCCGGTGGAGCCGCGCTCGGGACCGCCACCCGTGCGACGGCGCTCCGGACCCGCCGATACGCGGGCGTCGGGAAGGAGTACGCGTCGACCGGGGCCGTCCTCGGGTATCGCTACGCACGGTGGGCTGGGCGGTCGGCGGTTCGGTACGCCACCGTGGCGGCGGTCACACTGGCCGACTGGACGCGACGGACCGCCCGCTGGACCCGGACGACTGCTCACCGCTGCCGGCGCTACGCGACGGCCGTCACCGCGCTGTCGACGGCGACGCTGGTAGTCACAGGAGTCGGTCTCCGGGGAACAGGCGGCCGACTCGGTCGAGCGACCGTCACTGCCGCATCGGCGCTCCGGAGCGCGGTTTCGACCGGGCTGGAACACGCCGCCACAGGCTGTGAGCGACTCGCCGACGGGCTCCAGCGAGTGGCTGCCGGTTGTCGAGCGGGCGCCGACGCGCTCGGGTCCCCGGGCGACCGACTCGCCGGGCTGGGTCGCCGCCTGAGAGAAACCGCACGCTCTTCCGAGTGACTCAGCCGCGTTCGTCGAGTATCCGGTCGACGATGTCGCCGGTCGAGAGGAGGGCGTCCTCGTAGCCAGGTTCGTACGCGGAGGCGCGCCGGACGGCACAGTCGATGCCGCGCTCGTCGAGTGCAGCCCGGATCTTCCGTTCGTCGTGGTGCTGGTCGAACCCGAGCGCGATGACCGCCGGGTCGAGTTCCTCGATGGGGACGAAGATGTCCTCGGGGTGACCCAGGCGCGCCTCGTCGACGGGCTGGAGGCCGGCGACCAGTTCGCGCCGTTGCGAGCCGGAGACAACTGGTTTCTCCTTGTGCGTGACGTTCTCCGAACGGGCGACGATGACGACGAGGTAGTCGCCCATCTCGGCGGCGTCTCGCAGGTAGTGGAGGTGGCCCGGGTGGAGCAGATCGAACGTGCCCTGTGCGACCACGACGCTGCCACCGTCGACGGGTCCCGTCGCCCGTGAGACGGCAGCGTCTGTTTCGGTAGCGTCTACTTCGGTAGCGTCTGTTTCGACGACGTTCCCCTCCTCGTCGCTCATCGCGACCCCCGTCCGTCGTCGGTGTCGGCACCGGCGTCGTCGTCCCAGCCGCGTTCGGTCGGGTCCCCGCGGCGGTCGACGCCCTCTTCGAGGAGTTCCTGGTCGATGTCCTCCTGCGTGAAGTCGAAGAACTCGTCTTCGGGGAGTTCGACGTCGAGGACGTCCAGGTCGATCGGGTTACCCTCCCTGTCGAACGCCTGCCAGTCGTGACGGCCGTATGGCGCGCCGATGATGATGTGGACCTTCCCGCGGCCGAACGTCTGGAGGTCGGCGTCGCTCGGGCGGAGGACGCCGTTGGGGTGGGAGTGGACCGACCCCGCGGCGGTGCGGTCGTTGGGGATCATGTTCGTCTTCACGGTGGCGCTCACGGGGTTCGACGTCGTCCCCGGGATGACGAGCACGTCCGTGAGGACGGTCCCCTCGTAGTCGAAGCCGAGTTTCCGGGCGTCCTCGCCGCGCAGAAACCCCATGTACTCGTCGGGATGGGCGTCCTCGGAGGCCTCCAGGGCGAACTCGAGTGCGGCTTCGGCGATGCCGACCACCTCACCCGAGCGGAACAGTCCCATGGACTGTAGTCGGGTCTGCCGCGTTACAAGCGTTCCGGACGCTCTCCGGAGTGTGATCTCGTTGGTACGTTACCGGGTCTGTGTTCGACGTCAAGCGCATGAACGCGTTCGACAGCGCGCGCCGCGGTGGCTGGTCGGGAAGGGTACTCACACGCCGAGTGCCGAGAGACGCGTTCCGGAGGGTTAAACTGCCGTGGGTGCCGAACCTTGTGCAAATGTCACCTGCAGACGACGCCGGGGGTTCCGGCGTCGCGGTCCCCGACAGCGGGACCACCGTCTACGACCTCGCCGACAACTGCGATTTCGAGCACGTAGAACCGGGCGAGTACTACCTCGGGACCGTCAACGGCGTCGTCAAGTACGGCGTCTTCGTCGACCTCTCGGACGACGTCTCCGGGCTGGTCCACAGTTCGAACCTCGGCGGGAGCTACGACGTCGGCGACGAACTCGTCGTCGAACTCGACGAAGTGCGCGAGGACGGCGACGTCGCCTTCGCCGAAGTGGCCCTCGACGAGTACGACGTCGAACGCGTCGAACCCGCGAGCAACGACGTCGGTGCCCTCGGCGACTTCGTCGGCGAGCAGGTCACGCTCGTCGGTAGCGTCGTCCAGATCAAACAGACCAACGGCCCCACGGTCTTCCAGGTCCGTGACGCGACGGGGATCGCGCCCTGTGCCGCCTTCGAGGAGGCCGGCGTCCGGGCCTACCCCGAAGTCGAACTCGACGACGTCGTCCGCATCGAGGGCCACGCCGAGACGCGCGACGACGCCGTCCAGGTCGAGGTCGACAATCTCACCGTGCTGGCGGGCGAGCAGGCCGCTGACGTCCGCGAGGAGCAGTCGGCCGTCCTCGACGAGGTCGCCGCGCCCCACGATATCGACCCACTCGTCGAGTGGCCCGCCCTGGAGAAGCTCTGGGACGACCTCGAAGCCGTGGCACAGCGACTTCGACGGACGGTGCTAGAGGGTCGCCCCATCCGGATGCGCCACCACGCCGACGGCGACGGTATCTGTGCGAGCGTCCCGCTTCAGGTCGCCCTCGAACGGTTCGTCGCCGAGACCTACGAGGACCCCGAGGCACCCCAGCATCTCCTCAAGCGACTGCCGAGCAAGGCGCCCTACTACGAGATGGAGGACGTCACCCGCGACCTGAACTTCGCGCTGGAAGACCGCACCCGCCACGGACAGAAACTCCCGCTCCTCCTGATGCTCGACAACGGGTCGACCGAGGAGGACACCCCGGCCTACCGGAATCTCGCACACTACGACATCCCCATCGTCGTCGTCGACCACCACCACCCCGACCCCGGGGCCGTGGAGGGACTCGTCGACGAACACGTCAACCCCTACCTCCACGACGAGGACTACCGGATCACGACCGGAATGCTCTGTGTCGAACTCGCGCGGATGATCGACCCCGACCTGACCGACGACGTGCGCCACGTCCCCGCGGTGGCGGGCCTGTCGGACCGGTCGGAAGCCGACGCGATGGCGGACTACCTCGCGCTCGCCGGCGAGGAGGGGTACGACGAGTCCGAACTGCGCGACGTCGGCGAGGCGCTCGACTACGCGACGTTCTGGCTGCGCTACGACGACGGCGGCCAGCTCGTCACCGACGCGCTGAACGTCGACTGCGACGACGAGACACGCCACCACGAACTCGTCGACTTCCTGGCAGAGCGTGCCGAGCGGGACGTCCAGCGGCAACTCGACGTCGCGATGGACCACGTCGAACACGAGCGCCTCGACAACGGCGCCCACCTCTACCGGATCGACGTCGAGAACCACGCCCACCGCTTCACCTACCCGGCGCCGGGCAAGACCACGGGTGAAATCCACGACCGGAAGGTCGCCGAGACGGGCGACCCCGTCATCACCATCGGCTACGGGCCGGACTTCGCGGTTCTGCGCTCGGACGGTGTCCGGCTGGATATCCCCGAAATGGTCGAGGAGCTGAAAGACGAGATCGAGGGCGGCGGCGTCAGCGGCGGCGGACACCTCGTCGTCGGGTCGATCAAGTTCGTCAGTGGCATGCGCGTCAGCGTCATCGAGGCGCTCGTCGCGAAGATGGCCGACGCCGAGATCGACGAGGAACTCGGCAGTTCGGCCCCGCTCGTCGAGGACTGAAGCGCCCCGAAACTGCCTTCTCGGCGGGGTCGCGTCGCCGTCACTCGGGCCCGACGCCGGTGGTCTCTCCGAACTCGACGCGACGGACGACGAGCACAGCGAGGACGACGACACCCGCGACTGCGACGATCGACCCGAGTGGAAGCGACCCCCCACCCGGACCCGAACTGCCACCGCCCGCCGACCAGTCGGCCGCGAAGACCCGCTGGTAGTAGCCGGCTATCCGCTCGCCCTCCAGCAGGACCATCACCTCTCGGTTCCGGCGGACGGACTCGCTGTTCCAGTTGAGGCTTCCGACGAGCGCCTGGTCGCCGTCCACGACCACGCCTTTGGCGTGGATCTTCTCGTAGCGCCCACCGGGTTCAGCGAGTCTCGCCCGGATGGGCACCCCCTCGTTCTCGGCTCGCTCGCGCAATCGCTCGACGATCCGGCGGTTGTCCTCGCGGACGTACCACGCGCCACTCAGGAGCACTCGCACGTCGACGCCGCGCCGTGCCGCACGCATCGTCGCCCGCAGGAACCGGTCGTCCGGGCCGTCGATACTCACCTGGATCACGTCGATCGAGTCAGTCGCGCTGTCGAGCGTGGCCGTGACCGCGCGACCGGCGTTGTCGGGTGCGACGACCAGTTCGGTTCGCTCGACCGGCAGCGTCTCGGGGTCGTGATGGCGCGGATAGGTACCGTTGGCGACCGACCGCGTCGTGAACGACCGCCCGCGGCGGAACTGTCGCCACCGCGATACGCCGGCCCAGTCGGCGTCCGCGCGGAAGGTGGCTGCGAGCCCGGCGACGACGTCCGGCTGGCTGAGACGAACGCCCCAGCCGCGGCTGGAGTGTCCCCCGGTTCCGGACGGTTTCCAGTTCTCCGTCAGCACCAGCGCCCGGTCGTCGACCACGGCGTATTTCGCGTGGTGAAACGCGTAGCGGTCGCGAGGGCCGCCCAGCAGTTCGACGGTGACGCCGCGTTCGACCAGCGAATCGAGGACGCGCGCCTCGCGTCCGGAGAGCCCGTCGACCGGCTTACCCTCGAGCAGAACGCGGACGGTGACGCCGCGAGCGGCCGCCCGTTCGAGCGCCAGGGCGACCCGGCGGGAAGTGAACGTGTACCCGGCGAGCAGGATCCGGTCGTCGGCCCCGCGCAACGTCTCGACGACGACGTCGGGCGAGTCGGGGAGGACGAAGGCGGTGGCGTTCCCGCCGGCACCGGTCACGACCGGACGGTCCGTCCGGCCGATCGACTCCCAGGTGACGACCCCGCGGTCGTCGAACCGGCCGCGTTCGCCCTCCGGTGCGTCGCGGTACCGCACCCTCGCGACAGTCTCGTTGGCCCGGGCGAGTCGCAACTGCTCGCCGCCGTTGGCCAGCGAGGGCATCCCCTCGACGCCGACGACGCGTGTGTCGGTCAGGTTCCGTACCAGTTCCGGCGCTCCGGTGACGGCGATACGGCCCGTTCCGGAGACGTTGACCGCGTCTTCCCCGTCGTCGAGGCGGTACGTCGCGTTCGACGGGGGGAGGTCGAGGACGACGAACTCGCCGCGGTCCTCGTCCGCGACGGGGTTCGGGTAGACGGCGACGATCGCGGCGCGGTCGGTCCCGTTCCCCGACCCGGGAGTGGGGGTCCCCACACCGGCCGCCGTGGAAGCGCCGGCGCTAGCAGACGTGACGCTACCGGCAGCCGTGACGCCGCCAGCGGACGCGACAGTGCCGGCAGACGCGAGGCCAACGGCGGTGGTTGGGGCGAACGCGACGACGGATGCGAACGCGAGGACGGCCGCGACCGCGACCCGGAGCACGGGGCGTGACACGGCCGTCGCTGGTCGCGGGTTCGGATATAAAGTTCGGGGACCGGTGAAACACGAGGGGGTTCAGGAACGGGCGAAAAACGAGCGGCGGCGAGTCAGACCGCTTTCCCGGCTTCGGCCTGGACGATGTAGGCGCGGTCGTCGGTGTACTCCGTGAGGACTTCCAGCGCTCGCTCGGTGCCGATCTGATTGAGCGCCCACGCGGCACTCGCCCGCACCTCGTCGGCCTCGTCGTCTTCGAGGATATCGGCGAGGGGTTCGATAGCCCGGGTGTCGCCGAGCAGTCCGAGCGCCCGCGCGGCAGCGCTGCGAACCTCGTAGTTGTCGGCGGCGAGGCGGTCCGCGACCGGCTGGGTCGATTCCTCGCTGCCGATCTCGCCGAGTGCGCGGAGGGTGATCTTCTGGAGCGCGGGGTCGCCGTCGCCGTCGATGAAGTCGTGGAGCGTCTCGCAGGCGCGGTCGTCGCCGATCTTCCCGAGGATCTGCACGGGTTTCTTGTTGCGCTTCTGGGCGCGCTGGTGGATCGCCTCGAACGCCTCCTCGGGGGCCATCCTGATCAGCGTGTCGAGGATGTTCTCCTCCATGAAATCCGAATCGAACGTCTCCAGGCCCAGCAGGATGGGTTCGGGCTCGCCCATCTTCTCGTAGACCTTGATCGCGTTCCACTCGGGCGGGAAGTCCTTGCGGTTCTCCGATTCGAGCACGTCGTAGAACCCCTGCGCGTCGAGTTGCTGGCGCACGGTGAGGTCGTCCCACTCCTCGGCGGCTTCGACGGCGTCTGCGAGTTCCTCGGCAGCTTCGAGGAGCGCTTCGATGGTCTCGGTGTCCTCGTCGGGGTCGAGGTCGGCGCTCTCGATGGCCTCGTTCACCTCGTCGAGCGCCGCGGCCAGTGCGTCGGCGGCCTCGCCCTCGGCGGCGAACGACTCGCCGAGTTCGTCCCCGACAGTCCCGAGGAAGCTTTCGACGGCGTCGACGACGTCGGGGAGGCCGTCCTCGGTCCAGCGCGTGTCCGCTATCGTCGAGCCCGTCTCCTCGACCGACGCCGTGACGTCCTCGGCGTAGGGCCCGCGCTGGTCCTCGAGCCGGTCGCGCAGGTCGGCGAGTCGGTCCTCGAACTCCGCGCGCGGGTCGTCGGCGTCCTCGTCGTCCTCGTCCGGTTCGGGCAGGTCCGCCGCCTCGATGTCTGCTTCGAGTTCGTCGAGGTCCGCCTCGATCGCGTCGAGGTCCGCCTCGGTCTCGGCGGCGTCCAGGTCCTCGTCGGCCTGGTTCAGGCGCTCGTCCAGCGTGTCGGCCGACAGCGCCGTCTCCTCGCCGTCGGACTCGGGTTCGTCTGCGCCGTCGGCGTCGCCCGCCTCGGCATCGTCGTCCCCGTTGCTCATACGATACTGTGCGATTCTCCGGGGCAAAGGCGTTTTCATTCGCGGGCCGGACTGCGCGTGCAGGTGAGCCAGTCGAGTTCGTACATTCCGACCCGACCGGGCGCGAGCGTGTACCGACCGTGTCAGATCGATCGAGTCGGACAGAAGACATATGCCGACGTAGCAACCGGGTTCCGTCGATGCCCTCCCAGGAGTCTGTCGACGACGTCACCCGGGAAGACGGGTCTGCCGTCGGTCGCCGCCGGGTCCTGGCGACCCTTGCGAGTGGCGCCCTCACGGGGCTGGCGGGCTGTCCGGGGTCGGACGACGGCACGGCAACACCTCCTTTCGATACGCCGACCGAGTCGCCGCGTCCGCCCTCGACCACGACTCGACGGGCCACGACCCCGACCGACGCGGAAGCGTCCGCGACCGAGACGTCGGAACCGACGACGCGACCGGCGCCCGACCGGGGACCGTCCGCGAGCGGGCCGTGGCCGACCGCCCACGCCGACGCCGCCAACACCGGCACGGTCGAGGCGGCAGGTCCAGCGGGCGACCTGTCGGTCCGGTGGCGGGGGCACGTCTCCCTCGAGACGACGACGCTCGTGGCGACCGGCCCGGACGGACCCGTCGCGACACAGCGAAACGGGACGGCCGTCGCCTACGACACGGGCGGAGCAGTCCGGTGGCGCCGCCGAAACGACGCCGGGTTCCACGGGACGCCGGCGGTCGCCGCGGACGGCACGGTCGTCGTCGGCACGGACGACGGGGCAGTCCGCGCGTACGACCCCGACGGGACCGAACGCTGGACGAACGAGGCGTCCGACTGGCTCTCCATGCCCCACGTCAACGACGCGACGCCGTTCCGGATCGCCGGCAGGACGGTCGTCTTCGCGACACCGGGTGGCGATGGCGTCGCGCTCTCGCTTGCCGACGGGACGGTCCGCTGGACCGCCGACGTCCCGATAGAGAGTCACCGTCCCGCGGTCGCCGACGGACGCGCGTTCTTCGCCGGCCGGTCCCCGTCGGACGGCAACAGCCGGGTGGTGGCGCGGTCTCTCTCGGACGGGACGGCACACTGGGGTGCCGACGTCGACGGGTCTGTGAAGATCGCACCCGGCGTCCACGACGGCGTCGTCTACGTCGCGACCATCGACGGCCTGCTGACGGCCCGTTCGGCGGCCGACGGGAGCGAGCAGTGGCGCGTCCGTATCGAGGGCGAGCCCTGGATACAGACGATCCCGGTCGTCTTCGGCGGTCGCGTGTGGGTCGGTACCCTCTCGGCGGGGTTCTACGGCCTGACCGAACAGGGGGTCGAAGCACACGTCGACGTGGAGACGGCCACGACGCCGGCCGTCGGCGACGGCTACCTGTACGTCGGGAGTGAGGACGACGGGTCCTCGTCGAGTGAGGGGGCGGGTTCTCTGGTCGCGCTCGACGCCGACGGCGCCCAGCAGTGGCGAGTCGCGGTCAGGGGTCGTCCCTGGGCACAGGTACACTACCGGAACGGCGGGGTCGTGGTCGGCACGAGTATCGGCGTCGTGGAGCGGTTCACCGCAACCGATGGCGAGCGGTCGTGGCGTGTCTTCGACCGACCGGCCGAGGTCCCGTCTCCCGTCGTCGGGCCGGCGACGGTGTACTGTGGCGGATTCGACGGCTACGTCGACGGCTATCGGGTGACCGACGGGACGAGCCACCTCTGGCGTGCCGGCTTCGACGGGAGCGCGTCCGGAACGCCGGCAGTGGCCGGTGAGACGGTCGTCGCCGGGGGCCACGGCGGAACAGTCCTCGGAATGCCGCCGCTGGAGTACGCCGACCCGCCGACGACTCGGCTGACCCGGACAGCGACGCCCGACCCGGACGCGACGTCGACGCCCATCTTCGACGCACCGCTCCCCGACGCACGCTGGCAGACACGGCTCGACGGCCCCGTCGGCGACGTCGGCTACGGAGCCGGTAGCGCCTATCTCGGCGCCGGAACGGACGTCGTTTCGCTGACCGTCGACGGTGACGTCCGCTGGGACGTCGACGCGGGCGGTCCCGTTCGCGACGCACCGGCCGTCGTGGACGAGACGGTCTACACCGCGACGACCGACGGAACGGTGCTGGCGCTGGCGAGTGGGGACGGGACCGAACGCTGGCGGCGGGACGTCGGCGCGGCGGCGACCGCTCCTGCCGTCGTCCGGTCGGGCGGCGGGTCCAGAACCGAAACTGGAGGCGGGATCGGGACCGGGACGCTCGTGGTCGGGACGGACTCGGGGACACTCGCACTGGTAGCCAGTGACGGGAGCGACCGCTGGCGGACGGGGACGGCTAGGGTCCGCGGGACGCCAGCGGTCACGGACCGACTCGCGGTCGTCGGCGACGTCGGCGGGACACTTCGTGGCCTCGCAGTCGCGGACGGAACCGAACGCTGGCGGACGACGACCGGCGGCGCGATCCACGGTGCGCCCGCGGTGGCGGACGGGACCGTCTACGTCGGGAGTCGTGACAGCCACCTCTACGCAGTAAGGACCGAAGACGGAGCGGTCGAGGGACGCGTCGAACTGGCCGACTGGGTCGACGGTTCGCCCGCCGTGGCGTACGGAGCGGTGTTCGTCGCCGACCAGTCGGGAACGCTCTCGGTCGTCGTCGGCGACCGGTAACTCACTCTTGCTCGAACTCGCCCGCCAGCTCGGACAGGCGCTCGATCCGCCGTTCGGGGTCGGGATGGGTCGCCATCACGTCCGCGAGGCGCGACTTGGCGTCGGCCGGGACGAGAAAGAGCGCGTTCAACTCGGCGTGTTCGCGCAGGTCGTCCTCGGGGGTGGCAGCCATCCCGCGGGAGATCGTCTCGATCGCCCCGGCCATCGCGCCGGGTTTGCCGGTCAGCGCCGCCGCGCCGCGGTCGGCTGCGAACTCGCGCTGGCGGCTGATGAGTCGCGTGAGCAGGTAGCCGCCGACCCACGCCAGTAGCGAGACGGCGACGAAGATCAGAAACCACGGCTGCCCGCCGTCGCCGCCACCGCCGTCACCGCCGCCGTCGCCGAACCACCAGAAGTTGCGGACGACCAAGGCGCCGACGGTCACGAGGAACGTGACCACCGACATGACGAGCGCGTCGCGGTGCTGGATGTGGGCGATCTCGTGAGCGAGCACCGCGTCTAATTCCTCGCCCTCGACGGTGTCGAGGAGCCCTTCGGTGACGGCGACGACGGCGTGGTCCTGCCCGCGCGCCGTCGCGAAGGCGTTGGGTGCCGACTGGGGCGCGACCGCCACGTCCGGCTTGGGCACGTCGGCCTGGCTGGCGAGGCGGCCCACGCGTGCGTGGAGGTCCGGATAGTCGGCCTCGTCGACCCGCTCGGCGTCGAGCGTCTTCAGCGCCGCCGTCGGCGCGTAGCGGTACTGGCAGTAGACGAGCACGGCTGCGACTCCGGCGACGAGCAGGATGCCCGCCTCGCCGAGTTCCGCCATCGCCCACGTCGCGGCGACGCCGACGAACGCGGCGTAGAGGAGGGCCATCCCGCCCAGTGCCATGAGCATGCGTGCCCGGAGGGACCAGTCGGGCGACAGTCGCATACCCGAGAGTTCGGGCCGACGAAATAAAGACGTTACTCCGAGGCCGCCTGCCTGCTCCTGTGTTTCTCTGCGCCGATCGTCAGGCCGGCTTTCGCCTGGTCGGCGCTGTCCAGCCGCAGGTCCTCGACCGGCACCTCGTGGACGTCGTCGTACTCCTGGACGATGTACGTGTAGTAGTACTGCATCGCCCGTCGCGCGTTCTGCGCCGGACTCCCCTTCAGGACGTCCGTGTTGAGTGCGAGGTGGACGACCTCCGGGAACGGGAGTCCCAGCACTTCCTGGGCCGCTGCGATCGCCTCGTGGTCCTCGTCGCGGATCCGAACTGGCTCGGACATACGACATCGTCGCCCGGTGAATGACTTAAGCGTAACGAAGTGTAACAAAAAGTTACGAGGTGTTACGACGTGATACGCTAGTCGACGACTGGGCGGTTCAATCGGCCACAGCACGGTGAGGGCGGTCCTCGGACGAGGATCGAGTGGCATATGTCGGGTGGATACCAAGCGCCGGTATGGACCGCCGAGCCTTCCTGGCGACGGGTCTCGGGACCGTCGCGACGACGGCGCTCGCGGGGTGTTCCGTGGGCGGGAGCAGCGGGACGCCGACCGAGTACGACGTCGGGATGACGGCCGCGGACTTTACACCGGGCGCCATCACCGTGAACGTCGGCGAGACGGTGGTCTGGCGGAACACGAGTTCTCACGCCCACACCGTCACGGCCTACGAGGAGGGGATCCCCGACGCGGCCGACTTCTTCGCCTCGGGGGGCTTCGAGTCACAGTCGGCCGCCGAGAACGGCTGGACGAGCGGCACGCAGGGCTCGATCGCCGCCGACGGGGAGTACCAACACACCTTCGAGGTGCCCGGCGAGTACGGTTACTACTGCATCCCGCACGAACCCTCGGGGATGGTCGGCAGCGTCACTGTCGTCGAATCGACGACCACGGAGTGAACGTACCAGAGCCGGACTAGCGGGTCGTCGCAGTGTACTCGCGCCTCTCTTCACACTTCCTCGTGAACGATTCTACGACACGCACCACGTCCTGCGAACGCCGGCAAGCAGTGTTCGAGCGACGGTGTTCGGATAAGGATTGGACGCTCTTGTGTGACACATTGTTGATGGCTTGCTGTCTTGCGATTCCGGTCTGCCCTGGGAAACTCTATTCGGCTTAGAGAGACGTTCAGATCGGTTATTGTGGATACTCGTGAGAATACGGTGACCGTATCAACAATCCCCTACGGAAGAGCGAAGGGCGTAAGTTTTCACGACCTTTCTCTCGTCACTTTTGGTCAATCGTCTACCAGTCATCGCAAATAACACCTCTAAATGGGCATTTGATCGACAATGCTTTTATTTCTAGTCCGCTTATCGTGGCCTCGGCACTCATAGGGTTCGTCACTGCCGGGTCGTCACGCCGGCTCTGAGCGCGCACTCGTCATCGGCCGGTCGTCCGTAGGTAGCGGGGTCTGTTTAACGTTCGCTGTCCGACCCGGGGTCCGGTCGGGAAGCTTAATCCGGGGGACCCGCTAGGTGAGGGCATGTCGACGCTCACGCTGGTGGGGACGCGCCTCGCCGAGCCGGGGACGGAGTTCGTCTACCGGGGGGAAGCGTCGGGGTGTACCGGCTGTCCGTACCGCGACCAGTGTCTCACCCTGACGGAAGGCCGCCGCTATCGCATCACCGACGTCCGGGAGAACGCGAGCACGCTGGACTGTGCGGTCCACGCCGACGGGGTCCGCGCCGTCGAGGTCGAACCCGCACCCCTCCAGGCCAACGTCGCCGCCACCAGCGCCTACGCCGGGAGCAAAGTCCAGCTCGAAGGCCCCTGCCCGCACACCGACTGCCCGAGCCACGAGTTCTGCGAGCCCGCCGGTGCCGAGTTCGACGAGAGCTACCGTATCACCGAGGTCGTCGGCGACCCGCCACACGACTACTGCGTACTCGACCGGGACCTCACGCTCGTCGAGTTCGAAGCACCCGAGGAGTGAGTGCCGACCGTGGTCGACGAGTCTCCGGGACCTGCCAGACCGAACCGTCCCGAGGGGACACCCTACATCGACGACGACTGGGTCGTGAGCCCACCCGCAGGGAAGCGCGTCCGGTTCGTCGAACGGCCCGACGACCCCGATAGCGACCCGCTCCGCTTCGAGATGTGGCTCGCCGCCGAGAGCTCACACGGGCCGATGAAACACGTCCACCCCGAGCAGGACGAGTTCCTGGAGGTCGTCGACGGACGTATGGGCGTCTTCCACGGGGGCGAGACCACCGAGTACGGCCCCGGCGAGGGCGTCACGATCCCCGCGGGCGACGTCCACCGGTTCTGGAACGCGGGCGAGACGGAACTGCACTTGCGGGGTGGCGTCGACCCCGGCCTCCGGACGGAGCCGTTCATGCGCATCACCTACGGGCTGGCCCGCGACGGTGCCCCCGTGACACCCTCCGGAATGTTGCTCAACCCGCTCCGACTCGCGGCGCTGCTCGACGAGTTCGACGACATGCTGTATCTCGCGGCGCTCCCGGTCGGACTCCAGCGACTCGGCGTCACCGGGCTGGCGCCGCTCGGACGACTCGCCGGCTACGACAACGCCTACCCGCAGTTCCGCGCCGATCCTTTCGCCGAATCTACGAACACCGAGTGACGCTCAGCCCGAGAGCGTGCCGACGCGCTCTGCAGTGTAGCCGAAGACGTCCTCGTATCCGTAGGCGGACATGAGAACCGGGTGGAACGCCTCGTCGGCGACGACGCCCTCGCCGTCGGCGGCCGCGAACGTCTCGCCCGCGAGGACCTCCTCGAAGTTCTCGGCGAACACCTCGTACTCCTCGGCGGCCCGCTTGGGGATGGCTTCGCCGAGTCGGAAGACGGGCAGGTCGGACCGGTGGGGTGCCGCTGCGTCCGGGAGTACGCCGGTCGCGCCGAGAAACTCGCGGGTCACCTGGACGGCGTTCTCGGCCGCCCGCTCGGAGCCCTGGTAGCCACACTCGACCTCGACGGTCGTGGGGACGGCGTCGAAGATGCGTCCCTCGGCGGCGCCCGTCTCGACGACCGCGTCGACCGACAGTCGCGGGCAGATCTCGCGTTCGACGTCGCCGAGTTCGTCCACCAGCGCGAACATGCCCTCGTAGGACTGTGTGGAGTGTAACGCCAGCGTCGTACAGTCGCCGATCGCCTGCCCGAGCGCGTGCGCGAGTCGGCTCTCGTGGGTCTCGCCGTCCGGGTCGCCGGGAAACGAGCGGTTGAGGTCGCTCTCGACGTACCGCAGACGCTGGTCAGCGGCCGCTTCGTTCGCGATCACGAGGGTGACCGGTCGTTCGACACGCGGTCGCTCGGCGATCAACTGTTCGACCGCACGAACGCCGCAGGGTTCGTCACCGTGGATACCGCCGACGACCGCCACCTCGGGGTCGCCCTCTCCCAGCTGTTCGATCCGCATTCGTTCACCGGTAACGGCGTCGGCTCCTTACCACTTCGGTTTCGATGCCGGACCGGGGCCTGATCGGTCCCCGACCGGGTCCTCCGACACACGATTTCAAGTAGCACCCGGAGCAAGTGACCGGAGAGACCGATGGTATCACCGGACGCTGGCGCTGGTGTGTTACTGGGTCTGGCGTGTGGCGACGCGCTGGGTCGGCCCGTGGAGTTTCAGTCGGCGGAGACGATCGCAGAGCAACACGGGCGCGTCACCGGGATGCTCGGCCACGGGACACACGGTAAACCCGCCGGGACGGTGACCGACGACACGGACCTCGCACTGTGTATCGCTCGCAGCCTCGTCGAGCGGGAAGGGTTCGACGGGCAGGACGTCGCCGACCGGTTTCGCGAGTGGTACGAGGCCGGCCCCTTCGACGTCGGGCTGATGACCGCCGACGCGATCCGGGAGTACGGTGAGGGGACCTCCTGGCGGGACGCCGGCCGCGAGGTCTGGCAACGCCGACCCGAGGGCAGCAACGCCGGGAACGGTAGCGTGATGCGGTGTGCTCCCTACGCCGTCGCCTTCGCCGACGACCCCGGGACGCTCGTGGACGTGAGCACCCAGTCGTCGGCGATCACACACTACGACCCGCGGTGTACCTACGGCTGTGCTATCCTGAACTGTACCATCGCGGGGTTCCTCCGTGGAGCGGACGACCCGCTCGACGCGGCGCTCGGACGCGTTCAGGGTGACGCCCCGGACGAACTCGTCGAATCGCTCCGGCTGGTACCGGAACTCGTCGACGGCGAGCAGGTACAGACGGCCGGATACGTGCTCCACACGCTCCGGACAGCACTGTACGACGCACTGACGGCCGAGACTGCCGAGGAGGCGGTGTCGACGGCTGTCAATCGAGGTGGCGACACGGATACAGTCGGCGCCGTAACAGGGGCACTCGCCGGGGCGCGCTTCGGCGTGGACGCGCTTCCCGAGCGATGGGTCGATACCGTCGAGTATCGGGACGACCTCGAGTTACTCGGGCACGCGCTGGCAACAACAGATATCGAAGCCTCGGTGTGACTACGGCTCAACTTCACCGGAGACGTGTTCTCACACCCCTTGTCGGTCGTCGAGGACTGCTGCCGCCCGGGTCGTGGCGCGGTCGAACGGTTCTATCACCCGGTCTCGCCACTGTCGAGGCGTTCACTGCACCACCACCAAACACGACAGCGACGCGGAGATGTGCGCGAAACTCGCCGCCGCTACGCGGGTAGTCCGGACCGGTACGGGCCCGACGCTGGAGGCAAGGATGTGAACGACGGGGACGAGCGACATCTCGGGGGCGACCCGTGACACCGTCGTCGTGGGGGTCACGCGGTCGAACAGTCGCCGGAGATCACAACCCGTTAGCCGCTGGCACCGCAAGCGTCGACACGATGAGCGAGAGCGCCGACGGGGACCACTCGCGAGAGGGAGGCCGGCGGACAGCACGGGCTGTCGCCCGGGCGGGACTGCGACTCGGGCCGTGGCCGCTGAGCGTCGCACTGGTCGGGACGGCCAGCGCCCACGCCGGGTCGCTCGGTGGCGCGACGGCTTCGGCGACGGTCCCGACGTGGCTAACCGTCCTCACCGGTGGCATCGTCGTCGGTGCGACGTTCCTCTTCACGACGCTGTTGACCGACCACGACGCGATGCGGGGGGTCAACTGGTGGCGAGTCGCCGTCCCGACGCCCGCGAATGTCCGGCGCGGCCTCGTCCGACTCGCACAGGCCGTCTCGGTCGGACTCCTCGCGCTGGTGCTCGTCACCGGGCTGGTGGGACCGACCACGTCGACACGGAACTTCGCCCTGCTGTTCGTCTGGGCGGGTTGGTGGGCCGGCTACACGATGACGACGTACCTCGTGGGGAACACCTGGCCGGCCCTGGACCCCTGGCGGGCGATCGCGGGCGGTCTCCGGTGGGGGCTGGCCACGCTCCTCGACATCGGCGCTTCCCGCCGGCGTGACGAACGAAGCGCGGACGGCGGGGTCGCGACCGGTCGCCGGTTCGCACTGGGGTCGGCGTCGCTGCCCGAGGGCTGGGGGGTCTGGCCGGCCGTCGTCGGCCTCCTGTCGCTGGTCTTCCTCGAAGTCGTGAGCCCCATCGGGACGAACTCGCGGGCGCTCGCACTGGTCGTCCTCGCCTATTCGGTCGTCACGGTCGCCGGTGCCCTCGTGTACGGTCGTGCGTGGTTCGACCGCGTCGACCCGGTGAGTCGCGTGTTCGCCACGTACGGCCGGGTCGCACCGGTCCAGCGCGACGCGGACGGCATCTCGATCCGACTGCCCGGCACGGCCGCCACCGAGGAGATACTGCCCGACCGGCCGGGCGAGACCGCGTTCGTCGTCGCGCTCCTGTGGGTGACGACCTACGACGGTCTCGTCTCGACGCCGCTGTGGGCGCGACTGCTCACGCCCATCGCCGAGGCGGGTGTCCCTGCGGTCATCGTCTACGTGTTCGTCCTCCTGGCGGGCTTCGGGATCTTTCTCGGCGTCTACCGGGTAGCCAGCCGGGAGATACGCGAGCGCGCCGACACGTACGTCACCGTCGACGAGATCGAGCGCTGGTTCGCCCCCGCGCTCGTCCCGATCGCCGCCGGCTACCACGTCGCCCACTTCCTGGGGTACTTCCTGACGCTCGCGCCGGCGCTGGGTGCCGTCACGCTGGCCCCGTTCGCGCCGCCCAACACCGTCGTGCTCGTGCTTCCGGACTGGTTCGGCAGCGTCAAACTGGCCTGCGTGTTGCTGGGGCACGTCCTCGCGGTCTGGGTGGCACACTCGCTGGCGTTCGAACTGTTCCCCGGCGTCCTCGCTGCGATCCGCAGCCAAGTCCCCTCGGTCGTGGTGATGGTCTTTTATACGATGGTGAGCCTATGGGTGATCACACAGCCCTACGTCGCGCCGCCGTTCGTCTGACCACACGCGTGAACTCCCCACACTCATGAGCACGAAACTCCCCGCGCCCGTCACGCACGTGCCAGCCGACGAGGAACCCATAGCCGCGTGCCCCCACTGTGAGCGCCCGTTCCGGAGCGTCCACGCCCGCGACCTGCACGTCGGCGAGGTCCACGGGGCCGACGCGACCGAGACCGAGAGCGAGCGCTACGAGCGGGCCCTGGAGACTGAGCGCGACGATCTCTGGCTCTTCCACGCCAAAGCCGTCATCGGGCTCGGTGTCACCTACGCGACGAGTGTCATCCTCTACATGGTCGTCCTGGGCGGCTTCCTCTGAGCGGCTTTCTCTGAGCGGTGACCGCCGGGCAGACGACTCCTTCACCGGACGACCGTGACGGGGACGGGCGACCGACGGAACACTTTCTGTGCGACGTTGCCGACGAACAGGCGGTCGGCCAGCGTCCCGCTGTGGCTGCCGATCACGACCGCGTCGAAGTCCCCGGCCCGGTTCAGGATCGCCCGCGTCGGGTCTCCCAGCTGGACCTCGGTGTCGATCTCGGCCCCGTGTTCGGCCGCGAGTTCGCGTGCCCGGTCGAAGACCGGCTCGGCACGCTCCTCGGCCGCCGCCGCCGGGTCGTCTTCGAGGGCCAGCCCCGTCGCCTGTCCCCACATCGACGACGGCTCGCCCACGACGTGCAACACAGTGATATCGGCGTCCGGGTGGTTCTCGAGGGCGTACTCGAGCGCTCGCTGGGCCATCTCCGAATCGTCTATGGGAACGAGGAGCCGCGCGATCATATGCTCACTACGGGGACAGCTCGAATAAATGGTTGGTCGACCGCTCGGAGCGGTGACTCCGCGGTGGGAACGGGAGGAGCCGCCGACCCCGGTCAGTACGGCCAGTCGCCGGTGACCTGCATCCCCTCGGCGAGGTCTTCGTCTTCCAGCTGGTCGGCGATAGCTCCGGGTTCGCGCCGCTCTATCTCGACCGCGTCGCTCGCGAGGTGGACGACGAGTTCGGTCAGCAGGACGGCCTGTTCGCGGAGGTTGCGCCCTTCGAGTTTGTCGAGCGTGTCGGCGCGGGTGTGGCCCCAGCCCCGGCCCTCCGAGTCGGTCTCGCTCATGACGTGATAGCCCGGCACGCCCCACTGGACGTAGGGCCAGTGGTCGCTGTGAGGACCGAGCCGGGGTGTCGTCTCCACGGGGTGGTCGAACCGGTCGGCGACCGTCCCCGCCGCCGATTCGAGGTCGTCGAAACCGTGGGTGTACAGTTTCAGCGTCCGCCCGCGGACGACGCCGTCGTTGTTGACGATGGCTCTGATTTCGTCGTGGTCGCGCTCGTCGGCGTCGTAGGCGGAACCACAGAGACCCACCTCCTCGGCGCCGTAGACCAGGCAGTGGACGCGCGTATCGAGTTCGGCCTCGCGGGCGGCGAGCGCTTTCGCCACCTCGACGACGAGGGCCGTCCCCGCACCGTTGTCGCCGGCACCCTCCGCGATGTCGTGGGCGTCGACGTGGCTCGTCAGCAGGACCGCGTCGTCGGTATCGGGACCCAGGTCGGCGTGGACGTTCCTGCTCGTCGCCTCGTGGACGTCGGCGTCGACCTCGACGGTGACCCCCTCGCCCTCGAAGCGGCGTGCGAGGCGCGACCCGACCTCTTTCGAGACGCCGACCGCGGGGATCTCGCCGATGGGTGCGTCTTCGGTCCCGACGCTGCCGGTGGGGGCGAGACAGCCCTCGACGTGGTTGCGGAAGACGAACGCCGCGGCGCCGGCCTCGACGGCGTGGTAGTACTTCTCCCGGCGGTGGAGAAAGCGGTCGTACCAGTCGGGGACGTTGCTCGCGGCCATGACGATTTTGCCCTCCAGGTCTCCCTCGAAGTCTTCCGGGAGGCCGTAGCCGACGTCGACGAGTTCGCCGGTCGCTTCGCCCGCCGGACTGCGCGGGAGCGCGATACACTCCTGGGTGGTGTCGCCGGCTTCGACGTGGGCGTCACCGCGCGTCCAGCCCTGGATGTCGAACTCCTCGACGTGTGCGTCGCGTGCCCCGACTGCGTCGAGGGCCTCACGGGTCGCCTCGGCGCCGCGGCGCTCGCCCTCGCTGCCTGCCATCCGGTTCCCGATATCGACCAGGGTCTCCAGGTGGTTCCAGCCGGCGTCGCTCGTGAACGTCTCGCCGATCCACTCGGTCATGGCCCGATCCACGGACAGCACGGGGAAAAAGACGGTGGGCGGCGTCGGGCGTTGCGATACCAGTTCGGAGTGAAGTGACGGGCACAGCCGTGAGCAGGCGGTGCCGAGAGCAGGGCTACGTACCACCCGGTCGCGGCTGTGTCGGCGGTCGTGTACGACTCGTGCCAGACCGACCACACGTTTTAGGACCGGCCGCCGAAACCGGCCTGCCATGGGGATGCTAGAGACTGTCACGGACGTGTTGCGGGCGTCGACGGGGAACCCGAACCGGGGGGACGACCCGACGCGCGAGTCCGAGGGCGCCTACTGGTGTCACGACTGCGAGGAGCGGATACTCGACCTGGACGTCGAGGGCGAGAGCGCGGGCGATGGCGGGGAGGGTGACCACCCCCCGGCGTGTCCCTCCTGTGGCGAGGAGATGACCTTCGAGCGGTCGGTCGGGTCGACCGGCTGTGCCTGTTGATTTTTACCTCCCGGTGGCCTAAGCCGACCATGAGCGAGTCCGGACTCTCCCTCGAGCGGCGTATCGCGGCCCTCCGGGAGTGGCTCCACGAGTGGGCCCACGGGCTGTATCACGGGATGGTCGAACACCCGGCGTTCGAGAAAGTCGAGAAGGAAGCCGAGGACGTCGAGGACGTCTTCCTCTTCGCGTGTTTCGCGGACGCATTCGGCATCCCGAGCCCCGTCTCCTACTACACGGTGGAACTGTTGCCCTACCTGGGCGAGGAGTTCGAGCAGTGGGAGCGGCGCATGTGGGACCGTGACTCGCTGATAGAGCGCAAGGGACAGCAGTACCACATTCACTGACACTGAGACTGACCATGGACCAGTTTGTCTTCTTCGGCGGGAAAGGCGGCGTCGGCAAGACGACGATGTCGAGCGCGTACGGTCTGCAGTGCGCCCGGGCGGGGCTGGAGACGCTGGTCGTCTCGACCGACCCGGCCCACAGCACGTCGGACGTGTTCGACCAGGACTTCGGCGACGACCCCGCGCCGGTCGAGGGCCACGAGGGGCTCTGGGCGATGGAGATCGACCCCGACGAGGAGGTCGAGGCCCACATGCAGGAGATCAAGCGGCGCATGAACGAACAGGTCAGTGCCGCCATCGTCAACGAGATCGACCGCCAGATCGAACTCGCACACCGGACGCCCGGCGCCTACGAGGCCGCACTGTTCGACCGCTTTATCGACGTGATGCGCGCGGCCGCGACCGAAGCGAACGGCGACGACGGGACGACGATGACGACCCCGGACGGCGGCTGGGACCGGGTCGTCTTCGACACCTCGCCGACGGGGGGAACGCTCAGGTTACTCGCGTTGCCGGAGTTTCTCGGCTCGTGGATCGACCGACTCGTCGCCAAGCGCGAGCGGAGCATCGACCTCTTCGAGAAGGCGGCCATCGGGGGCAAGGAGGCCCGCCGGAAACTGGAGAGCGACCCGCTCGTCGCACACCTGCGCCGGCGCAAGGAGAAGTTCGAGTTCGCCGGGCGCGTCCTTCGCGACGAGGCGGCGTTCTACCTCGTTCTCAACCCCGACGAACTGTCGATCCGCGAGACCGGACGCGCCATCGAGGAACTCTCGGGCCAGGGACTGACCGTCGACGGACTGGTCGTCAACAGGGTCACGCCGGCGCCCGACGACGACGAACAGGGGCGCGGCGCGCAGTACCTCCGTGACCGCGTCGCGACCGAGCGCGACCGGATCGACCAGATACGCTCGGAGTTCGACCAGCCGGTCGTCGCGCTCGTCGAGTCCCGCGTCCGGGAGGTCAAGGGCGACCTCCTCGTCGAGATCGCGACAGAACTCGACGTTCCAGTCGGAGTCGACGACGACGGCGACGCGGCGGCCGACGCCGAATCGGCCGGGACGTGACCGGAGATGGCCCGGACCGCGCTCGCCTCCTCGGTCTCTCACTGACGGGCGCCGAGAAGTCAGGACGTTGTCCATTCCATCCGAGAAGACCGGGAGTAGCGTCGGCGTTCGTCCGTTCGGACAGGGAGACAATCTCCAATTTTTAAGTAATGATTAATCGTTGTGTGGCACGAGGTGGCACGACAATGGTACAGGTAATGTGGATGGCGGTTGCGGCACTGGTGACGTTCTCGATCGGCTACGTCGGGTATTCGCGATATCTCGCGCGGTTCGTCGAACTCGACGAGGAGCGCGAGACGCCGGCACACAAGTACGACGACGGCCAGGAGTACGTGCCGTCGAAGAAGCCAGTGTTGCTCGGTCACCACTACTCCAGCATCGCGGGCGGGGCACCGATCGCGGGACCGATCACGGCGGCGGCGGCCTTCGGCTGGTTGCCGGCGCTGATCTGGATCGCCGTGGGGAATCCGATCTTCGGGGCGGTTCACGACTTCATGTCGCTGTCCTCGAGCGTCCGACACGAGGGCAAGTCGATCGGGTACATCATCGGACAGTACGTGGGCGAACGGGGCAAGAACATGTTGCTGTGGTTCGCGTACCTGACGATCATCCTGGTGATCGCGGCGTTCGCGTACCTGATCGGCGCGGTACTCGACGCGTTCCCCTCGGCGGCGACGGCGTCGATCATCTACATCGCGCTGGCGATCCTGTTCGGGGTGTACCTCTACCAGCTGGACGGCCCGTTCCTGCCGGGTGCCGTGGTGTTCGTCGCCATGGTGTTCGGCGGCGTCTGGGTCGGGCTACAGTACCCCCTGGCACTGTTCGAGACGGGGCGACTCCCCGCGAACACGATCGTCCTGTTCGGGGACAGCGGCGACTTCCTGCCCCTGGCGGGTAGCGCGAACCCGAACTTCGCTGGCTGGGTGTTGATGACGGTGATCTACGCCTTCGCCGCGAGCGTGTTGCCGGTGTGGGTCCTCCTGCAACCGCGGGATTTCCTCACATCGAGCCTGCTGTACACCGGCGTCGGCGGGATGATCCTCGCGGCCATCGTCGGGACTATCATCGGGTTCTCGCCGGTCACCCTCAACCTCGGCTCGGCGGGGATCGAGGGCGTCGAGGTGGCGTCGCTCACGACGCAGATCCCGGCCTGGAACGGGTTCGTCCACGCCTCGCTCGGGCCGCTGTTCCCGTTCCTGTTCGTGACGATCGCCTGCGGGACGATCAGCGGGTTCCACTCGCTGGTCTCCTCGGGCACCACCGCCAAGCAACTCGACAAGGAGACCGACGCCCGCCTCATCGGCTACGGCGGGATGCTCGGCGAGGGACTGCTCGGCATCACCGCCGTGCTGGCCGTCTCGCTGGTCGTCGGCGCCGGCGACTCGCTGACGAACGCGCTGATCACCTTCCCGGCCGGCGGTGGCGCCTTGCTGACCGTCTTCGGACTGGGTGTTACCGCCGCGGCGACGTTCATCGGGCTGGTGTTCGTCAGCTTCCTGCTGACCAGCACCGACACGGGGATGCGTCTCGGTCGCTACATGCTCGAAGAGGTCGTCGGCACGCCCGAGACGAGCCTCGAGGAGACGGTCACGAACCGCTACGTCAACGCGGGCATCCTGTCGTTCGCCGGCTACCTGCTGGTCGCGTCGGGGACGTGGTCGAACATCTGGCCGCTCTTTGGCGGCGCCAACCAGGCGCTCGCGGCGCTGGCGCTTTTGGTCGCGACGGTCTGGCTGGCCAACTGGGACGACAGCAAGCAACTGATCAGCACCGGCGCGCCCCTCGTGTTCATGCTCGCCGTGACGGTCGTCGCGCTGCTGTGGATCGGCCTCCTGCGCAACCCGAGTGACATCATGGCGGGCAACTACGACAGCACCATCGGCGCCGTCTCGCTCGGACTCCAGAGCGTCATCGCGGTGGTGCTCGTCGCGCTGATCCTCGGCATCGTGTGGTTCAGCTACAACAACATCAAGGAGGCCCGCGACGGACTCGACCGCGAGGCGATCGTCGGCACCGAAGGCGGCGGTGGTGGCGTCGAACCGGGGGACGACTGAAGAGACAGACGGGGGGCGACCAGAACAGCCAGAACAGCCAGAACGGCCGGCGACTAGAACAACCGGTCGAGCAACCCCGGGGAGTCGTCCCCGGCTTCGTCGGCTGACGACCAGACCGCGAACGCCCGGTCGAGGTCGGTCGACCGACTCGTCACGATTTCTTCGGCGTCGGGCGCGACGACGACCAGGTTGATCTCGTAGTGCCCGTGGTAGCCGTAGCGTATCATCGTCCGCGCTTTGAACCCGGTGACGAACTCCCGGACGTCGTCGGTAATCCGCGGGACGACGAGGACGAACGAGAAGTCGGTCCCGTAGTGTTCCTCGTCGGCCTCGATCCACTCCTCGGCCAGGTCGTGACCCAGGTCGACGTAGCGCTCGACGTCCGCGACGCCGGCGCCGTCGACGCGCTTCGCGAAGAGGTGTTCGGTCGCCCGGTGTTCGGCATACGAGAGCGCGGGGTGCAGGAAGTGTTTCTGACTCCGCATCCGCATCTCGCCGTAGAGGTCGAAGTGCTCGCCCGCCGCCGTCCGGTCTCTCTCGAGGTCGTAGTTGTGGAGGAGTCGCCCGCTGACCCGTTCGAGGTAGTCGTCGTCCCACACCGGGACGTCCTCGCCGGGAGCCCCGTCGTCGTCGGCCCCGGTCTCGATCCCGTCGTCGGCGTGCCCCGGGTCGGGGGCCTCACGCTCGCGCTCGCTCATTGCTCGGGGTCGTAGGTGTGGACGTCGTCGACCGCGGGTGCGCCGACTGCGAGAGCGACCACCCGCTCGTCGGCAGTCTCGGGGTTGTACGCGCGCTGTGGACTGCCGGGTTCGACGACGAACGCCTCGTCGGCGCCGACCTCGTAGGTTCGGTCGGGCGTCTCGACGGCGAGCGTCCCGGCGAGCACGTAGAAGACCTCCTCCTGCTCGTCGTGGTAGTGGTACGCGAGCGGGATCGCCTCGCCCGGTTCGGCCTCGTAGCGGTGCAATCCGAGACGGTCCAGCCCGGCCGCGTCGCTCACCGACCGCTGGACGCTGGGCCGGTCCGGGGCCGGGTCGAGCGCGTCGACGTCGACGTGGTGATAGCCCATGGTACGTCTAATCACGCCACGGGTCAAAAACGTCGCCCCGTTCCCGTGCGTGGCTGTCCGGGATCCCGGAGACTGGCAGGCTCTGCCAGGCAAGTTTTAACCGCGCCGACGCCGAACGACCGGGCAAGATGGCAAAGGAAACGGAAAGCTGCGGTCGCTGCAGCATGACCAGCGTCGTCGGTGCGGTCGACGCTGACGACGGGGGCGAGCCGGCCGAGCGCGACCCCTTCGGCGAGGCCCGTATCGAGGTCCCCGAAGGCGAGTTGCGGACGGCCTCGGCGCCGCTCGTCCTCGCCGGGCGCGTCAGGCGCAAACTCGACGAGTTCGCGACGACGCTCACGTACGGTCGATAACCGTGGAAGAGAGCGTCTCCGGGTTCGAAGTTCGTGGCGGCTGGGTCGACGTCGTCGAGCACGGCGAGCGTGTGGTCCGCGCGCTGAAAGACCTCGACGGCGAGGGGGAGTCCGTCGACAGCGAGGCACTCGAGGCCTTCGACGAGTGGCGTCCCAAGAGCCACGAGCGCCTGGACGAGGACGTCAACGAGAAGACCGCCGACCAGGCCAGCGTCGACGAGGGGGAAGGCGAGAAGGCGGGCAAAGAGCCCGACGAGGACCTCCAGACGGCCGGCGAGAAACTCACCGAGTCCTACGAGAGCCTGGACGAACCCGACGAGGCCGTCGACAAGTGGGGCGAGTCCGTCGACTACGTCCGGCGGGCAGCGGACTCGGCCGGTCGCAAGGCCGTCCGCACCGTCGAGGACGCCGTCTACCGGAACGTGATGACGCGCATCGCGCCCTACTACTTCGACAACGAACTCGTGAGCGCGAACCTCCAGCGCGTCTCGGGCGAGGACCGGCCGGTGTACGTCTTCGAGATCAACGTCAACGACGACGACCTGAAGATCCGCGTCTCGAACAAACTCGCCGACTACGAGCAGGACGTCGACCGCTGGCACGTCGACACCGAGAAGGAGACGGCCGCGGTCGAGGCCGCCGAGGGCGTCGAACCCCCCGAGACGGAGGTCGACGCCGACGCCGATACGACCTGACGGTCGCTCCGCTCGCGATACGCGGTACGCGGTAGTCGGACCGGCAGGCTATTGTACCGGACCACGTTAGCACCGCGGGAATGGCATCGGTCGGAATACTGCTGGTCGCGGCCGGGGCGAGTCTCTTCATGGCGTGGGCCATCGGCGCCGGGTCGTCGGGGTCGACCCCCTTCGCGCCCGCCGTCGGCGCCAACGCCATCTCGATCATGCGGGCCGGTTTTATCGTCGGTATCCTCGGCCTCGCCGGGGCCGTCCTCCAGGGGGCGAACGTCTCCGAGGCGGTCGGCGAGGAACTGATCCGCGGCGTGGCGCTCACGCCGACCGCCGCCGTCGTCGGACTGACGACCGCCGCGATACTCGTCGCGATCGGCGTCTTCGCCGGGTATCCCATCGCCACCGCGTTCACCGTCACCGGCGCCGTCGTCGGCGTCGGACTGGCGCTGGGGGGCGACCCCGCCTGGGCCAAGTACCGCCAGATCGCCGCGCTCTGGGTCGCGACACCTTTCCTCGGCGGCGGCATCGCCTACGCCACCGCGACGACGCTCCGCGACGAGCGAGTGCCCGAACGGATCGCCGTCCCGCTGCTCGCCGGGGTGGTCGGCGTCATCCTCGCCAACGTCGAGTTCACGTTCTTCGGCGCGAGCGGCGAACAGGCCTCGCTCGTCGCCACCCTCGCCGCCGGCACGGACCTCGCGCCACTCCTCGTCCGCGTGGCCGTCTCCGCGCTCGCGGGGACCGTGGCGACGGTCGCGCTCTGGTGGGACATCCGCGGCCAGCAGGCACGCGGACAGCGACACTTCCTGCTCGTGCTCGGCGGCCTCGTCGCTTTCTCCGCCGGGGGGAGTCAGGTCGGCCTCGCCATCGGCCCGCTCCTCCCGCTGGTCGGCCCGCTCGGGGTCCCGCTCCTGCCGGTTCTCGTCGGCGGCGGTATCGGCCTCCTGATAGGCTCGTGGACCGGCGCACCGCGGATGATCAAGGCGCTCTCACAGGACTACTCCTCGCTCGGGCCCCGCCGGTCGATCGCCGCGCTCATCCCCTCGTTCGCCATCGCCCAGACCGCCGTCTTCTTCGGCATCCCCGTCTCGTTCAACGAGATCATCGTCAGCGCCATCGTCGGGAGCGGCTACGCCGCCGGCAACAGCGCGGTCAGCGGCGAGAAGATGGGCAAGACGGTACTGGCGTGGGTCGGGTCACTCGCACTCGCACTCGGCGTCGCCTACGGTGCCTTCCTCGCGGTCGACACACTACTGTAACTGCGGCGCGACCCCGATAGTCACACCAGCACCGAGATGTGCTGGAGGTGGATCAAGACGAGGTGCCCGCCGCGGAACGCGGCGATAGCGGGGACGACGAGCCGCCAGGGATCCCGCGAGCAGTCGCCGATCGTCGGGTAGTATCGCCAGATCGCCCAGAGGATCCCCACGGCCAGCGCCTTCTGGACGACGAGGCCGGCGTAGCCGGCCGTCTCGAAGAAAGCACGCGCGACGGGATTGGCCTCGAACCCGCCGAGTTCGAGAACGACCGTCGTCAGGCCGGTGTCGCCGACGGCGTAGAGCCCGACGACCAGGCCCCACAGGGCGACCGTCACGGCGCCGTAGCCACTCCCGATGCCCGTACCCCCGACTCGCTCGCGGGCCCGCTCCAGCGAACCCGCCGCGTTCCCGGTGCTCATGTCGACTTCCTGGTGGTTCGGCCACCACTCCTGTACGTGACGCTGCCGGTCGGTCACGACGCCCCACCCACCACGGGGAGCGGCCGACGACCGTCCGCGTCGTGTCGGCCTACCGGTGGTCACTACATAATTGTTGTGCCTGGTTGACACGGGCCACTCGCCAGTCGAAGCGTACCGCCCGACTGCCCACGACTCGCCGCGACCCCAGAGACCTTCGGCAGGGCGTCCCTACCGGAGGACATGGCCGACGGCAACCGGCAGTTCAGACTGGCAGCGCGACCGGAGGGGACGCCCGACCGCGACGTCTTCGAACTGGTCGAAACCGACGTCCCCGAACCGGCCCCGGGAGAGGTGCTCGTCCGGACAAGATTCCTCTCGGTCGACCCCTACATGCGCGGACGGATGGACGGCTCTTCGGGCTACGCCGACGCCTGGGAACTCGGCGAACCCCTCCAGGGCGGCGTCGTCGGCGACGTCGTCGAGTCGAACGGTACGGACTTCGACCCCGGCGACGTCGTGACCGGGAACCTGGCGTGGGCGGACTACGCCACCGCGCCGGCGACGGACCTCCAGCGAGTCGACCCCGACCTCGCGCCGGTCTCGACCGCGCTGGGCGTGTTAGGAATGCCGGGCCGGACCGCCTACTTCGGCGTGCGCGAGGTGGCCGAACCACGGGCGGGCGACACGTTCGTCGTCACCGGCGCGGCCGGCGCCGTCGGGTCGGTGGCGGGACAGGTCGCGAAACTCGCCGGCGCTCGCGTCGTCGGCTTCGCGGGTTCGGACGAGAAAGTCGACTTCGTCGAGGACGAGTTGGGCTTCGACGCCTGCATCAACTACCGCGAGACCGACGACTACCGCGCGGCGCTGGACGACGTGGCGCCCGACGGCGTCGACTGTTACTTCGACAACGTCGGCGGCCCGATCACCGACGCCGTGTTCACCCGGCTCAACCTCGACGCGCGCGTCGCCGTCTGCGGGCAGATATCGATGTACAACGCCGAGGAGGCCCCGACCGGACCGCGCAAACTCAGGCACCTCATCGGCACCCGTGCCACCGTCGAGGGCTTTCTCGTCTGGGACTTCTCGACGCGGTTCGAGGGAGCCAACGAACAGCTCGCGGAGTGGATCGACTCGGGCGAGGTCACCTACCGCGAGACCGTCACCGAGGGGCTGGAGCACGCCCCTGACGCGTTCCTCGGACTGTTCGAGGGCGAGAACATCGGAAAGCAACTGGTGAAAGTCAGCGACCGACAGTGACCAGCCGCCCGGTGTGGGAAACCGCTGTGGCACCCGGGTCACGGACGCAATCGTTCGCGCCGGGACTGTTCGGGGTCCTCGCGTTCCCACTTCTCGGGGAGGTCCACCTCGTCGGGTGCGGGCATCCAGATGTAGTCGAAGGTGAGACCGAGCGCCATCGGGAGGGCGATGACGATCATGACGACGGCGCCGACCGACCCGAGGTCCGGGCCGAGTGCGAGGACGCCGCTGAAAAAGAGCGTTCCGGCGACGAGCACGAACGGGGAGAGAGAGAGCGCGTAGACCAGTCCGCCCCAGCGGGTGTGCATGCGAACCCGGAAAAAGCGCGTCAGCAGCGCGACGGCCGCGGTGTGGACGAACACCATGAACGCGAGTCCGAAGGCGTCCAGCAGAGTCACCATGCCGTCCCTTGGACCGGCAGGGACTTTTCGGTGTCGATAGCGCGTCCGCTCTCCGAAGCCCTGGACGAACGGGTCGACCTCGACTCGTAGTGATTATTGTAGCGATTTACCGGGACACTCCGACACCGGGGCCGGAACGATCCGGAAATAATCTACAATAATCACTATCAGTCCAGACAGATGTACGTCTTCGTGTCGGAGACGCCCTCGATGTCGCGCAACCGCGTGGCGACGCCGTGCATGAGGTCGTACACCTCCTCGCCGACGGCCTCGACGATGATGTCGTACTGCCCGGCGACGATGTGGGCCTCCTCGACACCGTCGAGGTCGTCGATCTGCGCCAGCAGCTCCTCGGACTTCCCGGCCGCCGTCTTCACCATGATAAACGCCCGCACCATCGTAGCATGTGATACACTACCACAGGGCAAAAACCTTCCCCCGACAGCGGTACACACCGCCGGCGAACGGGACGGTCCGTCGAGGTGGGCCGTCGAGGTGGGCCGTCTGCGTGGGTGGTCGAGGTGAGCTGCCGGCAGGTTCGCCGGAAGTAACTTTATTCACCCCGCTCGTCGTAACGAGTACCATGCGATTCGTTATCGTGGGTGCCGGTCGCGTCGGCCTCCGGACCGCCCGCGCACTCGAAGACAGCGGCCACGACGTCGTCCTCATCGAGCGCGAACCGACGAAAGTCGAGCGTGCCCGCGCGGAGGGCTACGAGGTGATCGACGGCGACGGGAGTGACGAGGACGTGTTGCGATCGGCCGACCTCGAGACTGCCGACGCGCTGGGGGCACTGACGGGCGACCTCGCGACGAACTTCGTCGCCTGCATGGTCGCGAAACACTACGGCTGTCGAACGGTACTCCGCATCGACGAGGAGTACCGCGAGGAGATCTACCGCAAGTACGCCTCGGACGTCGACGAGGTCATCTACCCCGAGCGCCTCGGCGCTATCGTCGCCAAGAACGCCCTCCTGGGCGGCGATATCCGTGCCGTCGCCGACATCGCACAGAACCTCCAGCTCGTCGAACTCACAGTCACCGAGGAGTCTCCGATGCGGGGCTACACGCTCAGCGAACTCGAACTGCCGGCCGACAGCGAGTTGCTCGCCTTCGGCAAGGCCGGCGAGTCGCTGGGCATCCCGACGGACGACGAGTCCATGGAGACCGGTGACAGGCTCGCCGTGCTCGCGGACTTCGAGCGACTCGGCGAGGTCCGACAGCTCGTCGTCGGCGAGGCCCACGCCGTCGTGGGGGGTGCCTGAGATGGTCCGTGCCTACGTCATGATCAAGGTCCACAGCGGCGACGCCGAACGCCTCAGAGAGGAGATCGAGGCGGTCGAGGGCGTCGTGGACGCCTACATCGTCGCCGGCGACGTCGACTTCATCGCTACCGTCGAGGTCGACACGCCAGCCGAGGTCAAGACCGCCGCCGCCACCCACATCCAGAACATCGACGGCGTCGAGGACACCCAGACCTACGTCGCGATGGACTGACCACGGCGGTCGACCGACAGCGAAAATTTACTCGGTTTCGGAGTAATAGATAACAAAAAGTTAATACTTCGTCCGAAGAACCGGACGTCCGGCCGGAATCGGGACACTCGCCGACCGACGGCGGCGGGTGGACACCTATCCGGCAGCGGTGCCGGTTCCTGGCGCAACCCCCCCGTCGCGCAGGACGGCACCGCGTTCGCTGTCTTCACGTCGTCCGGAACGCGCGGTCGCCGGCGTCGCCGAGGCCGGGGACGATGTAGCCGTCGTCGTCTAAGTGGTCGTCGATCGCGACCGTCAGCAGTTCGGCGTTCTCGAACGTCTCGCCGACGCGGACCAGTCCCTCGGGTGCGCTGACCGCCGACAGGACGAACAGGTGCTCGGGGTCGGGCGCGCCGTCGGTCACCTCCTCCAGGACCGCACACATCGTGCTCCCGGTCGCGAGCATCGGGTCGGCGACGATGACGGTGTCCTCCTCGCGGATCTCGGGGAGTTTCACGTAGTCGATGGTGATCGGGAACGAGCCGTCTTCCGCCCGGCCCGCGGACTCGTCGCGGCTGGCGGAGATGACCCCCTGGCGGGCGCGGGGGAACGCCTTCAGGAGCCCCTCGACGAACGGCGTCGCCGCCCGGAGGACGTTGACGATGACGACGTCGTCCAGCCCCTTGACGCGCTCGCCGGTCGTCTCGGTCAGCGGCGTCCGGACGGAGACGTACTCGGTCTCCATCGCGCCGTCGATGATCTCGTAGCCACAGATCCGGCCGAGTCGGACCAGTCCCTTGCGGAAGGCCACCTGTTCGGTCCCGACGTCGCGGATCCGGGTCAGTTCGTCCGTGGCGAGTGCGTGCGTGACGACTGACGCGTCGCCGCGGTCTTCGATCGTCATGAGGGAACCTGCGCGGGGGTGGGTCAAATATCCACCGCGAACGGTGCCGGCCGACCGGGGACGCCGGGAACTACTCGCGAACGCCGGCGACAGCCGACCACGTCGCCGAACGGTCGGAACACTAACAGGACAGGGCCGAGAAAGAGGGTGCTATGGCGCGCTACGAACGGATCCTGGTTCCGACCGACGGCAGTGACCCGAGCGGGACGGCGGTCGAGCACGCGGTCGACATCGCGGCCCGGTACGGCGCGACCGTCGACGCGCTGTTCGTCGTCGACCAGACCTATCCCGTGACGAATCACTGGGACATGGTCGTCGAAGAGCAGGAAGAGACCGGTGAGACGGCCCTCGACGGCGCCGCAGCGGCGGGCGAGAGAACCGGCGTGCCCGTCGAGCGACACATCCGGCGCGGGAAGCCCCACGAGGAAATCGTCGACGCCGCAACCGACTACGGGAGCGACCTCGTCGTGATGGGGACCCACGGCCACACCGGACTCGACCGTTTCGCCAGCACCGGGAGCGTCACCGAACGCGTCGTCCGCGTCACGACCGTCCCGACGCTCGTCGTGGGCGGTGCACGGTCCGACGAGCAACCAGTCGAGGGGTGAACGGTCGACGAACCAACCGGCTACCGAGTGGTTGTTCGGACAGTGAGGGACTGTTACGTTCAGTCGTGTGGCGACGGTTCAGCGGAGCACGGCCAGATACGTGACGACCGCCAGAAAGAGCGTCGCGGCCCCGACGTTCCCCCAGGAGAACGTGCCGATGTCTGCGAACGCCAGCACCCTGACGACGACGTAACTGAAGACGAACGAGAGGACCAGGTCCAGCACCAGCAGGACGCGGATGTCACCCTCCGACTCCATGTCGACATCCCCGGCCGCCGGCGTCAAATACGTGGGGGTGCCCTCTCCTCGACGGTTCCGTGCCCGATGTCCCGCCCCGACAGCGCGTGTTCGGTGCCCTGTCCCGCAAGTGTCATGACAAAACATACCACGATAGAGGACCAACGACCGACATGGAACTGCGGAATCGCGACGGGACGCCCGTCGACCCCGTGCCGTTTCTCGTCCTCGCGGCGATGGCTTTCGCAGTCGCGTACGCCTTCGGTCCGGTCTACTTCGGCGCGCTCGGGCTGGGATTGCACCGGGCGCTCGCGCTGTCGACCGGCGCGTTCGTCGGTGCCACCGCCCTCGCGTTTCACCGGTTCGTCTGGACCTATCGGCCGGCGACACGCGAGGAAGTTCCCGCGAGCAGTCGCTTCCGGCGGCTGGTACTGGCCGCCGTCGCCGCGGTGCTGGTGTTGCTGGCGCTCGCACTCCCGCTGGTCGTCCGGCCCTGAGTACAGGGGGACAGTGGGCGCTCGCGGAGGAGCGGTTCGGGCCGCAGTGGAGACAGCCGTGTCACCGGGGATGCTTTTTTCGGCGCTCGCGCCGACCCCTCCGTCGATGCGCGAGGTGTCCGTCGACCGGTTCGTGGCCGCACGACCCGCGGAGATCGAGCGGGCGCTCTCGCCGGCCGAGGTCGTCGAGTACGAAGGCAGTTTCCGCGTCCTCGAGGTCGAGGCGGACGGCGACGCCACGTTCGTCACGGCCGGCGCGAGCGGCATCGGCGTCACCCTCCGGTTCGAACCCCGCGAGAACGGCCTCCGCTACGAGCAGGTCGGCGACGCCGGTCCCTTCGACGCGATGTGGACCGAACTCGACTGGACGCCCGAAAACGAGGGGGCACGGGTCACCGCCCGGTCGGCGGTGAGTCTCGGCCTCCCGCTCGCGACTGTGACCGACCGTGTCGCCGCCTGGAAACGCCGCGGGGAACTCGACCGCGCCCTCGACGCGCTCGCCACCGACCTCGGCTGAGGTCACAACGCTTCAGGGGTGTGTCTGGATCCGACAGGGCACTATTCGTCCGGTCTCCAGGCGTGGCCGTCGCTCTGTGGCGGGGTACCCATCCCGACGACCTCGACGGGTTCGTCGGCGTCGGCGGCGACGTGCGCGCGGTGGGGGCTCCCGGGTTCGGCGACGAAGAACTGGCCCGCTTCGACTCGAAACAGGTCGTCGGGTGTCTCGACGGAGAGCGTCCCCGAGAGGACGTGAAACACTTCCTCCTGTTCGTCGTGATAGTGCATGCCCGAGAGCGGGATCTCTTCGCCGGGGTCGACGCGGTAGACGCGCAGGCCCAGGTGGTCGAGGCTGGCGGCCTCGCTGATATAGCGCATCTCGGAGGGGCGGTCCGGCTCGGGGTCGAGGTCGGCGGGGTCGACGACGTGATAGCCCATGGGTCGCGGTCGAACAGTCAGTCGAAAAGTATTCCGGAGCGAAACCGGTCACAACCCGGCGGACCGCGCGTCGACCGGAACTTGTCCGGGAGTGGTCGGTCCGGGGGACGACAGGTTCGGGGCTCACCTTTTTTCGTCTGCCCCGCCTAGACGTGGGCATGGCTACCCACGAGGCGACCGTCGAGGGAGTGGGCGTCGGCGTCAGCGACGAGGGGGAACGTGGCAATCCCGTCGTTCTCCTGCACGCCCGGGACGAGATCCTGCCCATCTTCGTCAGCCCGGACCAGGCCCAGTCGATGCAACACGCACTCGACGGGACGCCCTTCGAGCGACCGCTCACCCACGACCTGTTCGTCGACATGGTCGCGGAGTTCGGCGCGGCCATCGACCGCGTCCGCATCGACGACCTCGCCGACGGTACCTTCTACGCGAAGATCGACACCGAACAGTACCAGGGGAGCGAGCGCACCGACATGGTCTTCGACGCCCGCCCGAGCGACGGCATCGCGCTCGCCCTGCGCGTCGACTGTCCCATCCTCGTCTCGGACGAGGTACTCGACGCGGCCGGACGCGACCCCGACGAACTCGGCTTCGCCGACGAGGAGCGGGGCCGCGGACCGGGCGCTGGCCCCGACCCCGGATTCGGCTCTGGGGACGAACCGGACGTCCTGGGTGGCGAAGACGACGACCCCGATGTACTCGGCGGTGAGGACGACGACCCCGACGTCCTCGGGGGCGAAGACGACGACGACCCCGACGTTCTCGGCGGGGACGACCCCTTCTAGCGGTGACGGCTCTCCGCTGGCGACCTACTGCCGATCGACCGAGAGAGTACGATAATACGGTGCTCGATGCGTTGATTTCGGCCTGAATCTCGACGAACCGACCGTTCACTCTTTGTTGTATCGTTGCCAGTTGTTTCAGGCCAAGCGGGCATGAGAAAGACTTCGATCGCAGACAGCACCGCACTCGTGATCGCGTGATGAAAGCCCTCGGGCCGCTGGCGGTCGCTGAGCGGGATATTCTCGCTCGGTCAACAGCACCGCCCCGCACTCGCTCGAATAGGGCCCGCGCAGGCGACCACGGGCTTCGCCCGCCAGCGTCCCTCGCCCTTTCAGTCCGCCAGGAGAATTCTCGTTTCACAGGCCATCTCGACCTGGAATGGTCGGTATCTGGCCCTCACAGACTGTGTCTCCTGGCGGACTGGAAGGGCGAGGCGGGCTCGCGTCCAGTTTAGTCGCCTGAGCGACCCCCTATCCGCGCGGGCCGTGCGGAGAGCGCGGATATGTCGCTCAGCGACCGCGAGCGCGCCGAGGGCTTCCATCTCACGAGGACGACTGTGGTCGCGGGAGCGGTTCCCTCTCGAATCGCTACCTCTACACCCTGTACATAGCGGGTTAGTATACAGGTCCGAAACGTCACGTTCGGGAGCCGAAGGGTCGCCAGTACAGCAGGGCGACGGTGACGACGAACACGAGCGTCGAGAGGCCGTAGGAACCGGTCGAGACGGCGGCGGCGAGGCCGGACCCGCTCCCGGCGACGCCGGTGGCCAGCGACGCGAGGACGGGCCAGCTACAGGAGACACACGAGAGCAGTCCGAGGACGCCGGTCACGGCCGAGCGAGCGGCGTCCAGCACGGTGGCGTAGACGAGATACGCGAGCGCGAGGTAGCCGACGATCCTGTAGGGGACGAGCGTCAGCGTGGCGAGGTCGCCGGCGTAGGTGACGGCTGGGCCCCACCCCGGCGGGATGGTCGCCCAGACCACCCGGACGACGCCGGCGGCCTCGGTCATCCCGGAACCGACGAGTCCGCCGGTGTACGCGAGGAGTCCGAAGTAACCCGCAGCGAGTAGCCCGGCGAGCAGACGCTGGCGCGTGGACGCACCCGAAGCGGCCGGCACCGTCCGGACCACCGCCCAGAGACCGACGTTGATCCAGACGAAGGGGTAGATCCAGAAGCGAACGCCGGCGAGCGAGACGAGCGAGGAACTCCCCAGAAGCGAGTAGGCGGCCAGCATGCCGAGTTCGAGCGTGACGAGGAGCGACCCCCACAGGACGGTTTCACGACGGGGCCGCAGGCGCGCGAACGACGAGTTCCGGGTATCGGTGGCCATGTCGAGGGGTCGGTAGTCGGGAAGTCGGTCGGTTAGACCGCCAGTGCGTCGACGACGATGGCGATCAACACGGCGCCGAGGTAGGCGTTCGAGGCGTGGAACGCGCGGAACGCCGCCGACTCGGTGCGCTCGCGGTGGAGGGCGAGCACGGCCCACAGGAAGACGGCACCGAAGACGCTCGTCGTCGCGGCGTAGAGCCAGCCGAGTTCGGTCACCGCCGAGAGCGCGACCGCCGCCAGCAGCGTCGCCGCGAGGTAGTAGAGGATGTGTTTCCGCGTCTCGGCCTCGCCGCGGACGACCGGCATCATCGGGAAGCCGCCGCGGGCGTAGTCTTCCTTGTAGGCGAGCGCGAGGTTGTAGAAGTGCGCGGGCGTCCACAGGAAGATGACCGCCGCGAGCACCACGCCCGAGAGTTCGATCCGCCCCGTGACGGCGGCCGATCCGATGAGTGCCGGGAGCGCCCCCGCAGCCCCGCCGATGACCGTGTTCTGGACGGTGTTCGGTTTCAGGACGAGCGTGTAGATGACGCTGTAGAAGAGGATGGCGACGAGTCCCAGCGCGGCCGCGAGCAGGTTCACTGCGGCGAAGACGACCAGCGAGGCCGCTGCGAGAGTGAACCCGAAGACGACGGCGTTGCGAACCGGCACCTGGTGGGTCACGGTGGGCCGGTCGTTCGTCCGGGACATCCGCCTGTCTCTGTCGCGTTCGAGGACGTGGTTGAACGTGCCGCTGGCGCCGATCGCCAGGACGCCCCCGCCCAGCGTCAACACGACGGTGCGAACGGTGAGCGTCCCCGGAGCGAGCGCCATCGCCGCGGCGGCGACGAGACAGAGCAGCCACATCAGCCGGGGCTTCATCAGCCGGAAGTACGCGAACGCTGTGGCCTTCACGCGGGTCGCGAGCGGCGCGTCGGCGAGTGTAGGTGTCGGTTCGGCCGGGTGCGCGGCGGCGTCGGGGACGTCTTCGTGAGCGTTCGCATCGATGGCGTCCGCGTCGCCGCCGCCGAGCGAGAAGCCGATACCCTCGTCGGCCTCCTCGGGTTCGAGGTCCCAGGCGAGCGCGAGCGAGAGCGCGGTGAAGATGCCCATCCCGACGGCGAGGTGGGCGCCGGAAGAGACGACGGTCGGGCCGCCGGTCACGACGAGCGCGCCGAGTGCGACCTGAACCGGGAAACAGACGACGGCGACGCCGAGCGCGCCGAGGACGCGGGGGCGAGTCTCGGTGCGGTTGGCGAGCGCAGCGGCGGCCGTCGCGAGGACGAGCACGCCGACGACCACGGCGGTGATACGGTGGCCCCAGGCGACCAGCAGTGCCGGGTCCGAAAGCGTCACCGGCCCCTGACAGAGCGGCCAGCTCGAACAGGTACGGGCGGCCTCGGCGATGGCGGCCGTCGCGCCCGCGACCACGAGCAGGTAGACGCCGACGGCCGTCGTCGCCAGCAGGGCGGGCAACGGCTGTCGGCTGTCCGTGTCGAACACGAGTGTCCCTCTTACCCGGGCTTGGCAACGTCGCCACTTAGTTTGCGCGTTTTCAGAACGTCCGCCTCCTGCCGTTCGACACGGGTCGAAGCTCCGTCGTGGGTGGCCGTCGGCCGGTCGTGGGCGACTGTCGCCCGGTCGTGACTCACCATCGTCCGGTCACGACCGGTGGCCCCGTTCGCGAGCGCCGAGTTTTATCGCCTCCGCCCTCCAAGACCGCCCGTGAAACAGTTCGAGGACGTCCCGGTGGGCGAGACCGACTCCTCCGGTAGCTACGAGGTCACGGCCGAGGAGATCGTCGCCTTCGCCGAGCAGTACGACCCCCAGCCGTTCCACACCGACCCGGACGCGGCGGCCGAGACGCCCTTCGGCGGGCTCGTCGCGAGCGGCTGGCACACCGCCGCGATGACGATGCGGCTGCTGGTCGACGGCCCCCTCTCGAAACTGGCGACCCGCGGCGCACTCGGCGTCGACGAACTCCGCTGGCGCTCGCCCGTCCGTCCGGGTCAGACGCTGACCATGGAAACCGAAGTCGTGGCGAAAGAAGACTGGGACGAGGAGGCCGGGAAGGTGGATGTCGCGGTCACGACCCACGCTGACGACGAGGTCGCGCTCTCGATGGTCGGACTGGTGCTCGTGGACCGGCGAAACTGACCGCTGGTCGAACGGGCGGTCGAACACGGCGACAGCGACGTTCAGTCGTCGCTGGCTGCGCCGGAGAACCCGTCGCGGTAGGTCGCCAGCCGCCGTTCCCCGCGGTCTGTGACCCGGTAGACGACCTCGGGACTGACCTGCTCGACGAGCCCCCGGTTCGCGAGCGTGTCGGCTTGCCGGGCCGTCCGGTCGAGGCCTGCCGGTCCCTCCTCGGCGATGAGCTCGGGATAGTCGAGCCCGTGGTCGGACAGGTGCTCGAGTATCGCGGCGTCCATCGGGCCTAATCGGTCCTCCTGGTGAGCCATCGTGTCGCTCCGCCGTATCGTGTGGGTTGTTCACATATAACACTGTCGGTAGGCGGGCCCGGCGGTCGCCCCTCTGAGAGCGTATGGCGACCGTCGAGCGTGCCGAGCAGACGGTGAGAACGTGAACATATAACCGCTCTCGGCCCCGAGTCGCGGGTACGTGTCACAGAACGCGAGCGGTCGGGCGACGGTGCTGGTCGTCGACGACGAGGAGAGGGTGGCGGACGTCCAGGCGCTCACGCTCCAGCACAGCTACGACACACGCGTGGCCTACGGTGGTCGAGCGGCCCTCGAGAAATTCGACGGGTCGGTCGACGCGGTCGTCCTCGACAGGCGGATGCCCGATATCCACGGCGACGAGGTGCTCGCGCGGATCCGCGAGCGTGACGCGGAGTCGGGCGGGGCAAACGCGGACACCGTCGTCGTCATGATGACCGCGGTCGACCCCGACCTCAACATCCTGGAGATGGAGTTCGACGACTACCTCACCAAACCGGTCGACGCCGAGACGCTCACTCGGTCGCTGGAGCGCCAGCTCGACACCCGACAGGAGGAGGACCCCCGCCTGACGGAGTTTTTCTCGACGGTCTCGAAACTCGACGTGCTCGAATCCGAACTCCCGCCGTCGGAACTCGAAGCCAGCGAGGAGTACACAGACCTCGAGCGACGCGCCGAGACGCTGGGGAACGAACTCGACGAGGAGTACGGCGACTTCGAGGACCTCGTCGACACCTTCCGGGACATCGGTCGCGGCTCGTCGTGACGAAACCACGTCGCGGATCGTCGTGACGGATCCTGGTCGCAACTCGTCGTGACGGACCCCGGTCACAACTCGTCGTGGCGTCAGACCACCGACGCGGACTCGTCCTCGACGGGCATCAGGTGGGTCTCGCCCCACTCGGCCATCGCCTCGATGACGCTCTCCAGGTCGGCGCCGCGCTCGGTCAGCGAGTACTCCACGCGGAAGGGTTTCTCGCTGATTATCGTCCGGTCGACCAGTTTGGCCTCCTCCAGGTCGTCGAGGCTGTCCGAGAGTACCTTGCTGGAGATACCGTCAACCTCCGACTCGAGGTCGTTGAACCCCATCGGACCGCTCTCCAGGAGTCTGTGGACGATCACCGGATGCCACTTGCGCCCGATCAGCGTCGCTGTCGTCGTCACGGGACACCACTCGTCGCCCGCACACCACACCTCGATCTTCTCGTCGGTTTCGGCCATGTCCCCCCGTTCACCGTCGACTCACTAATAGTTACCCGGTGGGTTGGAGTTACCAGCTACGGGAAGCGGCGAGTTCAAACGACAAACGCGAGTCTAGTTTCTGCCCGTTTACAATCCCTTAGGTACGCGGGGTAACAAGGAGCGTCCATCCCGCGGCACCGTCGCCGGTCGCTGGTCCCCGGTCCGGTGGGTGAGACAACACATGCAACGGTCACAGCTTCTGGTCGTGGCGGTCGTCGCACTGTTGCTGGTCGTCCCCGGCGTGTCCCTGGCGGCGAGCCAGGACCACGAGATAACGGGCCGACCAGGGATCGACGTCTCGGTCCCCGAAAACGAGGTCGTCCCCGGCGAGAGTACGGCGCTCACGGTCGTCTTGCTCAACGACGGGAACGTCACGAACGGTTCGGTGTCGAGCCCACAGCTCGAATCGCAGGTCACGACTGCGCGGACACTGACCGCGAGTTTCGAGGACCACGACGCACCGATAACGGTCAACACGAACGAGCAGGCGGTCGCACAGTTGCCCGACGGGGCGAGCGCACCCCTGCAGTTCCGGATCAGTGTCGACCGCGACGCCGACCCCGGCCGCTACACGCTGCCGCTGAACGTCTCGTACAACTACACAGCGTCGATCGACCCACAGACCAGCGAGTACAACCGAACGACCGCCAACAGGACCTACGACGTCACGCTCGTCGTCGAGGAGCGCGCCCGGTTCACGGTGACGAACGTCTCCTCCAGCGCCCGCGTCGGCGCGACGGGCACCGTCGACGTCACGCTCCGGAACACCGGTTCGGAGGTCGCCCGCAACGCCACGGTCGCGCTCACCTCACAGAACAGCGACCTCACGTTCGGCCAGGCCGCCAGTTCCAGCCGCTTCGTCGACGGCGTCTGGGCACCCGGTGAGACCCGGACCGTCTCCTACCGGTTGCGGGCCGCCCCGTCGGCCAGCCAGCAGCGCTACGCCTTCGACGCGTCGGTCACCTACGAGAACCCCGATGGCAACACCCGCCAGTCCGCACCCGCCTCCCTGGGGGTGACGCCCGCACCCGAGCAGACCTTCGCCATCGTCGAAACCGACCACGACGTCAGCGTCGGCGACGAGGGGCGACTCGCGCTGACACTGCGCAACGAGGGGCCGGTCACCGTGAGTGACGCCTCCGTCACTGTACAGTCGGGCGCATCCGCGATCGTCTTCGGTGAATCGGCCTCGACGAGTCGGTACGTCGGCGCGTGGGTTCCCGGCGAGAACCGGACGGTGCTGGTCAACGCCACCGCCCTCCCGGGCGCGGAGACGCGCAACTACTCGATGCAGGCGAGCGTCGCCTACGAGGACGGCGAGGGCGACCCCGGCCAGTCCGGGACCCTCCAGTTCGGCCTGCGACCCGGCCCCGAGCGTGCCGCCGAATTCGCGGCGAGTGAGGTCTCCTCGACGCTACGCGTCGGCGCCGAGGGTACGCTCAGCGGCACGATCACCAACACCGGCGACGACCGCGCGTCGAACGTCGTCGTCGTCTTCGAGAGCCAGACAGGGAACGTCTCGCCGCTAGAACGCGAGTACTCGGTCGGGTCCCTCGATCCCGGTGAGTCCGCCGCCTTCGAGTTCGACGTCGAGGTGAGCGACGCGGCCGACTCCGGGCCCCGGCAGTTCACGCTCCGGCCCACCTACCGGAACGCCGACGACGAACAGCGCCAGGGCGAGAGCTTCGACGTCCGCGAGCGCATCCGCCCGGCCCGCGACGTCTTCGGCGTCTCGGTCGACGGCGCGTCGGTCGCCCGCGGCGGTTCGACAGTGTTGAACGTCACGGTCACCAACAACGCAAACGAGACACTCGACGACATCTCGGGCCAGCTCTTCGCGGACTCGCCGGTCACCGTCACCGACAGCGACGCGTTCACGAGCGAACTCGAGAGCGGCGAGTCGACGACGCTGAAGTTCGAGATCAGCGCCGGCGGCGGCGCGCTCGCGAAGGCCTATCCCGTCGAGATCGACTTCCAGTACGACGAGGCCGACGGCGACCGCAAGATCTCCGACACCTACAAACTGGCCGTCGACGTGACCAGCGACGACAGCGACGGCGGCGGAGCCTTCCCGATGGTCCTCGGCGCCGTCCTGGTTGTCGTCGTGGTACTCGGCGGCATCGTCGCCTACCGCACGTTCGGCTGACCTGACTGGAGATGGACTACCAGCACCGCATCGACTGAGATGGACTACCAGCGCCTCATCGACTGGACCGACGACAAGATCGTCAACAGGCCGGGGAGGATCATCCTCGTCTTCCTCCTCGTCAGCGGCGTCTTCGCGCTCGGACTGGGCAGCATCTCGACGGAGGCCGGCACCCAGCAGTTCACGACCGGGCTCCCCGCCGAGCAGGCGCTCGAAGACGTCCAGCGGGAGTTCTCCCCGTCCTTCGGTACCGACACCGGGAGTACGCAACTCATCCAGCACGAACAGAACGTCCTCTCGAAGCCGAGCATGCTCCGAATGTTACGCGCACAGGAGGCGCTGGCCGAGCGCGACGGACTGCGCGTAACCGGCACCGCCAGTGCCGCAGGTATCGTCGCACAGCGGCTCGACCCCACGGCGACGACGACCGAGTCACAGATCGACGCGCTCGAATCGGCGACGCCCACCGAGGTCGACACGGCGGTCAGGGCCGCGGCCGACGCGAGCCCGCAGTTCACCGGCCTCCTGAGTACGGACTTCAACCGCGGGAGCGCCTCGGCGTCGGCGACGATCGGCACCGTCACACACCAGGTGCCCGGCGGCGTGAGCCAGGGCGCGGGGACCGGCGGGACGAGTCCGCTGACGTCGATCCAGACCGAGGCACAGCACGTCATCGGGCCCGCCGGCGGGAACATCGAGGTGTTCGGAAACGGCCTGTTCGCCCAGGAGTTCAGCTGGGTGATCCTCGACTCGCTGCTCATCGTCGTCCCCGCGGCGGTCGTGCTCATCACGCTCTTTCTGGTCGTCGCCTACCGCGACCCGGTCGACCTGGTGCTGGGCGTCACCTCGCTCGGGATGGCCATCGTCTGGACGTTCGGCTTCATGGGCCTGGCCGGGATCGCCTTCAGCCAGATGCTCATCGCCGTCCCGCCGCTCCTGCTGGCCGTGGGCATCGACTTCGGCATCCACGCCATCAACCGCTACCGCGAGGAGCGCGAGCGCGACACCTCCATCGGCGAGTCGATGCGGATCACCACCGACCAGTTGCTCGTCGCCTTCTTCATCGTCACCGGCACCACGGTGATCGGCTTCGCCGCCAACTTCACGAGCGAACTCGCGCCGATCCGGGACTTCGGGCTGGTCGCAGCGGTCGGCATCGTCTTCACGTTCTTCATCTTCGGCGTCTTCCTTCCCGCCGCCAAGGTCAAGACCGACCGCCTGCGCGAGCGCTATCCGATCCCGACGGTCTCGGAACGGCCGCTGGGCTCCGAAGGGTCGATACTCGGGCGCGTCCTCCAGGGCGGGGTCGTCGTCGCGCGATACGCCCCCGTGCTCTTCCTGGTCGTCCTGCTCGTCGGCAGCGCCAGCGCGGGCTACTACGCCCGCGACATCGACACCAGCTTCTCCCAGGAGGATTTCCTCCCGCCCGAGGAAACGTCGGACCTCCTGCTCTCGCTGCCCGAACCGTTCCGCCCGCACGATTACTCCGTCACGGCACAGCTGAACTTCCTCGAGGACAAGTTCGCCTCGACCCAGAGCGACCAGGTGACGCTGTACGTCGAGGGACCACTGCAGCGTGACAGCGCCCTGGAGGCGATCCACCGGGCGAGCGAGAACCCGCCCGCCACGTTCGTCGAGGAGGGTCGGGTCGCCGACTCTTCGTCCATAATTTCGGTCATCGACTCCTACGCGGCCCGGGACCCGGAGTTCCGGCGGCTCGTCGACCGCAACGACCGCAACGACAACGGCATCCCCGACGACAACCTCGGCGAGGTCTACGACGCGCTGCTCTCTTCGCCGGTGCGCGACCAGGCGCTGAACTACGTCACTGTGGACCGCCGGAGCGCCAGGGTCGTCTACTCGGTCGAGGCCGGGAGCGAGCAGTCGGCCGTCGTCGCGGACGCCCAGTTCGTCGCCGACCGCTACCGCGACGACGCCACCGCCACCGGACAGGTCGTCGTCTTCCAGGTCATCTCCGACCTGATCCTCGAATCCGCCATCATCAGCCTCGCCGTCGCGCTCACGGGCGCATCGCTCTTTCTCATGCTCGTCTACCGGATATTCGAGGGCTACGCCTCTCTCGGTGTCGCGAACATCGTCCCGATACTGGTGACGGTCGCGCTCGTCGCCGGGTCGATGCGCTATCTCGGCATCGCGTTCAACGCCATCACGGCGACGATCCTCGCGATCACGATCGGGCTGGGTATCGACTACTCGGTCCACGTCACCCACCGCTTCGCCGACGAGCGCGAGCGTCACGACCTGATGACGGCGCTCGAACGGACAGTCAGGGGAACTGGCGGCGCGCTGCTCGGGAGTATGCTGACGACCGTCTCGGGCATCGGCGTGCTCGCGCTGGCTGTCTTCCCCGCTATCGGCCAGTTCGGCGTGCTCACGGGCCTGAGCATTCTCTATGCTTTCCTCGCGTCGGTCGTCGCACTCCCCTCGACGCTGGTCGTTTGGGACCGCGCGGTTAACCAGTCCGGTCCCATCACCCGACTGTTCGGTCCCGTTCGCGAGACGTCCGGCGACCAGCCCGGTGCCGAGGCCGAACCGACGCCGGAGTGAGCGGCGGGCATCGTGTGGGAGTGAGCGGCGGGCGCCGCGCCGGTTCCACGGACCCGACTGTCGCACAGCCCGCACAACCGCCAGGGATCATTTAAGCGGCCCCGCCGGAGACCTGATATGGTTCACGTAGTCGTAATCGGCGCTTACGGCAGCGCCGGGGCGGCCGTCGCGGGCGAACTCGCCGACGAACCCGGGGTCGAACTCACGCTGATAGACGACGGCGAGCCGGGCGGCGGGCTCTGTATCCTCCGTGGCTGTATGCCCTCGAAGGAGGTCCTCTCGGCCGGCGCCCACCGCTTTCAGGCTCGTCACGACGACCGCCTCGTCGGCGGGTTGCCCGAAATAGACCTCGAACGCACCGTCGCCCGCAAGGACGACCACACGCTCGGCTGGGCGGGGCACCGACGCGACTCCATCCACGAACTGGCCGAGCGCGAGAACGTCGAGTTCGTCCGTGACACCGCCACGTTCGTCGACGACCACACCGTGGCCGCGGGCGGCCGCGAGTTCGAGGCCGACTACGTCGTCGTCGCCACCGGGTCGTCCGTGAACGTCCCTGACACGCCAGGCATCGGCGATGTCGACTACGCGACCAGCGCGGACGCCCTCGACGCGACCGAGTTCCCCGACTCGGGTATCGTCATGGGATTCGGCTACATCGGGATGGAACTCGTCCCCTACCTGGCCGAGGCGGGCGGGATGGACCTCACCGTGGTCGAACACGACGACCGCCCGATCGACGAGGCCGACCCCGAGTTCGGCGACGCCGCGCTCTCACTCTACGAGGAGCACTTCGACGTCACGATCCCCACGAACTGCTACGAACGGCGGCTCGAACCCACCGACGAGGGGGGTGTCCGGCTCCACGTCGAGTTCGACGACGGCACGACGGACGTCTACGGGGCCGACCAGCTCTTCCTGTTCACCGGTCGCCGTCCCACCCTCGAAGGGCTGGGTCTGGAGAACACGCCCATCACGCCCGAGGAGTACACGGGCGAGCCCCAGGACTGGGTACGCGACACGATGCAGTCTCGCGACGACGAGCGGACGTTCTTCGTCGGCGACGTCAACGGCAAGGAACCGATCCTCCACGTCGCCAAGGAACAGGGGTTCACGGCTGCCGAGAACATTTTGCGCCACAGTCGGGATGCCGACCTCCGGGAGTACCGCAACGTCCACCACCACGTCATCTTCTCGGGGCTGGGCGTCTACCCGTTCGCCCGCGTCGGCCACAGCGAGCGGTCGGCCCAGGAGGCGGGCTACGACGTGGCGGTCGCCACTCGCCAGGCCAGCGACGACGGCGTCTTCAAGTCCAAGGACGTCCCCGAAGGCCTCGCGAAACTCGTCGTCGACCGCCAGGATGGGACGGTGCTGGGCTGGCAGGGGCTGCATTACCACGCCGACGTGATGGCCAAGACCCTGCAGGTGGTCGTCGAACTCGGGCTGGACGTGCGTGATATTCCGGACCGGGCCTACCATCCGACGACACCCGAGATCGTCGACGGCCTCGTCCGCGAGTGTGCCGATGCCGTCGAGGAGTAACAACGGGAACGTTCTGCGAGGCGCTAGTGAAGGGTAACCGTTTTGCGAAGGGGTTCCAACAGTGGACAGATGGAAGACGGAGTCGCGGTCGCCGTCGTCGGTGGGGGTGCAGTCGGCGTGACGGCCGCTCACGAGCTCGCGGCGCGGGGTGCGGAGGTAACCCTCTTCGAACGCGACGAGCTCGCGAGCGGCGCTTCCGGCCGGGCGGCGGGCATCGTCTACGACGCTTTCGCCGAGGACCGCGACGCGGCGGTGGCGGCCCGAGCACTCGACCGCTTCCGGTCGCTCGACGACGACGGGACGATATCGCTCACGCCGTGTCCCTACGTCTGGTTCGCCCGCGCGGGTGACGACCGTTCGGCTGTGGCCATCCGCGAGCAGGTTCCTCGAATGTGCGAGCACGGTCGTGACGTCGAACTGCTGGAACCGCCCGACCTCGGCGAGCGCTTCCCGGCGATCGATACCGAGGTCTCTGTCGGCGCCGTCGCCCACGATGCTGGCTATCTCGACCCCGGGGATTACGTCGTCGCGATGGCTGATCGGGCACGAGACGCTGGTGTCGACGTGCGGACCGACTGTGAGGTGGCCATCAGGTGGAACGGTGAGAGTGTCACCCTCGACAGCGATGGCGGCAACGAGCGGTTCGACGCGGTCATCGTCGCCGCTGGCGCCCACACGAAGCGGGTGCTGGCCGACGCTGGCGTCGATATCGCGATGAAACCCTACCGGGTGCAGGCGCTCGTGACCGATCCCCTCGACGTGGACGTCGACGTGCCGATAACGTTCGACGCCACCGAGAGCTACTACTTCCGGCCTCGCGAGGGTGGCCTGCTGGTCGGCGACGGCGTCGAAAAGAGCGAGGCCGACCTCGACACCTGGGATCCGGACGCCGACGCCGAGTTCGTCGAGACGTCGAAACGGCGAGTCCGGGACGCCCTCGGAGTGGACGTCGGGGTACAGCGTGCCTGGGCCGGGCTCTGTACCGCCACGCCCGACCGGGATCCGCTCCTGGGACCCGTCGACGATTCGGCGACGCTGTTCGTCGCGACCGGGTGGCACGGCCACGGCTTCATGCGCTCGCCGGCACTCGGTGAGGCCGTCGCCGAGTGGATTCTGGAGGGTGACGGTGGGATTGTCGAGGGGTTCGACCCCCGCCGCTTCGACGGCGACGAGGAGTTTCGGGTCGTGGAGGGGATGACGCTCGATGAATGAGTAGCTGTGAGAGTAAACGTGACCGCTGCTCGTACTGAGAGATGAAAGCCCTCGGCCCGCTCGCGGTCGCTGAGCGGGATATCCGCGCTCGGTCACCCGCACCGCGCCGCACTCGCGCGGATAGAGCCCGCGCAGGCGACTACACGAGCGCGAGCGCGCCTCGCCCTTTCAGTCCACCAGGAAGGATTTGGTTTCACAGGCTGTCTCGACGTTGAATGTTCGATAGCCGATGCCGCAGAAATTTCCCTGGCGGACTGGAAGGGCGAGACGGGCTCGCGGCGAACGTAGTGAGCGGAGTCGTCTGAGCTACCCCTATCCGAGCGAGCGCAGCGAGCGAGGATATGTCGCTCAGCGACCGCGAGTGCGTCGAGGGCTTCCATCACACGATCACGACTGCGGTCAGGCAGACATCGGACGACTCGGTCGCTGCCGTGTTCCTCACACCTCCCCAACCTCTTGCGGTGCTCGGCTCACTCCCTGCGGTCGCTCACCTGCGCTCCTCATCCCTCGCGCGGCTTCGTCTCGCGGCCCTCACGAGGGTCGGGCACGCTCGACGACACGCGCCGACAGTAGAACATCGGACGGGAGAAACAGCGGATTATTCTTCGGTCTCTTCGTCGCCAGAGTCGTCGGAGTCGGCGGAATCGTCCGCGTCGGCGTCAGCGTCGGCATCGGCATCGGCGTCCTCGATCTCGATGGGTTCGGCGTCGGGGTCGTCCTCGCGTTTCGGCACTTCGACGTAGAGCGTGCCGTTGTCCTGGAGAGTGGCGGTCGCTGCTCGGGCGTCGACGTGGGCGTCCTCGGGGAGTTCGACGCGACCGTCGAGCGAGAGGCCACGGCCGGGGTAGCGCATCTCGAAGCCCTCGTGGAAGCCCCGGAAGCGGTCGATACGCACCTCGACGGCGCCGTCGTTGTACTGCACCTGAACGTCCGTGCTCGTGGCACCGGGTGCGTCGAACACCGCGAGGTAGGCGTCGTCGCTCTCCAGCAAGTCGACGGGCAGGGGCGTCCGCTCCTGGGCGCGGCCCATCGCCCGGCCGACGCGCTCCATCACGGTGGTCCCCACCGACTCGCCGATGTCGCGTAGGTTCTCCATACCGGTGATAGGAGCGTCTCCGACTTCAGCATTGTGCCCGCAGGACGAGGACAGAACGTCCGGACGAGGTGGGTGCCCGGACCGTCCGGACGGGCGGGGGCCGGCTACAGGACTATCTCTTCCAGGCAGTCGGTGCCGCCACACACCGGACACTGGAGGTCGGCGACCGAGTGCTCCTCGGGGACGTCGTAGGTGTAGTGGTTCTCGAACATGTCGAGAAAGCAGTCGTCGTCCGTACACCGGACTTCCTTGGTCGGTGGCATGCTCGGCGGTAGGGAGGCAACCGGGATACTGGTTTCGGAGGCGGCGAGGAAGTCGGTGGTGTGGACGGAGAGACTGTTCGCCGGCGAGTGCAGCGGAGTCGCGACGCTCGAACGACGGGATACTTTCATATCGGGTGGGCGAAAAGAGGGACTGTATGGCACCGGGCGTTCTGGGCGCGGACTTCAGCGGGGCCGCCGAGGCCGGACGGTCCATCTGGGTAACGGAAGCGGCCCACACCCCGGACGGGCTCGTCGTCGAGGACTGTTATCGGGCGACCGAGAAGTGGGGGAGCGACCGCGAGAGCGCACACGCCGGGCTCCGGGCCCGCGCGGTCGGGGACTTCGCCGTCGCCGGCTTCGACTTCCCGTTCAGTCTCCCGGCATCGCTCCTCGAAGCCCGTTGCGGGCGGAGCTGGCGCGGGTTGCTCGACTGGGTGACTGACGACGGCCCCGACGACCCCGATGCGTTCGCGTCGGCCTGCCGGTCGGTCGCCCGCGAACTCACTCCCGACGGTTCCGCCGAGATAGGACGCGAGACCGACCTCCGGCGGGCCGCACTCTGTCCGTACAACCGCCGGGTGCAGTACCAGACCTTCTACGGCGTCCGGAACGTGCTGGCGTGGCTGGCCGACCGCGACGACGCCCTCGTCCGGCCGATGCAGCAGGGCGACGGGGCTCGCAGCGGCGGGGCGGGCACCGGGGCGGCGGACGACGCGACCAAGGTCGTCGAGGTCTATCCCGCGGCCACGTTCGGCTGGCTCGGCCTCTACCGGGAGGGGTACAAGACCGACCGCGACCGCCGCGAGACCAATCTCGACGGTATCGAGGACTGCAGCGTCGACCTGGGCGGGTTCCGCGAGACGTACGCGGACGAACACGACGCACTCGATAGCCTCGCGGCGGCGGTGTCGGCCGGACGCGTCACCCGGAACCGGGACCCGCCACTGCACGGCCCGCGCGAGGAGGGCCACATCTTCGTCTAGGTCGGCCCGAAAGGCCGTCTCCGGGAGAACGTCGCCGGGAGCCGCGGATATTTCAGTGGTGAGTCGTACTCACGGGCATGGCAGACGACCACGGCGGGTTCGAGGACGTCCGCGAGAACCTCGACGGGAACCCGATGTGGCAGCTCATGGGCTACGCCCGCCCCTACTGGCCACGACTGACTGCGGGCGTCCTCACGTCGTTTCTGACGCGGTTCGCGCGACTGGTCCCCCCGATCATCGTCGGCGCGGCCATCGACCGCGTCATCCGCGGGAGCGGCGAACCCGGCCTGTTGACGACCCTCGGCCTGCTACCCGGGGGGACAATCGCCGGGAGCGCCGCCCGGATGGCGCTCCTCCAGCGACTCGTCGCCATCGCCGCGATCGCGTATCTCGTCCGGTCGGTGACTCGCTTTGTCTCGCGCTACCTGCTCCAGTCGACCGCCCAGAAGATACAGCGCGACCTGCGAAACGACAGCTACGACCACATCCAGCACCTCTCGATGGACTTCTTCGCCGACCACCAGACCGGCGGGATGATGTCCATCCTCAACAGCGACATCAACAGGCTGGAGCAGTTTCTCAACACGGAGTTTCGCCAGTTCATCCGCGTCGTGGCGACCGTCGGCGGTATCGCGGTCGTTCTCTTCTATTACTCGCCCAAACTCGCAGTCATCGCGCTGGCGCCGGTCCCCATCATCGGCGTCGCGAGCTGGCTCTTCCTCTCGTGGATCGAACCCCGATACAAATCGATCCGCGAGACGGTCGCCCGGCTGAACACGCGTCTGGAGAACAACCTCAGCGGCGCCGCCGTGATCAAGGCGTTCGACCGCTACGACTTCGAACACGACCGCGTGGCCGACCAGAGCGAGGCCTACCACGACGAAAAGATCGCCGCGCTCCGCATTCGTCGCGGCTTCTTCGCGGCGTTGCGGCTCGTGACCGGCATCGTGTTCGTCGTCGCGCTGTTCGTCGCCGGGAGCGACATCATCGCCGGTCGCCCGGGCGCGCTCTCTGCGGGTGCAGTCGCGATCTTCTTCCTCTATCTCCGCCGGCTCTACTCCCCGATGCGCCGCGTCGGCAAATCCGCCAACAAGTACCAGCTCGCCAAATCCAGCGCCGAGCGCGTCTTCGGCCTGCTCGCCCAGGAACCGACGGTCACGAACCCCGAGGACCCGTACGTCCCCGAGACACTGGACGGCAACGTCGACTTCGAGTCGGTCACGTTCGCCTACGACGAGGAACCCGTCGTGCGGGACGTCTTGCTGTCCGTGCCGGCCGGGTCGACCGTCGGGCTCGCCGGGCCCACGGGCGCCGGGAAGTCGACCCTGCTGAAACTCGTTCCCCGGTTCCACGACGCCGATACCGGTACTGTCCGCGTCGACGGCCGCGACGTCCGCGAGTACGACCTGCAGGCACTGCGCGGCCACGTCGCCGTCGTCGAGCAACAGCCCTACCTCTTCTCCGGGACCGTCGCGGAGAACATCGCCTACGGCGACCGCGAGGTGCTCGACGGCGAGCAGGCGGGTGACCCGGCGGCACGGGAGCGCGTCGAGAGGGCCGCACGGGCCGCCGAGGCCCACGCGTTCGTCGCCGACCTGCCCGACGGCTACGAGACACAGATCGGCGAGCGGGGGATCAAGCTCTCGGGCGGCCAGCGCCAGCGCGTCGCCATCGCCCGCGCCCTGTTGAACGACCCGGAGATCATCGTCTTCGACGAGGCGACCAGCGACGTCGACACCGAGACCGAGCGACGCATCCAGGAGAGCATCGACCGCCTGGTCGAGGACCGCACCGCGTTCGTCATCGCCCACCGCCTCTCGACAATCCGGGACGCCGACCGGATCGTCGTCATGGACGACGGCGAGGTCGCCGAACAGGGAACCCACGCCGAGTTGCTCTCGACCGGCGGCGACTACGCCGACCTCTGGCACGCACAGGCCGAGGAACGCCCCGCCAGCGCCGACGATTGAACGCTCGCTTCGCTCGCGTTTTGGGGTGTGCAGGCCACGTTCGGCCCGCTCGCTTTTCGAGGCGCTACGCGCCTCTCGCTCGCGGACCTCGTAGTCGGCCGGTGAAATTGCCACGGTCCGACGCGTCGCGCTTATCACCGTCGAGTTCGACGCGTCGCCCTTATACACGTCGAAGCAGTATCCGGGTCCATGACCGCAGACCCCGCGACGCTCGACGTCACCATCGTGGACGGGTACGTCGACGAACCGGCACACTTCGGCGTGCCGCCGTATATCTCGACGTACCCGCGCTACACCGCGGGGGCACTCGTCGACGCGGGCGTCCCACAGTCGAAGATTACGTACCACACCATCGACGCCCTCCGCGAGGACCGCTCGCTGTGGCGTGACGTCGCCGGCGCCGATCTCGTCGTCTACGTCGGCGGGATGACCGTCCCCGGCAAGTACGTCGGCGGCACGCCCGCAGAACCCGACGAAGTCCGCCAGATCGCCTGGCGCGCGGATGGAACCACCCTCCTGGGGGGCCCCGTCCGCTTCGGCGTGGGCGAGGAGAACGCCGGGGCCGTCGAGACCGAACGCGACGACCTCGACTACGACTTCGTCGCCAAAGGTGACGTCGAAGCAGCGGCTCACGACCTCGTCCGCGAGGGCATGGAGGGGTTCGGCGACCGGATGCGCGACAACGAGGAGATCGAACGGTGGGCCCGCCAGGGCGCGTTCGTCGTCGAGCAACATCCCAACCACCCCGACTACCTCATCGCCGAACTCGAGACCTCACGGGGCTGTGCCTACCGCTGCTCCTTTTGCACGGAACCGCTCTACGGCAATCCCGCCTTCCGCTCGGCCGGGTCCGTCGTCGACGAGGTGGACGCCCTCTCGAACCACGGCGTGCGTGACTTCCGACTGGGCCGGCAGGCCGACATCCTCGCGTTCGGCGGCGACGGCGAGGCACCCAACCCCGACGCACTCCGGGAGCTCTATGCGGGGATCCGCGAGGTGGCGCCCGACCTCCGGACGCTACACCTGGACAACATGAATCCCGTGACGATCGTGGACTATCCCGAGAAATCACGTGAGGGGATCCGCATCATCGCCGAACACAACACGGCCGGCGACACGGCGGCGTTCGGGCTGGAGTCGGCCGACCCCGTCGTTCAGGAGAAGAACAACCTGCTCGTCACCGCCGAGGAGTGTCTGGAAGCCGTCCGCGTCGTCAACGAGGTGGCGGGGTGGCGGCCTGGAGGCCCGCCGGCCTCCGAACGCACGAGCGGCGACAGCCGCAAGCCCGACGGTGACCGAGAGACTGCCCCCAACTTCGGCGACGGCGCCGCTCGCAGACTCCCGAAACTCCTGCCGGGCATCAACCTCGTCCACGGACTCGACGGCGAGCGCCGGGAGACGTTCGAACACAACCGGGCGTTCCTCGACCGCCTCCTGGAGGAGGGCCTGCTGGTCCGGCGTATCAACATCCGGCAGGTGATGGCCTTCGAGGGCACGGAGATGAACGAGACGGGCGCGGAGATCGCTCACGACCACAAGAAACTGTTCAAGCGCTACAAACAGGAGGTCCGCGAGGAGGTCGACAACCCGATGCTCCAGCGGGTAGCGCCACCGGGTACCGTACTCCCCGACGTCCACTTCGAATACCACGAGGACGGCAAGACGTTCGGCCGGCAACTCGGGACCTATCCGCTGCTCGTGGCGGTTCCGGGCGAGCGCGAACTGGGCCGGACTGTCGACGTCGCTGTCACCGACCACGGCTACCGCTCGGTGACGGGGGTCCCCTACCCGCTCGACGTCAACGCCGCCTCGATGGACGAACTCACCGCTGTCCCCGGTATCGGGAAGTCGACGGCGGGTGACATCGTCGTCGGGCGACCCTACGACTCGGTCGAGGAGGTCGACGCCGACGCCGACGTCCGGGCGTTCGCGACGGTCCGGTCGTCGGAGGGTGCGGACTGAACCCTGCCCAGTCGCCAGTCGTCCCCACACTGTCATGCCCACGCTGACGTTCGAGACGACCGTCGACGCGCCCCGACAGCGCGTGTTCGACCTGGCGCGGAGCGTCGACTGTCACACCGACGGGATGGCGAGCCACGACGAGCGGGCGGTCGCCGGCACCACGACGGGACTGCTTGCCGAGGGCGACAGGGTGACCTGGCATGCGCGTCACTTCGGCGTCCCACTCCGGTTGACGGTGGCCGTCAGCGAACTCGACCGTCCCCGACGGTTCGTCGACGAACAGGTGTCCGGTCCCTTCGCCCGGCTGCGCCACGAACACCGGTTCGAAACCATCGGCGACGGGAACCGGACGCGAATGCACGACTGCTTCGCGTTCCAGTCGCCGGCTGGGCCGGTCGGGGCCGCTGTCGACGCGGTCGTGCTGGAACGATACATGCGCCGACTGGTCCGCTCGCGCCTCGACCACCTCGCGCGCGTCGCCGAGTCCGAGGAGTGGCGACGGTACCTCCCGGATGGCGACCGATAGCCTGCCAGCGGACACCCGCCTGTCGCCGCGTCACCGGGCGGTCGCGACTCCCACGTCAGCGGTCGGCCGTGAGCTGTTCGACCCCGGTACGACCGACTCACCGCCCTGCTGGAACAGAAGGTACTTCCCACTCCCTGACCCTACAGCGACCAATGAGTGCAGTCGAGGTGAGCGTCGTCCTCCCCGCCTACAACGAGGCGGACACGATAGAGCGGACCGTCGAGGTCACGCTGGAGACGCTCGCCTCCTTTCTCCCCGCGGGGTCCTTCGAGGTCATCGTCGCCGAGGACGGCTGTGACGACCGCACCCCCGAGATCGCCACGCGCCTCGCCGAGGCAGACGACCGGGTGCGCCACTGTCACAGCGACGAGCGTCTCGGCCGGGGCGGCGCCCTGAACTTCGCCTTCGAACGCGCCGAGGGGGAGACGCTCGTCTACTTCGATACGGACCTGGCGACGGACATGCGCCACCTCGAAGAACTCGTCGAGAGTATTCGCTCGGGCGAGTACGACCTCGCCACGGGGTCGCGGTGGCTCCCCGACAACCGGGCGGACCGCCCGCCCAAGCGAGCGGTGTCGAGTCTCGGGTACAACTCACTCGTGCGCTTTTTCCTCCGCTCGGACCTGCAGGACCACCAGTGTGGCTTCAAGGCCTTCGACCGGACGGTCTTCGAGACGCTCCGCAGTGAGGTCGAGGACGAACACTGGTTCTGGGACACCGAGATGCTCGTGCGTGCACAGCGCCACGGGTTCCGAGTCAGGGAGTTCCCCGTCGAGTGGGAGCCCAAAGGTGACACGAAAGTCGACCTCGTGCGGGACGTCTTCGGGATGGGGTCACAGATCGTCCGGACGTGGTGGCAACTGTCGGTGAGCCCACGGATCAGCAGGCGGGTGAGCATGGCCGCGGGGTCGATACTCGTGATGCTGGCGCTGGTCGTGGCCGTGGTCGTCGTCTTCGACACCCAGGCGGTCTTCGACGCCATCGAGGGCGCCGACCGGGGCCTCCTCGCGCTGTCGGGGCTGGTCTACCTCGCGTCCTGGCCGCTCCGTGGGTTGCGCTACCGGGACATCCTCGACAGACTGGGCTTTACCAGCGACACCTGGTTCCTGACGGGGGCGATCTTCATCAGTCAGACCGGCAACCTCGTCTTCCCCGCCAGACTGGGTGACGGCGTCCGGGCCTACGTCGTGAAGGCCCGCCGCGGAGTCCCCTACCCCAGCGGGTTCGCGTCGCTGGCGGTCGAGCGCGTGTTCGACCTGCTCGCTATCACGGTTCTCGCGGGCAGCGTACTCGTGGGACTCGTCGTGACCGGCGGCACCGACCAGATCGTCGCGGCCATCGAGGCGGAAGTGCCCCCCGTCCGGATCGGCGGGGAGACCATCAATCCCGGCGCGGCCGCGCGGACGGCCCTGCGCGTCGCGGCCGGCGTCGGTGGAGCGGCGCTGTTCGCGGTCGTCGCCATCCTCGTCGGTGCACGGTGGGACACCGACTACATCCACCGGACGGTCACCGCGGTGAGCAACGACTCCTACGCCGCCTACGTCTCGGGCGTCCTCGAACAGTTCGTCGGCGATATCCAGACGGTCGTCGGCGACCGCGGCGCGTTCGCCCGCGTCGGCGTGGGCAGCCTCGCCATCTGGGTCGTCGACGTGTTCACGGCGATCGTCGTCTTCCGGGCGTTCGACGTCGAGGTCACCGCTGCGCTCGTCGCCACCGCCTTCTTCGCCGTCAGCGTCGGCAACCTCGCGAAGGTGCTCCCGCTCTCGCCAGGCGGGATCGGCCTCTACGAGGGCGCGTTCACCCTCATCGTCTTCGGCCTCACGAACGTGGCGGCGCCGGTCGCCTTCGCCATCTCCATCGTCGACCACGTCGTGAAAAACGCCGTCACCATCGTCGGCGGCCTCGCCTCGATGGCCTGGCTCAACGTCTCGCTCACCGAGGCCGTCGAGGAGAGCCGCGAGGCGGAGGCGGAGGCGACCGACCTCGACAGCACGACCCAGGACTGACCGCCGTCGGGTCGTCCGGTGAGTGTCCCACGATGAGAACCGTGAGCGGAGCCCCGATCACCCCTGGTTGTCGAGCAGTTCGCCGAGCAGGGCGTTCTGGGCCTTGCGGAGGTGGTTGTGGAATGTGGGGGAGGTGATGTCGAGTTCCGCGGCGACGTCCTCGGCGTTGGCGTCGCGGGGCCACTCGAAGTAGCCGGCGCTGTAGGCCGTCTCGACGGCTTCCAACTGGCGGTCGGTCAGGCCGTCGAGGACTCCCTCCGGAGTCGGGTCCTCGGCGTCGGCCTCGCCGCCCTGCTGTCGCTTCGCACGGAGTTCGGCGTCGGGGAAGTCGGCCTGGACGCGCTCGACGACCGCGCGGACGTCCGCGTCTCCCGGAGCGCGTGTCACCACCGTACACCGTCCGTCGCTCGCCCGGGCGGAGACGAGTTCGGCGCCGTACTCGTACAGCGGGTGGGCGAGCGACCCGCCCGAGAGTCTGACCTCCAGGAGCGTCTCACCCATGCGGCGGACGGTTTCGACGTCCGGGTCGGCCTCCAGAGCCGTCGCGGCGTCCGCGTCGACGTTCCCGTCCCCGTCGCCACTTCCGTTCGCGCCCGTCTCGTCGACCCGACAGTAGAGGACCAGCGACCCGCTGCCGGCGGGGGCGACCCCCTCGACCGTGAGCGTGCAGTCGGCGTCCGCCGAGACGACCGCGAGGAGGTCCCCGGTGCTCGAGAGTTCCAGTTCGACGGCGGTCTCGACCAGTGCGACGTGGTCGCGGTTGGCGACGTGAATCGCGTAGCCGATGGACTCGCCCAGTTCGTCTAGCACCGCGAGTTCGCGCTCCCCGAAGGCGTCCTCACGGGTCGTAAAGAGCACGAGCGCTCCGAAGACCGTCCGCCCGTACACCAGCGGGATGCTCGTCCACGTGCCCGCGACCGACTCGTGGTCGGAACCACTCCCATTGTCGTCAGCACCGGTGGGACCATCCCCGGGGACGCTCGCACCGTCGGGGCCGTCAGTGTAGACCGAGAGTGCGGCCTCGCCGTCCGCCAGTTCCCCGGTGAGCGACTCGCCGCCGTCGAGGCGGACTGCCCCGGTCTCGGGGAGCTGCGTGGCGTCGACCAGCGACTCGTCGACCGTCCAGGTGGCGTCGTAGAGTTCCGAGTCGGTCAGCCGGTCACTGACGGCGTCGGCGATCGCCTCGCGGGAGTCGGTGCCGATGAGCGCGCCGTTGACCTCCCGGATGACGCCGTTGAGTCGGTCGAGAAACCGGAGCTCGTCGCGCTGGCGCTGGAGCGCACGCTCGTGGCGCTTGCGCTCGGTGATGTCGTTGAACACGAGCGCGTAGCCCAGCAGTCGGTCGTGGCGGTCGACGATCTCCGAGGAGCGCACCTCGTAGGTCCGGCGGCCGAGTTCGACCTCGCCGAGTGCGTCCGGCGCGTCGAAGTCCACGTCGTCGGCGTCGACGAGGTCCGAGACGTCCCGTCCGACGGCGTCCGTGACCGGCGTGTCGAAGACGTCGGCGGCCACCTCGTTGCAGTAGACGACCGTCCGGTCGGTGTCGACGATGACGACGCCGTCGTCGAGCGTGCCGACGACCGTCTCGCGACCGAGGTGCCACGTCGCGGGCACGAGGTCGAACAGGCGGTAGCGAAAGAGCGCGTTGCCGAAGGCGACACCCGTGACGGTGAAGGCGAAGGGCGTCAGGTCGAGTCCCGGGACCAGCGGCGTGCCGAACACCGACACCGCGTTCGCGAGGAGCGGGACGAGGACGCCGACCAGCAGCGACGCCGACTGGTCGAGATAGAGGTACTCCGATTCGACGACGAGTCGGACGAGCAGGTACGACCCGACGCCGATCAGCGCGTACGCGAAGGCGGTGAACGCCCAGTAGCCGACGCCGGTGTACTGGGCGACGACTGCCAGTCCGCCGACGGTGTTGATCGTCTGCTCGCGCCAGACCAGCCCGTGCCAGGGGTTGGTCCAGACCAGCGCCAGCGTCGCGAGCGCCGGCACGGTCGCCCCCGCGATGACGGGCCTGAGTCGGTCGTCGTACCCCAGGTAATCCATCGCGAACGCCAGAAAGCAGACGGGCACGAAGACGATTCCGACCCACTGGACCTGCTCCCAGAGGAAGCGCCCGCCCGGCGCCCACACGAGTCCGACGAGATAGCCCGTCGTCCAGACGGTCACCGCGACCATCAGGCCGAGAAACGACGTCGCACCCGGCGTCGCACGGATGCGCCACGCTGCGACCCCCAGCACCGTCGTCGTCACTGCAGAGACCACGAGTGCGCCCGCAAACACCACCGGGACCCACGGGTGCATACCTTCATGTGCTGGGACCCGAGGCACCTCAAAAATTTCGCTCCGGGTCATACTCACGGGAGGACACGAGACGGGCCAGCGCCAGTGCGGTACCAGTGCGAGGCAGGCCAGGCCAGTGCGGTGTCGGCCCGGGCCCGAACGCTCAAAGGCGTTCCCTGCCTGTGAGCCGGTATGGAACTCTCGGGCGACGAACTCGCGGGCGTGGTCGACCTGTTTGGCGGGCTGACGCGGGCCGAACTCGACCGGGCGGTCGAGGAACTCGCGTTCAAGCGCGGCGCCGACCACGACCCCAGGGCCCTCGACGACGCCGTCGCAACAGCCCGTGTGAGCTACCATCTCGTCGCGGTCGACGCCGACAGCGTCGCGGTCGACGCCGCCGGCGGGATGGCGGAGTCCGACGCCGACCTGCTCGTCGCCGGTCCGGTCGCGTTCCCGACGCTCCCCGAGGGTGCGACCGACCTCCCGCACATCCTCGACGTTCCCGAGCGCGAGGTGGACCGGGAGACGACCGGCGAGGCGGCCCACGAGCAACTTCGGGCCGACGCGCTCGCGGCCGCAAGGGAGGGAGACAGCGACCGCGCTGCCGCGCTACTGGACGTCTGTTACGACCTGGAGGCGTGGGCACCAGTCGACACCGACGACTTCCGTGACCGCCTCGACGACGTCTGACAGACAGAAATTCCCACGAGGGCAAAAGTGTCCGCACGCGGCGAACCGAACGGTCGAATTAAGGCTGTCCGACTGCTTGACAGAGACATGGACCTGTCGCGAGTGGCCGAGCGGAGTCGGGCTTCGGCGAGCGACGGGGACGAACAGAGAGAGGCCGGGGAGGAAGCTGGTAGTGGGTCCGCAGGCACCGACGACCCACCCGTCGAAGAAGGGATGCGCGACGCGGCGGTCCTCGCGCCGGTGATCGAGCGCGACGGTGACGACCACGTCCTGTTCACCAAGCGCGCCGAGCACCTGACCGACCACCCCGGGCAGATGAGTTTTCCCGGCGGCGGCCGCGAACCCGACGACGCCGACCTCCTGGCGACCGCACTCCGTGAAGCAAACGAGGAGGTCGGGCTCGAACACGGGGAGGCCGACGTCGTCGGGCACCTGACCGACATCCGGACGGTGACGAACTACCGCGTCCGGCCGTTCGTCGGCCGCGTCCCCGACCGCGAGTACGTCCCTCGTGACAGCGAAGTCGCCGAGATCGCCGTCCTCCCCGTCACCGGGCTGGTCGACCCCGACAACTACGAGAGCGAGCGGCGTGACCACCCCCACTACGGGGAGATCCGCCTGCACTTCTTCCACGTCGGCGGCTACACCGTCTGGGGCGCGACCGCGAACATGCTCGTCCAGTTGCTGGAGTGGACGACCGACTGGACCCGTCCGCCCGAACCCGACCGCACGGTCGACGCCGACGCCGACCTCCCTGGCTGAGCGTGTGCGTGTCGGCGTCGATCCCCGTTTCAGTGCCGCACTCGCTCGAATCGTAGATATTGCAGCAGCCGACTGCGAGGGCCGCGAGCGTGCTCGTGGCCCGAACGTGGCCGGCACACCCTCCCCGAACGTCGAACAAAGTGAGACGTTTGAGTGGACCGTACTTTCAAGGTGCGACCGTCCGGAGAGTCGGGTATGAGCGAGGAGGCGGGGATATTCGCGCGGGAGTCGACCTACCTCGGCCGCACAGTCCAGTTCGGCGAGGCCCAGGGGCGAGTCATCTCCGTGTCGTTTCCGCGGGACCCACCCGCGGACGCCGAGACGGATCATCCGTTACTCGACCGGATCGCGGCCTATCTCGAGGGTGCCAGCGACGACTTCGACGACGTGACCGTCGCACTCACCGTCCCGACCGACCAGCGCGGGGTGCTGGAAGCGGTCCGGGAGATCCCCTACGGCGAGAACGCCGACTGCCGGAGTCTCGCACGGATGGCCGGGCTGAACCCCGAGGACGACGAGGACCTGCGGCTGGTCCGGACGGCACTGGCCGAGAACCCCGCGCCACTGCTCATCCCCGACCACCGGGTGCGCGACGGGCCCAGCGGCGCCCCCGCGGAGGTCGAACAGCGACTGCGCTCGCTGGAACAGCTCTAGGCACTGCCTGTGGGTGCGTGTCGTAGAAACGTTCACGGGGAGGTGTGAATGTAACGTCGATTTCGGCAGCCCAGAGTATTGAAGAAACAAGATCTGAAGACCGCACCGCAGTCGACGTCGTGGAATGAAAGCCCTCGGGCTGCTGGCGGTCGCTGCGCGGGATATTCTCGCTCGGACACCCGCACCGCGCCGCACTCGCGAGAATAGGGCCCGCGCAGGCGACTCCGCTCCCTGTGGTCGCCGCCAGCGGCCCTCGCCCTTTCAGTCCGCCGGGAGAGCAAGCTCTCCCGAGCCCTGACTCGCTACGCTCGTCAGGACGCCAGGAAAATTCTGGTTTCACAGGCCGTCTCGACGTGGAATGCCCGATGGCCGACCCGACAAGAAGTTACCCTGGCGGACTGGAAGGGCGAGGCGGGCTCGCGGCGAGCAACGCGAGTGTAGTCGCCTGAGCGGGCGACTATCCGCGCGGACGGTGCCGAGAGCGCGGATATCCCGCTCAGCGACCGCGAGCACGCCGAGGGCTTCCATCTCACGAGTACGAGGGCGGTTGCGAAAGGAGCACTAACTCGAAATGGTACATCTATTCCCCGTCTACTTCGTTCACGGCCGACCGATGTGGGGTGGGGAGGATGCGGTGACACGGTGCCCGGGTCCAGCGGTCGGCGACCGATTTATCTCGGGGGCGGTCCATCGTCGGCTATGCAACTCCACGCGTATTCCCGAGAGACGACGCCGCTGTCGGGGACGTGGCAGGCGCTCCCGGACCAGTACGAGCAGTTCGGCGACGAGGGGGCCTTCGGCGGTGACGGGATCTACGACCCGCCGGAGGACGCGAGCCACCCGGTCGACGCGGTCGTCGACGACGGCTACGAGGTCGCCGTCCCGGGATGCTGGAACGAGGAACTGTCGGGGTTCGAGCAGTACGAGGGCGCGATGTGGTACGCCCGCCGGGTCGGCTGGGACGGGCGTGCCGACCGTGCGTTCCTCCGATTCGGCGCCGTCAACTACCGCGCCGACGTCTGGCTGAACGGCGACCATCTCGGCTCCCACGAGGGCGGGTTCACTCCCTTCGCCTTCGAGGTGAGCGACCGACTCGAAGAGCGGACCGACAACCTCCTCGTCGTCAGGGTCGACGACAGCCGCGCGGACCGCAAACTCCCCGCCGCACGCACCGACTGGTTCACCTTCGGCGGTATCACCCGCGAGGTCGACCTCGTGACGGTGCCGCGACGCTACCTCCGCAACGTCAAGGTCGAGACCGACCTGTCCGACGACGAGGTCACACTCACCGTCCGTGCGTGGGTCGACGACTCGGACAGTGACACGACCGGCGGCGGCGAGAACGACGGCGGTGACGGGGACCACGGCGGCGACACAGCCGGCCCCGCGCCGACCGTCACGATTCCCGACCTCGACCGTTCGTGGACGCTCGACGTCGCGGATGCCTGGGAGGCCACCCCTCACGAGGGAGCGGACGAGACGGTCGCCGGGACGGTCTACGAGGGTACCGCCACGTTCGACGCAGATGCAGTCGACCGCTGGACGCCCGACGACCCCCAGCTGTACGACCTGTCCGTCAGTATCGAAGGCTTCGACGACGGCGATGGCGACGCCGACAGCGACGACGGCGACGGTGACAGCGACGACGGCGACGGGGCGGAGGCCGTTGCCGGTGACGAACTCGTCGAGCGCGTGGGGTTCCGGACAGTCTCTGTCGAGGGGAGCGACGTGCTGGTCAACGGCGAGCAGGTGACGCTCAGGGGAATCTCGCTACACGAGGAGGCCGACGGTCGGGGTCGGTCACTCCGGTCGGTCGACAGGGCCAAGCGGTTCGACTGGATCGAGGACCTCAACTGTAACTTCGCGCGACTGGCCCACTACCCGCACCACGAGGCGATGGCCCGGCGGGCCGACGAGGCGGGCGTCCTGCTGTGGACGGAGGTGCCAGCCTACTGGTGGGTCGAGTTCGGCGACGCCGACGTGCAGGCAAACTACCGCCAGCAGTTGCGCGAGGTCGTCCAGCGCGACTGGAACCGGCCGTCGGTCGCACTCTGGTCGATCGCCAACGAGACCGACCACGAGGACGAGACGCGCAACGAGTTACTCCCCGAGATAGCCGAGTACGTCCGCTCGCTCGACGACACGCGGCTGGTCACCGCGGCATGTTTCGTCGACGAGACCGACAAGGGGGAGATCGTCGTCGCGGACCCGCTGGCCGACCACCTCGACGTCTTCGGCGTCAACGAGTACCGCGGCTGGTACCACGGCGAGGCCGACGACTTCGAGCGCTTCGACGACGACCCGTCGGGACCGCCGGTCCTGATTACGGAGGTCGGTGCCGGCGCGAAACGCGGCAACGACGGCCCGGCTGACGAGCGCTGGACCGAACAGAGCCAGGCGGAGTTCTACCGACGCCAACTCGACGCGCTCGACGGCATCGAGCAGTGCTGTGGCCTCTCGCCGTGGATCCTCTTCGACTTCCGGTCGCCCCGCCGGCAGAACCCCTACCAGCGGGGCTACAACCGCAAGGGACTGCTCGACGAGAACGGCCGCGAGAAACAGGCCTTCGACGTACTCCGACGGTACTACGACGGACAGTAGGGCGGCACGGGCCGTCACAGGCCGTCACAGCAGCGTCCATTACCTCGACGACACGACGAGCATCTCCGTCGACCCGGGAACGAATTCGTAGGGGACGTCTCTGAGTTCGACCGTGAATCCGTCCTCCCGAAATCGCTCGACGGCGGGGTCGAGGTACGCCGAGCGCGTCTGGTCGAGCGAGACGAGCGGGAAGACACGAACCTCCTCACGGGCGACCCGGGCCAGTTCCCGGAGGGCGTCGAGGTGAAACGAGCGGTCGAGTCGGTCGTCGTAGAGAAAGAGGAAGTTCGTGACGACTGCGAGGTCGACGGCGTCCGCGTCGAGGGGTAACTCCGGGAGCGCGCCGTCGACGTACCGGTCGGAGCGGTGAGCGTAGTCGGCGAGAAACCGCTCGTAGGCCGCCCGGAGGTATCGACCGCGCGTCGCGACGTCGGGGTAGAACTCCCAGACGAACTGGTCGCGCTTCTCGTGAAGCTGGTCGACCGTTCTGTCGACCGCCCGGTCCAGTCGCGGTTCGAGTTCCGCGGCGGG
>Ga0207813_100078_pt1 | contig 75578 bp, 79 predicted proteins | sample A23E3SouthBayCA_2_FD_187730 | JGI IMG/M metagenome (GOLD analysis project Ga0207813, IMG submission 187730) | Aerobic enrichment media microbial communities from Eden Landing Ponds, California, USA - A23 E3 (4) (SPAdes) | ecosystem: Environmental > Aquatic > Marine > Unclassified | place... | reverse complement strand
CGTCACTGATTCCGACTACTTCCACTTCCAGCCAGGATGCTCCCCGAAAATCTGGCCGATATCACGAACTGTGCCGCTGAACCTCGGAAGTACTGCTATGACACCTTCCCAAGTACATACTTCTACAGAAGAGCCATCGGTGAATTGACCGTGAAACCGGCCCCCGGGCGACGATTCTACGACACGCTCAGGGACGGTCGGGGAACTTCACCGAGTGGCGCAGCGTACCGACGTCTTCGATCTCGACCTCGACGGTGTCGCCCTGGTCGAGCGGGCCGACACCCTCGGGCGTGCCGGTCGCGACGATGTCGCCCGGTTCGAGCGTCATGTAGGTCGTGATCTCCTCGATCAGTTCGGGGATGGAGAAGATCATGTGCTCGATGGACGATGACTGCTTCGTTTCCCCGTTGACGCGCGTCTCGATGGTGGCGTCGTCTTTGAGGTGTTCGGACGTGGCGATGACGGGGCCGATGGGCGCGGCGTTGTCGAAGGCCTTGCCGCGGACCCAGTTCTGTTCGATGTTCTGGTCGTCACGATTCGAGAGGTCACACAGCGGCGTGTAGCCTGCGATGACGTCCTCGACCTCGTTCGCACTGACGTGGCGACACTGTTCACCGATGACGACGCCGAGTTCGCCCTCGTAGTCGATGCGTTCCTTGCCGGCGGGCAGCGTGACGGTGCTGTCGTGACTGGCGACCGTATTGGGCGGTTTCAGGAAGAGGAGCGGCCGGTCGGGGATCTCGTTGTCGAACTCGTCGGCGTGTTCGGCGTAGTTGCGGCCGACACAGACGATCTTCGTGGGCTCACAGGGCGGGAGGATGTCCACCTCTTCGGGGTCGAACGTCTCGTCGCCGAACGCGATGCGTCCGTACGGGCCCGCGGCGGCGGTGACGACGTCTTCCCCGTCGACGGTGGTCCACCGGCCGCCGCGAACGGTCCCGGCGGTGTCTCGAAAGCGGACGCGTCTCATGCCGTGAGCCACTCGCCCCCGACGGATAAGCGTTTAGACCGGGGCATCGCTACGGCGCGTTCGAACGGACCGCTCCCCCCGACCGAACGCCTTTTGCGACAGCCTCCAGTACCCCCGGGCGATGAAACTGCTCGTCGTCGGCGCCGGCGAGATGGGCACGTGGTTCGCGGAGACCGTCTCGCGCGGCCTCGACGAGGACCCCGACGTCGCGTTCGCCGACGCCGACGAGTCGGTGGCTACCGCCGCCGCCGAAGAGACCGGTGCCCGCGTCGTCACCGCCGACAGCGACGAGCACTTCGACGCCGTCTGTCTCGCCGTCCCTATTCCGGCGGTCGGCGCTGCCGCCGAAGACTGGGGCCAGCGAGCGGACCGCGCTCTCGTCGACGTGACGGGTGTGATGGAACCGGCGGTGGCGGCGATGGCGAGCGCCGCACCGACCGCCGAACGGGTGAGTTTCCACCCGCTCTTCGCGGCCGACAGCGCGCCGGGGAACGTCGCCGTCGTCGCCGATGCGCCGGGTCCCGTCACGGACCGGCTCCGCGCGGCGCTGGCGGCGACCGGCAACGACTGCTTCGAGACCACCGCTCGCGAACACGACCAGGCGATGGAGACCGTCCAGGCGCGGGTTCACGCCGCCGTCCTCGCGTTCGGGCTCGCTGCCGAGGACGTCCCGGAGCCGTTCCAGACGCCCGTCTCCGCGGCGATGTTCGACCTGCTCGATCAGGTGACCGGCAACGACCCCCGCGTCTACAGCGACATCCAGGCCGCCTTCGAGGGTGCCGAAGACGTCGCGACGGCCGCTCGCGAGATCGCCGACGCCGGGACCGACCCCGGGCGGTTCGCCGACCTCTACGAGCGAGCGGCCCGCGACGGTGAGAACGAATGAACGTGACGAACCGATGAACCCCGACCAGCGCGAGGGCGTGCGCTCGAACGCGAAGTACCTCCGGAACGTCCGGCCGCTCGACCCCGACGAGATCTCCGAGTACGTCGAAGGCCAGCCCCATCCCGCCGCAGTCGGGCAGGTACTCAGGGAGTCGGCGGTCGAACTCGGTCTGGTCGAGCGCGAGGACGGGCTGTTCGTCCCCGTGGAGGAAGGGCCACTCGAAGGAGTGTTCGCTGGCGTCGAATCGTTCCCCGACCGCTACGGTCGAGTCCTGGAAGACCTGCTCGTCGAGCGGTACGGCGCCGACTGGGCCGAGGGCGAGAGCGGGCGAACCATCCGGGAGCGGATCCGCGCAGTCAAGGCCTCCTACCTGCGCGGCGAGTCCGTCGAGTACGACGGGGAGACCGCCCTGGCGTACGCGCTCTATCACCTCCCGGGCTACTACGCGGCGACGCAGTACGTCCTCGCCGAGTTAGTCAGCGACCGACTGTTGCCCCGCCGACTCCGCGTCCTCGACGTCGGTGCCGGCGTCGGCGGGCCGGCGCTCGGACTCTGTGACCTGCTGCCCGACGACGCGCTCCTCGATTACCACGCGGTCGAGCCGGGTGCGGGCGCCGACGTGCTGGAGGCGATGCTCGCCGAGACCGGCCGGAACGTCCACGCGACGGTCCACCGGACGACCGCCGAGGCGTTCGACCCGGCGGCGGTGGGAAGTGGCGAGGATCCGGATTCCGAGGACGATAGCGAGGGCCAGTTCGACCTCGTCCTCTTCTCGAACGTCCTGAGCGAACTCGACGACCCCGAGACCGTGGTCCGGGAGTACGCGGACGCGCTCGCGGACGACGGAACGCTCGTCGCACTCGCCCCGGCTGACCGCAATACTGCGACCGGACTGCGGGAAGTCGAGCGAGCCGTCGCCGACAGGGGCCCCTGCACCGTATACGCGCCGACGGTACGGCTGTGGCCCGGCGTCTCGCCGGCGGACGACTGCTGGTCGTTCGACGTGAAACCCGACCTCGACGTACCGGGGTTCCAGCGGCGACTCGACGAGGCCACAGTCGACGACGCGACCGACCAGGACGGGGACGGCAGGGACGGTTCGGCGCCGCCTGGCGAGTTCGTCAACGTCGACGTCCAGTACGCCTACAGCTGCCTGCGACTCGACGGACGCCGCCGGTACGACTTCGACCTCGACGCGTCGGTGGTCGCACGCTTCGCCGACTCGGAGACCCACGTCACGAACCGTGTCGACTGCTACGCGGCGAAGTTGAGCCACGACCTCTCGGAGGGGGGGAACCAGCTCTTTCTCCTGGGCGACGGCAGCCAGCAGGTGTCACACTACGCCGTCATGACGAGGGAGTCAGCGCTCAACGCCGACCTGCTGAGCGCCGACTACGGCGAGGTGCTCGCCTTCGAGAACGTCCTCGTCCTCTGGAACGACGACGAACGGGCGTACAACCTCGTCGTCGACGGCGAGACGATCGTCGACCGGATCCCGCAGTGAAAGAAGACGGACGAGCGGTGCGCTTTTGCCGGGCGGTTCCCCAGAGGCAGTATGGACGAGCCGTCGATACTGTTGACCAACGACGACGGCATCGAGAGCCCCGGTCTCCGCGCCGTCTGCGAGGCCCTCCGTGACGTGGGCGAGGTCACCGTGGTCGCACCGGCCGACGACCAGAGTGCTGTCGGGCGGTCGCTCTCCCACGATGTGACAGTCCACGAACACGACCTGGGATACAGCGTCGAGGGGACGCCGGCCGACTGCGTGGTCGCCGGGCTGGAATCGCTGGTCCCCGAGACGGACCTCGTCGTCGCGGGCTGTAACCGCGGCGCGAACCTCGGGGCGTACGTCCTCGGGCGCTCGGGGACCGTCTCGGCGGCCGTCGAGGCGACGTTCTTCGACGTGCCCGCCATCGCCGTCTCGATGTACGTGCCCGTCGCCGAGAACACCGCCTACGCCGATACGGAGGTCGGCCGCGAGAGTTACGCCGAGGCCGCCCGTGCGACCCGCTTTCTCGCCGACCGGGCGAGCGATGCTGGCGTCTTCGACCACGCCGACTACCTGAACGTCAACGCGCCCGTCGCCGACTGGGGACCGGCCGAGATGGTCGTCACCCACCCCTCCGAGGTGTACCTCATGACCGCCGAACGCGAGGGCGAAGACGTCGTCCTCCGGGACCGCATCTGGGAGCGGATGAAGACCGGCGACATCCCCGACCCCGAGGGGACCGACCGCCGGGCCGTCGTCGACGGGAACGTGAGCGTCTCGCCGCTGACTGCACCGCATACGACACACCACCACGACGCACTCGACGAACTGGCGGCCGGCTACCGGGAGTGAACCAGCCAGCCGATCCGACCGATATCCCCAGTGTTGCGCCAAGCCAAAACCGTATTTTACCGGGCGAATCTGTCCTCCACTATGAACGAGACAGTCGTCGACATGCTCGCGGGCAACGCCGACCACGCAGCGGAGTTCGACACCCGCTTCGAGGGGTTACTCGACGCACAGCACCCCGACGCCGTCACCGTCTGCTGTTCGGACTCGCGGGTGCTCCAGGACCACATGTGGGGCAACGACAGTCCGGGACGGGTCTTCACCTGCGGGAACATCGGCAACCGCGTCGTCCAGCACACGGACGCGGGCGCGGAAGTGGTCTCGGGCGATGTGCTCTACCCGCTGGCCCACACCGGTACCGAGACGGCCGTCGTCGTCGGTCACACGGGCTGTGGCGCGGTGACCGCGACCTACGACGCCCTGACCGACGACCTCTCCGAACCGCCGGGCATCGAACACTGCATCGGCCTGCTGAAACCCCACCTCGAACCGGGCGTCGAGGCGCTCCCCGGGGGACTGGACCGGGGCGACGCGGTCAACCACCTCGTCGAGTACAACGTCGACAGACAGGTCGAGTTCCTCGCCGGAAGCGACGACGTCTCCGACTCGGTCGAGGTGGTCGGGGCCGTCTACGACTTTCAGGATGCCTACGAGGGCCGCCGCGGCGAGGTCCACGTGATCAACGTCGACGGCGAACGGGACGTGGAGACGCTCCGTGAAGAGAACCCGGAGGCCGCCTCACGCATCGACCGGATCTGGGAGTACTGAACACGCAACGGCGCCAGAAGGAGATATCTTGTGTCGACGAACGAGGTTATCGGTCTTCTCGCAGTTCGCGCACTGCTGTGACCGAGTCGATGTCTACGTCGTCCAGTCGCCCGGAGACGAGATCACCGAGTCCGAGGTCGTTGTCGTTCGATCCGTCGGACGGTCCGGATAGGTCCGGTATGTTGACCTGACTCCCCATGTTGTCACGTGGAAAATGCCGGGACAAAACTGTTCCCACGACGACGAGGCGAACGTTGATGCTAAATCGACCGACTCCGAACTGTGGACTCACTCGCGGATCTCGGCGAACGCACGGACAGGCATCGCGACCGTCTCGACTGCGGGGATCGGCACCGCGAAGAACCGAAACGCTTCGTCGTGAAGCACGTCCAGATTTCGCAGATTCTCCACGACGAGTATCTCCTCGTCGAGCAGTTTCGTGTGTGCCGGCCGGTCCGGGTCCCGGTCGTCGTCGACGTTGAGCGTGTCGACGCCGACGAGGGCGGGTTCGGCCGCGACGAGCCGGTCGACCAGCGACTCCGAGACGTAGGGGTATTCGCGGTACTGGTCGGTGTTCCAGTGAGCGTCCCAGCCGAAATTGAACAGGACCGCCTTCCCCGACAGGTCGACGGTTTCCGGAACCACGGAAGGACCGACCGCCTCGTAGGGGTCCCGTCCCCTCACGTCGACGACGACGCCTTCGGCGACGAGTTCGGAGAGTTCCAGGTCGGCGATGTCCCGTTGGCCCTCGAATCGGTGTGCGGGTGAGTCGATGTAGGTCCCGAGAGACGTCTGGAACGACATCTCGGTGACTTCGAAGGATGCGCGCCCGTCGTATTTCGGTCGTGACTCCTCGTGGGTGAGAAACGGGTGGATATCGGCCGTAAATCGCGCTTTCTCACCGTCGTCGTCGCGGTATTCGAAACCCGGCATCCCGTCGCGAAACTCGTGTGTCAGGTCGACGAACTCGGCCATGTACGAGCGCACGACGGCGTCCGCGAAAAACCACACGTCGACAGATGCGGACCGCGGGAGCCGTGGCTGGACTCAGCGACTCTCGCGCTGCTCGACCCTGTTCCTGAAATCCATAACACAATCCAGTGCAATGAACCAATTCTGGGACATTCAGGACATCGAAAACAAGTGATTTAGCAGCTTAGAGTGGGACGCATATAAACAAACGAACGTCACCAGTGAATACACGGCGCGCACTTTACAATTTTCTCAGTCTCCCACGGGCTGTCTGGAGCTGAGTTTTATGAATTGGAGTGCGTATAGTTAGCATGGATCAAACTCGATTCACTCCCGACCTCGAACTTGACCGACTTTCCCCAGACGAGGCCTTCGCCGCTTTAGGGAACGAAATACGGCTAGACATCATCCGCGTGCTCTGGCGGGCAGGTGCCGCCTACGAATACGACGACGGCTCTGACGCCGTCGAGACGGTGTCGTACTCTGAGTTACAAACCGAGATAGATATCGACGATAACGGGAAGTTCAATTACCACCTCTCGAAACTCTCTCCCCATTTCGTCCGACGAACTGACGACGGATACCGGTTGAGCGGTGCGGGTAAACAAATCGCTAGAACGGTGATAGCCGTTTCCGGAGCGGGAAACCTCGATTTCTCCCAGGAGCTCGATGAGAGCTGCCCGTTATGTGGGGCTGCTGTTGTAGTCACCTACGAGGATCAATGGCTCCGAGTCAGGTGTACCGAGTGCTACGGATTGTTCGGTGACCAGGCACCGACTGGGACGCTCTTCCTCACGAGCTATCCAGCAGCAGGTCTGACGACTCGTGACTCTGAGCAAGCACTCGCAGCCGGACTGTATCGGTGTGCGCTGGACATCACCTATCTGATGTACGGCATCTGTCGTGAGTGTGCAGGGCAGGTCTCGTCGTCGGTGATAGTCTGTGACGCACACGAAAGTGAGGGTCAGCCCTGCGACACCTGTGGAACACCGTTCCCCGTTTGGGCAGACATGAAGTGTGACACCTGTGGGTTCGCCAAGCGGTTACCGGTCGAAATGTTTGCGACTGGTCTCGTTTTGGCGACCGAACTGACAGGCAATCCAGAGCTAGATATCGACTCACCGACGGTCGACGAGGCCATCGCACTGCTTCAGAACAGCGTCGAGACCGATGTCTCGACGAAGCCCCTCCGCGTATCGCTTTCTATCGCGGTCGAGACGACAGTGTTCACTCTCACGCTGGACGACGAGATGAACATCGTCGAGTTCGATCGGGAGCCACGGACTGACACCGTTGTTCCGTAATCCGGATACGTCTATCTCTGTTGGAGAACTGTTCTTCTCCTAATACATAAGTTCGATCTCAACGCTAGCACTAGCTGCTCGGATCAGAGCAGGATCCGGCACCGTGGCGTCCACTACGCGGAGGTGTCGCAAGGCGATACAAGCGGCGGAACGGACGCTACAGAGGGCGACAAATGACCATGACAAGCAAATCGATGCCGAACAGCGAGGATGAACCATAGGGATAACTCCATGACGACAGTAGATCACGGCAAGCAGGACAACGTCCTCGATTTCGGCGGCTTCCCTGGCCGCTGGGAGATAACACGTTCGACAGCAGACACGGGCGGCGATCTCTTGGAAATGCAATGGGAGATCGAAACCATACCCGAGGACGGCCCGTTCGTCCACACCCATCCACACGCCCAAGAGCGCTATGAAGTAGTTTCAGGTGTGCTGGAAGTGTACGTCGACGGGGAATGGATGGACGTCTCAGCTGGTGAGGAACATACCGTCCCTCCAGGGACGCCGCATACGTTCAGGAACAAGACGCCAGTCGAGGTCATCAATATCCACGAGCCCGCGCTACAGCATGAGGAGTTTTTTCGGCGGTTCCATCGGCTCGTCACGGAGCGAGGAGTGTCATTGCCTCCGGAGGGCTTCAAAGACGTCGTGCTGTTAGCGATGCTGACGACGGAACACGAGGAGGACGTCTACGCGGTCAGCCCCCCGCACTGGGTCTTCAAGGCTCTGACTGTCCCCGGACGTGCGCTGGGATACCGTCTCCCTGACTAACCGACGCCGCCGATGGAAGGAATGACTTCCAGTCGTGCGATTCGAAAACGAGGATGACGCATCGACTGGGTCGCGACTCTCGCCAATAGACTGACTCGTGAGTGGATGCCCACGAATATTTCGTCAGTCGCCGCAAGGTCACGCTCCGATTCAGTGACCGAGGTGACTGTGGAACTCTGTTCTCGGTCACCGAACGAGAACCGAAAGAGCAACTGCCGGAAGAAGAATTAGCCACCCGACCAGCAATAGAGTCCCTGTAACAGCCGAATTCGACTACCTGCTTTCCCTTTGTTCGACCTTGTTCAACTCGATGAGCAGGCGGAAGATGGCCTTGACGAGGTTCGAGTCGACGTCGAAGCGCTCGGCGTTCTCGCCGGCGCGGTCCATGACGGCCTGTTCCTGTGCCTCGTCGGTCGTCGGCAGGCCCTGTTCGTCTTTGACGTCGGCGATGGTCTCGGCGACGTAGGTGCGCCGCGCGATGAGTTCGACGATCTCGCGGTCGATACTGCTGATCTCTTCCCGGAGTTCCTCCAGGCTCATGTCCTCGGGTGTCTGGCTCATGTGCTCGTTGTCCTCCTGCTGTTCGACCTTGCTCAACTCGATCAGGAGCCGGGATATCGCCCTGACGAGGTTGGGTTCGACCTCGAAACGCTCGGCGTTGTCCTCGGCGCGGTCCAGCACGACTCGTTCGCGCCCGGTGTCCGTCGTCGGCAGGTCCCGCTCGGCTTTCACCGCGGCGACGGCGCTCCCGTAGTAGGTTCGCTGGGCGATCAACTCGACGATGTCCCTGTCGACGGCCTCGATGTCCTCGCGGAGTTCCGTCATGTCCCGTGGTTCGGTCGACTCGCTCATACTATCGTGACTCCCCCTTGTTCAGTACGGTCGTCCCCTCGGTCTGTGTCGTCGTCAGCCACGTCCGCCCCGGTCGCTCGCCCCAGACTTCCCGTACCGTCTCCAGCGACTCCCGCTCGCCGACGGCGACGAAACTCGGCCCGGTGCCCGACAGCGAGACGCCGTGGACGTGGGGCATCGCCTCGACCATCGGGTCCGCGTCGAAACCCAGCGCCCCTGCGAAGGCCAGTCCGTTGACCGTCATCGCGCGGCCGAACGCCCCATCCAGCGCGAGGTCGGCGACGAGGTCGGCCATCGGTGCGACCTGCCGGCAGCGGTCCACGTCGGCGTCGGCGCTGTAGGCGCGCTCGGGCGGCGTCCAGACGAGGACGTCCCAGTCGCGTTCCTCGCGGGCGAGCAACTCGTCGGTCGCGTTGTCGGTGACAGTGACGCCCCCGAGCATGCTCGCGCTGGCGTCGTCGAAGGCCCCCGTGACGGTGACGCCCACCTCGCGAGCGACGTCGACTCCCAGTCGACAGGCGTCGGCGCGGTCGACCTCGTCCCCGGCGTCGAGTGCCGAGAGCGTCGCCAGGACGGTCGCGTTGGCGGCCGCGCTCGAACTCTTCAGTCCGGAGGCCATCGGCACCTCGCTCTCGGTGCGGACCGCGCCGCCCTCGCCGTCGCCGAACCGTTCCGTGACGGCCGCGACACACCGCTCGACCAGTCGCGTATCGGCGTCCGGGTCGCCGGCGACTTCCCCCGTCACGTCGGTCGTTTCCGGGTCGAGTTCGACCGCTGCCGTCGTGTACTCGTCGATCGCGAAGGCGGCGCCTGTCTCGTTCGCGAGCGCGTTCAGTACGGTTCCGGCGGCGGGAGCGCGGGCCCGACCCTCCATCGTCCGTGCTTGGCCACCCGTGGTACTTACCTCTGTGGAAATTCCCGCCGGTGGCTCGCTACAGAGTCCCGTCCAGGCCGTACCGACGCGTTCGGCTGGAAGAGCCCGTCCGCGGAACGCGGCGTTTTTGGCCGTCCCCGAGAACATCCGGATATGAGCGCCCGCAACGACGTCCCCCCGTCGACACTGGGAGTCGAACTCCAGGAGGACGGGGTCGCCGTGGAGTATCTCGACGGTCGCGACGTGTTCTACCGGGGCATCCCCGAGGCTGTCGAGGGAAGCGTCCGCACGGCGCCCGGCAAGGAAGTCCACGTGCTCGTCACCGACGAGAGCGAGACACAGGGCGTCCTGCTGTACGTCAACGACCTGAACACGCACGACGACATCCTCGAAACCACCGGTGTGGGGCGACTGCTCGTCGACCAGGGGAAGGAGGCCGTGCTCTTCCCGGGTGTGCGAGCCGCCGCGGAATCTCACCGCGTCGAGGTGTCGGTCGACTTCACCGTCGCCGACGGCCGCGTCTTCGTCTTCGAGGAGGACGAACTCGGCGAGCGTAGTTTCGAAATCGTCCCCGAAGACGACGAGTGACTGTTCTCGGATAGCGTACTGTATGACACTTCTCGAACGCGATATCGAGCGTTGCGTTCGTCGGGCGGCCGTAGTCGGTGCGGGTCACGTCGATCGTGATCTGCCGAGACCTGCCGGCCTCAGCGCCTCACTCGCCCGGTATCGTGGGATATCAACGACCCACTCTCACTCGCGGAGGTACGCGACGATGGCCTCCGCGTCGGCACCGAGGCCACCACCCTGTGCGACGGTCGGACTCCCACCGCCACCGCCGCCGAACTCGTCGGTCACGTCGTCGACGACGTCACCAGCGTCGACCTCGCCTGCGGTCGCGACGGCGAAGTACTGCCCGTCGGTGCCGACGAGTGCGACCACGTCAGCGTCCTCGCCGGCGATCCCCCGGGCGCGGTCGGCGAGTCCGTTGGCGTCCAGTCCGGGCACGGTCCCGACCAGCCAGCGCGCCCCCTCCTTCTCCACTGCGTCCTCGCGGAGTTCGCTCAGTCGCGCCTCGACCAGTTCCTCGCGGAGCCCCTCGAGTTCGGCCGTCAGTTCGTCGCGTTCCTCGCGCAGGCGGTCCACGGCCTCGGGGAGGTCGGCCACACGAGTGTCCAGCGCCGCGGCGGCAGTCATGGCCCGCTCGCGCTCGGTCGCACGACGCTGGACCGCGAGAGTCCCCACTGTAAACTCGACGCGGGTCAGCCCCTCGCCGGGGTTGGACCGCTCCAGCACCGTGACGGGCCCGACCTCGTTCGTCGAACTGACGTGTGTCCCGCCACAGGCCGCGACGTCCCAGTCCTCGATAGTGACGACCCGCACCGTGTCGCCCTCGATACCCTCCTCGGTCTTCGTGTTGAACGCGACGTCATCGCGGGCCAGCGCCTCCTCGCGGGGCAGTTGCTCCCAGGTGACGTCGTAGGCGTCCCAGACCGCGCGGTTGGTCAGTCGTTCGAGTTCGACCAGCGTCGCGTCGTCGATCTCCGTCGTGGTCGCGAAGTCGACCCGGACTTTCCCCTCGACGGTGCCCGCCGAACTGTCACCGTCCAGGTCGGTGAACTCGGCGCTGATGTCGAACCCGCCGTAACCCAGGTCGTCGAGGACGCGCCGCCCCGCGCCGTAGAGGAGGTGACTCGCGGTGTGCGCTCGCATGCAGTACGTGCGAAACGCGTCGTCGACCACCCCCTCGACGGTGTCACCCTGTTCGACGTCGGGTGTCTCTGCGAGATCGTGGACGACTCCGTCTTCGCCGTGCTGGACGTCGGTCACGTCGATCCCGTCGATGGTTCCTCTGTCGGCGGGCTGGCCGCCGCCCTCGGCGTAGAAGTAGGTCTCGTCGAGCACGACGCTCCGGTCGTCGACGGATTCGACCGTCGCGGTGAACGTTCGCACCGCCGGCTTCGCGGACGCGAGCGATGTCATCGTCGCTGTGCAGGTGTGGCCCGACCAAAAACGTCCGGACTTTTCGTCGAGCGACAAGGATGGGGTGTGAATGTAACATTTCGAATCAACACAGCGAACGCAACCGCAGTCATCGTCCTGAGATGGAAGCCCTCGACGTGCTCGCGGTCGCTCAGCGACATATCCACGCTCTCAGCACCGCCCGCGCGGATAGGGGTCGCTGAGGCGACGCTACTCGCTTCGCTCGACGCGAGCCCGTCTCGCCCTTCCAGTCCGCCAGGGATCTGTTTGTGTGGTCGGCCACCGAACGTTCCACGTCGAGACAGCCTGTGCAACGTAAATTATCCTGGCGGACTGAAAGGGCGAGGGGCGCTGGCGTCCAGTTTAGTCGCCTGAGCGGGCCCTATTCTTGCGAGTGCGGCGCGGTGCGGTTGTCCGAGCAAGAATATCCCGCTCAGCGACCGCCAGCGGCCCGAGGAACTCAGAATTCGGTGAAATCAAACCGCGACAAACAGTCACTGAGATAGAGTACTCAGCAACGTCCGCTCGTCACTCCTCAGCTTCCTTCCTGGCGTTCAGTTTCGCCTGCTCGCGGGCGCTCGGGTTGACGGACTCCTTGAACGGCACCTCTGCCACCGTCGCGTAAACCGGCTCACCCGGCTCTTCGGCGTACTCGTCGGGGAGGTGGACCTGGAACTCGATGTCCAGATCCTCCTCGAAGATGCTGTCGTTCAGGTTCGTGTCCGTCTCGGCCTGCAACTTCTCGGCCGGGACGAATCCCATCCCGATGTTCGTCTCCAGGTCGGGGTTCCACCACGGCGAGGTGAGGTAGCCACACTCCTCGCCCGTGTCGGGGTCCGAGATGAGCCAGAAGTCCGGCGCGTAGTCGCGGATGGGCTCGCCGGCCATCTTCAGCCCGACGAGTTTGAGGGTGAACGGGTACTCGCCGTCCTCGATGAGTTCCTGCTGACGCTCCAGTTCCTCCTTGCCGATGTAGTCGGCCTCTTTGTCGTCGGGCACCTGGTAGCCGAGGTTGACCTGAAACGGCGAGGTCTCGTGGTCCATGTCCTGGCCCCACGACATGATGCCGGCGGCGATGCGACGGTGGTGGCCCGGCGCGATCTGCATCCCGCCGTGGTCCTTGACGCTGTCGAGGACGGGGTCCCAGACGCGCTCGGCGTTCTCCGACGCGTCGAGGACGTATATCTCGAAGCCCTTCTCGCCCGAGAAGCCGGTCTGGCTGACGAGTACGTCACAGCCGTTCACTTCGGCTTCCATCAGCCCGTAGTAGGGGATCTCGCTGACCTCCTCGCCGACGACCTCGACCATGACGTCCTCGGAGAGCGGGCCCTGGATCTGCATGGGTGCGACGTCTATCTCGTCTATCTCGACGTCGAAGTCCATACCGACGTTCACCCCTTGCAACCACTGCATGAGCGTCGAGTCCGAGATCGAGAACCAGAACTCGTCGTCTGCGACGCGCAGGAGGATGGGGTCGTTGAGGATGCCGCCGTCCTCGTTACAGAGGATGACGTACTTGCCGGCCATCGTGTCGATCTCCGTGGCGTCGCGCGTGATGACGTAGTTCGTCAGCGCCTCGGCGTCCGGTCCTTTCACGCGGATCTGGCGCTCGACGGCGACGTCCCAGAGCGTGACGCTGTTCGTCAGCGCCTCGTACTCGGCCATCGCACCGCCATCCTCGGGCTCGACGAGCCCGCGCGGGTGGTAGATTCGATTGTAGACGGTACAGCGCCAGGCGCCCTCCTCGTTGAACGACTTGTGGAAGAACGGTGATTTGCGCACGCGCGTGGAGACGAGCATCCGGATACCCGGGTCGCCGGTCTGGCGGAGGTTCCGCGGCAGAACCCGGTCCGACTGGTCGACGCTCGGGTGGTTCGGGTGCTCGGGTCTGGATTCCGGTGGCTGGTTGTCCGACATCGGTACACGGTATCGCTCGCCCACCCCCATAAAAGAGAGGTGTCACTTTCACTCCACGGGACATCTCTCGGCGTCACGCTCGCTCGAATACCTGCAAATATCGGATACTTGGACCCCCTGTGTCCGACTTTTACCTTCGGTATCTCCGTCAGCGATGCCGTATACGACCGGTACCAAACCACTAAACCTCTGAAATCGTATGTGTTGTGGTTCGAGACTCGGGCGTCGGGAGAGACACGTAGCGCTCGCGGTGTCCCACGGCGTCCATCGAAAACGGTTACGGCCGGGGGCGGTGACCCGGAGGTGTGCGCCAGGCCACGACGGGGACGCTGCTCGTGCTGGGTGCCGCTGCCGGATTCGGCACCATCGGTATCTTCGGCGAGCTCGCCATCGCCGCCGGACTCTCGCTCTCCACGCTGTTGCCCGCCCGGTTCGCGCTGGCGACGGCGTTCGTCCTCGCGCTCGCGGCGGGTGGCCGATGGGGACTCCCCGACACCGGTCGCCAGTGGGCCGCGACGCTCGCGCTCGGAGTCGTCTACACGGGACTGACACTCGCGTACTTCGCGTCGCTGGACTACCTGACTGCCGGCCTGGCGACGGTCGTCCTCTACACTTACCCGGCGTTCGTGGTCGTGCTCTCGGCGGCCACGCTGGACGAATCGGTCTCGACAGCCACGCTCGCGGCTCTGGGTTGCTCGCTCGCCGGCGTCGTACTGATCGTCGGTGTCGACCCCGCCGGCGTCTCGCTCACCGGGGTCGCCCTCGCACTCGTCGCGGCAGGCTGTTACGCCGTCTACACCGTGGGAAGTCGAACCGTCGTCGCGTCGCTGGCACCGCGGTCGCTCATGTCGGGTGCGCTCGTCGGCACGACCGTCAGTATGACCGTCTTCGGTGCGCTCGCGGACGGACTCGCGCTACCCGCGGGGACCGAGCAGTGGGGGATCGTCGTCGGAATCGCGGTCGTCGGGACTGTCCTCCCGCTGGTCCTGTTCTACGAGGGGGTCGAGCGCCTCGCGGCGAGTCGCGTCGGCATCGTCAGCACGGTCGAACCGCTCGTGACCGTCGCCCTCGGTGCTATCGTCCTCGACGAACGTATCACGCCGGGACTCCTCGCCGGCGGGACGCTCGTACTCGTGGGGGTCGTCCTCGTCCAGCGCGACCGCGGCGACGGACGGCCCCCCTCGGACGCGGGAGCGGCCGACCGCGGGTCGTGACGACCGCCGGACCAGCAGTCGACCCCGGGATTTTTCGCGGACTGGTGTGTCAATCAGGGACATGGCGACAGAGTCGACCGACGAGACGGCGGAACCGATCGTCTCGTGTTCGCTCCAGGGGGGGACGCTATCGGTCTACGAGGACCGCGTCGTCATCGACCGCTCGTCGGCCTCGATCCACGAGGACAGGACCATCCCGATGGACGAGATCCGCGGCGTCGCCTACTCGGGTGGGTGGCTCACCGGCCACATCCAGGTCGAACAGGTCGGCGTCGAACCCGCGGAGGCGGGCTTTCTCAGTCACCCGGTCGACGAGAACACGCTCTACTTCCCGCGGTCGAAGCGGTCCGACGCCGCAAAAGCGCGGGACGCGATCCTCGAACGGGCGACTGGTGACGAACGCGCGACTGGAGACGGAGGCGCGACCGGGGAGTGAGACGTAGTTTTTTGACGTCCTGTTCCGTGGTTGACGTATGGGCGGATACGGCGGGACGTTCCGGTCGGCCGTCGGCGAGGTGTCTGTCGACGGTGAGGCGGTCCGGATCAACGAGCAACCCCGTGCGCACGTCCGAAGACAGCTAGCGCGCTGGCGTCACGGTGAACGCTGGGACCAGGTCAAGGCTGCGTCGAGGCTCGCCACGGTCCTGATCGTACCGCTGCTCCTCCTGTTTCGCCTCGACCAGGCGTGGGATACGGCCACGGCGGGCATGCTCGCTTTCGTGCTCACGATGACCGGGCTTCAGGTCGTCTCGATGTGGCGCCATTACACCCGTGAGACCGAGATCCCCCTCTCGGACGTCTCGGACGTCAGGCTCGACGCCGACGAACGGGAACTCACGGTCAGGTTCGATGCGGGCACACTCCTCCGTCCCCCGGACGGTGTCGGTATCAAGACGTATCGGGCCGACGAACCGATGCGGATGTTCGAGACGGGCGAGACCGAGCGGACGATGGCGCTCCCGACCGACGACGACGTCCGGGACGCGCGGTCGGCATTCCGACTGGCTGGCGTCGACGTCGACGAGGACATCGGCGCGAGCGAGGGGGGACGACACGACGGCGAGACGGAAACGGAGTATCGCGTGACGACTCGAAAGGGTGCTGTCTTCTGCGAGGAGTGTGGTTCGCAGGTGTCCCCGAGTGACAGAGTCTGTCCGTCCTGTGACTACACGTTGCGGGTCGAACGACCCGTCGAGGACGACGAGCGTGAGACGGTACTGGAATACTGACTGCCTGCGTCGAGCGCGTCGGGGAACTGTGGCGACGGCTCATCCCGGCGTGGGCGTGCCGGGCCCCGTCGGCTTCTCGTCGTCGTCCGCGTCGCCGCGGTTGAGGATCGAATCGCGGACGCGCTCGAACACCGAGTCGTCCGTCCGAACGATCGACTGGAACATGCTCTACCCCATGTTATATCTTGACACACTTGGGTCTGACGTGGCCAGCACCACAGCCTGCGGTTCGACGAACGCACCGCTCGCTCGCGAGCGGTAAGTGAGTCGACTTCACTCCTCGGGGTCGTCCCAGGCGCTGGGTGTGACGCCGAGCGCACGGACGATCGTCGGGTAGGCGAGGACGACCACGACGACGACACCGAGTTCGACCACGAATCCCAGGTCGCCGGCGAACCGCCGCAGGGCGGTGATCGCCAGCACGACCAGCACCAGATTGGCCAGGTAGTGTGGCAGGAGTTCGGTAAATCTGTTCCAGTCCATGCTGTCTCACTCTCCCGTAGTCAGTCGAGGATCTCGGCGCCAGGATCCCACTCCTCGGGGCCGCCGGTCGGCGGCGCGCCGAACATCACCCAGCGAGCGTCGCTGTCGCCGTCGTTGAACGCACTCCGGGGCGTCTCCGGTGGGACGCGGACGACAGTTCCCGGCGGTGTTTCTATCCGTTCGTCCGCGACAACCATCCCCGCCGGCCCGTGCAGCGGGACGAACAGTTCTTCCTGGCGTCCCTCCGTGTGAGTCGGCACCGCCTGGCCCGGTTCGAGGACGCGGGCGTTCGTCTTCAGGTCCGTACAGCCCAGCGGCGCCGTGAGTCGAGCCGTCGCGATCTCCGACGTGGTCGGCACGCGGTACTCGACCGCCGTCAGGTCGACTGTCGTCGGGTCCGGTGTCGCGATGTCGGGATCGGTCGACGCCACTGCGGTCGCAACGTCGGCATCGTTCGACGCCACGGCGGTCACGACGACGACCGTCACCGCGCGCTCGCTGTCGAGTGTACAGTGATGGTCCGGGGAAACCCGGCCGACGCCCCGCGGCGGGACCGGCGTCTCGTCGAGCGTCGGGGACGCGGTCTGACCGAGGGAAACGACGACCTGTTCACGGCCGGCCGACAGTTCGACCGGGTCGCCGGGCGCCAGGTGATAGGCGTCGACGCCCGTCTCGGTACAGCCCAGTGGACCGGTGAGCGTCACGCGCTCGGTCGTCTGTGCCCCGGTGGAGCGACCGCTGTCGTCGAGTGGGGCCACCAACGCGACGCCGTAGCCGGTCGTGCTGGCCATCCGTCCGTGCTACCTGCTGTCCAGCCGACTCCGGCGCCACTCCTCGGCGTCGGGCACCTGGTTCATCGTGTAGACGTGGACCCCGCGGATGCCGTACTCGGGGTCGGTCGCGTACGGCGCGAGCCCGTCGATCAGTTCGTCGGGCTGGTACTTGCCCCGAGAGCCGACGAGCTGGCGGACGAACCCGACGACGCCCGTGGTCTTCTTCAGGAAGCGCACGGAGTCACCGACGCCGACCTTCTGGGAGATGCCGATCAGTTTCTGGTATTTCATCACGCCGGGGATGCCGACCTCGACGGGGAGTTCGACGCCCCGGTCGCGGATGGTCTCGACCCACGTGACCACCGCCTCGGGGTCGAAACAGAGCTGCGTGACGATGTACGTCGCGTGGGGCGCTTTCCGCTCCATGGCTTCCGCGAGCGTCTCCTCGCTGAGGAAGTCGTGACCCTCCGGATAGCCGGTGATACCGACGTCCTCGAAGTCGTAGCCCAGGTCCTCCAGCGCGACGAGGAGTTCGTAGGCGGACTCGAACTCGCCGGCGGGTTCCTCGCGGTCGCCGCCGGGGACGAAGATGTCGTCGACGCCCGCTTCGACGAGCCGGCTCGCGACCGCGTCGAGGTGGTCGTCGTCCTCGACGTACCTGGCTGCGACGTGCGGGACGATCTCGTACCCCTCCGCGGCCGCTTTCTCGGTCCACTCGATGGTCGCGTCGAGCCCGAGTGTCGGCGAGGTGGTTATCGCGATAGTCGCGCCGTCGGGCAGGTGGGTCATCTGTTCGCCGAAACTGTCGAACGGCATCAGCTCGAAGCGCGGTTCGGCGAGCAGCGCCGTTACGCCGTCGGTGTCGGTCGTCGTCGGTGTGTCCAGTGACATTGATGTGGGTCCGGGCCGGCACGCGGTCGTGTGTCGCCCGCCGCGTGCGCGTCTCCGGTTCGAGCGTCTGTCTGGTACCTCCCAGGGGCGACACCGTCATTAGGGCTTCCCCGGCAACTCCTGACACGCACCTGATTCGATGTGGTCTGGCGCGACTCGCTCCGGTGAAACTGGCCGCCCGTCCCGTCGCTGTCCCGGAGACAGCCCGCCAGTCGACTCTCTCGACCGCACGCGGTTCCCTTGCCGATCCAGGGCCGACCCGTCGTTTTGATACCGTGCGCCGCGACGGGTCTGTCGATGACACGTTCAGACAACGAACCGACCCGGACCGCTGGAGGACACACATGTCGGTGATCCGCGACGGGAACGTCCTCGACGGGAACGCCCTCAGCGACCGCGTCCGCGAGGAACTGGAAGCGCCGATCGATACACTCGCTGAGAACGGTGTGACGCCGGGACTCGCGACAGTCCTGATGAGCACCGACCCCGCCAGCGAGACGTACGTCTCGATGAAACAGCGCGCCTGTGAGGAACTGGGGATCGAGAGCGTTCACCGCGAAATCGACGCCGAGGCGCCCGCGGAGGAACTGTTCGACACGATCGCCGAACTCAACGCCGACGACGACGTCCACGGGATCCTCGTCCAGATGCCGGTCCCGGACCACGTCGACAAACGGCGTGTCCTGCGGAGTATCGACCCCGCGAAAGACGTCGACGGGTTCCACCCCGAGAACGTCGGCCGACTCGTCGCCGGTGACGCACGATTCAAACCGTGTACGCCCCACGGCGTCCAGTTGCTGCTCGACGCGGCGGACGTCGAGACGGAGGGCGCCGATGCCGTCGTCGTCGGCCGCTCGGACATCGTCGGTAAACCGATGGCGAACCTCCTGATACAGAAGGCACCCGGCGGGAACGCGACGACGACAGTCTGCCACTCTCGCACTGCGGACCTGGGTGCGAAAACCCGCGAGGCGGACATCGTTATCGCCGCGGCGGGCTACCCCGAACTCGTCGACGGGTCGATGATCAAAGAGGGCGCAACGGTCATCGACGTCGGCGTGAATCGGGTCGACGCGGACAACGAGAAGGGCTACGAGCTGGTGGGCGACGTGGACTTCGAGAGTGCGAAAGAGCATGCAGCCGTCATCACGCCCGTGCCCGGCGGCGTCGGGCCGATGACGATCACGATGTTGCTGTACAACACGGTCAAAGCGGCCAGTGAACAGTCCGACGTGGCTGTCGATCTCCCGCGCTCGGGACTCGGCGGGGTGGAGTCGTAACCGGTCACAGGGTCCGACGCCGAGCGAGTCCTGACAGCTCCGTGGCCGGTTCTGTTTCGGCGGTTTCGCGACAGTGTCGACCCGGTCGATAGTGGCCAAACCGACAACAGGCACCGCCCTCGCGAGCAACTGGCCGGCTCCCCGCCCGTGAGACTTATGGGTCGATTCGGTCACCTATGGGCCAGAGCGCCGCGGCGCGAGCGGGGGGCAGAGCAGACACGTGCGTTCCCCGTTCGCGTCGTCGGCGCGGTGAGAGACAATGGCCCAGGAAAGCCCGGAGACGGTCACGTTCGCGGATATCGAAGCCGCCCAGGAGCGACTCGACGACCCGACGGTGGTCAAGGAGACGCCGGTCGAGCGCAGCACCTCGCTGGAGTCGATGACCGGTGCCGAGGAGGTGTCGCTCAAACTCGAACACCTGCAGTGGACTGGCTCGTTCAAGACGCGCGGTGCCTACAACAAGATCCGGCGACTGCTGGAGACAGAGGAGGTCACACAGGTCGTCGCGGCAAGCGCCGGCAACCACGCACAGGGCGTCGCGCTGGCGGCGACGAAACTCGGCGTCGACGCGACCATCGTCATGCCCAAGACGGCTCCACAGACGAAAGTCGAGGCGACGCGGGGCTACGGTGCGACGGTCGACCTCGTCGGCAAGGACTTCCGGGCGGCCATGTCCCACGCACAGGAGATCGTCACCGAGACCGAGGCCGCGTTCGTCCACGCCTACGACGACTCCGCTATCGTCGCCGGCCAGGGCACGCTCGGCGTCGAGATGTACGAACAGTGGCCGGCCGTCGAGACGGTCGTCGTCCCAATCGGCGGCGGCGGACTCATCAGCGGCATCGCCACCGCCTTTGCGGAGTTGAACCCCGACGTGCGTGTCGTGGGCGTCCAGGCGACGGGCGCGGCGACGGTCCCGGACAGCCTCGACAAGGGCACCCCCCAGACGCTGGATGACGTCGACACCATCGCCGACGGGATCGCCACGGGCGGCATCTCGGAATTGACCCTCTCGATCATCGAACGCCACGTCGACGAGGTGGTGACGGTGACCAACGGCGAGATCGCCGACGCCGTCCTGCTGTTGATGGAGCGGGCGAAACAGGTCGTCGAGGGGGCCGGCGCGGCCTCGGTGGCGGCGATACGGGGCGACCAACTCGACGTCTCGGGCGAGCGGGTGATGCCACTGCTCTGTGGCGGGAACCTCGACATGACGATGCTGCGGACGGTGTTGGTCCACGCGCTGACGCGCCGCCAGCAGATACTCCGCCTCCGGGTCAGGATCGAGGACCGTCCCGGGAAGATGACCGAACTCTCGGGGATCATCGCCGAGCACGACGCCAACATCCAGACGGTGCGCCACGACCGCGCGCTCGAGGACCTCGATGTCGGGGAGGCCTACCTCATCTTCCAGGTCGAGACGAGCGGCGCGAAACACGCCCGCCACATCGTCGACTCCATCGCCCACCACGGCTACAGCGTCGACGTCGTCAACCACCCCGGGATCGAGGCACTCCCCGACGCGGATCCGACCGAGACCGACTGAACCCCGGACTTCCCAACCCTGGGCGCCTGCCCCTGCACTCGCCGGCAGAACCGGCCGGAACGCGAATCGCCGGACGTGTTCGCGTCGGTATTTAAACACCTGTATAATTCGAGATGAACGTTTATGCAGAATCCTCGGGTTGGATGTTGTGAGGGATTGTCTCGTGCTAACTGGTAGCATGGACGGTTCCGTCGGACGGATCGCCGACCGGGCGGGGTGGAGCGTTGCGAACAACCGCGCGTGCCGGGCGAAGGAGAATTCGACAATGCACACGATACACGCGACAGTGACCGAACGGGAGGTACAGTATGGCTGACGGAGAGGAGGAGACGACGGGCGAGATGTCGGACGGGCTGCAGGTGGAGCTGTTCCACCCGGAGTCCGACCGCAAGCCGGGAGACACCAACATCCAGGGGTACGGGTTCGACGTCCACCCAGTCGTGTTCCCGGTCGCGCTCGTCCTCATCGCGCTGTTCATCGCAGTCACGCTCATCCTGGGTGACGACGCTGCGCAGGCGTACCAGTGGCTGTTCGACTTCATCGGCAACAACTTCGGCTGGTTCTACCTGCTGACGGTGAACATCTTCATCGTCGTGTTGCTCTATTTCGCGTTCAGCAAGTACGGTAGCATCAAGATAGGCGGCGTCGAAGCCGACAAGGAGTTCAGTGATTTCTCGTGGATGGCGATGCTGTTCAGCGCCGGCATGGGGATCGGCCTCATGTTCTTCAGCGTCACCGAACCGGTCAACTACTTCGTCAACGTGCCGGGCTACTGGGGCGCGGAGAGCCAGACCGGCGCGGCGGGGACGGCCGCGATCGCCCAGACGTTCTTCCACTGGGGCTTCCACCCGTGGGCTATCTACGGCCTCGTCGGGCTCGGGCTGGCCTTCTTCTCGTTCAACAGGGGCCTCCCGCTGACGTTCCGGTCGATCTTCTGGCCGCTGCTGGGCGAGCGCATCTACGGCTGGCCGGGACACATCATCGACCTCGTGACGGTGTTCGCGACGCTGTTCGGACTGGCGACCTCGCTCGGCCTCGGCGTCGCACAGGTCAACACCGGCATGTCCTACGTCGGCGGCGACATCCTGAACGTCGTCAGCATACCGACCGGGACGTGGCCCCAGATCGCGCTCATCGGCGGGATCACGCTCATCGCGACCGTCTCGGTCGCGGCCGGCCTCGACGGCGGTGTCAAGCGCCTGAGCACGCTCAACCTCTACCTGATGTTCCTCCTGCTGGGCTTCCTGCTGGTCGTCGGCCCCACCATCTTCGTGCTGGGTGCGTGGGTCGAGGGCCTGGGCGCGTACTTCGGGAACATCATGGACCTGGGCTTCTACCGCGGGACGATGGGTGCCGGCGGCGGCACCGTCACCGCGTGGACCGTGTTCTACTGGGGCTGGTGGATCGCCTGGTCACCGTTCGTCGGGATGTTCATCGCACGCATCTCGAAGGGTCGGACCGTCCGGGAGTTCGTCCTGGGCGTCCTGTTCCTGCCCGCGATGTTCTCGACGATCTGGCTGGCGACGTTCGGCGGCAGCGCGCTGGCCGACTCCATCCGGAGCGAGGGCGCCGGCGCAGTGGTCCAGACGTACAACAGCATGCCCTACGCGGAGTTCGAGACGCTCGGGATGTTCGTGACGCTCGAGCAGTTCCCGCTCGGCGCCATCTCGGCGTCGCTCGCGACGCTTCTGGTGATCACGTTCTTCGTCACCTCGTCGGACTCGGGGTCGCTGGTCATCGACCACCTGACCTCGGGCGGCAAGCACGACGTCCCGCGTGCCCAGCGCATCTTCTGGGCGCTCACCGAGGGACTCGTCGCCGCGATCCTGCTGTACGGCGGCGGCCTCAACGCGCTGCAGACGGCCGCGATCACGACCGGCCTGCCGCTCGCGTTCATCCTCTGTCTGATGTGTTACACGGTGTATCTCGGCCTCGACAACGAGTACGAGATCCTCGAATCCGAGGAGTTCGCCGAGACTATCGAAGAACTCACGGAGGAGAGTGACGTCGACGTGGCCACGACCGGTCGGGAGACGGTGACCGACATCTCGGATAGCGACGACGCTCCGAGCGGCGACTGAGCGTTCGACTGCGAGGACCTTTTTTCGCCGTTTTCGCGTTCAGTAGTAGTCCCACTCGTCGTCGCTCTCGCCCTGGCTGACGCCGTCTTCGTCGTCGTCCACGTCGTCGGGCCACTCGATCCCGTCGCCCCGCAGGCTCTTGTACGCGAAGCCGACGAGCGCGACTACCATGAGCGCCAGCACGATCGCCCCGGCGGCTCCCACTACCTGGCCCACCGATTCCGCGAGCCCGCTGACCTGGAGCAGTGCGTGTGCCATACAGAGACGAGGGGTTCCTCGGCCAAGTGTCGTTCGGCCAGTCCGTCCCGTCCCGACCCTGGGACGGGGCTGGGTGTCAGCCGTCGCTCCTGGGGGGGACAGTGCGCTCGCTGTGGACCCAGGTCCGCGTCCGGCCGCCGACGCCGACGGCCGTGAGGAAGACCCAGACGGCGACCGCACCGGTAGGCGGGAGGACGACCCACCCGACCGCGCCGAGAGCGGCACCGAGCGCGAGCCCCTGCCAGGGCCGGCGCACACCGGACAGGTCCGTCAGGAGCGTCCCGACGACGACGAGTCCGAGACTGCCCACGAGAGCGAGACCGCCGACGAAGACCACTCCCACCAGCACGACGACCGGCGTCCGCGCCAGCCCCGCCTGTGCGAGCACGGTGTTCACGTAAAATCCCGGGAAGAGGACGAGGACGTAGGCGACGACCCCGTAGACGGCCGCGGCGGCCGGTCTGGCCATCGTATCGTCGACGGCGCGGTCCACGACGCCGCCGTGGCGCCACAGGATCCCGGCACCGACCAGACACACGGCGACGAAGGCGCCGACCGCCCGCACGAACCCCGGTGCTTCGGTCACGACCCCCGGATCGACCGGCTGGGCCACGACCGGGGCTGGAAGGAACGCCAGCGCCCCACCCGTCGCGAGCAGTGCCAGTACCGACCGTTCTCGTCGGCCGTCGCCCGGTAGCATACCACACTCGAACGGCGGGTGGCGGAAAACGCTATCGCCCGTACCCCCCGGTTCGGTGTGGGCTGTCGGCTTCCCGTCGGTCGTCGGTTCGGCGCGTCACGCGAACAGCGACGGGTGGTTTATGCTCGTCGCTCCCTAACGACCGATAGTGACGGGGCGGTTACAGACTGTGTTTGCGCTACTCAAACGCGTCGGCGAGCGACTCGTCGCACCGCTCCAGCGCGGGGAGGGGCCCAACAAGTTCCGCCTCTCCAGTGTCGACACGGCGACCACGACCATCGACGGGTCGGTCGGCTGGGGGAACCGGCCGCCTGCCGTCCTCGAGTGTCCACGCTGTGGCGAGGACATCTACCAGCACAACGCGCGGGACGGCATCGACTGTCCACGCTGTGTGGAGTCGTTCGACCACGACGAGTTCCGCGAGCTGACGTTGCGCTACATGCAGTGTCCGGTCTGCCGGAGCCGGATGCAACACGGGCAGCGCCATCCCGAGCAGTTCGACTTCCCCGAGTGGGCCACCTGCGACGGCTGCCGCTACCACTGGGAGTTCAAACACTCCTACGGCCGCCGCAGGTGACCACCCTCGCCCGACCGGTCGGCGAGTCGTCCCTTCGCACGGGGAAACCTATTCGGTGACGGCGCGTCTCGTCTCCGGAGACTCATGTCGGACGCGATCTCGACGGGGCTGGCGGTGTTCGCGGTCGCACTGATAGGCGTCGCGCTGTACGGGATGGCCGCCGGGAGACTGACCGTCGCCGGGATGTGCTTTCTCAGCGCGAGTATCGTCATCTATCTGCGGGAGACGCGACTGCAGGACGACGAAGAAACCGCGCAGTGACTCGTCCAGTACGGTTCGCCGTCGAGGGGCGTCAGTCGTTGACGTCCATCCGGGTCGTGACGACCGGGACTGTCGACGTACGGACCACTTTCTCGGAGGTGCTGCCCAGCACCGCGCCGAACTTCCCGCGGTAGGCACTCCCCATCACGATGGCGTCCAGCCCTGCCTCCTCGGCGTACTCGACGATCTCCTCCGCGGGCGCACCGGTCCGGATCACGCTCTCGCACTCGATGCCCGCGTCCGCCGCCATGCTGCAGACCTCACCGGTCACTTCCTCACCGTATTCGTGGTACTCCTCGCGCATCTCTTCCTCGTCGTCGCGGATCGACAGTGCCCGGGGTGCGCCCGGCAGGTCCACGACGTAGAGTGCGTGAACCGACGCACCCACTGCCGCCGCAAGTTCGATACCGTGCTCCGCCCCGCGCCGTGACTCGTCGCTCCCGTCGAACGGGATCAGGATCGTGTCGTACATTGGTTGTGGCCTCGGTACCAATTCACATATCGGATAAATATAACTTTGGGACGGTCAGACCTGAATCCCACCCGGTCCACAGCAGCCGTGCGAAATAACCCACAAAGGCACTGAATGTCGAAAACGAGAGCCCGGGCGCCCTCAGCTCGAAGAGCCAGTCCGGGAGTCCGGAAACAATATCTTACAGAATACGTATATTTTGTGGCCGCCCCCGCCGGGGCGTCGGAAGTCGGACTCCCCTTGGTGTCTCGTCCGGGAACGTCCAGGCACGTCCCGTCAGTCCGGGTGAATTTCGTGTGCGTCCCGTCAGCCGGTCCCATCGTCGGAGTCGGGTCCGTCACCCGCCGAGTCCGCGCCGTCGGCCGACTCGAACCCGACCGGGGCGTCCTCGTCGACGACGGCGCGGCCGAGCATCCGACCGCCGATGACGATGGGGCTGACGACCCGGTCTGCACCGACGCTGTCGAGTTTGTCGACGTGTTTCTGGTCGGCGGCGGCGGCGACGATCCGGACGTCCGGGTTCTCCTGGCGGGCCGCGAGGATCGCCAGGACGTCACGCGCATCGTCCTCGGTGGCGACGACGACGCCGTCTGCCGCATCGATGCGGGCGTCTCGGAGCGACTCGGCGTCGGTCGGGTCGGCGGTGAGGACGTTGAAGCCGCGGTCGCGCAGCGTCGACGCCGTGTCGGTGTCCTCGGTGACGACGACGACCTCCGTGGTCCCGTCGAGTTCGTCCAGCAGCGGTTCCGTGATGTCGCCGTAGCCCAGGACCAGGACGTGGTCCTCGAGCAGTGAGAGTTCGGATGCGCTCATGTTCCCGAATGCGCTCGATATCCGCGATTCCAGCGCCGGGATCAACAGCGACCCCGACGCGATGGTAAACGAGCCGGTCCCGAGCACGATGACCGACAGCGTGAACAGTTTCGTGAGTTCAGTCGTCGGCGTCACGTCGCCGTAGCCGACGGTCGTCCCGGTGACGACGATGTAGTACAGCGCGTCGGTCACCGTCGAGACGCTGGTGAATTTCTCTCGCAGGGCGTAGGCCCCGACAGTGCCGTAGACCTGGACGGCCACGAACGCCGCCAGCGCCGCCGTCTGGAACGGCGAGAGGTCGACCGCCTTGTCGAAGCGGTCGCGGTTTCTGACCAGGTGTGGCAGGGCGACGAGACTCACGAGGAGGACGGGAAAATCGGTGGCTTCGGCGGTGAATAGCGGCAACAACGCCACCATCGGCAGTGCGACGAGCGCACCGTACATGGCGATTTTCAGCCGCCGCTGGAGTCCAACCGCGAGCGCGCCCAGCAGGAACGCGAAGAAGACGCCGTAGAGCCGGAGGAGGTCGCTCGCGCCCGGGAAGAGCCCACCCAGCGGCCCGTCGAGCGCAACCGCCCCCTGGCTCAGGTCCGACAGTCCGGTGACGAAGGCGACGACGCCGACCGTCGCGAGCAACATGACCGATATCTTCGCGCCCGAGAACGCCGACCACTCGACCAGCTGGACGCGCTCGGCGTGGTCGAACAGCTCGTCGAGCGCGGCGTCGGACCCCTGTTCGTGTGTGTCTGTGCCCACCCGCGTCCGTACGTCTGAATCACATAAAAACGTGTGCCGCCGCCGATATCGACGGTCGGGCTGTGTGCGACCGCCCGTACAGGGACACCGAAGACGGCACTACCCGCGCGGACCGCGGCGCCGACGCAACCCAGACCAATCAGATATTCTATGTGACGACACCCATAAGACGTGTGGGTCGAAATCGTGTGACATGGCAACACAGGGTGACAGCGCCGCCGAGCGGTTCCTCCGGAAGGCGCTGGTCCCGGTCTGTGTCCTCTCGGGTATCCTCGTCGTCTCGGGGTTTTTCTTCCCGTCGTTTATCGTCGAGCGACTCTCCGGGCAGGGGTGGCTCGTCCTCTCGCTACTGTTTTTCGGCGCTGGCCTCGCGTACCTCGCTCTACTCCCGGTGCGGACGCCCGAACCCGACGACCCGGCCGACCGCGGGCGCACGGCGAGATACCTCCTGCGCATCCGGCACGGCCACGTCCGGCGGATCCTCGAACCGTTTTTCGCCCGACAGGACCCCGTCGTCTTCGGCGTCCCCGTCGCCGTGCTCGCCCTGTTCTTTCTCGTTCGCCTGTTCGTGCCCGGCCCGACGACCGCGGCCATCGACACGGTAAAGACGCTCCTGTTCGGGGACCTGGGCTGGGTCTTCCTGAGTGCCGTCCTGCTCGCTGTCCTGTACTGTGTCTTCCTGTTCGTCGGCCCGTGGGGTGCTGTCAGACTCGGCGGCCCCGACGCGGAACCGACCTACACCTATCCGACGTACTTCGCCCTGTTTTTCACTGCGGGCATCGCCGCCGGCATCGTCTTCTGGGGCCCCGCCGAGGCGCTCTTCCACTACCAGACGCCGCCGCCCTACTTCGGTGCCCAGCCCCAGTCAGGTGCGGCGGTCGTCGACGCGCTCGCCTACGCGTTCTTCCACTGGGGCGTCTCGGCCTGGAGCCCCTACCTCGTGATCGGCCTCCCCATCGCCTACTTCGTCTTCGACCGCGGCGCACCCCTGCGAGTGTCGACACTCCTGACTCCGTTCCTCGGCGTCGACGGTCTCGACTCCGCACCTGCGAAACTGGTCGACATCCTCGCGATTTTCGCGACCATCGGCGGCGTCGGCACGTCGGTCGCGTTCGTCAGCCGGCAGTTCCTCACGGGTATCGACTACCAGTGGGGCGTCACCTACGGCGTCCTCGGTCCGATCGTCCTCGTGGCCGGCCTCACGGCCATCTACGTCGTCACCGCCCAGTCGGGCGTCCACCGCGGTATCCGCCGGATCGCGGGCGTGACCGTCGGCCTGTTCGCGCTCTTTACCCTCTTGCTCCTCGCGCTGGGTCCACGCGGGACCGTCGCCGACTACGGCGTCGCGGCGCTGGGGAGTTACGCCGCGAACTTCCTCGGGATGAGCGTCTTCCTGGGCCCGCAGTGGGTCGCCGACTGGACGGTCTGGAACTGGTCGTGGTGGTTCTCCTGGGCACCGTTTGCGGGTCTGTTCCTCGCCGCCATCTCGAAGGGCCGAACCGTCCGAACCGTGGTCGCGACGGCCGTCGGCGCCACGTCGCTGGCCACGCTCACGTGGTTTCTGGTGATGGGCGGGACGACGCTCGCGCTCCAGCACAGCGGGGCCGCCGACGTGCTCGGTGCCGTCGACGCCTACGGCGGTTCGGAAGCCGTCGCCGGCTTTCCCGTCTTCGCCGCGCTTCCGATGAGCCAGCTGTCGATGTTCCTCTTTCTGGGGCTCATCGTCGTCTTCATCACGACGTCGGCTGCTGTCTCGACACTAGTGGTCTCGATCCTCGCGACGAAACGCGAGTACGCCCCCTCGACCGGCAGCATCGTCTTCTGGGGCGTCCTCCAGGGTGCTGTCGCTACGGCTGTCCTGGTCGTCGGCGGCGGGCAGTCGCTTCAGGACGTGGCTGTGCTCACCGGTGGGCCTTTCGCCCTCGTATCGCTGCTCGCGCTCGCCGGGCTCACGCTGACGTTCTACCGCGAGGAGAAGGGCCACCGCTCGCTCCCGGGCGAGGCCAGGGCTGCTCTCCAGGCTCGCGGCGTCACGCTCCTCCCCGAACGGCCCGACCTCGGCGACGAAGAGCGGGACTGAAGGGTGGGTCAGCACGGCGTGGACCGTTTCCAGTCAGAATGTCGAGAGGAATTGGTTCGGGCCGCTGGCGGTACGTATTAGGGTCGGACGGTCGATACTCCGGGCATGAAGCGCACTGTCCATACCGACGACGCGCCGGCGGCGGTGGGCGCGTACAGCCAGGCGACGACCACCGACGACCTGCTCTTTACCGCCGGCCAGCTCCCGCTGACGACGGACGGCGAACTGCTCGACGACGAACCCATCGACGTCCAGGCTCGCCAGTGTCTCGAGAACGTCCAGGCCATCCTCGCTTCCGAAGGGCTGGACATGAGCGACGTCCTGAAAGTCACCGTCTTCCTCGACGACGTCGACGATTTCGCCGAGATGAACGACACCTACGCCGGCTTTTTCGACGACGAACCGCCCGCCCGGAGCGCGGTCGAGGTGGGTGCCGTTCCGAAGGGTGCCGCCCTGGAGATCGAAGCCATCGCTTCGAGGGAGTGATAGTGATTATTGTAGCGATTTACCGGTACACTCCGACACCGGGGCCGGAACGATCCGGAAATAATCTACAATAATCACTATGAGACCGGCCAAGTACACTCCAGGTGCTAGACGGGCCGTTTATACGCCTTCCCTCCCGAGAACCGGGTATGACAGACCTGGACGCGACGAACCGCGCTATTCTGAACGCTTTCCAGGGCGGATTCCCGGTGGTGGCCGAACCCTACGAACCGGCGGCGGCCGCACTCGGCGAACACGGCGTCGACATCTCGGCCGGAGAACTCCACGAGCGTATCGTCCACCTCGACGAGGAAGGCGTCCTGACGCGCTTCGGCGCGCTGATCAACGCCGAGGCCATCGGCGGGACCGCGACGCTGGTCGCGATGCACGCGCCCGAAGAGCGCTTCGACGAGGTGGTCGAACAGGTCAACGCCCACACCGAAGTGGCACACAACTACGAGCGTGAACACCCCCATCTCAACGTGTGGTTCGTCGTCTCCGTGGCCGACGAGGAGCGAGTCGACGAGGTACTGGCCGAGATCGAAGACGAGACCGGCCAGGAGACGTACAACATGCCCAAACAGCGGGAGTTCCACGTCGGCGCGAAGTTCCCCGTCGAGGGCCCCCTCGAAGACCTCGACGACGGACTGGATCTGTCGGATCTCGGCCCCGAACCCCCGGACCCAGACCCGGACCCGGTTCCGGATGCCGCCGACGAACCCACCGACTCGGCCAGTCTGACGCCCCGAGAACGGGACCTGGTCGTCGAGATACAGGGTGGACTCCCCCTCTCGCGGACGCCGTATCGTGACGTCGCCGACGCACTCGGCGAGGACGTCGAGTGGGTGCTGGAGACGATCAGGCGCTTCGACGCCGAGGGGAAGGTCCGGCGCGTCGGTGCGGTACCGAACCACTACTCGCTGGGCTACAGCGAGAACGGCATGACCGTCTGGAACGTCCCCGACGACGTGGTCGACGAGGTGGGTCCCGCCATCGCGTCGTTCGATTTCGTCACACACTGCTATCGCCGGCCGCGTCACGAGGGCGTCTGGCCGTACAACTTCTTCGCGATGACCCACGGCCGGAGCGAAGCCGAGAGCGACCGGCGCGTCGAACAGGTCCGCGACCGGATGGCCGAGTACTGGGACGTCGGCGACGAGGACTGGGACACCCTGTTCTCGACGGAGATCCTGAAAAAGACCGGCATCCGCCTCGAAGAACGCGCGGACGCGAACACCGACGTCGGTGCCAACACCGAAACAGACGACGGAGTCGACACCGAAACAGACGCCGGTGCCGACCGGGAGACCCAGAGCGAGGCCGAATGATACCGCTGCTCCACGACTTCGAGGGACAGACAGTCCTCGTCTTCGGCGGCGGCCGCGTCGGGGCACGCAAGGCCCGGCGGTTCGCCCGGGAGGCCTCCGTCGTGGTCGTCAGCCCTGCGTTCGCGGACGCTGACTTCGGCGACGCTGAGCTCGTGCGTTCGGCGCCCGATCTCGGTGACGTTCCCGAGTGGATCGACCGAACGGAACCGGCGCTGGTCGTCGCCGCCACCGACGACGAGGTTCTCAACGACGCCGCCGAGACCGCGGCACGCGAACGGGGGATCCTGGTCAACCGGGCGGACGAACACGGCGAGCGCGACGCGGGAAGTGTCGTCGTCCCCGCCACAGTCCGGGAGGACCCGGTCACTATCGCCGTCGCGACCGGCGGGACGAGTCCGGCACTCAGTCGCTATCTCCGCGAGGAGGTCGAATCGGAGTTCGCGAACGCCGGGGAGATGGCGGAACTGACCGGCCAACTGCGCGAGGAGCTGCAAGAGCGCGACCTTCCCGCCGAGGAGCGGCGAGCGGCCGTTCGGGCCGTTGTCAGGTCCTCGGCAGTTTGGAAGGCTTTAGATAGTCGGAGTGCGAACCCCAGACAAGTAGCTGTGGACGTGATCCAGGACGTGACGGGTGAGACACTGTGACTGGACGAGGCGTGATCTCGGGTGCGAGCGTCGCCCACGACCACGCGACAATCGACGAGATCGAGGCTGCCGCCGTCGAGAGCCAGCGGACCGGCGTCGCCCAGCTCGTCAACATCCCCTGTGTCGAGGAGGCGTTCGTCCTCCAGACGTGCAACCGCGTCGAAGCCTACGTCGTCACCGGTGACGCCGCCGACGGCCGGGCCGCGCTCGACGCATTCTTCTCCAGCGTCTCCGGGGCCGCTATCGACGAACTGGGCCACGAGGGGAGTCTACGCCACCTGATGCGCGTCGCCGCCGGCCTGGAGTCGCTGGTCGTCGGCGAGGACCAGATCATCGGCCAGGTCGGCGCCGCCTTCGAGGACGCCCACGCCGCCGACGGTATCGGCCCCGTCCTCGAACAGGGTATCACCAAGGCCATCCGCGTCGGCGAACGCGCCCGCACCGAGACGCCTATCAACGAGGGGTCGGTCTCCGTGGCGAGCGCCGCCGTCTCGCTCGCAGACGCGGAGGGCGCGCTCGGCGACGCCGCCCTCGTGGTCGGTGCCGGCGACATGGGGCGACTCGCCGCCAAGAGCCTCGCGGACCACGTCGAGACGCTCTACGTCGCCAACCGGTCGCACGACCGTGCGGGGACACTCGCCACCCTCGTCGACGTCGAAACGGTCGTGGTCGGCCTGGACGAACTCGCGGAACCGCTCGCCGAGGCGTCGGTCGTCGTCGCCGCGACCGGCAGCGCCGACCACGTCTTCGAGCCCGGGACGTTCGCAGAGGCCGGTGAGACGTTCGTCGTCGACATCGCCCGCCCGCGGGACGTCCCGCCGGCCGCCGCCGAACACGACGCCGTCACGCTCCACGACATCGAGGCACTGGAGTCGGTCACCGACGAGAACCGCAGGGAGCGCGCGGCCGCCGCCGCACAGGTCGAGGAGATGATCGACGTCGAGTTCGCCCACCTGCTCGAACAGTACAAGCGCAAGCGCGCCGACGACGTCATCTCGGCGATGTACGAGTCCGCCGAGCGCGTCAAGGCCCGCGAACTCGACACCGCCCTGGAGCGGGGTGATTTCGACCCGGAAGAGCGGGAAGTCGTCGAGGCGATGGCCGACTCCATCGTCAACCAGTTGCTCTCGGCACCCACCAAGAGCCTGCGCGACGCCGCCGAGGAGGACGACTGGTCGACGATCAACACCGCGCTCCGGCTGTTCGACCCCGAGTTCGGCCCCGAGGACGTCCCCGTCTCCGCGTTCGCGAGCGAGGACGTCTCCCGCGAGGACGTCTCCCGCGAGGACGTTCCCCCCCCGGTCCGCGACCGCGTCCCCAGCGGCGTCTTCGAGGACTCGGACGACTGAGGAAGCGGGCTGTTCGGACCCGCTTTCGCTGTGCGACCGCCTTCCGGAGCAACTGCTGTGGCGCACGCTGTCTCGCGCGTTCGTGCGCGAAAACCACGTCCTCGACGTCCGGCAGGTCCGGAAGACTACTCCTCGTAGGCGAGATTCATGACCCACTGTGAGAACGTATCCGAGTGGGAGTCGACTTCCTCGTCGCCGATGAAAGGGGAGAGCTGGTCGCCAGCCATCAGGAGAGAGAACTCCAGGTCGCGAGGTGCGGGGGTCAGGTAGTAGGTGTTGTGGCCGTTGTAGACGGTGTCCTCGCGCTGGATGAGGTCCTGCTCGGCCAGTGACTCGGCGATCCGACTGCCCTTGCGGGAGCCGACGTCCAACTCCTTCCAGAAGTCGCTCTGGTGGATCCCCCCCGTCTCCCGGATGAGTTCGAGTCCCGCGCGCTCGTCCTCGTTGAGGTCTTCCTCTGCAGCAGCCATGTCTGTTCCTACGTCGTCAGCACCGTTTAAATCTGGTCTTCCACTCGCCGGTACTCGGTCTCGCAGGGCGGCCCGTCGGCGAACCGGTAGGTCGACCCGTCCGTCCCGATCGTGACCAGCGAGGACGAGCGCGTCCCGAAACGGTCGTGGTGGATGCAGACGCCGTAGTCGTGGTCGGCGATAACCGCCGCGGCGCGGTCGAGCCAGTCCGTCGAGGACTCCCCGGGTTCGGGCGCGAGTGCCGTCGCGACGCGGTCCGCGCTTTCGGCCTGCCGTTCGCCCGCCTCGGCACGCTCGGCCGGGATGGTGTAGTCGCCGTCGGCGCCGACGTTGACGACGACGTGGACGCCGGGTTCGAAGTTCCGGACGCGAGTGCCGCCGTCGTACTCGACGTAGACCGCGGCGTTCGCGTCGGCCAGGACGAGATTGAACCCCTCGTAGTCGCGCCCGTCGAGGTCCTGTTCGACGAAGCGGGCAGCCGCCTCGGCGGAGGGCTGCCGGAGCGCGTCCCGCACGAGGAGTCCGCGCGAGCGGTCGCTCGTCACCTCACGGTCGGTCCACCGGTTCGTTATCGCGACGAAGACGCCGTGTTCGTTGTAGCCGATCCAGGTACCGCCGGCCTCGGCGTCACGCGGCGCGAGGACGCGTGGTTTCTCCTCGACCACCGACGGCGGTTCCGAGGGGCGGTCGAGCAGTTCGTCGCGGTTCGCCGCGGCCACGACCGGCGCGTCGGGGAACACCTGCCAGGCGAAGACGAGTGTACACACGGGCCCCGGTAGGCGACGAGTGCGATTAAACCCCGTGGCGGTCCGCTGACCGGCCAGCAACTGGTCACTCCCGGTCGACCCCGCCGGAGAGTTCGCTTCGCACGGCATCGCGGTCGACCGTCCCGGAGGCGGTTCGCGGGAGTTCGTCGGTGCACGCGACCGACTTCGGCAGTGCGTAGTCCGCGACCCGGCCGCGGAGGCCCGCGCGCATCTCGTCGGCGGTCGGCGGGTCGTCCTGGTCGGCCGGAACGACGAGCGCCGCGACGCGTTCGCCCCACTCCTCGTCGGGGAGTCCGACGACAGCGGCGTCGGCCACGTCCGGCAGGCCGACGAGCGCCTCGGTTACGTCGGCCGGGTGGACGTTCTCGCCACCGGTGACGATGCGGTCGTCGAGTCGGCCGACGACCCAGAGGCGACCCGCGTCGTCACGATAGCCGACGTCGCCGGTGTGAAACCCGCCGTCCTCGTCGAACGCCGTCGCGGTCTGTCCCTCGTCGAGGTAGCCCGGGGTTACCGTCGGCCCGGAGACGACGACCTCGCCGCGTTCGCCAGGCCCTGTCGTTTCGGCCGCGCTGTCTGTCGTCCCGACCGCGCAGTCTGTCACATCGCGTATCGAGACGTCGGTTCCGCGGAGCGGTCGCCCCACAGTACCGGAATACTCGCGGACTTCGTCGGGTGTGGCCGTCGCGACCTGCGAGGCCGTCTCGGTCGCGCCGTACGTGGGGTAGACGGGGATCCCGCGGTCGAGTGCGCGGTCGAGCAGTTGCCCGGAAGCGGGTGCGCCCCCAAGGAGCACGAACCGGAGCGACTCCGGCGGGGTCCAGTCGGCGTCGAGGAGTCTGACGAGCATCGTCGGGACGAGCGAAACGCCGGTGACGTCGTAGTCGGCCATCACGCGGGCCGTCGACTCGGCGTCGAACGAGCGCTGGATCACGGTCGTGGTCCCGTAGAGTGTCGAGCGAACGAGAGGTGCGAGCCCGCCCATGTGGTACATCGGGAGAGGGGCTAGCCAGCGGTCGTCGGGGTCGACGCCGAGTCGGTACGCGGAGCCGACGGCGCTCGCGACGAGGTTCCAGCGGGTGAGCCGAACACCCTTGGGATCGCCCGTCGTGCCCGACGTAAAGAGGACGACGCGGTCGGCGTCGAGCGACTGTTCGAACGGCCACGTCGCGGCGTCGGTCCGGGGTTCGAGCGACGTCACTTCGTCTCTTCCGGGAGCGTCGACCGATGCGACGGGAACGTCGGCGGGCGCCACCTCGGTCGCCAGTTCCTCGGTGTCGGACTCGCAGAACAGGCAGTCGATTTCGGCACGCTCGGCCTGGGTCCGAAGCGTCTCCGTCGGCAGGTCGAGGTTCAGCGGGACGACGGCCCCGGCGCGCCGTTCGGTCGCGAAGTAGACGTCGGCGAACGCGACCGACGTATCGAGCAGGAGACCGGCCCGTCCCGCTTCGACGCCGAACCGGCCCTCCAGGCGCTCGACGCGACGCGACACCCGGTCGTCGAACTCGCCGTATGTCCACTGCTCGCCCGCGTCGGCGTCGATCACGGCCGTCGCATCCGGTGTCGACCTCGTCCGCTCGCGAAGCAGGTCGCCGACTGCGCCGGGGTCGTCGGGTCGGCGGATGTCGTTCGGTGAGACGGCTTCTTCGGACGAGTCGACGTCGTCGGTCCGGTCCGCGAACGGCTCCTCGACCGGCCACTGGTGAGGGTCGGGAAGACTCACCGTCCAGTCCTCCAGTCCGGGTCGTCCAGGCCGAAATCGAGACCCAGACCCGCGTCCTGTGGAACCGTGATCCGTCCGTCCTCGACGGGAGCGGGATCCGGTCCCAGGTCCTCGGCGAGCAGGTCCGCAGTGGCGAGTCCGCAGGGGCGTACGTCCGGAATCGCCGCGGCGACGTGAACGGCCGCCGTTCGTGCGACGACGCCGTCGACGGTGGTCGTCACGACGGGTTCGACGCCGAGTTCGCGGGCGCGCATCGCGACCGTGTGAGCGTTTCCGGGCCCGCCGAGTACCATCGGTTTCAGTATCAGCACGTCCGCCGCACCGGCGTCGAGGACGTCCGCGACGCGGTGTTCGACGAGTGACTCGTCGACGGCGACGTCGATCGGGCTGTCGCCCTCGCGCAGGGCTGCGAGCCCCGTCAGGTCGTCGGCCGGGAGGGGCTGTTCGACGTAGCTGACGCCGAGCGGTGCGAACTCGTCGAACGCCCGGCGGGCCGCCTCGCGGCCCCAGGCGCCGTTCGCGTCGGCCCTGATCGTGACTCCCTCGCCGACCGCCTCCCGCACAGTCCGGAGTCGTTCGAGGTCGACGTCGAGGTCCCGGGCGCCGACCTTGACCTTCAGACAGTCGAATCCGGCCTCGACCGCTTGCTCGGCCGCAACGGCGGTCTCGTCGGGGATTCCGTCGCCGATCGTGGCGTTGGCCGGCACGCTGTCACAGCGCCTGTCGGCGTCGAACCAGCGGTAGAGCGGGATGCGGTCCGCGCGGGCGTCGGCGTCGAGGAGGGTCGTGGCGAACCCGTGGCGGGCGGCGGGCGTCTCGTCGGCGTCCAGCGCGAGCAATCCCTCGCTATGTGTGCCGTCGGCCCCGGTCCTGGCCCCAGTTCCGGCCGCGAGCGCCCGTTCGAGGGCTCGTTCACACTCGTCCAGCGGCTCGGTCCAGCCCACCAGCGGCGTCGCCTCGCCGACTCCCGTGACGCCGCGGTGCTCGTAGCCGACGAGGAAGCCCTCGCGGCGCTCGATAGTACCCGCGGCGGTCGCAAGCGGCGACGACAGCGGGAGCGAGAACGGCTCGATCATAGCAACGAGGGCGGGAGCAGTTCGGGCGCGGCGAGTCCGGCGGCGAACAGCAGCGAGTGAGCGAACAGGGTCTGTCCGACGCGCTCCAGTGCGGGGTTGAGCGCCTCGCCGTCGGTCCGCTCGAGCACGGTCCGGGAGACGGAGACGGCGAGCGGGAGCGACAGCAGCGGCCCGAGCGCCCACAGCCCGTAGTCGGGGTCGAGCGCGAATATCACGGGGACGACGTAGGCCATGCCGAACGTGGCGAAGAACTCGACGCGACTCCACCGGTAGCCGAGCATCACCGCGAGTGTCCGCTTGCCCGCGGCGGCGTCGGTCTCCTTATCCCGGATGTTGTTCACGACGAGGATCGCCGTCGAGAGCCCCGCAGCGGGGAGACTCGCGAGCACAGCCGCCAGCGGGAGCGTCCCCTCGGGGACCCACGTCGGGAAGAGTCCGAAGTCACCGACTGCGACCGCCTGGACGTAGAACGTGCCGGTGACGGCGACGACGCCGAAGTAGACGAACACGAACAGATCGCCCAGCCCGCGGTAGCCGTAGGGGTAGGGGCCCCCCGTATAGAGGATGCCGGCGGCGATGCTCGACAGGCCGACGACGAGGATGGGGACGCCGCCGATCGCGACGAGATACAGGCCCACGACGACTGCGAGGCCGTAGGTGGCTGCCATCGCGAGTTTGACCTGCCGGGGCGGGATGAGACCGCCGGCCGTCACTCTCGTGAATCCTTCGCGGTCGTCGGTGTCGGCCCCCTTGACGGCGTCGTAGTAGTCGTTGGCGAAGTTGGTCCCGACCTGTATGAGCAGGGCACCAGCGAGGGCGGCCAGCCACGGGAGGAGCGCGAAGTCGCCGGTGTGGAGCGCCAGTCCCGCGCCGACGATCACGGGTGAAGCACCCGCCGGCAGCGTCTGTGGCCGCGCGGCCATCACCCACGCCTGCCGTTTCGACACCTGGGCGTCCGCTGTCGACATTGACGGTGACTCGGAACGGCGTGAGTGTCAAAGTTCGCATCCGTGTGTGTAAACGTCTCACTTCGTTCGACGTTTGGAGTGGTCTGCGCCGGCCACGTTCGGCCCGCGACCGGAGTCGCGGACCTCGAAGTGGGTTTGCGAAGGGTTCTACGAGACGTTGGTGGAGTGTATCCGGTCAGCGCTCGCGCTGGAGTGTCTGTGCCTCGTGGACCGCTTCCCGGTGATAGTCGAGCGCCCACTCGGGAACCGCCTCGACCGGCAGGTAGCGGGTCTGACGCGACTCGTACGTGGTCGTCGGTTCCCCACCGACCCGTTCGCAGAGATAGACGTGCGAGATACTGTAGTGGGGAAAGTCTCCGGGCGGTTCGACGGCGTAGGTATCGACGAGTTCGCGGGCCTCGACCTCGACGCCGGTCTCCTCGCGGACCTCCCGCTCGGCGGCCTCGGCGGGCGTCTCGCCGGGGTCGAGTTTCCCGCCCGGTGGACACCACCCCAGTCCGTCGGTGCGTTCGATGACGAGCAATCTGTCTTCGTCGTCGAAGACGGCAGCTATCGCGGCGATCTTCGGCGTGATCTCGCCCAGGTCGCCGGCCAGTCGCTCGCGGACTTCCTCGGGCGGGAGCGCGAACGTCTCGCCGTAGTACTCGGCGACGAGTTCGAGCATCCGTTCGTAGCGTTCCTCCTCGTAGGGGGTCTCGGCGTAGTTGAGTCCCGTCTGTGCCATCGCGCGAATTTCGTCGAGGAGTGGGAGGAGGTCGACGGTCTCCCGGGAGTCGGTCATACCCAGGACGATTCGAGCCACCGGCAAACGTTTTGGGACCGACTCGAAGCCGGCACCAGATTTAGGTGTCGGTCGGACGTTGCGTGGTGCCGGGTGGGCAGATAGTGCTCGTCGAACTCCGACTGGACTCGCCGCTCCTCAGGGAGGCGCTCGGGAACGCGCCCGACGTCGCTATCGGCCACGAGGAGCAGTATCTGACCGACGACGGTATCAACTACCTGTTCTGGGCGGAGGGCGGCGATCTCACGGCGTTCGAGGACGGACTCGACGCGGACCGGACGGTCACGAACGTGGCCCAGCTCGCCGAGACCGAGGCCGGACGCCTGTATCGGGTGACCTTCACCGACCACGGCGAGGAGTTCGCGACGTTCCCGGCGTGGGGCGACCTGGATATCAGCATCCTCGATTCGACCGGGTCCCACGAGGGGTGGGAAGTACGAATGCGGATGCCCGACCGGGACGCGCTCCGCGAATTTCGGGACGTGTGTGCCGAGCGCGACATCCCGCTCGACCTCGTGTCGATCTACGAGGAGCGAGGGAACGGAGCCTCAGACCGGGAGTTGACCGCCGAGCAACGACAGGCACTGGCCGTCGCGCGCGAACTCGGCTACTTCGACGTCCCGCGGGAGGCGTCGATGACCGATATCGCGAGCGAACTGGGGATATCGACGCAGGCGGTCTCCGAACGGATCCGCCGGGGAACCGACTCGCTCGTCGACGACAATCTGCCGTCGCAGGTGGAGTAGCGTCGCCACTCGCGAGCGGGTTCCGTCGGCGCGTCGGCTGCCGATGTCCCCGCCTCAGGCCCCGACGATGTCGTGGAGGTCGTCGAGCGAGTCGATGTCCCAGGTCGGCCAGACGTTCAGTTCCCAGTCGCTGCGGTGGGGCCGCCGGATGAACGCCGAGTCGATACCCGCGTTCTCGGCGGCACGGATATCCGACTCGTTGTCGCCGACGAACAGCGCGGAACCGGCGTCGAGGTCGGACAGCGCCTGGTCGACGTAGTGCGGGTCGGGTTTCCGGAGCGTGAGACTCCCGATCGTCGCCTCGCGGCCGTAGGCGGTCCCGAACAGGTGGCGCAGTTCGAAGTGGTCGAGCAGGAAGTCGACCGTCGCCTGCTGGTTCGAACTGACGATCCCCATCGAGACGTCTAGGTCCGTGAGCGTCTCGATGTCGTCGTAGGGCGTCTTCCGCCCCGCGCGGGCCTCTGCTTGCTGTGCTTCGGAAACGGTGCGGTCGCGAGCACGCCAGAACTCCAGGGGAGCGAAGTCGTAGGTCTCACAGACTGCGTCGACCGTCTCGGGGGTCGCACCGATCGTCATGTCCTCGACGTGGTCGGGGTCCGGGTCGGATACGCCGAACTGCTCGAACGTGTCCCGGGTCGCGGCTTCGAGGACGTCGAAGCTCGTCCGACCGACGAGGACACCGTCGTTGTCGAAGACGACGGTATCGTAGCTCATGTGTGCTATTCGGGGGTCGGTCCCATAAGCGTTTCAGTCGACGACCCCGACTGCTCCGAAACGACTCCGGAGTGCCCCTGCCGAGACGTACACGGGCGACGGAAGAACTCCTGGTCCCTGTGGCCACATTACCACTGGTGATATCTACAATCGCTCCGGTCTCGACACCCGCCCGACCCGAATATCGCTGTGAAGTGTCCCGAAAACAGGTACGAGTCCAATATCAGCCAGTCCACCATCTCTCGCACACCCCATAATATCAAATTCGATATTTATAAGGGTAGCTTTATGTGTTGTCCATCTGAATGAAAGAGTATGAGCACCGAATCTATCGGTCCGTCGTTCGACGTACTCGGTTTTCTCGGGCTACTGGTAGTCGGTGGCGGACTCGGTTTCGTCGGGTACATGGCGACCCGTCCCGGAACGATCTCGGGGCTCGTGGAGGCCGTCGCCACGGACCTGCACCTGGTTTCGGTCAGTCTGTTCGTCATCGTGTTCGGTGTAGCGATGGCGCTGTACTATCACGCGGACCGACCTTCCGACTGGTAGGACCGGAACTACGACTGTCTCGAACCAGGGAGTCCGGATCGAGATTCGATTTTTGTCGGCCAGTGTCGACGGGAGTGCGACTGGACGACGTGTCAGTAGTGCCAGTCGAACTCGTCGAAGTCGGGGTCGCGTCCCTCGTTGAACGCGTCGCGGCCCTCGGCGGCCTCGTCGGTCGTGTACCCCAGGCGCGTGGCCTCGCCGGCGAAGACCTGCTGGCCGACCATCCCGTCGTCGGCCATGTTGAACGCGTACTTCAACATTCGCATCGCCATCGGTGACTTCGAGAGGATCCGCTCTGCCCACTCCAGTGCGACGTCTTCGAGTTCTTCGTGCGGGACGACCTCGTTGACCATGCCCATGTCCGCGGCTTCAGCGGCGTCGTAGGTCTTCCCGAGGAAGAAGATCTCGCGGGCCTTCTTCTGGCCGACCTGGCGGGCGAGATACGCCGACCCGAAGCCGGCGTCGAAGGAGGCGACGTCGGGGTCGGTCTGGAGGAACTTCGCGTGCTCGGCGCTGGCGAGGGTCAGGTCAGAGACGACGTGCAGGGAGTGGCCGCCGCCGACGGCCCAGCCCGGCACGACACAGACCACGGGCTTGGGAATGTGACGGATGAGACGCTGGACTTCGAGGATGTGCAGGCGGCCCGCGCTTGCGGCGCTCTCGCGGTCGGCGTCGTCGCCCCGATATTCGTAGCCGTCGTCGCCCCGTACCGACTGGTCCCCCCCCGAGCAGAAGGCCCAGCCGCCGTCTTTCGGCGAGGGACCGTTCCCCGTCAGCAGGACACAGCCGACGTCGGACTGGCGCTTGGCGTGGTCGAGCGCGGTGTAGAGTTCGTCGACCGTCCCGGGTCGGAAGGCGTTGCGGACCGCCGGGCGGTCGAAGGCGATGCGGACCGCCCCGACGTCAGTCGCGCGATGGTAGGTCAGGTCGCGGAAGTCGAAGTCGTCGACCGACTCCCACCGCTCCGGGTCGAAGATCTCGGAAACCATGCCCGTCGCTGGGGTCGGCCCGCGCAAAAAGATTCCGCGCACGGCTGTGCAGACAGGAGAGTCACAGCTGATAGTGATTATTGTAGCGATTTACCGGTACGCGCCGACCCCGGTGCCGGCGCGATCCGGAAATAATCTACAATAATCACTATGGGAGGGAACTCACAGACTCATTCCATTCACCCATCCGTGCTCTCCACGTTCCTGCAGTACGCGCCAGCCGCCGCCGCGGCCGTCTCCGCCCGTCCCTCGACGGGGACACCGCGCTGGGTCGCTCGCCAGCTGCCGTCGTCGCACTCTTCGAGCACGATCGTCGTCCAGTGGGTACGCCGGCAGCGTTCGCGGGTCAGTTCGTTGGTCCCTTCGTCGGCCGGTTCGCCACGACGTTCGACCATACCCCGCCGGACAGCCCCCGACCACGTAAGGGCGAGCCATCCCCCTGCGGCGGAAGTGGATCCACTTTCACTCCGCGCTCTCGGCCGAAGAATCGGTGTCCGTATCGGCTTCGGTGTCGGCAGCGGCGTCAGGAGCAGGGTCGTCGGTTTCGACGTCGAAGTCCTCGATACTGCGGCCCTGCCGGACCACCTGCTCGCTGACCATCAGTTTCTCCTTCTCCCCGAGTCGTTCCCAGTCGAGGTTCTCCGGCGGGTCCGCCTCGAAGGACTGGAACCGGTCGTAGACGTCCTCGTTGACGAACCGCTGGAACTCGCCACAGACGGGACAGGTGATAGAGAGATGCGAGACGTCGAACGGCCGCACGAGCGTGTGCTCGAGGCACTCGAGACAGCGGTACGTCCGGTCGGGCATACTCGGTTCAGGGCTCGCACTGTGTTGAGGCCTCTGGTTGCGGACTCCGAGCACCAGGTCACCGGGAGCGGGAGCCAGAAACCGGGTTCAAGCGTCGGGGCCGCCGTCTTCCTGGAGTGTCACGGAGGATTGGCCCTCCTCGGATTCGAAGACGACGTCGAGTTCGTAGTCGCTCGCGACGTAGACGTAGACGAAGTCCCCGGAGACGATGCCGCTGGCGTCCCCGCTTTTCGTCCCGTTCCAGAGCCCTGCCTCCGTCATTTCGATCTCGGCACCGTACCTGTCGAAGACGTACTCGTCGAGGTCAGTACTGGTGCCGGTCGCCGGTACGGGCTCGTCGAATCCTCCGTCGAGTGCCCCGCTGGCGTTGAACCCGCTTCCGCGGACGTACAGCTCCTCGTCCGGGACCGTATCGCCCCCGTTGTGCGACACCTTCACGACTCCCCAGTCGTCCGAGTCGGGACCGTTCGGGTCCACTTCTTCGTACTCGAAGCTGAACGTCGCCCGCGGACTCGTGTTCGTCGAACTCTGCCCCAGTCCGAGGATGAACGACCCCATCACCGCGGCCAGGATGACCGTGATAGCGACCATCAGGATGACCCCGATGACCGGCGAGACGGCGTCGTCGTCCGTGTAGATCCCCCTGAGTTGCATGCGTGTGCCACTCCCACCAGTGGTCGGTGTGTAGTGGCGATTCTCTTGTACATATATATTTTGGTTCGGCCTGACATCTCAATCAGCCTGAACCTCCTCCGCTACTTCGGCGAAAACCGGCCGCTCACTGACCTGAGATAAAGAAAATTAAAGAACGGTATGGGGCCGGAGGGATTTGAACCCCCGAACCTCGCCGCCTTCCGACAGGTCGGCGGCTCGGTGTCGCGCCCAATATCACCCGACTTGCCTCCTCTCGCCCGAGGGCCTGCGCGGCACGTCAGCAATGAGTAACTATACAGACCGCAACCCGGCCGACACGAAAGCGCCTCGAAAAGCCCGCAGAGAATTTCTCTCACACAAGCGCGAAACGCAGAAACAGTCAACCGCGCGAGCATACGAATACCCCACCAAATCCTTCCTTGAATACGGCGAGAACCACGGCGTCGAGACCACCGGGGACATATCCAAACGGCACATCTCCGGCTGGATCGACCAACGACACGAAAACGTCAAGCCGGTAACGGTTCACAACAACGCAAAACACCTCCGAGTCTTCCTCAAATGGATGGCCCAACGCGAACTCGTCGACTGGAAACTCCACGAGCAAATGCAGATCCCCACCGTTCCCGAAGACGGTGACGTAAACGACGACGTGCTACGGGAGGAACAAGCCGAGACAGTACGCGACTACCTCGAAACCTACGAATACGCGACGGTGTACCACGCCCTCTTTCAGACAATGTGGCACACCGGCTGTCGAATCTCCGGGGCGCGCGCACTCGACCTCGGAGATATTGACGAACGACCCGACGAAACAATACTGAAATTCCGCAACCGGAAGGCCACGGGAACCCCGCTCAAGAACGGAACCAAAAGCGAACGGGACGTAACGATCTCGGACTCGCTGACGGCGGTCCTACATGACTATCGCGCTTCTCGTCGCTTACCAAAGACCGACGACCACGGGAGAGAGCCACTGTTCACCGTCGACGGAGGGCGACTCACTCGACAGCGAGGGTACAAAAATATCGTCGCGTTCACCCGACCATGTGTAACCGGCGAGAACTGCCCGCACGACCGAACCATCGAAATGTGCGAAGCCGCCCGGTCGAAAGTGAAAGCCCCGTCTTGCCCATCGTCTGTCTCGCTCCACCCCGTCCGCAAGGGGTCAATCACGGACCACATCAACAAGGGCTGGCCGAAAGAGGAACTGTCTGAGCGCGTCGACGTATCGGTAGACGTGTTAGAAAAACACTACGACTTCAGAAGGAACGAACGCAAGCGCCAAAATAGGAAACAGTACCTCCACGACTAAAGCAAAAAATCGCCCCCTTCCAACGCAGAAGGGGGCTTGTTTAATTATAATCTAACCGACAGGTATAAGGCCGCCAGACGGGTAAGCATAGTATGGCACTAAAGCCCGGCCCGCACGCAGCGACCCTTATCAAAGAGCGAGTGCAAGAGGTGCTACATAACGGCAAACTCTCTGAATCTGAAGAAATTGCTATGCGGGAGTTCGACCGCGACCTCGAACAATATCTGCGATAGCGGGGTGCATACCCCGATCCCATTCAATATTCAATCTGAGAATATATTAATAATATTATGTCTTAACACGACGGCCTTATATATGCTTCACAACTAAGTTGTGGGTGAGGCTTCTCGGTGCCACAAACCCGTAAACAAGTCTGTGGTATCCACGACCCAGACTCTAACTTTGAACCGACGAGAACGACCGGCGGTGTGTTACTACCACTACAGCACCGCACCACCTGAGTCCAAGTTGAATCACCCGCTGTGTTGGGGTGGTTTGGGTAAGCCGGAGACTTTCCTGTGGTCTACAAGTAGGAAATCAACCTTCTTTTCGACACCCCAATTCAGGGAATACAACCCCTGTTAGTGGACCTGTCGTAAGGAGTGGTCTGTGACTCAAATCAGTGAAGGTGAGTAACCTACTTTAGGAGAGTGACTTCTACAAAGTTTAGACTTCCAGCCACTCCCACACCCCTGTATATCCTGTTGACGGCGTCGGGAACACTGGGTAGGTCAGCACGGTCGCAAGCGAACCGATCTGGCTGTGAAAGTCAGATTCTGCGAGAAGCGCCGCGCCGACAACATCCCGGCGGGAGACACCTGCGGAGCTGGGATACCTTTGGACGCTGGCCCGCTGATCGACGTGACCGCCCAGTGAACGAAAGCCAGTCCAGAAGTACTGAGATTCACCCTTTGCGAACCTTTTTGCCGGTGCAAGCGATACAACCTCTCAATGACTTGCCCCGTTTCCGGCAGTCTTCTTACCCTCGTCGAGAGTGGCAAGACTCGACGGGGGCGTCGCTGAAAGACGGCAGTCGGTCAAACTCGGGAAAAAATACAGGGGCAAGAAGGTTCGTAAACCACGGCGGAAGTGGTCACTTATATACCATCGCTCTACGGGGATTTCTCACAACTTTCAAACTTCTATTCAACTCACCGGAATTAGTAATTATCTCGATTCCACTTATAAAGCCGTTTGCTCCGACCATCGTTTATATACTCAAAGGCAGTATTAGACAATCGGTTGACTTTTCAACCCCCATAGTTAAGACAGCAGTCGGTTCGGCGCTTGGACTATGGTTCTATGATCGGTGGCAGGAAAGAGATTCTGGCAATGTCGAGTGATGTTAAAATCAGCACCGGACTCATGGAGATCCCAATCGGGATTCAGCGAGAAGCGCCGCGCCAACAACCCAGCACCGACCAGCCAACAGGCGGAACTGTTATCTTCACACACGCTGATAAATTATCGGGGAGGACCATGCCCGCATTAGACACGCAGACACATTCCGTAACCGACGCTGGCGATAACATCTTGCTTCTCTGTCCCGCGTTCGAGCCGGCGGGGGAGAGCGCCTGTCTGGACTTGCTGACGCGTGCGGACCCTGCCGACGAGAACGTTCTCTGTATCTCGTTCATGCGCTCACTCGGTAATCTCCGCGCAGAGTGGGACCAGCACGTTGGAGCCGCGCCCGGTGACGCCGCAGTTGTGAACGTGGCCGCTGACACACGATTGGCTGGGACTGCTGAGACGGCCTCTGTCGAGTCCACAGCCGATAGCACATTCACACCCAGAGTCAAGCAGGTGACGACGCCGAGTGACCTGACAACGCTCGGTGTTCGGATTACTGACTGTCTCAGTGACTGGGATACAGACGAGAACACACGACAAACGGTGGCCTGTTTCGAATCGATAACCACCCTGCTCCAGTATGCCGACCGCGAGCGAACGTTCAAATTCCTTCACGTTCTGACCGACCACTTTGCGGGTGCCGACGCCACTGCCCATTACCACTTGGACCCGACCGTTCCCGACGAAGAAACACTGGATATGCTCACCGGCCTCTTTGACGTGGTCTGTGCATACGAAGACGGTGCGTGGACTGTGCAAACGCGGTAGTCGTAATCTTTAGGTGTGGTTCCGTGTAACACGGCTTCACATCCGTCGTGGGTGGGTGTATCCCGTCGTCGTCTCCCCCAAGATCGTCAGCGACACCGTTTCGGACCCCAATCACCAAAAAGCGTTGTCCTGCTACGATGGTGCTATCCTCCACCCCGGTGGATGTATTGCCCAAATCAACGGCTCGACCTGCCCGAAGTGCCGGCACGGGTATCGTGTCCCGTTACCCGTTGTCGGCACCTCACTCGGGCCGTTGGTTCGGTCGAAGTTGAACCTGTATAGGTGGGAGTTGGATTCCCCGAGATCTGCTATAGGCTGGCCTGATATTACTGCCCAGTATTCTCTATTGGGTCTGGTCTTCACCTACCTGATTACGACGAGAACGAGCCGGCAACGCCGGCCCTTATCCATTATTTGAACCGGAATGGGACCAGCCCGTATGTGACTGGAATACCACATTTGAATCCCGTTCTGTTGGTCCGATTATCACACAAGGGAATCACAGAACGAAACCCGCCTTCGTGCATACGAAATTTGCATAATTTTATGAGTCGGGTTACGTTATATATTAGCCTATCAGGCTGTATGATGTTCCAACATACCGCTTTCACACACAATCTATAGTTTTGGTATATGTTCCACTAACGACTTGGTTGGAGTGTCCTCGGTAAGTGCAAGTCGGGTCCAAACGAATGGCAGTGTTTCACCGGCTCCCGGGTGAGCGAGAACCGGTATGTGCGCTCATGTCCTATGGCCCCCAGAGAGGCCAAGATCGCCGTATCACGAGGGTTCCCCTGGCTGTGTATATTTTGAAATTATTTGAATATAATACCAATAATTTTTCAGTTCCTTTCAGACGGCCTGTGCGGCTCGTGGTGGCGTTTCATTTTTGGACGTAGAATGACCCTCGGGCAAAAAATAAACCTGTTAGGAGCAATCCTCGTGCGTCTGAGGGGTACAAAAATTGACTATCGCTGGTGTAAAGTGCAGAGACCCTCGGTTGAGGCCGCCACAGTCCTCCTCGTACGTGAAGGAAAGACTCGGAAAGGAAGGAAGATGAAGGGGAGGGACTACAGGGTGGGGTAGCAGATAGTTGGTTTCAACAGCAACCATGTTTACCCCCAGAAGGTTCCCGCCTTACCATACCGCTACCACCACAGCACCGCACAGCACCGCAATATCTAAACCATACTGGTAAAACATACCGTTACCACCACAGCACCGCACAGCAACCGTAGTTGGATCCTACTGGGAACCCACCAGGATCCCAGCTGTGTGAACCAGTACAGCAACCGCAGTTGGCTCCTTACTTGGAACGACTGAACCAGCCACAGTACAAGTCCATATTGGCAATCGCGGGTAGATAGTATAACTGGCGTAAATTTGAGTGAAAGGGACATATCCATCAAAACAGGAATGAATCCACAGGTTGGCGGGCCGGTGGTATCAAGTATTCGTCACCGCCTGATTATCAAGGGGGACCTTGGGGGCGTTCTCAACGCCGTTTGAGTCATTGAGTCGGACTATCTACGTCATACCCGCGCACCTTCTCGTCGCATACTACTTGCGAAGGGGTTCATCCGCCAGCACCGTGCTATCCACTTTCGAGTTTTCGTCCAGTTCCTCTCGGACCCGTTTGAGATGTTTTTCCGGCTCGAAGCGCACCCGCTGGGGGCCGTGGTCGATCCAACCGCCGGGATGGATCGGTCCCACATCAACGTCAACTTGGACGCGTTCCTTCCCCGTCAACAGAGACCGAAACTCGTCCCACCCAGAATCGGGGTGCGTGACCACGACGTTGTAGGTCTCACGGTCGGGCTTCTCAACATAAGCGATCTCGACGCCGTCCTCGTCATAGAATCGGAGTCTCCACGTCACACCCTTCCTACGGGAACAGCGGTATAGAGGGTTCGCCCGGCTGAGGTCCCCCTTGCGCGGGCGTTCTGGTCGTGTTCAACTACGATTGAGTAGGATCGCCAACGAGTTCGTACAGGCCCTTGTGAAGCCGTGTGACGTACCCGTGTTCGGTGAGTCGCTGGAGTCGATTACGAACGTGCGCCCGGCTGTAGTCCCGCTGGGCGGCGATATAGGCGGGCGTACACCGACCCTCTCGTAACATCTCCAGTATCGCCCGGTCGGTCGGACTCAGGTCAATCTCAGTCATTACCCACTGGTCGGTTCCCGACCGGTATTAGTCTTATGTATGTATGCATACGTTCCGAAGACTTAAGACAGACAGTCCCCTCTGGTAGAGTAGAAGCCCGGTCTCGCCACACAGAAAGTGGCCCGGCGTTGGAGCGCCGGACCGGTGCTTCTGTGGAGACCAGAAGCAATGGCAACTAATACTGAGACGGCTGAAAAGCGTATCGCTGTTGAATACCTTGAGTTCGGCGTAAAGACGGCCAAGCGCGTTGCTTGGGAGTCGTGGAGTTTCCGGATCGTCGGTCCCCACCAAGTGGAAGTCTGCAACGAGAGTTACGGCTACCTGAAAGACGACCACAGTTACACGGTTGGTGTCGCGGTGCGGGACAGCGTCGCAGTCCCGGCTGAGTGTGATTGCCCGGCTGACCTCCACCGGGAGCCGGACTGTAAGCACAAGGCGGCGCTGGCGACCGTGGGCGGGCCGACCGTGTTGAACGCGGCTGTCGAGTTCGAGAAACCGGCGGGTGACACAGCCCGGGGGTTCTCGTCGCCCCCGACGCCGTCTGAAAACACCGAGACGATGGCCGAGAAACTGAAGCCCGATGGTGGGGAGCCGGAGACTTGCTCAAATGGGAATCCCCACTGTGACGGTCCCGATAGCAAAGGTCTGCCGTGCTTCGCTTGTTTTGAAGGGGACTGCCGGTCACAAACGGGATAGCGGGTCCAGGGACCTACGGCCAACCGGAGGTGGAATCATCAGTGGGGGACCTTCGTTCTCACCGGTTTGATCCCCCGGCCGGCGTTCTCGTCGCATTACCCATGATTCGCCCCGTGTCCGCCCTTCGGAACCCCCTATGTTTAACACGTCTTGCCAATTCGATACGAGGTAACTTCGGATACTCCGGCTCCTATGGCACCTGAATCAACCCCCGAACCGACCGAGTTTGTTGAGCAGGCGTTCGATACGGCTGTCACCGATCTGTCTGAGGACGAACTGATCGACGCCATCAACGAGACCGTCAAGAACCTCCGCGAGCAGATCGATGACGACACGCTGGAGCAGATCCTCCGGGCTGACCCCGGCTCTTACAGGCTCCGTAGCGGGATGACACGGGACGGGCTACAGCCGGAGTCGTTCACCCAACAGGCAGTCATCGAGCCGCTTCTCGACGCGCTGGGGCACTCCTACGCCACCGAGGCGGGGGGCCTCTCGGGAGGCCGGACGATGGTGGCGGATTACACCGTGTCTCTCCGCGACCACGAAACGATTGATTCGACGCGCCTTCTCGTCGAAGCCGAACCTATCAACAAGGACCTCGACAGCCGAGAACACGGGATCGGACAGGTCCGGGACTGGCTCAGTCAACGCGAGTTCGAGTCTGACTTCGGGTTTGCGACAGATGGCCTTCGGTGGGCGTTCGTCCGATACGACCCCGATTCATACACCCACAACGTCATCGAGGAGGTAGACTTACAACCGGTCTTCCTCGCGCTATTCGAGAACCAGGTTGGCAAACAAGAACCGCCGACCGAGGTGGTGTTTGACGCTGACAGGGAACGAGTAACCCGCCTTATTCGGACGTTTGAGTTCGAGAATTTCGTCTCTATCGCTGGTGACGCGCGGCAGGTCATCAAACAGAAGCAAGAGCAGATCACTGACGAGTTCTACGACGACTATATCCGCTACGTCTTCGGGATCGTGGACGAGACCGAGGAAACTCCCCGGTCGCTGGTTGGGGACGGCGTCGTGAAACCAGATGGTGCGACTGAGGAAGACGCCCGATTATTTGCGGTTGAACTGATGAACCGGCTCGTCTTCATCAAATTCCTCGAAGACAAGTCCTTGGTACAACCGGACCTCCTTCGGACAGTCAAAGAGACCTACGAGGATGGGACGTATATGGGGTCGTTGTACGACGAGTTCTTGCAACGACTGTTCTATGATGTGATGAATAAGAAGCCCAAGAACCGACCCAATCACGTTCAGAATATCGATCTGTTCGCGGACATTCCATACCTGAATGGTGGACTGTTCCGCCCCACTATCGAGGGCGAAGACTTTGATGAAACGGATTTCGACGTTCGGAACTCCGTGCTGGAATCCATCATCGACCTTCTGGAAGCCTACAGTTTCTCCGCTGGTGGCGCGCCGACTGACCTCGACCCGAGTATCCTCGGTAACGTGTTCGAGAAGACAGTCAACTACATCACGAGCGACAACGCGGACACGAACAAAGAACTGGGGGCGTACTACACGCCGAGTGAGATAACCCGGTTCTGTGCCGAGGAGACCGTTCGCCCGGCACTGTTAGACCGCTTCCAGACCGTGCTGGTTGAAGACCGAGACTGGCCCGAGCCGGAAGTCGAGAAATACGATACCGTCTACGAATTGATTGAAGACCTCCCCGGAAACTGGGGCCTCATCAGTGCGCTTCTCGCGGAAGTTGACGAGTTCCGTGTCGTGGACCCCGCTTGTGGGAGCGGGCACTTCCTTACGTCGGTTCTCGAAGAAATCGTTAATGTCAGGAAGGCCCTGTATGCACAGAACGAAAACTACCCACAAGAGTACCGGCTGAAGAAGACGACCGTTCTGAACAACATCTACGGCGTTGACCTGATGGGGCCGGCTGTCGAGATCGGGAAACTCCGACTATGGCTCTCGATCATCTCGGAGTTGGACGAGGACGTAATGAACGATCTCGATGACGACGATCTCGCTCTCCCAAATATCGTATTCAATCTCCGCGAAGGGAACAGCCTCATAGGATATACGGGCTTCCCTGAGACGACCGACAACGGAGAATACACACTCGGTAGTTTCAGTGAGGACAGCGTCCGAGACCGTTATCAGGACATTATCGATGAGATCGAAAAGCACGAGCAGGCTATCGACAGCGAGATTGCCGAGAAACACCGACGCCGGGCGTTCGAGAAATTACGGAACGCTCGTGAGGAACTGATTGATGATGTTCACGGGGACTTCGTAGAGGCTGGTGTAGAGGACATAACTGCCGAGCAAATCGAATCAATGAACCCATTTAATTGGGTTCTCGAATTTGCTGAAGTCTATGCAGATGGCGGATTTGATGTTATCGTCGGAAATCCACCTTGGGATCGTATCAAGCCAAATCGGGATAACTTCTTCTCACGATACGATTCAGAATTTAGAAACCTTTCTACCAATCAGAAAGATGAGCGTCAACAAGAATTACTCGAAGACCCGACAATAGTCGGGAACTGGGAACAGTATCAGCGAGAGAAAGAGATTCAAGCGACATTTTTCAACGAGGGTGAAGAATACACTAAACAGCGATCAAAAATTGCAGGGAGAACTCAAGCGTCCGAAAACGACCTGTCGTCGCTCTTTTTTGAACGAGTCTTCCAGATCGCACGGACTGATGGTTATGTCTCCCAAGTTCTCCCCGGCCGTATTTTCCACGGAGCGCCCACGAAAACACTTCGCCAACATCTTCTTGATAAGACAACTGTAATGTCGCTCGTCAGTTTTGAAAACCACGGAATATTCGATAATATTGACAATAGGTATAATTTTGGAGTGGTAACATTCGAGAACCAAGGTAATACAGAGACTTTGAAAGGCATTTTCGAAGCAACTGACTTGGACATACTACAGGAGCCAAAAGAATGGCTCATCGACATACCAAGAGAGGTATTGACTAACTTTGCCCCTTCTTCATTGCTATTTCCCCGAATCCAGTCAAAAGAGGACGTAGGAGTTTTACAGACGACGGTATCCTATCCCTCGGTAGGTGATGAAAATAGAAATTGGTATGCTGACCCGTTCTATCCACTCCACAAGACGAGCGATAAAGAGAGATTCTTTGATAGTCCAAAGGGATGTGACTATCCAATCTTGACCGGCAGGAACTTTTTCCAGTTCTCGCATGACCCGACGTTCTATGAAGACCTTGAACCACCATTTCAATGGAGCGTCAACGAAGACAAAGACCCTGAAAGAAGCGCGAAACAAAGAATACGGGAGAAGAAGGTCCGCGAATTGAAACGCGAACTATATCAGGCATTTGATGGCTCCGGGTCAATGAAAGGCTTTGTCAATGAAATGTTAGAAGACTCTCGGAATAAGCCTCTGTCTCCCAATGATGTTCTTCTGCCATCAACCGAATACCGGATTGGCTTTCGGAGGATTGCTCGTGGGACAGATGAACGGTCAATGATTTCAGCGGTAGTCCCTCCCGGACCGGTCTGTGACTATAGTTTCTATGTTGTAGAGCCATTTGAAATCACTCCCACAGAAGATGACATAAATGAAACGCCACTTCACGGCGTCTACGAGAGGATATTCACGGACAAGGAATTATTCTTTGCTCTTGGAATGTTCAACAGTATACCGTTTGACTTCCTTATCAGCAGAAAAATCGACAACAGTATCCCAATATATAGTTTCAAAGAGACTCAAGTACCGGACCTCACTGATGGTGATGAGTGGTTTGGCCCCGTCTGGAAACGGGCCGCCCGCCTGAACTGCTACGGTGAGGAGTTCGAGGAAATGCGCGACCGGCTCGAAGGTATCGACCCGGCGACGGACATGAGTGAGCGGCGGAAAATTCAGGCTGAACTTGACGCCGCCGCGTTCCACGCCTACGGTCTCGACCGGGAGCAAACCGCGTTCGTGCTGGATGACTTCCATCAGGTGCAGAATCCCCGGCTAATGGATGACGAATACTTCGAGATGGTGCTGGAGAAGTACGACGTTCTCGCTTCCTGACCTACCATTGGCTCCTGTGATACCTGTATGACGCGACGAGAACCCCGACACCGACCGCAACCGCGATATTGACAGCGACTTCAGTAAACCCGTCTGCCGTCAGAAACTCATTTAGCGGGAAGGGCGTCAGTTTTGAAATGTAGTAGTTTAGTGCGACTTCGATGGCTCCCTCAATACTCTGAGTTTGAACGAGACCCAGTGCGAACCTGAGTCCCGTGAGAAGACCACTCCCGAATAGATACATTGGGAAGGTGTTTCCGACAATCGAACCAATTGCGTAGTTGATGGTGGCAGTATTCCGGCCCATCATCCTCGGTTACGGTACGCTCGGGAATAAGTGTTAGACAACCGAAGTGAAAGTGAAACCAACGGACGGCGCGCTTCCTGCCGCGCACAAACCAATCGGGTCGCGGATCGTCCGAAGGTTCCGGGTGTATTAGTGTGCCCGGAAGTCTCGTTGACCACCGGCCGACAAGGTTATATTTGCCGCTTGTGAAATCTTGGATACCGCAAGACGGCTCACCCCCGGAATCGATCAGGGACTCAAGTCGAGTAGATTTGTACCCCGAGTCCGGTGGGGGGCGATTGGAGATCGGTGGAGTCAGGGCTTGTCGGTGCGGTTCAGCACGACGAAGGAGTGCTATGGGGCCGGAGGGATTTGAACCCCCGATCGACTGATATCTCCGGTGAGCGCCTCGGAACTCCAGAGGGTCATCACGCGGCCGGTGATCAGCCGGCCGGTCAGTATATCAGTCTGGATCTCGTCCCGGGCGCGGGCCTCTGGAGTCAGTCGCCATGCCTGGCTTGGCCACAGCCCCGCTCGCACTCCCCGGTAGGATCAATTTCCCTAAAGGGGTTTCGGTCCGCGCCGCGCCATCTGTAGCCGCCCTGGCTCGCTACACGTTGTGCTACTCCTCTCGCTCCGCCCAGTCGCAGTCCTGACACTTGTACCCGGTCACGAACGCGGTGACGCTGGGCATGTACCCCACCGAGACGACGTCGCCGCCACACTCGGGACACTCCCGGTCGGCGTCCTCGATCGCCTCGGCGTCCATCACCGACTCGCCCTCGATCAGCTCGGCGAGTTTCTCCGGCGTCACCATCCGCCCCTGAACCACACGATTGTCGGCCATGGACGGCCCTGGTCGCCCCGCGGCCAAAGCCCTTGCTCTCGACACTCCACGCAGTCGCCGAACCGGTTCCACGAAACGATTAAGTGTGTGGGTTGTTAACACGCGGGTGGAGCCACTCGGGGCTCCCGATGGGAACCACCATCGTGAACTCCCGATACGTTGGCACTGTTCCGGAAACAGATTCGCCCGCGGGGGCGGGACCCGGCGACTCGTCCCCTTTCGATTTTATAACGCTCACTTCGTTCGCGTTGTGAGGGTGTGCCGGCCACGTTCGGCCAGCGAGCGCGCTCGCTGACCTCGTATTCGGCTGTCGAACCCGCAGCCCTTTCAGTCGGCCAACCGGAAATCGAAACGATACCGAGCGAGTGCGGCGCTGATGCCGGCAGGTCTCGGCAGAGCACGAGCGGCGTGACCGGCACCGACTACTCCCGCCCGACGAACGCAACGCTCCCCTCGTGAGCGGTAAGTGAGTCCCCAGTAGTTCTATTGCACAGGAGGGGGAAACCCGGGTGTGATCCGAGCGCGCCGGGCCCAGGCGAGGCGACTGGCGGTGATGGCGGTCGCGGCCGTCCTGCTCGCGACGGTCGTCGCCTCGTCACTCTCGGGCGGGGACCCGGCGACAGACCCCCGCGCGAGTTTCACCTTCGACGTCGAGGACGACACCGTCCTGGTGAGACACTTCGGCGGCGACACGCTCGACGGCTCGGCGCTGGCGGTCGAGACTGGTGACGGCAGCCGACTCGGGACCTTCGACGGGAGCGACGGGATGGCCTGTGCGGCGAACGTCACGCGGGTCCGCCCGGGGTCGGTCTGTCGCGTGCCCGGGGCAGCCTACGACCGACTGTACGTCGTCTGGGAGGGACCGAACAACCGGTCGCTGATCCTCGCCGAACGAGCGCCGGACCCGACGCCCACACCCGGACCGACGACGGCCCCCGAAACGCCGACGCCGACTCCAGCGCCCACCGCGACGACGGATGGGACACCAGCCGGGACTCCCGGACCGACGACCGCAGGGACGCCCACCCCGACGGCGTCACCGGGCGACACCCCGACGGCGACACCAGCACCCACCGCGACGCAGACGCGGAGTCCGACGCCCACTCCGACGGCAGTCCCGACCCCGACTGGCACGCCGACGCCGGAACCCAACTCGATCCCGGGCTCGACACCTACGCCGACTCCGAACGGGAACGGGACAGCTGCCGGGAGCGGTGGCTGAGCGAGGGTGACCGATCCGGGTTCTACCCGGTAGCGCGGGGTTGATGACCGTCGATCTCGTAGGGCCGCCGAGAACCCGTGACCGACAGTCGGGAGACACTCGGCACGCGCGACCGCTCGCCCGACCAGGTGGTCTGTCACGTCGACATGGACTGTTTCTACGCCGCCTGCGAGCGGTTGCGCGAACCCGCACTCCGGGGCGAACCGCTCGTCGTCGGGATGGGCTACGAATCCGGCGAGACACACGGCGCCGTCGCGACGGCCAGCTACGAGGCCCGCGCGTTCGGCGTCGAGAGCGCGATGGCCATCGGCGAGGCGCTCGAACTCCTCCCACGGAAGGTCGACGCAGCGCGGGACCCCGACCTCGACGTCTCCGAAGCCGGATTCTACCGCCCGGTCGACCTCGACTACTACGAGGAAGTCGCGGCCGACGTGAAAGCGGTGTTGCGCGAACACGCCGACGTGGTCCGCGAGGTCAGCATCGACGAGGCTTACCTCGACGTCACCGACCGGGTGCGCTGGGAGAGCCAGGAGACGCTGGTCGGGGACGGTGACCGGCACGCCGACGGCGAGGACCAGTCGACAGTCGACCGACCCACAGTCACGGAGTTCGCCCGCGATCTCGTGCGGGCCGTCCGCGAGGAGGCGGGCGTCGTCGCCAGCGTCGGTGTGGCGCCCACGATGAGCGCCGCGAAAGTGGCCAGCGACTACGACAAACCCGAGGGACTCGTCGTCGTCGAACCCGGCGAGGTCAGGGAGTTTCTCGCGCCGCTCGACGTCGAGGAGATCCACAACGTCGGCCCGGTCACGGCGCGGGAACTCCGGGAGATGGGGATCGAGACGGCGGCAGACCTCGCGGCGGCGGAGGCCGACCGACTGGCCGAGCGCTTCGGCGAACGTGGACTCGAAATCCGGCGCTTCGCCCGCGGCGAGGACCCCCGCGAGGTCGAACCCGTCGGCGAACCCAAGAGCCTCTCGCGCGAATCGGCGTTCACTGAGGCGACCGAGGAGATAGCGCAAAAGCGCGAGCGAGTCCGGTCGCTGGCGAGTGACGTCGCCGAGCGCGCCGAGCGGGAAGGTGCACTCTATCAGACCATCGGGATCAAGGTCGTCACGCCGCCGTTCGACGTGAACACGCGCGCCGAATCGCTCCCCGGCCCGGTCCAGGACGCCGAACTCGTCGCGTCGACGGCGCTCGGTCTGCTGGAGGAGTTCGACGACGACCCGGTGCGCAAACTCGGGGTTCGCGTCTCGAAACTCTCGTTCGACGCGGGCGAGCAGGCGAGTCTCGGCGGCTTCGAGGACGCCGGGGATGCCGCACCCGGGGATACCGCAGCCGCGGACACCGCAGAGACAGGCGTCGAGAACGGAGACGAGAGGCCACCTCACGTCGGACAGGCCACGCTCCGGGATTTCTTTCCGGACCTGTCCTGAACGCGACCGACGGCCCCGGCCCGTTCACTGACGAGCGACCGTCGACACGGACACGTCCGGCGAGCAGTCCACAGGCCCGTGTTCAGATCCGGTCGTGAACCCGCCGCTGTAGCGCCTCGCGAAAGCGGTGGCTCCGTTCGGCGTCGACCGTGACCTCGACGACCTGAGTTCCCTCGCTGGTCAGCGACTCGGCGTAGGCTCGCTCGAAGCCGTCGGCCGTCGAGACCCGGGTGTACTCCAGCCCGTAGAGCTCGCCGGTGGGTTCGAAGTCCAGGCCGTGTGGCGTCCTGAACTGGTCGGTGAACGGTGGGTCGAACGCCTCGATGGGGAGCAGGTGGAAGATGCCGCCGCCGTCGTTGTCGACGAGGACGACCGTCGCGTCGACCCCACAGCGCGTCACCGACAGGAGCCCGTTCATGTCGTGATAGTAGGCCAGGTCACCGGTCACGACGACCAGCGGATCGTCCGTCGCGCTTCCAGCACCGAGGGCCGAGCTGAGGATGCCGTCGATACCGCTCGCGCCGCGGTTGCCCAGCACCGTGAGGGCCGCCTCCCGGGGCCGGCCGAAGCGGTCGCAGTCCCGGACCGGCATGCTGTTCGAGACGAACACCGTCGCCGGGTCGGGCGCGTCTTCGACGACCGCCGCGAGAACCCCGCCCTCGAAGAGTCGTTCCTCGCGACCGTCGGCGACGACGCCCCAGTGGACTCGTTCGGCCGTCCGGTAGCGGTCGCGCCACTCGTCCGTGGCCGCCCGGGGTGAATCGTCCCGTTCGGTCGTTCGGCGCTCGAAGCGCTCGGCGACCTCTGTGAGGACCTGCGAGGGGTCGGCCACGACGTGGTCGGTCGCCGTGAACTCCGCCTCGGGCCAGTCACCGACGGCGTCGACGACGAACTGGCGCGCGTCGGCGGCCGCGAGGTGCTTCCGCAGCGGTTTCGAGGTGGGCGAAGCGCCGACCCGGACGACCACGTCGGGACCCGGCCAGTCGTCGCTCCCGACGTACGCGTCGTAGCCGCCACAGACGAGGCGGTCGTCGGGGTCGGGACTGTGGCCGCCTCCGCGAACCGCTCTCCCCGACACGTGTGACCCGAACCGAAGTCCCGAGAGCGGGTCCGCGAGCAGCACCACGCCGGTCGCGTCGAGAAACGCCGTGACGGCCTCGCGGTCGAGCCGGCCCGGGTTCGTCGGTCCGGCAACCAGCAACCCGCGGTCGGCGCCCGCCAGTGCCGTCGCGACTTCGTCGAGGGTCTCTTCGTCAGCAGTCGGCGTTCCCCGCCGCGTCCGGACGAAGGGGCCGTCACGTCCCTCGACGGCGAGTGGATCGTCGGCCGACAGCGAGTCGGGCACGTCGCCCGCCACCTCTGTCGGTTCGAGCGGTTTCGCGAACGGTGCGTTCAGGTGAACCGGCCCGGGGTCAGCGCCGCGGGCGTTCGAGACGGCCCGTGCGACCGTCACCCGGAGCGAGCGCAGTCGCCGCGGTTCGGGGGCGGGTTCGGGGAGCGTCCGGTGATAGCGGGGCGCGTCGCCGTAGAGGTCGCCCTGGTCGATCGTCTGGTTGGCCCCGCTGTCGCGGAGTTCGGCGGGCCGGTCGGCGGTCAACACCACCAGCGGGACGCGCGACTGGCTGGCCTCGATAACGGCCGGGTGGAAGTTCGCCGCCGCGGTCCCCGACGTACAGACGAGGGCGGTCGGTTCGCCCGAGCGACGACTCCGTCCGAGCGCGAAGAACGCAGCGGAGCGCTCGTCGAGTATCGAGAAGGTCTCGGTCTCCGGGTGCTCGGCGAACGCGACGGTCAGCGGCGTCGACCGACTCCCCGGTGCGATGCAGGCAGTATCGACGCCCGCGGCGACGAGTTCATCGACGATCGTCTCGCCCCACAGCGTCGCCCGGTTCGGTGCGGTCATCTCTCGACCTCATCGTCGAACTCGGTCATCGGTCACTCCCTGCTCCGTGAACGGTCATCACTCGAGGGCGTCGAGCACCGGCCGGTACTTGAGCTGTACTTCGTCCCACTCGCGGTCGGGGTCGCTGTCGCCGACGATGCCGTTGCCGGCGAAGAGGGTCGCACGCTCGCCGGAGGCCACGGCCGAGCGGATAGCGACGGCGAAGGTTCCGTTGCCCGCGGCGTCGAACCACCCGACCGGCGACGCGTACCAGCCCCGCTCGAACGCCTCCGTCTCCTTTATCGTCCGCAGTGCGACGTCCGGTGGCAGTCCGCCGACGGCCGGCGTCGGGTGGAGCGCCTCGACCAGCGAGAGCACGTGGTTGTCCTCGGCGAGGTCGGCGGTGACCGGCGTCCGGAGGTGCTGGACCGTCGCCAGTCGCCGTACGGTACGGTCGCCCGTCGAGATCGACGTCGCGAACGGGCCGAGTTGCTCCTTGATGGCCTCGACGACGAGGTCGTGTTCGTGTCTATCCTTCTCGCTCTCCTGGAGTTCGCGGGCGAGCCACTCGTCCTCGGCGGGCGTGTCACCGCGCCCGGTCGACCCCGCGAGCGCGTCCGTCCGGACGGTCCGACCGTCGCGCGAGACGAGTCGTTCGGGGGTCGCGCCGAAGAACTGGCCGCCGCCCTCGGGGGCGACGAGAAACCGGAAACAGTCGGGGTAAGTCTCGGTAAGTCGGCCGTACACCGACGGGACCGAGACGGGCCGTTCGAGTTCGACAGTTTGCGCCTGCGCGAGGACGACTTTCCTGAGTGTCCCCGCGCCGATGCGGTCGACGGCCGCCTCGACCTGTTCGCGCCAGCCGGCCTCGTCGGGTGTGACCGTTCGCGACCGGACGCCGGGCGGCCCGGACACCTCGGGTGGCGTCGCCCCGGCGAGGCGGTCGGCCCACGTATCGAGTCTGGCCCCCGCCCGTGTCTCGGCGTTGGGGCCAGTCGCGGACGCGACCAGCCAGGTATCGCCCTCTGCGGGCGTCACGACGAGGACGGCGGGGAGGACGAACATCGCGTCCGGGAAGCCCGTCCACGGGGAGTCGCCGTTGGCGTTGTCGCGCTCGTGAAAGGCGAAGCCGCCGAACAGTCGCGGCCGTGCGAAGTCGGGCAGCGACGACGCGACGCGCCCGTCGGCGAAGAGGTCCTGCCCGGATTCTTTGACCGTCTCGAAGCGGTCCGCGCCGTCGGCTGTGACGGTCACGGCTGCGCCGCCGGCGGCGACCTGCTGGCCGTCCTCGGACCACGCCACCGTCGGACGCGGGAGGGCCGCGAGGGCCGCCCCGGTGTCGACGTCCGGCACCGGCCGGCCGAGCGTCGCGACCGCCCCGCTCCCGTGGTCGACCGCCGTGTCGTCGCCGCCCAGAGATTCCATCTCTCCCGGCTTAGGACCCCGTGCTTTTCAGCCTAACTACTCGCACACCTGTGTTTCCGACCCGGCGAACCGCCGCCGAACCGTTACCGGTCGCGCCGTGGGACCCCGTGAACCGGACGAGCGTCGAGAAACCGCCGGAAGAGGCCCCAACGGGCCGGAACCCACCCCCGCCAGACTTAAATACCCCTCAACCGAACGAACGCGTGTTCCGATGCCAAAGGTAGAGATCACGGTCCCCGAGCATCTCGAGATGCGGATCGCCACGCTCGTGGAAGACGGGGAGTTCCTCAACCGGGAGGAAGCGATAGAGGATCTGCTCTCGACGGGGCTGAAAGCCTACAAGACGAGCGGCCACGTCGAAGAGGACGACGAGCCGGAGTTCGAGGACGACGGGATGATGGGCCACGACGACGAGTACGTCTTCTAGCGTGTGAGGCTCTGACGGACAATTTTTAAACGGCCGTCTCGCGTACTCCGTCTATGCACAAGGACGAACTCCTCGAACTCCACCAGCAGATGGTGACGATCAAAGACTACTTCGCGGGGCTCGAAGACGTCGACGAGACACTCTTCGACCCCTACGAGGAACTCGACGTCACCCCCGACGACGTCCACAAATCCAAGAGCGAACACAAACACGCCGTGTTCGTCCTCGGCAACGCGCTCGCGACGGCCATGAGCGAAGACGAGTTCTCCGACGCCGGCCGCGTCGGCAAGCGCATGAAGGAACTCGCCGAAGACGCCGAGAAAAAGATATAGTTCGTCACCCCGACTCAGAGTTCCTTTTCCAGACACGTCGCCGACGACGGACACAGCTCGGCGAACTCGGTCGTCTCGCGGATCTCGGGCGGTGTCGCTTCCCGTTCGGTCTCGACGTAGCCCTGGCTGGCGAAAAAGTCCGCGGCGGTCCTCGTGAGCAGGTAGAGCGTCTCGACGTCCCCACTCCGGGCTTTCCGTTCGAGTCGTTCACAGAGCGCCGTCCCGAACCCGCGTCCACGCACCGATGGTTCGACGGCGACCGACCGGAGCAGTGCGTCCGAGCCGTAGATTTCGAGGCCGCCGACCCCGACCCGGGCCCCGCCGTGACGACCCACGTAGAATCGGCCGTGACCGGACCGTACGTCCGCCGTCGGCAGGTCCGCTCGTTCCAGCAACCGCTCGACGTAGTCGATCGACCCCTCGTCGGCCTGCTGGAGTGTGAATCCCCTCATTCGGCTTCGTACGTCGCCACCAGTTCCTCGAAGTCCCGCCCGAGAAAGTCCGACACGTACGCCTCCCAGCAATCGACACAGAGTCGCTCTATGCGCGTCGGCCGGGGCATCTCGACGAAGTCACGTCGCACGATCTCCGTGTGATGTGCCGTCTGCGAGAACGCTGTCCCACACCGCGCACAGTCGTAGCTCGCGTCGCTCGCGGTCATGGGCGACGTTTCGTACTGTTCACACTATAGGGGTTCGGGTGTCTCGCGTGGGTCGACGACGCACGTCACCGCTGTTCGGAGAGCGTTCGGAGCACGTCGCTCCCCACGTCCCGGATCACGTCGAGCAGGGTCCAGACGAGGTACACGAACACGCCGACGATCAGCCAGGCGCGAACGAGACCGAACCAGTGTTCGGGGCCGTGCATCGTTCTCGTTCCGGGCGTAGCAGTTCCGAACAGTAGTCTCTTCCGGAGCGACGACCGGTACGCGGAGCGGCGACAGGGTAGCTGGAGCGGTGGCCGGAAAGCGGTTATGGAAGATGCCAGGCTACAACCTCGCCCTTCAGGTCGGGGAGGATGTCAAGCGTGTCCGCCACGTATCACGACGCATGGCGAACGAATCCGCCCGAAAGTCCTCCGTGCCCCGTCAGCCCGGACCCAGCGGCCACCCCTTCGTCGGTAGCCTCTTCGAGTACGTTCGCGACCCGTTCGCCTTCGTCGAGCGGTGCGCGCGAGTACGGCGACCTGGCGTACTACGAAGTGCTCGGACGACCCTTCGACCAGGTCGACGATCCTGACGACATCGAACACGTCCTCGTCCACAACAACCAGCACTACGTCAAGGGCGAACTGTTCCAGGAGTCGCTCGGCCCCGTCCTCGGCAACGGCCTGCTCAACAGCGAGGGGGAGTTCTGGCGCCGACAGCGTCACCCGATCGGGCCCGCGTTCGAACCGGACCGCATCGCCGAGTACGCCGAGACGATGGTCGAACACACCGAGGGGACGGCCACGAGCTGGCGCGACGGTCACTATCAACCAGTGGACCGTCCACCGCGACTCGCCTACTTCCCGTTCTCGGCCGGTCCCCGGCGCTGTGTCGGTGACCGATTCGCGTTACTGGAGGCGAAGCTGGGCCTCGTGGCGACGATCACGGCGCGGCTGCGGGACCCGGTCCTGATGCGTGTCCACGAACGGGACCGATCGACCAACGACCCGGTGGAACGATTGATCGAGAGCGAGAGACTGGGAAGCGACCAGTTGGCGGCGGGGCGACGACGGGGTTACTGGATGTAGGACGGTCCCTCGGCGTCGCAGTTCTGTTCGTGCTGGCGCGCGTCCGCCTGGTCGTCGAACATGAGCCCACAGGCCTCGCACTCGTACCAGGTCATGTCGTCCCGTTCGGTAGTCACGACCATGTCTATGCTTGCGCGTGCTGAGGGTAAAGAGGTTTCTCCGGGGGTCAACCCCGGCGTCGCGGCCGGGAACGGGCGAGGAGAAGGGTTTAGAGCGTCCGCCCGATAGCCAACCGTATGAGCGACGAGGTCATCGAGGTGACAGTCGAGGGGGCGAAAAAGCGCGACGCCGGCCGCGGTATCGCGCGGGTCCCCGAGTCGGTCCGCGAGCGACTGGGCGTGTTGAGCGGCGACCCGCTCGTCATCGAGGGGGAACGTCCCACCGTCGCGAAGGCCTGGCCCGAGAGCGAGGACGGCAGCTACGTCCGCATCGACGCCGATACGCGCGCCAACGCCCGCGTCAACATCGGCGACACCGTCCGCGTCCAGAAGACCGACCTCCGGGAGGCCGACACGATCACCGTCCGACTCGCCGGGAGCGTCGGCCTCGACGAACGCCAGCGGGAGGCGGCCGTCCGCCGAGCCTTACTCGATCGACCACTCCGCGAGGGCGAACAGGTCCACGTCGACGGCGTCGGCGCGTTCGTCGTCTCGGGGACCGACCCAGCCGGCGCCGTGACCGTCACCGACCAGACCGACATCACCGTGCTGCCGCCGGTCGAGGAAGCACAAGGTGCCGGTGCGGGCGGTGGCAGTGCTGGTGCGGGCGGTGGCAGTGCTGGCGCGGGCGATGGGGGGAGCGGTAGCGCGGGCGGCGGTGCGAGTGCGGGGGCGGATACCGGCGGGACCGCAGGCTCCGGTGGCACGGGAGACGCGGCCGGTGGGACGGGCACCGGCGGTGCAGGTGGGTCCACGGCCAGCGGCGGGGAAACCGGCCAGACGCCGCGGGAGTCGGCCTCGCGGACGGGCGTCTCCTACGAGGACATCGGCGGCCTCGACGAGGAACTCGAACAGGTCCGCGAGATGATCGAGTTGCCCCTCTCCGAGCCGGAACTGTTCACACGCCTCGGTATCTCACCGCCGCGTGGCGTCCTCCTGTACGGCCCCCCCGGAACGGGCAAGACGCTCATCGCCCGCGCGGTCGCCAACGAGGTCGACGCCTACTTCGACGTCATCTCGGGCCCCGAGATCGTCTCGAAGTACAAGGGAGAGAGCGAGGAGCGACTCCGCGCGGCCTTTACCCGGGCCGAGGAGAACGCGCCCGCCATCGTCTTCATCGACGAGATCGACGCCATCGCGGGCGAACGCGACGAGGACGCCGACATGGAGAACCGCGTCGTCGCCCAGCTCCTGACGCTCCTCGACGGTCTCGAAGACCGCGGCCAGGTGATCGTCATGGGTGCGACCAACCGCGTGGACACGGTCGACCCCGCACTCCGCCGGGGCGGGCGCTTCGACAGGGAGATCGAGATCGGCGTCCCCGACGCGGGCGGTCGCCGGGAGATCCTCGACGTCCACACCCGCGGGATGCCGCTGGGAGAGGACGTCGACCTGGACCGGATCGCCGCGCGTACCCACGGATTCGTCGGGGCAGACCTGGGGACACTCACCACGGAAGCGGCGATGCACGCGCTGCGGCGCACCCGGGAGAGCCCGTCGGTCACCCGGGAGGATTTCGAGGCCGCCCTCCGGGTCGTGGACCCCTCCGCGATGCGCGAGTACGTCGCCGAGTCGCCGACCGTGACCTTCGAGGACGTCGGTGGGCTGGACGAGGCGAAGACGGCGCTCGAACAGGCCATCGAGTGGCCCCTGGAGTACGGCCCGCTCTTCGAGGCGACGAAGACCGACCCGCCGGCAGGCGTCCTCCTCCACGGGCCGCCCGGGACGGGGAAGACACTGCTCGCTCGCGCAGTCGCCGGCGAGAGCGGCGTCAACTTCATCCGCGTCGCCGGGCCGGAACTGATGGACCGGTACGTCGGCGAGAGCGAGAAAGCAGTCCGGGAGGTGTTCGACCGCGCCCGCCAGACCGCACCGGCGATCGTCTTCTTCGACGAGATCGACGGGATCGCGAGCGTGCGCGCGGATGGCAACGAGGTGACCCAGCGCGTCGTCTCGCAACTCCTGACCGAACTCGACAGCGCAGCCGAGAACCCGAATTTGATCGTCCTCGCCGCCACGAACCGCAAGGACGTCATCGACCCCGCGCTCCTCCGGCCAGGCCGACTCGAACGTCACATCGAGGTGCCCGACCCCGACGAGGCCGCCCGCCGGGAGATCCTCGCCGTCCACAGCGAGGGCAAACCGTTCGCCGAGGACGTCGACACGGACGACCTGGCGGCCGAGACGGACGGGTTCTCGGGGGCGCAACTCGAGGCGCTCGTCCGCGAGGCGTCGATGCTGGCGATCAGCGACGTCGCGACGGGCATCTCGCCCGAGGAAGCAAACGAAAAGGCCGACGAGGTCCGCATCACCCGCGAGCACGTCGAGCAGGCCCTACGGACAGTCGAGTAGGCCCGTCGAACGAGTCACGGCGGGACGCGGAACCGTTACAGCCCTGGTCAGGACTGGCGATTGATCTGGGGGTTCTGTCGACGCGACCGGTTGAGGACGGTGCCACAGTCGGTACACGCCCAGACGAACGCGCCGAGACGCCGGTAGCCAGCGGGTGAGCCGTCGGGATTGACGTTCCAGTCGCGTCCGCAGTCGTGACAGCGTTTCGGGCGGTACTTGCTCTCGCCTTTCGGGGGTTGTTCGTCGGCCTGTCGTTCGAACTCCGGCGGGACGAGTTCGGTAAAGAGCGTCTCCGCGTCGTCACGGTCGAGCCGGGACTGTATCGTCTCCAGTTGTGCCTTCAGGTGCGTGATGTGGCTGGTCAACTGCTGGTAGGTGTCGTCGCCCTCGCGCTCGTCGCCGTCGAGTTTCACTTCCAGTGTCGCCAGCCGCGTCGTACAGTCGTAGTACCGCTCCAACAGTTCCCGGTAGATAGCGACGTAGAGCTGTCGGGTCACAGTGTCGCCGAACTGCTCCTCGTCGACCGGTGCACACAGGCAGGCGCTCTCGTCGAGCAGCGGGTCCGCGACGGGCGAGCGGGTCGTCGTCGTCACGACGGTCCGGGCGTTGGGCGCGCGCGAGTCAAGCAGTTTGCCGAGCGCTTCACGCTTCTCGTCGGGGAGTTCGTGTCGCACGAGCGCGACCGCGACCGACTCGTCGACGACCGAGAGCGCCTCCTCGAGTGACCTCGGGCGGACGATGTCGACCGGGTTCGGTAGCCAGCGCTCGTAGAGTGCCCCTCGCGTCGAATCTTCGAAGACGACGACTGTCGGAAACCCGTCCGGCTGTTCGTCTTCGACCGTCTTCGTCACTGTCTCGGAACCGGTTTTCGCTGCCTCGGCATCGTTCGACGTGGCCATTCGCTGTCTCCCGTGATACTCTCGACCTCGCTGTATGCTACGATATCCAGCGTATCAATATTTCGTATCGATATCTCGTTTGATAACAACAGCCTGATTTAAGACGACTTTCGAGGTTTTATGGTGGGATATCCCCATCACTGAACGATCTAAACTCATAATTGATATCGAGTCGCGGATCTAGTACGACCCCTGCGACGTCGCGGCCACGGGCGTCGACCAGCGTGTGAGACGTGAACTCTCCGACGACAGCCGCCGGCCGCAGACCTTATTGAGACACAACCCGCAATATTTGCCTGTGAGACAGCCATGAGTAACCGACTGGAGGCGACCGGCCGTCACTACGTCGACGGCGAGTGGACCGACGGCGCGGGGACGGAGACGTTCGAGAGCGTGAACCCGGCGACCGGTGAGAGTCTCGGGGAGTTCCACCGCGGGACGCCAGAGGACGTCGAGCGTGCGGTCATGGCCGCCGCCGAGGCCTTCGAGGAGTGGCGAAGCATGTCCTACGTCGACCGCGCCGAAGTGCTCTGGGACGTTTACCACGAACTCCGCGACCGCACCGACGAACTCGGCGAGGTCGTCACCCTGGAGTGTGGCAAGGAGATCAGCGAGGGCCGCGCCGACGTCGTGGAGGCCGCCCACATGGTCGAGTGGGCCGCCGGCAACGCACGCCACCCTCACGGCGACGTCGTCCCGAGCGAGATAGCCGCCAAGGACGCCTACATGCGCCGCAAGCCCCGGGGCGTCGTCGGCTGTATCACGCCCTGGAACTTCCCGGTCGCGATCCCCTTCTGGCACGTCGCCGTCGCCTTGGTCGAGGGCAACACGGTCGTCTGGAAGCCCGCCGAGCAGACCCCCTGGTGTGGCCAGGTCGTCGCCGAGATGATGGTCGACGCGGGCGTCCCACCGGGCGTGTTCAACGTCGTCCAGGGCTTCGGCGACGCCGGCAACGCCATCGTCGAGGACGACCGCGTCGACACAGTTCTGTTCACCGGCTCGGCCGAAGTCGGCCACTCCATCGGCGACAAACTGGGCGGACAACCGGGCCGTGAGTGCGCCCTGGAGATGGGCGGCAAGAACGCCATCGTGGTCACCGAACACGCCGACCTCGACCTCGCAATTCACTCGGCGGTGATGTCCTCGTTCAAGACGACCGGCCAGCGGTGTGTCTCCTCCGAGCGACTCATCGTTCACAGCGACGTCTACGACGAGTTCAAGGCTCGATTCGTCGACCTCGCCGAGGACGTCGCCGTGGGCGACCCGCTGGAGGAATCGACGTTCATGGGCCCTGTCGTCGACGAGGGCCAGGTCGAGAAGTTCCGCCGCTACAACGACCTCGCCCGCGAGGAAGGCGCGACAGTCCTCGTCGACCGCGCGAAACTCGACCCGGAAGAGATCCCCGACGGCCACGAGGAGGGGTTCTGGGTCGGCCCGTTCGTCTACGAGGTCGACTACGACCCGCACCTCCGGTGTATCCACGAGGAAGTGTTCGGCCCGCACGTCGCGCTCATCGAGTACGAGGGTGACATCGAGCGGGCGATGGCGATCCACAACGACACGAAGTACGGGCTCGCCGCCGCGATCGTCTCGGAGGACTACCGCCAGATCAACCACTTCCGCGACCACGCCGAGGTCGGACTGGCCTACGCGAACCTGCCGTGTATCGGCGCTGAGGTGCAACTCCCCTTCGGCGGCGTCAAGAAGTCCGGCAAGGGCTCCCCGAGCGCCCGCGAGGTCATCGAGGCCGTCACGGACCGCACCGCCTGGACGGTCAACAACTCGAAGGAGATCGAGATGGCCCAGGGGCTGTCGGCCGATATCAGGACCGACGAGGAGTGAATCATCGGCGGGCGCGGCCCCGCACCCCGGAGCTATCCCGAGTACGCCCCGGACAGTTACCGAGTCGAGCGGCGGATGACTGAGCTGGTGCAGCTTTATCCGGCCGGTTTCACGTTATATCGACGGTGAGTGAATCTTTCACGAGGCCCGAGCCATCGTTCCCGGAAGCACTTACTTCTAGATCACTCCCTTCTGTTCCGTCGGGGATCGATTCGAAGTTCGCGGTCGCAGCGCCGCTCTGGTCTACTGTGGGATATTTTGTATTCAGGAACGGGGCACTGGACGACGATGAACTGATCCGGATCCGCACTTCTGTTCCTTCGTCGAGATCGGAGTCGATACGAACGGTAACTGACTCACCGGCAGTGACAGAGCCAGTCGGGGATACTATTTCGATCCCCTCTACCGGTTCCGGGGTCGGCGTCGGTGTCGGCGTGGGTTCCGGAGTGGCTGTCGGCGTCTCTGTCGGTGTCTGAGTCTCAGTCGCCGTTGGAGTCGGCGAGGATTCCGCTGTCGGCGACGGTTTGTCAGACGTGACAGAATCGCCCGATCGGAGAGTGTCAGTTGCTGTGGACGCCGTCGGTGTCGGGCTCTGTTTTCGAGTCTCGCCACCGTCGTCTGATCCGGACGATTGGCTGGTGCACCCGGTCAAAACCCCCACCCCGGCAAGTGTCAGGAACGTACGCCGATCCATATGTCGAAACTTCGTACACATTGTAATGAATCCAGTGGAACTCTATCGCATCGTCGACTGAGTGACGTTCGCCAACAGATACGGGAGTCTGTCTGCTGTCCTATCGAAATTGCGCTCCAGAATAGCAATTGAACCGGTCGATACGTCGAGCCCCACTGGTCGACTGCGTTCAGGGGTGGCCCAACTGTCCAGACGAGCGCCCGGAGAAACGGCGTCGTGGGTATGGTAATGGCCGTCGCTGGTCAGTCAACTACCGACTCACAACGCGAAGTGAGTTCCTCCGATTACGACCGGCTCAGGACAGTAATCGGTCCGTAACGTCCGTCAGCGGGTATGCGCTCGACGTCACGGAGTACGCCACGACGCCGCCGACTGCACCGAACGCGACCGGGAACGCCAGCCCGGTCAGGAGGAAGGCGTCGACGAGACCGACACCGAGGACGGCAGCCACCGGACCCCTCGGTCCCCAGGCCGTCGCGACAGCCGTCGCCAGCGAGAGCGGGAGATATCCCAGTGCGACGCTCGCGCCACGGACCGCGGCGTCACGCCGGTTCGACCGGTCGGACACGAGTACGAGCGTCGCCCCCACGAGTACCAGGAACACGGGAGCGACAGGGTAGATGGGCGCGAGGTCCGCCGAGAGCGACAGCCTGGGGAGTTCGAGCAGGTCCACGCCGTCGGCGACGTCCACGAGATACCGCACGTCGATGTCCCCGCCGTGGCGGCGGTGGTAGTGCCAGGTTCCGAGGACGAGATCATCCGGGACAGCGCCGTTCAGGACGGATTCGTGCCAGATGTCGGGGACGTGTCGGAGCCCCTCGAACTCCCAGGCGCGTGCCCCACGGTCACGGGCGAACGTCTGCCGGACAGTGAGGGCCCAGCCGGCCGTAAAAGCGGCCGCTCCGGCCACGAGGCCTCGACCAATGGGACGTATCGGTAGCGAACGCTCGAACCACGCGAACGCGAGGTACCCGCCGACCGCGCTGAACACGACGGGGTACGCGACGCCGGCGATAGGTGCGACGTGACGCGCTGAGACGCCGATCGTGCCGATCGGACTGCTGTCGGCGGTCGTGAGGCCGAAGCGTTCGATGACGACGCTCTCGGGTGCCGCCCACTGCGACGCGAGCGCGACGAGGACGACCAGCGGGAGGTAGCCGACCGCGACAGCCCCGCCGCGTTTCACCGCGGTCCATGGGTCCTCGGCCCCACGACGGACCACGACGGCGCCACCGGCAGCGAGCAGGAGCACTGCCGGAACGAACACGAGCAGGGGCGTCTCCGGCGGTGCGAGCGTCCAGTAATCGGGGGCACGGCGCTGGAACCCCGCACCGTGGAGGGAGAGGAACTGCCAGGCAGCGAACTGGTGGGGAGCCGGCAGTGGGCCCGTCGGACCCACGTTCAGTTCCCCGCCGGCGTCGATCCCGAAGTAGTAGAGTTCGACGAGCGGCCGTGTGGGCGACCGGACTCGTCGCCCCTCGAGGAGGAACGTCACTGCGTAGCCGACGACGAAGGCACAGACACCGGCGGCGAAACCCGCAACGAGGTCGGACGGCCCCGGAAGCGACGACATCCCCGGAACCGACGACCGCAACCGCTCGCCCCGACCCGCTGGCTCGTCAGCGTCTGACACACCACCCGGTGGTGTCGGCAATAATAAATGTCTTCCGTGAAAGTGAGGCGGGCGAAGACGAGGAGTGGGCCCGTCCGGACGGGCGCGGGTCGAGCGAGCGGTCGCCGTGACCTGGCCGAGCGCGGTCTGTGCCGGCATCGACGTGAAAAGCGCCTCGCCGGCACCCGACTCTTGAGAGAGGGGAGGAATAAAACCACCGGGAAGATGGCTCGCTTCGCTCGCCGCTGGATGTGGTCTGTACCGACCACATCGCTCGTACTCTCCTGAGAACCGACGGCATCAGCGCCCAGGTCGCTTGGTATCGTAGAAGTTCCACAACCGGTTACGAGGGGCGCGACCCCGGTCGCGGGACGAACGTGGCCGGCACACTCCTCCGAACGTCGAACGAAGTGAGACGTTCAGACGAACCGCCGGACGATCACCACGAGCAGCCCCACGGGGACCGCCGCGACGGCGATCCACGGGAGGACGATGACGCCGGCCAGGAACAGCGTCCGTGCGACCCGGACGAGCGTCGCGATGGAGTTGCCCAGCGCCTCCAGGGGCGACTGCTCGTAGAAGCGCGTCTGCTCGATCCGCGCGAACTCCGGCCGGGGTTCCTGGTACTCGATACGGAGCGTGGAGTAGGCGACGCGATTCTGCAGGTTACGCTGCTGGGCCTCCAGGCGCTCGATCTCCCCCTGGACGTCCGAGAGGCGTTCCTGGACGGCGAGGACGTCCTCGGTCGAGTTCGACCGGTTGTAGAGCTCGCGGAGCTGGTTTCGCTCGGCACGCAGGTTCTCCAGACGGGCGTTCAGGTCCACGAGCTGGTCGGTGACGTCCTCGGTCTCGGTCTGCTCGGAGAGGACCGTCGCGTCTGCGCTCGCGGCTTCCATCATCGCCGAGAAATTCTCCGAGGGTACTCTGACGACGACGTAGCCCTCCTGCCAGGTCTCGTTGTTCTCCTGGTGGCGCGTCACGTCCGACCCCGCGGTGTACCCGCCCAGTTCCGCGACCCGCGTTTCGAGGCGTGCTCGCGTCTCCGTCGCGTTGTCGACCTCGATCCGGACGGTGCCGGTCTTGATTATCGCGCGGTTCTGTATCGCAGCGCTGGCGCCACCCGACGCGGCCGCGTCACCGCCGCCGTCCCCCGACTCGAAGTCGAGACTGGTGTCGCCGCCGCTGCCGCCGTCACCGCCCCCGGCGTCACCTCCGGACTGCTGTCCAACCGGTTCGCTGCTGGCCCTACCGCCGTCGCCGCCAGCCCCAGCACAGCCCGCCAGGAGCACCAGCGCGACGACCGCCACTGCCACGACCCGCGTCCGGTCCAGTTTCATATCACTGTCGTGATCCGCACCGCCCTAATAGGTGTCGTGGCCTCAAACGCCGGTTTGACTCATTGTTCGACTCACTTACCGCTCGCGAGGCGAGCGGTGCGTTCGTCGATTGTCAGTGGTCGGCGCCGGCCACGTCGCTCGTGCTCTGCTGAGACCTGGCGGTCTCAGCGCCGCACTCGCTCGGTGTCGTGGAAACTTCGAGAACCGACTACGAGGGCAGCGAGCCTGCTCGCTGGCCGAACGTGACCGGCACAATCACCCATAACGCGAGCGAAGCGAGCGTTATACAGGCGTCGGCACCCACACCGCCGACGGAAACACGCCCACGATCGACAGCACGCCCAGTAGCAACGACGTGACCACGATGCTCGCCGCCGGCGGGTCAAGGTGAGTCTCGGCGTGGGCGTAGAACACCCGCTGGAGAACCTCACCGGCGAGGGCACCCACGAGACCGAAGACGACGCCGACCAGGACGACCGGGCCCAGCGCGAGCGACTTCTGGACGAGCGTCGGCGTCAACTCGGCGGCCGGCGCGTCCACGAGCCCGAGCGCCGCCGTACTCGCTGGCAGCGTCATGTGGTGAGTGACGGGGATGTCAGCGACCCCGGCACAGAGGAAGGCGAGCGCGACGACGCTGATCCCGAACGCGAGGAACGGGCTCGCGGTGACGTAGGCGACGTAGCCGCCGAGGGCACCCATCGCGACCCCGAGCGCCGCGACGTGGCCCCACCGGTACTGGTAGGGGAGCCAGGGCTCGACCGTGTGGTCCCCGTTCTCGACAGCCCCAACGCCGCCATCAGTCGCGGCACGTGCTTCGAACTGCGACATGTCGAGCAGTCGTCCGGGGCGAGCGCCGACGACGCTGTAGCCGAGAGCCAGTCGGTGTGCGAGCGCGGAGCCGACGACACCGAGCGCAACCGGGTCGACAGGGACCGCGAGTGCACCCGAGCCAGCCGCGACGAGGTGTCCGACGACGCCGAAGGCGCCACCGACCGCGAGGACGTCCGGCCGACTCCCGAGCCCGGTCGTGACGTTCTTGGCCCCGTGGTAGTCGAAGTCGCCGTCGAGATACCCCTTGCGAGCGGCGTAGGCGACTGCGCCCGCGCCGCCGGCGAAGGCGACGTGTGGTCCCAGGACGGGTCCGAAAGCGATCGAGCCGGTGACGTCGACGACCGGTGTCCCGCCGACGGTCTCGACCGCCATCGCGTACAGTTCGCCGACGACCACGACCAGCCCCGCCAGCGCGAACGACTGGAGGGCCCCGACGGCGGCGCCGAAGACACCCCCGGCAAACGCAGCCAGTAGCAGTTCGAGCGCCCACGGACTCGACACCGCCACGGCTACTGGTCCTCGGCGGCGGCGTCGGTTTCGGCAGCGCCGTCGAGTCGGTGGACGGCTCCAGCGCCGTCGAATCGTTCGCCGACTCCAGCGTCGCCGGTGTCGGACCGGGTCGCGACCCCCGCGCGTTGCTCCTGCTCGACCTGGCGCTGGGTATCGGGGTCGAGGCCGCCATCGCCCTCCGCGTTCGGGTCCGGATCAGGCACGTGTCGACACTTCCTGTTCGATCTCGTCGAAGAGCGCGCTCACGCGGCCTTCGATCTCGTCTCTGATCTCGCGTACTCTGTCGAGGTCCTGCCCGTCGGGGTCGTCGAGCGCCCAGTCGCGGACGTCGACGGAACTGTCGGCGTCGAGTTCGAGCGTCGAACAGCCCATCGTCGCGACGTAGTCACACGACTGGAGTTCGGCGGTCGTGATCTCCCGCGGCGACCGGTCCGAGAGGTCGACCCCCTCCTCGCGCATCACTTCGACGACCTCGTCGTGGACGTGGTCTGCGGGGTGGGTACCGCCGGTGAGGATCTCGACTGTGTCTTCGAGACCCCGGCGTTCGCGCTCGCGCTCGGCGAAGGCCGTCGACAGCTGCGAGCGACCGGCGTTCTGGACGCACACGAACGCTACGCGCACGGGCGTGTCACTCATCGGACTCACCTCGGTCATCGTCGTCACCCCGATCGTCGCTGACCTCCCTGGTCGAATCGAGGGCGGCGAGCAGGCTGTCTGTCCGGTCGGTGGTGTCGTAGTAGCGCCACTGGCCCTCCTTGCGGCGGGTGAGGAGTCCGGCCTCGGTGAGGTCCGAGAGCGCGTGACTCACCGCGCTGTCGCTGACCGCCACGAGCGGCGAGAGCTCACAGACACAGAGTTCGCCCTCGGCGGCCGAGAGATAGCGCGCGATCCGGTAGCGTGTGTCGTCACTCAGCGTCCCGAGCGCCGTCAGGTCCGCGTCGGAATCCGCTGGCAGCCCCCGTTCCAGTGTCTGTAAGTCGTCTATCCGTGCCTCGACGTCGGCGTCACAGCACTCCCCCAGCCGGTCGTCGAGCAACCGCCGCAATCGTGCCGATTCCGTTTCCATGACTGAATACCTGAACAGCCGTTCATATGGTTGTTGCGGTTCCGGGAACCGGGTCGCAGGCGTGGTCGCAACCGGTTCGGCGTTGCGGTCGGGGGAGCGGGGCCGACACTGTCTCCCAGCGGGGTCCGGACCCGCACTGTCTCGCGTCATTTATACGGTGACCGGGAAAATGGGGGCGTGTGCAGGTCGGCGACACTGTTCGTGGGCTGGTCGAACTCACCCGTCCAACGAACGCCGTCGCCGCCGGCGTCCTGGCCGTCGTCGGTGGCGTGGTTGCACTCGACTCGCCGTCGACGGCCGACGGCGTCGCGATCCTCGCCGCGAGTGCGACGACGGCGCTCGCGACCGGCGGCGGCATGGCCATCAACGACTACTTCGACCGGGAGATCGACCGCACGAACGACCCCGACCGCCCCATCCCGCGGGGTGCAGTGACGCCGCGGGCAGCGCTCGCGTTCAGCGGCGTGCTCTTTCTCGGTGCCGTCGGACTCGCGCTGACGCTTCCCACGCTGGCCATCGCCATCGCGGCCGTCAACCTCGTCGCGCTGGTTGCCTACACGGAACTGTTCAAGGGTCTCCCCGGAGTCGGCAACGCGCTGGTCTCGTATCTGGTCGGGAGCGCGTTCCTCTTCGGCGGGGCGGCAGTCGGTAACCCGACGGCATCGGCGGTGCTGGCGGCGCTGGCGGCACTCTCGACGTTCGCCCGCGAGGTGATAAAGGACGTCGAGGACGTCGCCGGCGACCGACAGGAAGGGCTACGAACGTTACCGATCGCCGTCGGCGAGCGCCGATCGCTCTGGGTCGCGGCCGTGTCGCTGGGGATCGCCGTCGCCGCGAGTCCGGCCCCCTACCTGCTGGCGACGTTCGGCGTCGCCTACCTCGTCGTCGTCGTTCCGGCGGACGCGGTCATGTGCTATGCAGCCTACCGGAGTTTCGACGACGCGACCGCCGGGCAATCGCTGCTGAAATACGGCATGTTCCTCGCGGTCGTCGCCTTCCTCGTCGGCCGGGCGACGCTGCTGGTGTGACTCGCCTGTACAGGGAATATCTCTGTCAGGGAAGCGGTCACAGGAGAGTGTAAACGTCTCACTTCGTTCGACGTTTGGGGTGGTCTGTGCCGGCCACGTTCGGCCTGCGAACACGCTCGCAGCCCTCGTAGTCGATTGTGAAATTCCCACGATACCGAGCGAGTGCGGCGCTGAGACCGACAGGTCTCAGCAGAGCACGAGCGACGTGGCCGGCACCAACCACTGCCGCCCGACGA
>Ga0207813_100077_pt1 | contig 76395 bp, 66 predicted proteins | sample A23E3SouthBayCA_2_FD_187730 | JGI IMG/M metagenome (GOLD analysis project Ga0207813, IMG submission 187730) | Aerobic enrichment media microbial communities from Eden Landing Ponds, California, USA - A23 E3 (4) (SPAdes) | ecosystem: Environmental > Aquatic > Marine > Unclassified | place... | reverse complement strand
GCCGGAGAACGCGAGTGCCACACGTGTCATTACCGGCGACTTCGCCCTTGTCGGACTTATATTCTACGTTTTTATTATCGAAATTAAATGAGAAACGGGACGCTCACGGACACGAAAGCGGGAAATCGGCACGTGGAACTGGAGAAGTGTAGTAGGTGGGCCTAACGGCCCAGTCGTCGCGGTCGGCGGGCTACGGGCGGCGGTGAGACGAGTGCGGACGAGCGGAACACCGTCCGGTCCATTATCGGAATACAGCCTGTCTCGGTACTAATATCTTGCGAACCGCTGGCGTCACTCCGTCGGCACGGCCGGGTCGTCGGCTCCACTCGGGGGCCGCGCGGTACCGGCCGCCCGCAGGGCGTCGGCCACCCGGTCGCGGACCGACACGACGTCGCCGACGACGGTGACCGCCGGGGGGTCGATCCCCACCTCGCGGGCGCGGTCGGTGATCGTCTCGACCGTTCCGGTGACGGCGAATTCCTCGGGTTGAGAGGCGCGTTCAACCATAGCGACGGGCGTCTCGGGGTCGACGCCACCCGCACGAAGCGCCCTCATGTTGTCCGGGAGGCGGCCGACACCCATGAGGATCACCAGCGTACCGCCGGCGGTCACCGATCCGGCGAGGGCGTTCCAGTCGAGAGCGTCCTCCGCCTTGGTGGGATCCTCGTGGCCCGTCACGACCGTCAGGCTGGACGCGTGATCGCGGTGGGTCGCCGGCACCCCGATCAGCTCCGGCCCGGCGACGGCGCTGGTGATCCCCGGGACCACTTCGACCGGAATCCCCGCCGCCGCGAGGTGTTCGGCCTCCTCGCCGCCCCGACCGAACACGCAGGGGTCGCCGCTTTTCAGCCGCACCAAGTCGTCGCCCGCGGCCGCCCGCCGGACCATCAGCCCGTTGATCGCCGCCTGTGTCGTCCGCTCGCCGTCGCCTCGCTTGCCCACGTCGATCCGCTCGACCGACGCCGGCGGTAGCTCTCGGATCGCCTCGCTCACGAGCGAGTCGTAGAGTACGGCGTCGGCCTCCTCCAGTAGCCGGCGAGCCTTCACCGTCAGGAGTTCGGGGTCGCCCGGTCCTGCGCCGACGAGCGACACCGTTCCGGGCCGTATCCCTCGCCCCCTGCCGACGTAGTCGGTCATCGTCCTCGGCCCCCTGGTACGTCCTCGCCGGCCTCGGCACTCGCCGCCTTGCGTTCCAGCTCGGCCGCGAGGCCACGGGCCTGCTCCGGCGACAGCGACAGGTGGTCGGCGTGGGGGGCGACGTGTTCTAGGTCCGAGCCATCGAACTCCATCCGCAGTCTGACGCTTTCCGGCGCCTCGTCCGCCCGGTCCACGTCGACGACGGCCGCCGACTCGTCGCTCCAGTCCGGGCCGACGGCCCGTCCCGACACGAAATCGAACGTCGTGTACGCGGTCACGTCGAGCAGTCTGATGGGCATCAGTCCGAGGTGATCGGCACGTCGTCGACGGTGGTCGGTGCTGGGCTCTCCCCCTCCGCGAACGGGTACCACGTCTGCTTGGCGTCGTGCATGTACGGATCCTCGTAGGTGGTCTCGGTTGGCTCACAGAGATCGACGACCGATTCCGTGCCGAACGACGCCACCCACTCGCGGAAGGTCTGGCCCGCTTCGCGGTGTGCGGCGAACGCGCCGATCAGGCTCTCGATGGCACCCGGCACCTCGTCGGCGGGCACGCGCTGGCTGACCCACTCGACGAACTCGGGGTGTGGACCGAGGCCACCGCCGACGCCGACGTCGAGTGCCTCGACGATCTCGCCGTCCTTCTGGGCACGCATCCCCTGTAACCCGATGTCGGCGGTGTAGGCGTGCCCGCAGTCGGCGGTACAGCCGGAGTAGTGAATCTTGAGCGTCTCCACGTCGTCCGGGAGGTCGACGTTCGTGTTGAGCCAGCGGAGCATCCGCGTCAGGCGGAGTTTCGTCTCCGTCAGCGCGATGTCACAGAACTCCGTCCCCGTACAGGCCATGCCGCCGCGGTCGAACGGCGTCGGGTTCGGCTGGTGCGTGTCGAGAAGTGGCTCGGCAAGCAGGTCGTCGAGCGCCGCCTCCTCGACGTCCATGATGATCGGGTTCTGGCGTCGGGTGAGGCGAATCTGGCCGGAGCCGTACGCCTTGGCCACGTCGGCGAGCGCGATGGCCTCCTTGGCGGTCATCCGGCCGACGGGAACGTTCAGGCCGACGTACTTCCGGCCGTCGGGTTGGTCGTGGACGCCCACGTGGTCGACCTTTCCCTCCTCGGGGGGCCGGCCAGCGTTGTACGTGTACTCCTCGCGGAAGCTCCGCCCGGCGCGGTGGAGGACGACGTCGACGTACTCCGCTTGCAGGAGTTCCCGGATGGCCTCCGTCCCCTCGTCGTCGACGAAAAAGCGGCTCCGGTTTTTCTGTCTGTTGTCCCGCCGCCCGTGGTCGTGGTACAGTTCCACGAACCCGCGGATCACGTGGTAGGCGTTTTCTCGCGTGACGAACACGTCGAGATCCCGCGCTTTGCGCGGTTCGCGGCCGCCGAGGCCGCCGCCGATCCGGACGTTGAACCCCGTCACGATCTCGCCGTCCAGTTCCTTCTCGGCGGGTTCGAGGCCGATACCGTTGATCGCGTCCTGCGCACACCCCTCGCGACAGCCCGTGACGCTGATGTTGAACTTCCGGGGCATGTTCGCGAGGTCGTCGTCCCCGCGGAGGTCCGCTTGGAGGCGCTCTAAGAGCGACTGTGTCTCGATCAACTCTTCCTCGTCCTTGCCCGCGACCGGACAGCCGACGATGTTGCGCATCGTATCGCCGCCCGAGGACCGCGTCGTCACGCCGACGGACTCCAACTTCTCCCAGATGGCGGGCACGTCCGCCAAGCTGATCCAGTGGAGTTGGATCGACTGTCGGGTCGTGAAGTCGATCCAAGCGTCGCCGAACTCGGGATTCTCGACCGGGCCGGTGGCGTAGTCGCGGGCCACCTCGCCGATGGCCCGCAGCTGGTCGGCGTTCAACTGCCCGTTCGCGTTCGTCAGCCGCATCATGAAGTAGCTCTCTTGGCCGCTCCGCTGGTGGAAGACTCCCCAGAACTTGAACCGCGAGAACCACATGTCGCGTTCGTCCTCGGGGATGGACTCCCACCCGTTCTCGGCGAACTCCAGCAACTTCTCGCGGACTTCGTCGCCGTACATCCCTTCCTTCCACGTCTCTTTCTTGCTACTCATCCCGATCACCGGCGTTTAGTGTACGTCCACCTTTCGTCGGATTCTGGCCCGCAGATTCAATATTTCGCATAGGAGAGTATCTGTTGACAGCGATGTATAAGGATAACCGTTTACATTCTCGTATTGCAGGCCGTCTCGACGGATGGATGTCCGGTTTATTATGGAATATTCGGGATATAAGGTTGTATTCTGTTCACTAAACCCGATACGAATCGACGTTCGTTCACCGAACTCGCGGCTGCCGCGCGGTTCGGCCATCAGCGTAGGTGCCACAGCGCGCGCGGTTGTCGGATCGATACGCCGACGGATCGGGTGTCAACGGCCGAACTATTTTGTCTTCGTGAGCGAGAGCGTTCGACGTGACCCGAGAACCGACCCGCATGACGGCCGCCGCCATCGCCAGAGATGTGAGGGAGGGGACCCGTTCGCCGACGGACGTCGTCGACGCGCACCTCGCCCGGATTCACGAGCGCAACGACCGAACGAACGCCTTCGTTACGGTCACGGACGAACTCGCCCGTCGGATGGCCGCGGACGCCGAGCGCGCCATCGCGGACGGCGAGCCGCTCGGGCCGCTCCACGGCGTTCCCGTCGCGATCAAGGACCTCGACGATGTCGAGGGCGTCCCGACGACCTCCGGATCGCTGCTGTTCGAGGACCACGTCGCCGACGCCGACGCACCCGTGGTCGAGCGCCTGCGGGCGGCCGGTGCCGTCGTCGTCGGAAAGACGAACACCCCGGAGTTCGGGCTCGGAACCACTACCGACAACCGGATCGTGGGGCCGACGGGCAGCCCTTTCGACCCCGACCGAACGGCCGGCGGCTCCTCCGGCGGTGCCGGGGCGGCGCTCGGCGACTCGCTCGTTCCGCTCGCCCAAGGATCGGACGTCGGCGGATCGATCCGCACGCCGGCGAGTTTCTGTGGGGTCTTCGGCCTGAAGCCCACGTACGGCCTCGTGCCACAGGCCGCCCGGCCGAATGCCTTCGTCAGCCACACGCCCATGTCCCACAAGGGGCCGATGGCACGGACGGTCGAGGACGCGGCACTCGCGCTCGATGTCGTGGCCGGGACCCATCCACGTGACCCCTTTTCCGCCCCGACCACGACGGCGTACCGGGCCGCCGTCGACCGCCCAATCGACGACCTCACGGTCGCGTACAGCCCGGATCTGGGCGTCTATCCCGTCGATCCGGCGGTCCGGGAGACGCTCGACGACGCCGTCTCCGCCCTCGAACGAGCCGGGGCGACCGTCGACGAGGTCGACCCCAACTTCGATCACGACCGGACGGAGATTCTCGATGCCTACTACACGATGGCGACCGTCCTGTGGCAGTCGCTGTTCGACGACCTCGAACGACAGGGGTTCGACCCCCGTGGCGACGACCGGGACCGCCTCCGCCCCTATCTCGTCGACCTCGTCATGGAGACGCCGGTTCCGTCGGCCCGGGAGTACAAGCGCGCCGATATCGTCCGCACCGACGTCTTCGACGGCCTTCAGGACTGTTTCGACCAACATGACCTGATCGTCTCCGCGACGCTCGGGACGCTTCCCTTTCCACACGGCGCGGAGCCGACGGTGGTCGACGGACAGGAGGTCGAACCGTACCGCGGGTGGGTGCTCACGCAACCGTACAACTTCACGGGACATCCCGCGGCGTCCGTTCCGGCCGGGTTTGTCGACGGGCTCCCGGTCGGAATGCAGATCGCCGGCCGACGACACGCGGACGACGACGTACTCGCGGCCAGCGCCGCTCTCGAACGGCGGCGTCCGTGGGCGGACCGCTATCCGACGTAGCCCGGTATCGCCGTCAACCCCCCACGCGCAAGACGACCCAGATTCCTAGGCAGGCGACCGGCGGGATGGTGATGTTGTCGTCGATCACGTAGCCGGCGACGACGGGCGTGTAGCCGTCGGCAACGGTAGCCCCCGCGGCGCCGACAGCCGCGGCCAACATCCCCCTCGGGAGCGCCACGGCCGGAAGCAACACGACCGCGCCGAGTGCGAAGCAGACGACGAACATGGCGGCGACGACGCCGGCGCGCTTGGCCCGTCCCGCCTCGTTCGAGCCGAGAAGGCCGCTCACGGGGTCGCCGAGCGCGAGCATGAGCATTCCGGGGAGCGCGACCACCGGGTCGAACACCCACGCGACGGCGGTCATACTGAACATATAGAGCGCGTAGCCGGCGACGCTGTCCCGTTCGTACTCTCGGGTGAGCGTCTCGTAGACGGCCCAGTCCAGTCCGATCAGCAGCCGTACGGTCTCGAGGGCCGCGGCGACTACGGAGCCGGCGACGAGGAGGTAGCCGACGGTCTGCCACGCCGTGAGATCCAGCAGGTACAGCGCCGGGAAGCCGACGCCGCTGGCGTGGACGGCGCGCCGCCGGAGTTCCCCGCCCATCCTTCAGGAGCGCGTGACGTCCGTCTCGACGCGGTCGTAGCCCGCGAGCAGGGTCTCGAAGCTCCCACCGCTCTCCAGCACACCCTCCAGTTCCGCCGCGAGGTCGTCGACCGGGACCCGCACTTGGGCGGTGGTGTCCCGGTCGCGAACCGTCACCGTCGTCGGCGTCTCCTCGACGCTCTCGTGGTCGACGGTCACCGAAAGCGGCGTTCCCACCTCGTCCTGCCGGCGGTAGCGCCGCCCGATGTTGCCGGAATCGTCGTGGGCGACCGAGAGTCCCGCCGCTCGCAGGTCGGCCACGATGTCGTCGGCTATCTCCTCCAGTGCCGCGTCGCTCACGAGTGGGAAGACGGCCACGTCCGTCGGCGCCACCTCCGGCGACAGCGAGAGGTAGGTTCGCTCCTCGCCGTCGATCAGGTCGTGGCCGTAGCCGTGAGCGATCAGGGTGTAGACCGTCCGGTCGACGCCGAAGGAGGGTTCGACCACGTGGGGCGTGACGTGTTCACCCGCCTCCGTCCGCTCCTCGATCCGGAAGTTCGCCACGTCGGTGTCGACGGTGACGGCCTCGCCGTCGACGTCGACGGTCACGCTCTCGCCCTCGAACGCCGACGGGTCGCGCTCGGCGAGGGCACGGAGCGCGTCCGCCACGTCACCGGCCTGCCCGCCGAACTCGGGGCCGAGGACGCTCATGTCGGGGTCGGCGACCGCCCGCTCGACGGTTCTGGGTTCGTCGTACTGCTCGAAGACGGTGAAGTCGTCGTCGCCGTGGGCGGCGTGTTTCGAGAGGTCGTAGTCGCCGCGGTAGGCAAAGCCCGCAATCTCGATCCAGTCGCCCGCCGTGGGATCCGCACTCGCGACCCCGCTCACCTCGCTCTCGGCGTCCCAGCAGTCCGCGGCGTAGTGGGCGCGCTCGCCGGGTAGGTGTTGGCGGAAGCGAAAGCGGTCGCCGTCGACGCCGATCCGGTCGTACCACTCGCGGGCGACACCTAGGTAGTAGGCGACCCACTCGCTCGCGACGACTCCCTCTTCGACGGCCTCCGCGACCGTCGCCTCGACGTACTCCCCGTCGGGATCCTCCTGTTGGTCGGCGGGGTAGAGGCGCAGCGACACGTCCGCGACGCGGTCGAGTGGCGGGTCGTCGTCGTCGGGGTCGACGAACTGCTCCAACTCCGCCTGTGTGAACTCGCGCGTGCGGACGATCCCCTTACGGGGGCTGATCTCGTTGCGGTATGCCCGGCCGATCTGGGTCACCCCGAACGGAAGCTTGTTTCGCGCGTACTCCTTCAGCCGGGGGAACTCGACGAAGATACCTTGGGCCGTCTCGGGACGGAGATACCCCTGCTGACCCGACCCCGGCCCGATGGCCGTCGCGAACATGAGGTTGAACTCCTCGATGGACCGGCCGGCAAGGGCCGCCCCACAGGAGGGACAGGCGATCTCGTACTCGGCGACGAGTTCCTCGACCTCGGGGATCGGCAGGCTCTCGGCCTCCTCGACGTCGCTCGCGTCCTCGACCAAGTGGTCGGCGCGGTGGCTCTCGCCGCACTCGCCACACTCGACGAGCATGTCGTCGAAGCCGTCGAGGTGACCCGATGCCTCGAAGACGGGTTCGGGCATGATCGTCGGCGCCTCGATCTCGTCGTTGCCCTCGCGGACGGTAAAGCGGTCCCGCCACGCGGCCTCGACGTTGCGCTTGAGGGCGGCTCCCTCTGGTCCGAACGTGTAGAACCCGGCGACGCCGCCGTACGCCTCGTTCGAACCGAAGAAGAAGCCGCGGCGTTTCGCGAGTTCGGTGATGGCGCGCGCGTCGCTCATACACCCTCCAGCAGGTCGACGTCCCGGACGATGCCGGCGAGCGTACCACCGTCGACCAGCGGCACCTGTTCGACGTCGTTCGAGAGCAGGACGCGAGCCACCTCCTTGGCCGTCCGGTGTCCCGACACCGTCACCAGTTCGTCGGTCATGAAGGTGCTGACGGGTTCACGCGGGATTTCGACGTTCCGCGTGGGATAGTAGCGGTTCCCCACGGCCTTGATCCCCTCCCACATCCACTCGTCGTCTTGGTTGGCGATGCTCTCGCCGGTGTCGTCCTCGCCCTCGACGACACGGGCCACCTCGATGATATCCACCTCGGTCAGCATCCCCGTCATCTTGCCGTCGTCGTCGAGGACGACCGCGTAGGGGACGTTCGCGTAGTTGATCTCCCGCTCGGCGACCGGCAGCGGCGTCTCGTGGTAGACGGCGTTCACGTCGCGGGACGCTAGAGCACCTACCTCGGTCCCGCCGTCCACGTCGCCCCGGGCGATGGCCCGGACCACGTCCGTCACGGTGAGAATGCCCTCCAGTGTCCCGTCGACGACGGGGACTCGACGAGCGCCTTCGGCGGCCATCATGTGGGCCACCTCGACGAGGTCGGCGTCGGCCGTCGTCGTCGGCACCTCGCGCATCAACAGCGCGAGCTGGTCCTCGTCGGGATTCTCGATAAGGTCGTCCCGTGAGACCAGCCCGCGGTATACTTCGCCGTCGTCTGTCGGCTTGACGACGGGGATCGACGAGAAGCCCCGCTCCTGCAGATACTCGAGGGCGTCGTCCCGGGTTCCCGGGAGTTCGACCGTGACGACGTCCGCGCGGGGCGTCATCGCGTCGGCTACGTGCATGGTCCCCGTTCCGCCGCCCACCCTCTAATACTCTGCGAACACCGTCCCGCCGCCGCTCCCGTCTCGATCCCGTCCCCTGCCGTCGTATCGACGTGTTTATATGAGGGTGTGACCATGTGTCACACATGACGCCCGACGTGACGGCAGCAGGCGGGCAGGGTTCGGATGTCATGGCCGCGGTCGACGAGGGGACCGGGCTCCCGGAGTTCGTCATCGCCGACGTCTCCCGGGACGGCGCTTGGATGTCCGTCCAACTCGCCGACGCCCCCGGACTCGACGACTGGCGGTAGCCGGCGCTTCACGGGCCACGATCCGGGACCGCGGGCTTTATTCGCTCGACCGACCCACAGAGAGGCATGTCGCGTGACGCCCCCGGGAACGTCCTCTTCGTCGTCATGGACACCGTTCGGGCCGACCACCTGACGCCGTACGGCTACGACCGGCAGACCACGCCCGGCCTCGCGGAGTTCGCGACGGAGGCGGCCGTCTTCGAGGAGGCCGTCGCGCCCGCGCCGTGGACGCTCCCCGTACACGCTTCCCTCTTTACCGGCCTCTACCCCAGTCAGCACGGCGCCGATCAGGAGAACCCCTATCTGGAGGGCGCGACCACGCTCGCCCAGACGCTCTCGGCCGCCGGCTACGACACCGCCTGTTACTCCTCGAACGCTTGGATCACCCCCTACACCCACCTCACCGACGGCTTCGACGCCCAAGATAACTTCTTCGAGGTGATGCCCGGCGACTTACTCTCCGGCCCCCTCGCCCGGGCTTGGAAGACGATGAACGACAGCGACCGTCTCCGGACCCTCGCGGACAAACTCGTCTCTCTCGGCAACGTCGCCCACGAGTATCTGGCGGGCGGCGAGGGCGCCGACTCCAAGACCCCCGCCGTGATCGACCGGACGATGGAGTTCGTCGCGGACTCCGAGGACTGGTTCGCGTTCGTCAACCTGATGGACGCGCACCTCCCCTACCACCCACCCGACGAGTTCGCCGACGAGTTCGCCCCCGGCGTCGACTCGACCGCCGTCTGCCAGAACTCCAAGGAGTTCAACGCCGGCGCTCGCGACATCGATGACGAGGAGTGGGCGGATATCCGCGACCTGTACGACGCCGAGATTGCCCACATCGACGCCCAACTCACCCGCCTGTTCGACTGGCTCAAAGAGCGCGGCGAGTGGGAGGATACCACGGTGATCGTTGCGGCCGACCACGGTGAACTCCACGGCGAACACGACCTCTACGGCCACGAGTTCTGCCTCTACGACCCGCTGGTGAACGTCCCGCTCATGGTGAAACACCCCGATCTGTCCCCCGACCGACGGACGGACACCGTCGAACTCGTCGACCTGTATCACACCGTGCTCGACGCCCTCGATGTCGTGGGCGGTGAGCCTGCGGCACCCGACGAGACGGCCGTCGCCCGCGACTCAACCCGCTCGCTGCTCGCCGACGACTACCGCGCCTTCGACACTGTCGCCAACCCCGATCCCGGACAGGCGGCCGCGCCCGATGGCGCGTTCGGCTTCGTCGAGTACTCTCGGCCGGTGGTCGAACTCAAGCAACTGGAGGAGAAGGCCGCCGCCGCCGGGATCGAGATTTCCGAGGACTCCCGATTCTACGCCCGGATGCGCGCCGTGCGCCGCCCCGACGCGAAGTACGTCCGGATCGACCGGGTTCCCGACGAGGCTTATCGCCTCGACTCCGACCCCGGGGAAACCACGGACCACGCCGCCGCTGTCGACGACGATTCCGCGATCCGTGCCGCCGAGAACGCCCTCGCGGACTTCGAGTCGGCGGTCGGCGGCGCGTGGACCGGCACCGCCGACGCCGACGTGACCGACGACGCCGTCGCCGACATGGACGACGAGGCCCAAGAGCGCCTGCGCGACTTGGGCTATCTGGAGTAGCGCCCGGCCGGTTCCGTCGGGATCACCGAACGGTCACGCCCCGGCGGCGTGATCGTCGTCTCTCACTCCTCTCTGGCCTCGGACAGCCGACGGATCGCGGCGTCTGCGGCGTCGCTCACCGCCGGGTCCGGTTCGAGACGGAGGTCACGGAGGCGGAACTCCACTTCGGTCCCCGCGATCAACTCCGGCTGCTCGCCAGCGATGGCCGCCAACCCGCGCACCGCGTCCACCACGGCGTCCGGATCGTCGCGGCCGAGTTCCGCGGTGAGCGTCGACACCTCCGCCGTTCCGACCTCGTCCATCGACGCCACCCCGAGGTGGTCGGTCACGTCGAACGCCGAGGCTGAATCGTCGTCGATCCGCGTGTCGGCGTCGGCTCCGTCGGGATCGGTGTCTGTCTCGTCGCCGTCCTCGGGGGCGATATCCTCGTCGACCGCTGCCGACTCTGCTCTCTCCGCTGAGCCGTCGGGATCAGTATCTGCCTCGACATCACTGTCGGAAGTTCTCTCCTCGTCGGCCTCCGTCGGTTCCTCCCCGTTCGCCGGGTCGTCGGGATCGGCTCCGTCGGGATCAGTATCTGTCTCGACATCACTGTCGGAAGTTCTCTCCTCGTCGACCCCCGTCGGCTCCACCCCGTCGGCCGGGTCGTCGGGATCGGTTCCGCCGGAATCGGCGCCGGTTTCGACATCACCGTTGGGAGGCATCTCCTCGTCGACCCCCGTTGGCTCTGCTCCGTCGACCGGGTCGTCGGCGTCGGGTCCGCCGTGATCCGCGCTGGTCCCTCCGGCGTCCATCGCCGGTGACTCTCGCTCGTCCTCGCTTCCGGGACGGCGGGACACGGGGTCGCTCCCGCCACCGACAGCCGACGTGACGTCGGCCGACCGGTCGGCCGACGGATCCTCGTCGGTTCGACCTCCCGACCCGTCGGCGGAGTCCGTGGTCGCTGCGTGCCCACTCGATCCACTCCTCGCGTTCGTCACGAGGCCGATGACGAGGGCAAGGCCGAGGACCAAGATGGCCACGACGATGGAGAGCGGCGACGAAAGCGGGACCAACCAGTCGACTCCTGCCCCGGACGAGGCAGTCGCCGTGGCACGGTCCACGCCGGCCGTGGCCGTCGTCGCCGTCGTTGCCGGAGTGCTCGCCGCGGGCGTCGATGTGGCGGCGGTGGTCGACGGCGCACTCGTCGCCGTCGGCGTCCCACCCGCGTCTAGGGTCAGTGTCTGTTCGTGTTCCTGCCCATCGACGTCGACGGCGCGGACGACGACGGTCGTCTCCCCTTCGGCGCGGCCGAGACGCGCCCGCACGTCGACCCGTTCTGTCACCTCGCCGTCGTAGGCGGTGGCCGTCGAGACGGTGTTCCCGTCGGCGTCGAGCGTCTCGACGACGACCTGTCGGACTTGGCCATCGGTGACCGTCCCCTCGACGGCGACGGCGTCGCCGTCGATCCGGGTCGCCTCGTCGTCGATGTCGATGGTCGGCACGATGTGGCCTCGGTAATCGGGCGGCACCGTCAGCTCACGGGTATTGCCGGCCACGTCCGTCGCGACGAACGTAACCTCCTGTACGTCGCCCGTGAGTTGGATGCGATCCTCGAAGGCCACCGAGAGCCGTTCGCGGGTCGGCTCCCGTGACGTTTCGGTCACTACGGACTTCCGGTTCCGGTCGACCCGTACGTCGAGTGACCGCACTTTCACCTCGTCCTCGACGACGCCCGCGATTTCGAGCGTGTCTCCGTTCCGCTCGAATCGGTCGAGCTCGATCGACGGCTGCGAGATGTCCTCGACCCTGACGGTGATGTCGTGCGTGGTTCGCTGTCCGTGGACGTCGCGGGTCTCGACGGTCAGATCGTTCTCTCCGAGACCAAACAGCATCGGCCGGGAGAAGTTGTCCCCTGGATCCGAGATACGGTAGGTCTGCCGGTCACGCCGTGACCGGCCGCCGAACGTCCACTCGTAGTTTCGCTCGATCCGGACCAGTTGGACGCCGCTCTCGTCCGCGAGGTCGGCGGCGAGCGTCGTATCCGCGTGATCGAGCACCACCGTCTCGGACGGCCGTCCTCGTTCGGTGGTGAACGGCGACGTGTAACTCACGCGTGGGCCGTCCGAGTCCTTCCGGATCGTCGCCGTCCACTCGGTCGTCCCCGATCCCTCGGCGACGACTCGCACCTCGTGTTCCCCGTCGTCGATGTCGAGTGTCACCCGTTCCGAGACCGACTCGGCGTCCGGCTGGAACGAGTGACGGGTTTCGCCGTCGACCTCGACTGTTATCGACCCGACCGTCGACTCGCCGCTTGCCTCGACGCGGAGTTGCGGGTCGTCGGTGACGGTAATCGCCGCCCCGTCGTCGACGCCCGCCCCATCCACCCTGACGTTGAGTGTGGGTGCGGCCGCGGCTGTCGACGCCATCCCCGAGATGACGAGCAACACGATCACTCCCGTCGCGACGACGCGTCTCCGTGTCCCTCTCCCCATACCATATCGGTGTAGAATTGACTACGGTAAGTGTTCCGGAGAGGTGAATCTCACGACCCGAGGCGAGTGAGTCCTCGGAAGCCACGGTCGAGGGATACAGAGCCGAGTGCGTCCCGACGCGCTCCCCGAACGAACAGGTTGCAAGAACCGGTACGGCTTTGACGCTGCCGGAACTTGTCCGGACTATGAGAGGAAAGCGAGTCCTCGTGACGGGCGGGGCGGGGTTCATCGGCTCGAATCTGGCGAATCATCTCGCGGCCGACAACGACGTGATCGCACTCGACGACCGTCACCTCGGGACGCCGGAGAATCTCGACGGTGTCGACGCCGAAGGTAACGCCAATGGCCCGGTCGAGTTCGTCGACGGGAGCGTCCTCGACGACGACCTGCCGACGGACGTCGATGTCGTCTTTCACCTCGCGGCCTACTCCTCGTATACGATGGTCGAGGAGCACAAACGTGAGGCCACGCGGGTCAACGTCGAGGGGTTCGTCAACACGGTCGAACAGGCCCGCCGCGACGGCTGTGACACCGTCGTCTACGCCACCACCTCCTCCATCTACGGGTCTCGCACCGAGCCCTCGCCCGAGGACATGGACATCGAGGCACGCACCTGCTACGAGGCGTCGAAGCTCGCACGCGAGCAGTACGGCGAGTACTTCGGCAACCACTACGACATGACCCTCGCAGGCCTGCGATTTTTCTCGGTCTACCAAGGCTACGGCGGCGCGGAAGAACACAAAGGCGAGTACGCGAACACGGTGGCGCAGTTCGCCGACGCCATCGCCTCGGGCGAGTCGCCCGAACTGTTCGGTGACGGCACGCAGACCCGCGATTTCACCCACGTCGACGACGTGGTGCGGGCCACCGAACTCGCCGCCGATCACGAACTCGACGGTATCTACAACGTCGGCACCGGCGAGAGCTACACGTTCAACTCGATGGTCGAGATGATCAACGACGAACTCGGGACCGATGTCGACCCCCAGTACATCGAAAATCCGCTCGACGTCTACGTCCACGATACGATGGCAGACGCCACGAAGCTTCACGAGGCGACCGGCTGGGAGCCTGAGGTCGACTTCGAGGACGGCGTCGCGCGTGTGTGCGCGGCGTACAAGGAATAACATAGGGAACGGCGTCGCTTCGCTCGATTCGCCCGTCGTCCAACTCGGGGAACACGAGTATGATGCGTGCGGGCAGACGACCCCAACCCTCCAGTCAACGAGTCATAGCCCGAAGGTAAGCGGCGTATACTTAGCGGTTATACTTCCGACACGCCGAGTGATGTCACGGCGAGAACGGACTTCACGACGGATGCTACTCGCGGCGGCGGGGAGCTTTCTCGGTATTGGCGCTTTCTCCGGTCGAGCGATTGCTCAGGGAAACGGCAAAGGAAGAGGGAATGGCAAAGGCAGGGGGAATGGCAAAGGAAGCGGAAACCCCGGTCGCGGGGGGAATCGGGGCAAGGGTGATCGAGAGAACGATAAAGGACAGGACGGTGACGAAGAAGCAGACGACGAGGACGATGACGGGGACGACGAGGAACAAGAAGACGACGAGGACGACGAAGAGAAAGAAGAGGAGGGAAACGGTAACGGGGGTAAGGGTAAAAACACCTGTCCGGACGGCACCGCCCTCTTAGCGAAATACGAGATAGACAGCGGGGAGTTCGTCTTCGAGAAAGATGGCGACTATCTAGAGGTTGGCGACAGCTTCGAGTTCACCGTCACGAAAACCAAAGACGACGGTGAGGTGCTCGCGTTCGAGGTCGAGGATACGGACGGCGTATACGATATCTCGCATCTCTCGGTCAAGACGGGTGCCGGAACCTTCCAGAAGGACCTGACGACGGACGACGATCCGGATGGCCCGACAGCCGAAGTATCGTTCGACGTCGAGGCGTTCGACGACAGCGACCCCGTGCAAGCGGTGAGCAATGTACTGCTCTGCTCGAAGGTGTACTGGCAGATCGACTTTGGCCGGGGCGAGGTCCCCGACCCCCCTGACTACGACTTCAACGACCTCCCGTACGCGGCCACGGGCAACGGGACCGACGACAGTGTCGATAACCCGTCGGTCAACCGAGACGACTATCGAAGCGGAAAATTCGACTACGTGAACGTGGTCGAACCGCCGGGACTCGAGATCGATCTCGACGAGGGGACGGCGACCATCGAGTTTGACGAGAACACCGCCGACAAGATGCATCTGGCAAGCTTCGAAACACCGGGGGCGTTCCAACTCCGAAACGACGAAATCTCCCGTCAGGATCGGTTCGACGTGGCGTATACGACCGCAACGAGCGGTTCACTTACCGTTGATATTCCGGTTCCCGAGGCGTACGCGGACGGCTGAACGTCGTTTACTGGAGCGAACTCACTCCCGACGGATTCGTCTCAGCCCGGCTCTGCACTGTGTCTCGAAGAGAAACCAACTGTAGCAGGCTCCGAGGGCGATTCCGGCGACCCCATCGCGCCAGCCTCGCTGATCGATCACTCTGAGGTAAAACCCCCACAGCGGTCCGAACAGCAGTTTCCTCACGCTGAACTCCCGGTTTGCTCCCGCGATTTGGGCGTATCGCCGCTGTGACTGCCACCGTTCGTAGACCGTCCGTTCGAGGCGGTGGTGGACCGCTAGTTTGTGCGTGGCTGGAATGTCGTGGACGTGGCGATCATCGACGTCTTGGACTCGGTTTCCGTCGATCCGTAGAAAATCGTGTACGTCCCGTTCGAAGTCGACAACGTCACGCCGGACGACGAGGGGTTGTAATCTCGGCCACCCCCTGACCAGCAGTTCGCTCCCGAGATAGTTCAAAACCGGTGCGCGGATCAGTTTGACCTCCTCGGCCAAGTCGGTCGTCACTTCCTTGAGATACCGTTGTAGGTCCGTCGTGAGCGATTCGTCAGCGTCGAGAAATACCAACAGATCGTTCGACGCCGCTTCGGCGCCCAACCGACGGAGGTGATCGTACGGCTCCTCCATCGGGCGTCTCGGCGCATCGACGACTGTTGCGCCGTGTCTCCTCGCAATCTTCCGTGTGTCGTCGACGCTTTCGCTGTCCACGACGAACACCTCCTCACACCATTCGACCGATTCCAGTGTCTCGGACAGGTAATTTTCGTCGTCTCGCGTCAAAACCACTGCCGAAACGGACATGCCCAACGGAACGATGGTCGATCCGACCGGTGAATAAAACCAAGCCTATCGTTATCACTCGCGAATTCTCATCTCTCCGAGCCGAGACACGGTGTCGATCAGGTCGTCGGGGAGAGACGCTGTGTGTTTCTCACCGACCCCGACCACGGCGGTGATTGTCAAAATCGACTCCGGCGTTCAGGCAGCTTTAGCTGGCGATCAGCCCGTTCGTCCACCAGCGCAAGTGCACGTGCGATGGGCTCGGGCGCTCACGCTTCGGTGGCCCGAGCACCTCAAGACCTATGTTGTTTGACTGTTTCGACACAAACGACTATCGATGTCAGACGAGGGCCGGAGAGAACGCCGAGACGCGCACTCGGGACGAGCGACGTCCATGTCACGAAGTCGCTCGACGCGTCGGCTCGTCGCGACACTGCTCGCCTCGCTGTTGGTGCTTTCCGCTGGCTGTGCCGGCATCGTTGCCGACGACCAGCCGGGTACGGAGACGTCGACCGCGACTCCGAGCGGTACCTCATCGACCTCCCAGTCCAGTAGTTCGACGGCGGCGCCGACCGAGTCCATGTCGGGTGCTGGCGGGCAGTCCGGTTCCGGAGCCGAATCGACGGGACAACTCGACGACGACGGGCTCTCCGCGGAACGCGAACGGCTCGTCGGCACCGACCCGACCGATCCCGACACGGACGGTGACGGCCTCGGCGACGGCAAAGAGGTGGAACTCGGCACCGATCCGCTGGTCGCCGATACGGACGGCGACGGACTTGACGACGGCCGAGAACGGGAGCTCGGCACCGACCCCCTACTGATCGATACCGACGATGACGGACTCGACGACGCGGCCGAACTCGACGGACGAACCGATCCGCTGGTCGCCGATACGGACGGCGACGGCGTCCTCGACGGACGGGAACTCGAAGCGGGATTGAACCCTATCCTCGCCGACACCGACGAGGACGGACTCAACGACAGCGCCGAACTACAGCGAGGGACCGATCCACTGTCCGTCGACACGGACGACGACGGAATTCGCGACGGCCGCGAAGTGACGCTGGGAACGGATCCGCTGACTGTCGATACGGACGGGGACGGCCTCGACGATAACACCGAAATCACGGGACCGACCAACGCGACGATGAACGACACCGACGAGGACAAGCTCGACGACGGGCGCGAACTCGAACTCGGCACGAACGCAACCAACCCCGACACGGACGGCGACTCGCTGCTGGACGGCTGGGAGGTGCGGGGCGAGACGCCGGGTGGCGCCGACCTACCCGACGCGGACCCCCTAGCGATGGATCTCTACGTTCTCGTCTCTCACTCCGAGGAGGCGTGGCGGTTTCGGGACAGCGAACGGACGACCATCCGCGCGGCGTTCAAGAATATGAACGTCGAGAATCCGGACGGAACGTCGGGTATCGACGTGCACTTCGCCAACGGTGGGACGGTCTCGATGGACCGCGAATTCACCAATGGCGGTCCATCGGTGCGGGCTGCTCGACGAAACTCGAACACTGACACGATGGGTTCCCGCAAGGGCGTCTATCATCACGTGATACTCGCGCGATTACACGACAAAAGAAATCGTTACGACGGGTGGGCCGCGATGCCTGGGCGCTTGGTGCTAGTCGACGAGAGTCGGAGAGGGCCTCAAGGTGGAACTATCCCATACCGCGACCGACTCATTATCCGCGGGCTCCTGCAGAATATTCTGGGAGAACCGGACCCGCAGTACAAGCCTCCTGATCCGGAAGGCGATATCCTAGGCAGGTCTACGAAAAGTGGGTGGACCCGCTACGAACCGGATGACCCTCGGGCCCACGAGTACCTCCCACGACACTTCGCGGATCAACTCGCACAAGAGGGGTACGCGACCTCACCAGTTCGCTCTCGATAATCGGAGCACCCTTGGATATTGGAACTGTTGGCTTATCGTCTAATTTCGACCCGCTGATACCTATCTCTGGGAATATTCTTCATCGTCGTTACGTTGATTCGCACGGACGCCACAAAACTCTGAGTTGATAATTGCGCCCGCGAACATATATTTCGGGATCGTTGAGTCAGGCGTGATTCCAAATGGTGGACATCTACGCCGTGGCGAGCGGCAAACGCGGTGTCGGGAAGACCGTCACCGTCGCGGCGCTCGGCGACGCACTCGCCGATGCCGGGCACGCCGTCCTGTTAGTCGATTTCGACCTCACGAGTCCCGATCTGGGGGCGTATCTCGGCCTCGACGCGGACGAACCGACGGTTCACGACGTCCTCGCCGGAGACGTATCTCTCGACGACGCCGTGCGTTCGACGCCGACGGGCGTCTCGCTCCTGTCGGGTTCCCGAACGGCAGACGCGTTCGCGACCGTCGATCCGTCGGGATTGCACGAACTCGCCGAACGAGCCGAGGCGTTCGACGTCGTCCTTCTCGATACGGGTCGTCCGACTGCGCCGGATACGAGCGTGGCACTCGACGCCGCCGACGGAACTCTCGTCGTCTCGACGCCGGGACGTATCGCCCGACAGGACTCCGCAATCCTCCTCGAACACTTGGACGACCGGGGCAACGAACCCATCGGGACCGTCCTGACGCGTGTCGAGGACGGGTCCGATCCCGAACCGCTCGACCGTGACGCCCCGGAACTCGGCCGGATCCCGGAGATAGACGGCGATCAGTCGGATCTCTCCTTCCTAAGCGACGCGCCCGAACACCCGCTGTCGCTGGCTGCCGAGGACCTCGCGACCGGCCTGATCGACTCCCCCAAAACGACGCTCGGCATCGACGACGAAGTGGTCGCCGAGGACCAGACGCCCGTCCACGACCGCGAAGCGTCGCTCGCCGGGGACGCGGTGACGGACGGATCGGGCGACGACTCGCGGGACGCGGCAGACGCCGATACGGCCCCCGCCGATCGGAGTGCCGCGTCCACGGACAACGATCCGTCCGCGGGACCAGACGAGGACTCCGCGCCGCTTGTGACTACTCGCCGTGCCCTCGTGACGCTCGTCATGGGGCTCGTGGGTGCGTTCTCGACCGGCCTTCTCGGCCCGAGTGACGTCGAGAACGCGGCGCCGACGGAGTCGGTTCCCGACGTCGACGGCTTCGGATACGGAGGGACGCCGCTCACGAACAACGGCGGGACGGCGACGACCGAATCGCCGACTGCGACGGCGACCCGGACCGCAACCTCCATCGCGGCGAACGACGAAACCGCGACCCCGACGGCGACTGCGACCGAATCCCCGGCAACGACACCAACCGACACGGTGACAGCGATACCAACCGACACGTCGACGGCGACGCCAACCGATACGCCAACGCCAACACCTACGCCCGATTCGCCGTCCCCCGCCGCTGCAGTCGGCGGTGGTGGCGGCGGTGGCGGTGGTGGGGGCTCGTCACAGACCACCTCAACTTCCACACCTACCAGCACGCCGACGGAGACTCCTACTAGTACACCGACGGAGACTCCCACTAGTACGCCAACGCCGACAGAGACTCCTACTAGTACGCCGACGCCAACGCCGACGGAAACCCCCACCAGCACGCCGACGCCAACGGAGACACCTACTAGTACGCCGACGCCGACAGAGACACCTACTAGTACGCCGACGCCAACGCCGACGGAGACTCCTACTAGTACGCCAACGCCGACAGAGACTCCTACTAGTACGCCGACGCCAACGGAGACTCCTACTAGTACGCCGACGCCAACGCCGACGGAGACTCCTACTAGTACGCCAACGCCGACAGAGACACCTACTAGTACGCCAACGCCAACGCCGACGGAAACACCCACCAGCACGCCGACGCCAACGGAGACACCTACTAGTACGCCGACGCCAACGCCGACGGAAACACCCACCAGCACGCCGACGCCAACGGAGACACCTACTAGTACGCCGACGCCGACGGAAACCCCCACCAGCACGCCGACGCCAACACCGACAGAGACACCCACCAGCACGCCAACTCCGGTTCCGGACGACGATGTGGACGACTACGGCGAGTTCGGGTACGGCGAGGGCGGATACGGCGGGACAGTTTAGTCGCTCAGATCCCGTTCCAACAGCCGGACGAGTTCGGGGAGCCGATCCAGCGACCGAGGCCGCCGAAGTCGCCGAATCGTTACCGTATCTGCGAGCGCCCCGCAGGCGCTCAGGTGGCTGGCCGCCCTGTCCGCGTTCGTGTCGTCGTACAGGGAGTACGAGGCCCGCAACAGTGCGAACACGGCGGCCCCGTTCGGTAGCGGATCGACGCCGAACGCCTCGTCGTCCGCCAGCAGGTAGACCCGATCGATCCGCCGTGCTTCGTCCGAGAAGCGGTCGTCGTCGACCGCGATTCTTCCTTCGACCTCGTCGCCCGCCAGCGACAGCGAGTTGGCGACCACGGGGGCCACCCCGAGTGACGGGACCCCCGGCGGGACACACGGTCCGCCGTCACCGGAGTCGATCGCCACGGTGTCGTCGGCGTGAACGACGTGCCCCGCGGCAGAACACGCCGCGGCCACCGTCGACTTCCCTCGCCCGGACGGGCCGGCCACCGCGACGAGGCTATCCCCGATCACGACCGCGCTGGCGTGCAACACTAGGTGTTCCCGCTGGACGAGCACCGACTGCATTCCCGGCCCGAGGAGCAGTCGCTCGACCGCCGCCCGCGAGGCGGCCGGTGCCGGATCGACGACGACGTCACGTCCCTCTCGAATCCGAAGCGTGCCGACTCTCTCGTAGAACCAGTAGAGTGCGTCGGGTGTTCGAAGCGTGGTGAATCCTCGGTCGTCGTCCGCGTGGATCGTCGTCGAGTCCCTCGTGACACCACCGGGGCGCTGGGGTAACGCTCCGGTTTCGACGGTCACGTCCGACTCGGCGGACTGTCCCTCGACGGGCGAAAGCTGCGAGAGCGGCCACGCCGACGCGACCGAGAGCCCGAACGCCTCGTATCTGTCTCGCCCGGGATTCCTCACGACCGCGCCCTCGTTTCGCTCTTACCGGCCCCAGTCGTCGTCATCGTCGTCCCCCCAACCCCAGTCCCAGTCGTCGTGGTCGCCGTCTCCCCAGCCCCAGTCCCAGCCGTCGTCATCCCATTTCGTCGCGTGATCGTTCCCCGCTGGAGACTGGTTCCACGTGTCGGTCACCGCTTCGATGTCGCCGAGTTCGACGACCTCCGGCGACTCGTATTGCTTCATGCTCGCGTGTTTTCGTGAAGTCAGGGATGTACCTTTTCGTCCATCTATCACTGCTGATTGCCAACTGGTGTCGCGGACAGATAGATGTGACACGCCGATGGATTGTCGAACAGGCGTCACGTTCAAATCGGTGGGTATCGTGGCTGACCGTATGCCCGTCACGAAACGCCGTCGGTTCGTTCACATCCACGTCGCGTGGATGTTGGCCGCGGCGCTCGTGCTCACACTCTTGGAGTCGCTCACGTACGAACTGTTTTTCATCGTCTCGCTGATCGGCCTGCTGATCGCCGTCGAACTGACCGCGCCGTTCAGGGTGACTCCACGCTGGCGCCGACGGCTGCGCTGGGTGGTCCTGCTCGGTCTTGCCGGCTTCGGATACATTCTCCTCCAGCGCCTGCTGGCCTTGCTCCCGCCCGAGGTGTTCTGATGGTCCGAGTTCAGGGCGTTCCGGGCGTGCTCGTGGTCGGACTGGCCGTTGCCCTCCTCGTCACCGGCGGGTGGGCGGTGTCCGTCTCCGACGACGCCTTCGGCGCGTACAACCCGGGCTGGTCGGGCACGTCGGAGCTTCGGAGCGAGGTCGGTGCGGCCGAGACGTCGCTCCTGCTCGCTCCCCGGATGACAGCCTACGACGGCGTCTCGCCCGAGGGCACTGTCGCCATCGTCTTCTCGCCCGACGAGCCGTACAGCGACGCGGAGGCGACACGACTCCGACGGTTCGTTCGTGCGGGCGGGACGCTCGTCGTCGCGGAGGACTTTGGCCCGCAGACGAATCCACTGCTCCAGCGAATCGGCGCCAGCGCCCGCGTCGACGGCCGGCCGGTGCGCGACGAGCGACACTACTACCGGTCGCCGAACATCACGGTCGCGACCGGTGTCAGGGATGCCGGCCCGACGGCTGGCGTCGACGAACTCGTGTTGAATCACGGCACCGCTCTCCGCCCCGGCGACGCGAACGTTCTCGTCGAAACGTCCCCGTTCGCGTACGTCGACGCGAACGGGAACGAACGACTCGACGACACCGAGTCGCTGCGACGCTACCCCGTCGTCACCGTCGAACAGGTCGGAGAGGGGCAGGCTATCGTCGTCGCCGACTCCAGTCTCTTCATCAACGCCATGCTCGAACACGAGGGGAACCGACGTTTCGTTCGCGGACTCGTCGACGGCACCGGGACGACGGTCCTCGATTACTCGCACACGAGCGGGCTTCCCTTGCTCGCCAGCGCGACGCTCGCGCTCCAGCAGAGCCCCGGCCTGTTGGTCCTCGTCGGGGTCGGTCTCTTGACGGTCTTGCTGGCCGTGAACACGCGATTTGTCAGGGATCGACTGTCGAGATCACGGTCGAAATCGAGAGGCCCGACGGCTACCTCACGCGACCGTCTTCACCGTGGACTCGCCCGTCGACACCCCGATTGGAATGACGAGGTTCTGATACGTCTGGTGGCAGGAGTTATCACTGATGGTGAACAAGAGAACATCGAGTCGACCAATGACAACAGAGGAGACGATGGGTGACCCCGCTGCGTTGTTCGACGGGATACGAACCGAAGCGGGGCAGGTGCTCGTCGGCAACAGGGAGATCTTGGAGGGGCTCACTATCGCACTGTTCACGCGGGGGCACGTCCTGCTCGAAGGCGTCCCGGGGGTAGCCAAGACGACGATAGCGACGCTCTTTGCGCGCACGCTCGGGTTCGACTATCGCCGCATCCAGATGACGCCGGACCTTCTTCCGGCGGACATCACGGGGACCCGGATCTATCGCGCCGAAACGGGGGAGTTCGATCTGCAGAAGGGGCCGATCTTCTCGAATCTCGTCGTCGTCGACGAGATCAACCGCGCGACGCCGAAGACACAGAGCGCGCTGCTCGAAGCCATGCAGGAGGGACAGGTGACCATCGAGGGCGAGACTCACGACCTCCCGGAGCCGTTCATGGTCGTGGCGACCCAGAATCCAATCGAGATGGAGGGTACGTTCGGCCTGCCGGAGGCCCAGCGCGACCGCTTTTTAACGAAGCTCCGGGTCGGGATCCCGGATCGCTCGCTCGAAACCGAACTGCTCGACGCGTTCGATGCCGACCCCGCCCAAGACTCCGACGACGTCTCGCCCGTCGTCGACGCCGACGGCATCCTCGCCGCCCAGCGAGCCGTCGACGACGTGTTTCTGAACGCGGAGGTTCGGGACTACGTTCTCGACATCGTCGAGCGGACACGAGAGAGCGCCGACGTCGCCTACGGGGCCTCTCCCCGTGCCGCCATCGCCCTGCTTCAGGCCTCGAAGGCCCGCGCCGCGCTCCGGGAGCGCAGTTACGCTATCCCCGACGATCCGAAGGCTCTGGCCGAGCCGGTGTTAGCCCATCGGCTCGTCCTCTCGACGGACGCGGAATTGAGCGACGTCGCGCCCCGAGCGGTCATCCGGAACGTTCTCGCCGACGTGACGCCGCCGGATGCGAGCGCGGACTACACGCACGCTAGGGCGGAAACCACCGCTGCGACCCCCGTTGGCGACGGCGGCGACGCCCCCGACGACACCGACGGGACCGACGACTGATCCCCGTGTCACCCATCCGACCCCGGTCCCGACCAGCATACGACCGCTCCGGCAGTGACACGAACGACCGATGAACGGCACGCGCCGGGGGGCGGCCGTCGTGATTGGGGTACTGTTGCTCATCACGCCGACCGTGATGTCCGCGACGACGCCTGTGACCGCCGAGACTGCCGAGCCAGCCGTCGACCCGACGGCGGCACAGATGCAGTCGACGAACAACTCGACGACGGTCCATCAGAACCCAGATAACGTGCGTGCGCGTGGCAACCTCACGGCCGTCCAATCTTGGCTCGGCGACCGGATCGGGACGTCGCTCGCGGACTGCGCCCGCCGGACCGACCCTGCGGCCAACGGCACCTGTGCCGCCCTCGCCGAGGGCGGCGCGTATCCCTCTCTCGCGGCGCGGTACTCCGACGTGGCGCGACTGACCGGCGATCTCGGCGACGCCAACGCGAGTCGCGTATTGAACCGGACGGCCGAGCACCAGTTCGAGTTCGTTCGGGCGGTCGTTCGCTACCGCTCGACGCTCGAAACCTACCACCGGGTGCGCCAGCAGGGGCGGGTACGGCGGGCACAGGCGCTCGCACGCCGTGTCTCACAGCAGGGTGACGCTGTCGTGGCCGCGGGCGAACGGGTTATGTCCGACTATCGGATCCTCGCCGGCAACAGCATCATCCCCGTTTCCCGTGCCCGTTCGATCACGTCGTCGACGATGTCGAACGCTTCCGCGACGACCGAGGAGGTCCGAACCGCGTCGTTCAATCCGCCTCGACTCGTCCTCTCCCAGAACGTGACCCAAGCGTCGTTCGACGATCCGGCCGTCGTCCGTGGGCGACTGTCCGACGCCGACGACGGACGCCGGCTGTCGGATCGCCCCATCGTCGTTCAGGCCCCCGAGACGACCCTTCGAACGAAAACGAACGCGAACGGAACGTTCAACGTCACCTACCGGCCGACCGCGGCACCCGTCGGGAACGCGACGGTCGTTGTCCGGTACCGTCCCCGCGACGACTCCGAATACACGCCGGTCGAGAACCGAACCAACGTCTCGGTCCGGTCGACCGAGGCGACCCTACAGTTGAACGAGACGACCGCCACGGTCGGGTTCGGCGACGAACTGCAGGTTCGCGGGCGACTCGGTGCCGGCGGTGTCGGCGCGCCGAACGCCTCCGTGGTCGTCTCGGTCGACGGGACTCTCCTCGCCATAGCAAAAACCAACGAGACGGGCAGATTCGTGGCGACGGGACGGGTTCCCGCGGCCGTCCCCTCCGGATCGCCATCGCTCACCGTCTCGCTGGCACCGGGCGATCGCGCGCTTCGCGCCGATCCGGTATCTCGTTCCGTCGAGGTGGAGCAGACGACCCCACGACTCCTCGTCGGCACCGAACGCCTCGACGCCGACACCGCCCGCGTCTTTGGCGGCATGCGAGTCGGGGCGACGCCCGTCTCCAATGCGAGCATAAAGATTCGCCGCGACGGGAACCCCATCACGACCGTCTCGCTCTCTCCGGAAGGCACCTTCGAGCGTAATGTCTCGATTCTCGACGTCCCCGCAAACGGGACGGCGGTGTTGACGGTCATCTACGATCCCCCGGGTGGCAATCTCGAACCGGTCGAACTGCAGGTGGAGATCAGGCCCGTGGCTGAAGGGCTACCGGACGCTCCCGACGTCGAGGGACTTCTCGCCGACCGGCTTCAACCCCTGTTTCGTCTCGATCCCATCCCCTTCGCCACCGGTGCGTTGGCGGTCCTTATCCTCTTTCTCGTCGCGTCGGGTGCGGCCTACCGGAGCCGCGGTCAGTTTCAGCTTGGCGACATGATCCGGCGTGGTGGCTCCATCGGAGCGCTGATCGGGTCCAGTTCTGGTTCCGGCTCCGGCGACGCCGAGCCGGGCGAGGCGCCCGACGTGCCGTCCTCGACGACGACCGTCTCGGATGGGGACGCCGACGAGGACGACGAGGCGACGTTCATGGAGGCGGCCCGCTCCCGGTTTGCCGACGGGCGGACGGACGACGCCGTCGTCGTCGCCTACGGCGCGGTCAGACGCCACCTGCAGTCGCGGTTCGGCGTCGATCCGTCGCTCACCCACTGGGAACTCTTGGCCGTCCACCGCGACGCACTCGACGACGACCAGCGTGAGGCGCTCGAACGACTCACCGCGGCCTACGAGAGCGCGGCGTTCTCGCCGGCCCGAAGCACGGTCGAGACGGCTCAGGCTGCCCTCGACAGCGCCACCCGCATTCTCGGACAGGAACGCATCGCCGACGGAGGTGAGCGGTCGGTCCATGCGGACGACTGAGCTCTATCGACACGGCCGCCCGACGCGTTTCGCTGCGTCCCCGACTGGAGGGTACCGATGAGCGCGGACACGGACACGGAGGCCGACCCGGAGACCGGGTGGCTACGACTCTTCCCGCCTTCGGTTCGTGCGCTTCCTCCCGACTTGGCCGCCGTCGTCGGCTTCGTGTTGCTCACCTCCCTAGTCGCGTTGCTCCCAGTCGTCCGCGAGACGTTGCTTCGGGTCGCGCTCGCCCTACCGTACGCCCTGTTCGTCCCCGGCTACGCCTTCATCGCCGCGCTCTTTCCGGAGAAGGGGCGGTCGGACGACGACGCAGCCGACGCCGATACCGAGGGGCTCGTTCGAGGCGGTATCGACGGCTTCGAGCGCGTCGCGCTCTCTTTCGGAACGAGCATCGCCATCGTCCCGCTGGTCGGACTGGTGCTGAACTTCACCCCGTGGGGACTTCGACTCGTCCCGATACTGGCGCTTCTCGGCGGCGTCACCGTCGTCTTGGCGGCTGTCGGTGCGCGGCGGCGAGCGGCGCTCGATCCCGAGGACCGCTTCGAGGTGCCGTACGAACAGTGGCTCACCACAGCCCGGACGGCGTTCGCATCGGAGACACGACGGGATCGGATCCTCAACGTCTTGGTGGCCGTGAGCGTCCTGCTCGCGGTTGGGAGCGTCGGCTACGTCGTCGCGTTCCCGAAACAGGGGCCGCCGTTCTCCGAGTTTTACCTCCTGACCGAGGACGAGAGCGGCGATCTCGTCGCCGACGACTACCCGACGGACTTCGTCGCGGGCGAACCCCGTTTGGTGATCGTCGGCGTCGGGAACCACGAGCACGAAACCGTCACCTACACCGTGGCGAGCGAACTCCAGCGGGTGCGCGTCGCGAACAACTCGACGGAGGTCCTCGAATCCGAGTCGCTCCAGCGGTTCTCGTCACGGGTTCCCGACAACGAAACTTGGCACTACCGACACCGCGTCACCCCGACGATGACGGGCGAACGCCTCCGGTTGACCTACATGTTGTACAGAGGCGATCTGCCCGCGGAGCCGACGACCGACAACGCGTATCGCGAGGTTCACCTCTGGGTGAACGTGACCGCGCCGGCCAACGGGACATCCGAGACCTCGGTCCGTCCCGAGGGGCCGTCGCCCGCCGTGGCATCGACGACCTAGGAGCCACGAACGGCGGCGTGACAGTGCCCGAGTCCCTCTGTGTCTCCCGATGGACTCCATTCCCACCACAATCATCAACTATCACGTCGACCAACACGTCACCGTCGACCACGCACTTATGGATCTGCCAGAACGGTCGTTGACTCGACGCGAATGTGTCGCCATCGCGGTCGCGGCGGCTTCCGTCGCCGTCTACACGAGCGTCTCCGAGCCGTCGGTGTCCGGACTGTCGGCTTTCGGTGGAGAGACGGGAACCTACGGCGTCGACGGCTACGGAACGGAAGGATACGGCGAGTGACGGTGTTGCTCGGGCGGCTCACCACCGGCAGGTGACGAGCGTCCGCCCCCCGTCCTCGGTCGTTTCGACGGTGACCGGGCGGTCGAGGCTGTAGGCGATCCCCGTCCCGAGGAACGACGCGACCGGGTGATCGAACGCGGCGACGTCGTCGTAGGCGCTCCCCCGAATCACGAGTGTGATCCGCCCGCCGTCGGCGTCGATCTCCGGCTCCGCTCCGTCGACGAGTTCGAACTGTTCGACGAGAGCGTCGGCCAACTGCGCCCCCAGATCTGTCGGCGTCTCGGCGATGCCCCCGACCGCAGTCTCGAACTCTTGGACTAGGCGAGCGGCAGTCGGCCGCACCGCGATTCCCCGCCGCGTCCGCGACTCGGGCAGGACAAACAGCGAGGTCAGTTCCTCGCTCGTCGGGAGTTCGTAACTCGACGACTGCGGAACGAACAGCCGGACCGGAACCCCATCGCCCGTCCCGCCGTCGACGGGCACGTAGACGTTCGTCTCCCGGAGCCCGAGTTCGGCCCGTAAGCGTGCGCCCGTGTCGGCGACCGACCCGTAGACCGAGCGCCCGACCGTCGTGGTGACGAGTCGCTCGGGCGTGAGAAACCACGTCATCGCGCCGCCGAAGAGTCCGATCGCCCCCAAAATGAAGAGGAGTTCGGTCCCGATGGGCAACACGAGTCCTCCGAGGGCCGCGAGGACGCCGAGCGCGAGCAGCGCCGCCGCGGAACGCCGGTACTCCGCCCGCTGTGCGCGGGCGTACTCCTCTCGGAGCCGTCGGTTTTCCGCCCGGAGTTCCTCCACGAGTGCCGTCAGCTCCGCCTCGTCGAACTCCGAGAGCGAGGGCTCTTGGTCCGAGCGACGCTCCCCCGGGTCGCGGGTCGACGAGCTCTCGTCTCCCCGCTCGCGTGTCGTCTCCTCTTGACTACTCATCGACGGACACCTCGACTGAGTCGTTCATGGTTCATCCTCCGGAGTTCCCGCGTCGCGGTCGGCACCCGGCTGGTCGCTCTCCCCGACGGGACCCGTATCGCCGGCCGCCGCGGTGTCGAGCGTCCCGAAACGGAAGCGCTCGTACCGGTGGAGGGCGTACGCCAGCCCTGCGAGGAGGGCGGCCGCGCCGAGCCCGAGCCCTCGGACGGCGACCACTTGGCTCGCGGCGAGTGTCCCTCCGGCGACGACGAACAGGGCCAAGAACAGGGCGACGGCGCCAATCGAGCCCCAAGTGCGAGCTATGTCGACGGCGAGCAAGCCACCGAGCCCCGAGAGCGTCAGGACCGTCCCGAGTGAGAGCGGATCACCGAGGCCGGCGACGGCGAGAGCGCCTGTCGCGAACACGAATTCTACCCGGAGGAACAGCCAGAGGACGACGAGGACGACGCCGGCGAGGACGCCGAGGCGCTCGCCTTGAAGCAGAAAGCCGGCGAGGGCGACGAGCACGGCGAGCAGTTCCGGTACCCGCTGTGAACGCTCCTCCAGTCGGCTGATCGGGCTGTAGTGATCGGCCGACTGCGCCGTCTCACTCATCGGTGTGTCCCTCCTCGTTCGAACGCATCGGATCGTCGCCGTACGCGAGCCCCTGCCGTGGGTTCTCGCCGTACTCTTGGTATCGGCGGCTCGCGCGGGCGACGTCGCGGCTCCGCTCCCGGCGGGTCGGCGCGCCGTGTCGGTCGATCACCGCGTCGAGACGGTCGCCGGGTGCCACCTCGAACGCCGAAACGCGGTCCATCCGGGCGAGCGACGCGCGGAACTCCTCGAACGTCAGGTAGCGGTCGTACGCTTGGTCTAGGTCGTCGAGGCCTCCCGGCTCGTAGAGCACCGACGGGGCGAGAAAGACGAGCACTTGGCCGCCGTTCCGGCGGGCGAGTTTGATCGCTTCGCGGACCTCCGTGGGGTTGGTGTCGTCGGTGAGTAGGACCGTCCACGCGCCGCCCCCGAGACGGGAGTGGGCGAGTTGCATCGTCCGAAAGAGCGGGCGCTCGCGCAGTCGGCGCACGTACGTCGTCGTCGTCTCGAAGTACGGTCGAAGCGTGGCGCCGAGCGCCGACCCATCGTCGAGGCGTGAGGCCCTGTTCCGGGCCCGACTCGGCGAGATGTCGTCGCTTCCCTTCCTGACCTTCGACTCGGTCGGTTCGACGTTCTCGACGAGCCCCCGAATCGGATCGTAGGACTCGATACCTGCCGTCGGCTTCCGGGTCGTCGTCGTCCCCTCGTCGCCGACGGTGTACAGCCCCAGCGGGTCACCGAAGCTCGCGGCGGCGTTGATAAACGAGTGGGCGATGCCCCGCAGGTAGTCGAGTTTGCTCTCGCCGTCCAGCCCCACGCCCATCGTCGCCCGGTGGTCGACCACGAGCACCGTCTCGTGGGTCGTCGTGAGTTCGAACTCCCGGATGTGCGGGTGGTTGAGACGCGCTGTCGCCTTCCAGTCGATGCGTGCCAACTCGTCACCAGGGGCGTACTCCCGCACCTCGTACGGTTCCAGTCCCGAGCCAGTGGTGTCGGAGCGGTGCTCGCCGTAGCGGCTGGTGAGTGGACTGCCACCCTCGCCGACGTGGAGGTTCCGCGGAGCACGGGGGCGGACGGTCACTTCGGTCGCCGTCGAGGTCCAGATGGTAGTGTCGAAGAGGTCGCCGGCGGCCCGGATAGCGACGCGTGGCGGGCCGAGCGTCAGATCACCCACCAGTGGGCTCGTCACCTCGAACGTCGTGTCGGCGGATCGGTCGCCCGCCTCGAGTGACACCGTCGGTGACGGCTCGGAACACTCGACGCTCGGCGGAAGGGTCGGATCGACGCTCACGTCGAACGGAAGCGCTTCGTCGAGATGCGCCTGCAGGCGGACGAGAACGGGTTCGCCCACGGCGACGCGCTCTCGGAGTGTCCCAACCGAGAGGTCACTCGCGGTGAGCGTCCGAAGCGTTCGGAGGAACGCGACTTGGTTAGCGAAGAGCCACACGCCGAGCGTGATACCGCCGGCGAGGAGTATCGGATTGGTTGCGGCGACGCCGAGAGTGGCGAGGCCGCCCGCGAGAGCGACCGTACTCCAGTACCGGCGTGTGGCTCGCATATACTCGTATCATACCCCCGACTATTATAAAACACCCCGACGGGCGCAAGGGAACTATCGCAATACCATCCTCGGACGGCGGAGATCTCACACAATCGTCCGCCAATTGAATCGGTCGCGAACCGGAGCACAGACTATTCCAACTTTCTGAACAGTCCCGCCTCACACTCGGCTCACGACCCGAATTAGACGCTCTCTGTCGACCCGTATGGGCCGCGAACAGTCACACTTCGAATGGAACCACCGCACGAACGGCTGTGCGGGCCATCGTGAACCGGCTGTGACACTGTGTGCCGCCGAGCGCCCGAGAAACCACGATGGGGTTGTAGAGTGCGACGCCCGTCTGTGTTGACGACGATCGCCAATCTCGACGACGCTCACAACTCGTTCTCTGGGGTGACGATCGGACGTCCCGAACAACTCACCCGCGATTCCCACACATCCGTTTCCGGTAGAACGTCTGGGTTCCTTCCGGCTACGGTAGCGTATGTGATTCCGCTACTGTCTCGGAATGTCCCAGTTGCAGAGCGGGATGCAACAGGGGCTGAATGCGTAAACGGGGTCTACCCCCAGATATCCGTCGTGAGAACCGGAGACGAGACACTAAATGTCCTCAGTCAAACCACTCTTGTATGCGCAGTTCCGGTGATCACATCCCCCCAACTCAGCCGCGTCACCGCGACGCAGCCGCCGAGACGTCCGATCGACCAGCAAACATTCCACGGATTGGAACGGTCCCGGCTCAATTGGCTGTTCGTGAATCGCGGGTGTTCCTATGACCGAAACGCCGAATCACGGGTACAACAGACCCGATAAAGGTGCCATCGACTGGCACTTGGATCTGAACGAGAATTTCGAGAATATTGACGACGACGTCGAAATTCGGGACACGGAGGCGAACAAGGGAGATTACGAGCCGAAGAAGGGAGCGAAGTACTTCGCTACGGATACGGGTGGAGTCTACCTAGGCAACGGTAGTTCGTGGGTTCTCAACGACAGAAAATCATCTACTGTCCAACTAGACAATCTTCAGTCAAAACCCATATGGGTCGGGGATGCCTCATCTGACGGACACGAATATGTAGGTTACGATGATCTAACTACGGCCTTCGACAATCTGCCATGGCAGGCCGAAGTTTTCATTCACGGGAATGTGACGGTTGGTGAGACGCTTGCCCCGGAAAATTCATACCTGTATCTCCACGGCCATGGTGGCTATAATAGACCAGATCAAGATGGTATGCCATCAATTACCGCCGAGAGCAACTTTACTGGGTCGCACCTCATTGACTTGGGTGGGATCGGCTCAAAATGGGGATCAATCCAAAACATCAATCTGTTCTGCAATGGGAACGTACCAAACGGTATCAGCACTGGACGCTCTGACAACGGACTCATTCGTGATATTGCGATTTACCGAGCGAGTGGAGATCACCTGATTGAGATTCGCAATGGTGCATTTGATAATATTATTGACCGTTGCGAGATCAACGCAAAGGATGAAACGGATTACGGTGTCCGAATATGGGAGCCTAATGAAGGGAGAAATGGTGGGAACGAGCCGAAGATTTACAGTTCACTCATCCGCGCATATAACGAGGCGGGAGTTTATGTCAATAACGTTGGGAGTGTTGGACTGCGGATGGAGGATTGTAGTATGCGTGGCGGCGGGCCCGACAGCACGCCAGGTAAGTACGGTCTGTTAATCGATAACGGTGGCAACACACGCCACAGCGTAATTGAGCGGTGCCAGTTCGAGACGCATTCGGAGGCTGGCATCTTCTATGACGGAATAAAAGATCCTAAAGGGGGAGCTGTCGCCAACTTTGTTGTGTCAAGATGCACATTCAATCAACAGGCACAACTATCACTCAAAGTAAGGGGAAAAACAGGGAATATCCTTTTCGGCCCGTTTAATCTCACTGATGCACCAATGGACATAGACGCCTTGTCTGGCTCTCAAGGTCGCTACGTATCAATGTTTAACATCGTCCCTGGTGGTAACGATCCCTATGAAGGTTGGGCAGAGGGGAACTTCCGCGCGGTTGGTCCCGACCCTGCGTTTATTGAACCGTTCTTAGACAACCCGCGATTTGAGTTTCCAGGAAACACGATTAAATGGGGAGATACACACGACAGTGGTAACTATCGCACCTCCGAATTAGTCGAGAACCGGTTACCAGTAGACAATGGTGAACAGACTAATCTATTCGACAGTGGGATGAAATTAGGCTCTTTCACCCTGTGTAAAATTAGTAATACCGACGATCACGTTGCACAGTTCATTAACGCCGGAAACACCGCCTCCAGCGGAAACGGAATGCATATTATTGGTCAAGATGGGAGTTACTTTAGCACAACAGAATCCAATTCGGGCACAGTCAACGTATTTAACGGATCTGGTGGAGTTAAGATTGAGAACTTATCAGGGTCGGGAGGTGAGTTTCAGGTGATAGGCACGAGCACGTGGGATGGTTAAGATAGCACACGTCGTTAAGACCGGTTAAGCAGAAGTTCGCGGAGTGAGTATCGGGGTTTAGCGATACAGATATTCTACAGTTGATTTTTCAACTGATTGATTAAGTGTGGCATAAGATGCATCAACACCTAGCTTACATCCTTCATTATCTGTTTCGGACATTTTAACCCGCAGAACCCGCTGTAGTTCGGGACCCCTAATTACCCTGAATGTCTAGTTGTGTTCCACTCACCGAATAATGGGCGAAGGAATAGATGGAAAATGCGGGCTACATCTTCATGCATTGATCCATGCACGAAAACGCTATCCTCAACGGATTTATGGGCCGAATTGAATTAGGTTTTGTGAAGCGGGAAGTAACACTGCGGCTGTTGACAAAGCTCAGTATTCAGCTCCATCCTGCTGGACTATCACTTGCAAATAGTTTCTGTACTCGGGATATTCAGTGTTGAACGGGACCATTCACCATTTACAACTGGTTCACAAGGGCGTTCTACCGTCGGATGGGGGTGAAGCTCGGGACACTATCGAACGTATGTTTCAGGAATCGAGACACCGGACAAACCAGTTCTCAAATTATTTTAGCCATGTCGGAGCAGACACCGTTGAAAATTGGCTCCAAGTGCTTGCCTTCGCACGGAACTAGGTAACCTGAAGACTATCTTCAACGGATACAATTAACTGTACTCGCTACGGTATTGTGTGTATGACAGATATTGATCACGTCCTAATATCTGGATCTTATGGGACAAAAAATCTGGGAGACACCAAGATTCTTGAGGGACTGACTCATCTTTGTCAAGAAAATTACCCGGATGCCGAAGTCATCGCAGCGTCAGTTGATCCATCTGATACGATGGCATACACCTCCATCGATAGGGCAATTCCAACCATTGAATCCGATCCAATTAGATGGCTACAAACAATCAGAGAGGTAGATTTAGTAATTTTAGGTGGAGGGAGCGTAATCAATCACACTCATTTTTGCCCCCGACATAGTCTCATATCAGCTATAGCATTTACCTTCAATATCGATATATATGTGTCTGGTGGAGCATATGATACTCAAGGCATTGTGAGGAAAGCAACCCGCCATTATCTCAATATAGTAGATGCGATTACGGTCCGTGACCCGCGATCAAAGGAGATTATTCGCTCGATGGGAGTCAAAGAGCCGGTTGAGGTAGTTCCAGATCCAGGGTTTGTCTCAACGGGAACCGATAGTATCGATGAGTTTGACATTCCCAAAGAATATATCTTGGTGAATATTCGCTATGTGGCAAAAGGATCAGTTGATAGATCAGCTATCGCATCAGCACTAGATGATTTCAACAGCTCTAGCAATCATAAAATAATATTCTTCCCATTTCATCGCGGAGAAGGAAAAGATACCAAAATATCGGAAGAAATTATACAGGAGATGAAAACGCGCGCATCAATATTTGATGAAGAGTACACCATCGGACAGGTCGAATCAATCATTAAAAATGCTGATGCTATGGTTGGCATGCGTCTTCATAGTATGATTTTGGCGGCGCACATGCGTACACCTCTCATCCCAATTTCATATAATATAAAGTGTGATTCATTTTTGGAGCAAATTGGTGTTCAGGATTGGTTTAAATGGTCCGACATTAATGAAAGAAAACTCAGTGCCAAAATAGTTGAAAACACCAAAAATGAAAGTTCAATGGCATCAATAGAAGAGAAAATTGAATCTTTGGAAAAAAATTGCACTGAAATACTACCGACGTGCGACTCACAATGCAGGAATTCCAGCTTGCTCTCGTATATCGTGCTCATACCGTATAGCGTACTACTAACTGTTATATATGCTAAAAGCCGTCTCGTACAAAGCATCAGGACACAGCCATGAAGTTATTTTTAATAGTGGATGGTTCCTGCATATATTTGAAGAGCCAAAATAAAGATCCATAATCCACTATGTCCGAGTCTAATCAGGGCTCAACTTCGATACGGGAGAAGATTGCCGCCCTCTGGAGAGTCGCAAAGTTCAAGCCTAAACAATCTGTCAGTATAGTGCTTCTTGGAGTCATCGCGGCCACACTAGAGGCAGTTGGAATAGGATTCATTCTACCGGTTATTGAGATCGTACAATCCAGTGGTGACCCAGCAGCAGAAGCAAGTGGTGCTCTGGAGCTATTTGTTATCGCTTATCGGATTATGAGCGTCCCATTCACTCTCGGTACAGTTGTGGCTGGTGTCTCTATTGTTCTGACAATCCGATATACATCGAGCTTCCTTGGGGACTGGCTCGCTGCGGCGCTCCAAACGAATTATGTCCGTCATCTTCAGATTGACGCATTTGATCATGCACTAGACGCACGAGTATCGTATTTTGATAAAGAAGGGTCGGATGACATTCTAAATGCTATCATCACGCAAACAAATTTTGCAGGCAGAGTTGTCCGTCAGGGTATAAATATAATCCAACGAGCACTTATCTCGTTTATGTATCTACTAATCGCGTTTATTATCTCACCGCTCCTTACTATCGCTACGATAGTTGGACTAGGAGGATTAACTTACCTGCTGAGAAGTGTAATTGAGCCAGGGTACGATCTCGGGAGTGAAGTCGCAGACGCAAATGAACAACGGCAAACCGCTGCACAGGCAGGAACACAGGGTATCCGAGACATTCGTATTTTCGGAATCGCGGATGAGCTCCGCGAGAGTTTTTTGAATGCAGTTGACAAATATACCGACTCCCAAATCAAACTTCGGCGTAACGAAACTGCAATTAATAACTTCTACAATCTCATGGTTGCTATTTCGATCTTCGTGCTCATTTTCTTTGCACTACGATTTGCCAACCTATCGCTCGGCGGACTGGGCGTATTCCTCTTCGCTATGTTTCGACTTGGTCCTCAGGTGAGCAACGTGAATAAATTGCTGTATAAGATCGAAAACGATCTTCCCCACCTCGTCCGAACGCAGCACTTCATCGACCAACTTGGTCGCCATGAGGAGCCGAGTAACGCGTCTCGTTCAACCCCAGACACAGTTGAAACCGTTATGTTCGACGATGTCTGGTTCTCGTACGATGAGGAAGAGACGGTTCTCAATGGCATCAGCTTCGAAGTCCAGCAAGGTGAGTTCGTCGCGTTCGTCGGGCAGTCCGGAGCTGGCAAATCGACGATTGCCGCATTACTCGCCCGGATGTACGAGCCGGATGAGGGTGCGATCACGGCCAATGATGTCCCAGTCGCAAAAATGGATATCGACACGTGGCGCGACAATCTTGCGGTTGTCCGGCAGAATCCGTACATCTTTGACGACACACTTCGGTACAATCTGACCATCGCGAACCGAGACGCGTCACAGGAACAGATTGATCGGGTGTGTGAGATTGCGAAAGTAGACGAGTTCTTCAGCGACCTCCCCAACGGCTACGAGACAGCACTCGGTGACGAAGGCGTACGATTATCAGGGGGCCAACAACAGCGCGTGGCACTCGCACGAGCGCTGCTCGCAGACGCTGACATCCTGATTCTGGACGAGGCCACGAGCGATCTTGACACGAATCTAGAGGAGGATGTACAACAGTCCATCGAGGAGATGAATCGTGATTATATTATTCTCACCATTGCACATCGGCTCTCTACGGTAAAGAATGCGGATCGCATCTACACAGTTGAAGATGGACGGATTTCGGAGTTCGGGAAACATGAGGAGTTACTCAGTCAGGATGGAATGTATGCAGACTTGTACTCTACACAGTCTAGTGCTTGACCAATTGAATGATTGTATTGAAGTTGGCGTACGACTGAACGCGTACCGTACACGTTTTGCTAGTAGCAGTAAAGAAACTCCGCGAAAGAGATCTGGTAGCTGATGCAGTCGTGTTCGCCCTCTTGAATCGAGGGTGAACACGTCGTATTCTGTCAAAAACTCGAATTCAAGATGGCCTGCGATATTGTCTCGGTAGCTGCGACATTCAAGAAGTCGCCGACCGAATCTACGTCCTGCAGAGGTGCAGTTATACCGGGCACACTTTGTGCACCCATAGCTTCGCACGTCTCCCTTTTTATCATACGCTCTCTGAACCTCCAATAATCACCGCAAGAATTGGCTGTATACCCGCTACAGTTAGAAGAAAGTGTGGAACTCATGTATGGAAGAGCATCGGAAGGTTCTCGTCAAAAGCTGGGAGGTACCTACAACAACCCAGAGTTAGATGACATCGAAGAAGCAACCCGAATGCGTTGAGAGGAACTTGGCTGCAAAGGGCACGGCAACTCTTAGAAGCCTATTGTAGCGTTTAGTCCGGATAGAAATAATTCACAAATTAGTCCAAGATTAAAGTGATCAGCAAGAGTCAGACCTATCAATGAAATCAGGTGTGCTATACATCGCTTCAGAATCCGAATACTTAGTGGAAGCAGTTCAATCTATGGAGTCCTTAAGAAAGGTTATGCCGAACACTCCGATAGCTCTTATTGCTGATGTCGAAGAAAAACCTCCATACGTCGATCATCTACTAGACCTCAACTCGATTCCTAGTGAATACAGCGATAAAGTATTCAATATCCAAAGAACCCCTTTTGAGAAAACTATTTATTTAGATACGGACACAACCGTTAATAACGATATTAGCGAAATATTCGATTTATTAGATAATTACGAAATTGCAGTAGCTCATAATGATAATCGAACATTTATGCCGGGGAGAGAGTACCCCGTTACTAATATTCCGGATTGCTTCCCTGAATACAATACCGGTGTTATAGGATTTAATCAACGGTCAACAGATGAACTGTTCAACAGATGGAGAGAAATCTATAGCAATTATACGGACGAAGATTATTATCTAGATCAACCTGCGTTTCGAAAGGCATTATTTGAGACAGACATTTATACAGCAACTCTGCCGACAGAGTTCAACTGCAGATTTCATTATGGCGGATATGTTGCAGAAGAGATTCGTGTATTTCACGGACGTCATCCGGCCCAGAGTCAGATATTCGATCAGCTTAATAGCACAGATTCACCACGTGCGTTCGTCAAACAGGGTACAGATGTGTCCATCCTTGATTTTAGAGAACCCCATCTGATTGAGCGACTGGTCGCCTACGTGCGCTATCGTCAATATGAAAATGACTTTGATCTGCTCTCAAACACGATAAAAGAAGACGGGATACCAACTACTATTTACAAAATGTATCGAAATATGTGCCATCGACTGAAATAACAGAACGCCATGTCACACGTAATGTTAGAAAGGTTGGTTAAATTCTGGAGGGGTTTCCCGGGCAACCTTCCACAGTATTCGAAGCAATTAATATTCAAAATAAATAATAAAATATATGAAGAGAAATACAAAAACGGGATTGATGTCATTGAAAAAGACTGGGACAATCTGATTATACTAGATGCTTGTCGGTATGACTATTTTTCAGAAGTAAACTCGCTTAACGGCGAGCTTACGTCAGCTGTCTCACGAGCGTCTCAAAGCGAGGCTTTTATCGAGAAAACATTCTCCGGTCGAGAACTGCATGATACTATTTATATCACTGCCAATCCCTATGCCAATAACCTATCCTCAAGTACCTTTTTCAAAATGAAAATGGCGGTAGATGAATGGAACTATGAACTCAATACTGTTTTGCCCTCCAATTTGGCCGAATTAGCAATCAATGTGCATAAGAAATACCCGAATAAACGGCTGATTATTCACTTTATGCAGCCACACGAGCCCCACTTAGGAGAAAAAGCTAAGAAAATCCGTGAGCGTGTTGATCTCAGGGGGTACGATATTCACCATGCTAATGATGGGGTTAACCTGAACCGGGAAGGGATCAATAGCTGGATGGCCGCGCGACGGGGTCTCGTTGCCGATGACGAAATTAGAGAAGCATATCGTCAGACTCTAAAAATTGTCCTTGATGAGGTGGAAGAATTAATTAAGAGACTCGGAGGCAAATCTACAATAACGGCTGATCACGGTGAAATGCTCGGAGAGCGTGTCTTGTCAATTAAAAAATGCTATGGCCACCCTAGGGGGTTAAAAACACAGGCATTGCGTGAGGTTCCTTGGTTTACAACTCAATGTGGTGCCCGGAGAAAGATAACAACCGGTGAACCACGTAGTTCGGAACACTTAGATGATGGTCAAATTGAAAAAAGACTTGAAGCACTTGGATATAGATAGCGTGTAATCTTACAGTTATTTTTATTGGTGAACGCCCACCCAGTGGGCGTTTTTATCGATCCAATGATTGATCTCACTTGAACCCTTGATAGAATATCCCATCTCAGACAATTTGTTCTTAACTCTAGTAGGCCGGTATTCTACTTTGATATTGTCGGGTGTGCCAACCGCGTGGTGCTCAACTATGATTTGTTCGGGATACGTGGTGAGCGTTTCCATTACCTCAAACTCCGCCCCATCGCAATCAACGACTAAGACATCTGCGTCGGGTAAATCAGCCCCAGTTAATTCTGTGGCATCTTTTGGAGAGTTGAACGCTCCCACAGCCGTGCCGACGGTAGCGTGGTGGACATTACATCGGTCGGCTACGCAATTGAGATTAATTGTACTTATCACCCGCTTGTACTGTCGCTTGCCAGCCTCGTAGATATGAACTGATCCAGATTCACCCGTCTCACGAGCGGCGACAACCGCTGAAACCCCCCATCCGCCGCCGACTACTACCACATCATCTCCTGTGCGAACATAGTCTCTAATGAATGAACAAAGTGGGCCTTCGTACTCTGGGTCATCCTCGCCGATGTCTCTCACATATTTGTCGAAGACCCGCTTTTTTTTAACAAGTACGCTGTTGTAGTTTACCACCCTTGTCGGGGGAATGTATTGGCGAATATATCTCCTATAGAGCAATTTGATTCCCTTAGAGGCCAAGTCTCTGACAGGGGTTGATTTTAATTTCTCTATCATCCCTCTCTATCTCGGACACTCTGATATAGCTCAGAAAGTTGCCGTGCCGGCTCTTCCCAGTCAAGTTCTTTTCCTCGCCTTCGATTCGCTTCTGCAACCTCATCTAACTCAGGACTTTCATAGGCACTTTCTAACGCTTGGCGGAGGCCCTCGGATGATCCGTCATACATAAACTCCATATTTTTCTCAGAGACTGTAGTGGGAATACAGCCCATTTTAGGAGTCACTATGGGGAGCCCGAATGTTAGACCGAGATAGACGCTCCCCGAGTTTAGGATTTCACGAAACGGAAGGACTAGTACGTCAGCGGCATTCATATAGTTTTGGACCAAATCTACCGGTATGTATTCAAGTTCTAGATTTATATTGTCTTTTTTATGGCTCTTTCTCCGTATCATCTTCTCAATATTATCATTATCTGGATTGCCGACAACCCACAAGTCTACCTCGCTCTGGTCAATATTCTTGAACACGTCAAGTAGAATATCAACACCTTTATATTCTCGTATGAATCCGAAGAAGAGATAAATAAATCGATCACTATCGGTAGATAGTTCTCTACGTGCCGCTTCTCTTGAGATGTTGTTAGGGTACCCCTCAGAATAGTTTCCATCTCTTATTACTTGGAAATCATCACTGTCCGCAAATACATACTCAGCTTCAATCATATCGGCTGCTAAATCACACTTTACAATCACTTGATCGGAAACTAGGAGTCCGATCTCCTTAACAAGCCTCTCGATTCGTGGGAAGTTATTACCACCATGTCTAATATCGTGAATAGTCCACACTAGACCAGTGCTTGAAACGGATGTGATAAGCAAATCCAGTAAGTATGTAACTGATCGAACTACAGTTAGAATAGTATTCACAGTTTTTGAGGTGGTAGGAGTTGTCATATAGAATTGGTATATCCAATCAAGATGAACAATAGTAATCTCATCAGAAATAACTCCCTCTAATGTCAGCGGAAATATCGGCGGTAATTCAGCGGATACTGTTTGTATACCTCTGTGTTCTAATGCGTCAGAAAGTAGAGAGTGATACGGGTTCTCTGAAGAGAAGGTCGGCATCAGTATCGTTAGGGGATCTGATGTGGCCATATCGTATTATCTCTTGAATGAGGTTTCACGTTTACGATCTTATGTAACTCACCGCAAATATGAGTGTGATTGAAGCAATGAATATATAACTAGACAACGTACAGACGTTAAATAACTGCAGAACATATGTCTAAATGATAGTTATATACGATTTTGTAATTCAGAGATTTACAAGCCATAGATTTAGTATTATTAGATACACTTTTTACTGATTATTATGATAAGACTCTCAGTAACGCAGAGTTATCGTAGTAGCATTTAGATCATGGTGACGTAGTACGACTGAGGATTCCCCGCAGTTCATCTGTATCGATCTGAATATGTCTCTCTCTCTTTTTACCCATATCTCCGACAGAAGTTGCAGATAACGCCGTATAATGGTGGCCGAGTATATGCGCTAACAAGTAGTACGGTCCCTTAACGACGTTGTTGAACACCTCGACCACCTGGATATCCGACCCCCAGACTAGTCCAGTCAGACCCGCACCGTGTGGGCCGACGATTCCGTCGACACCGCTGAACAATCGAATCTGTTCCTCTAAAGAGAGGGTCTCACATTCGACTGGCTGAATCCCATACTCTTCCAGCACGTCTTCGACTTCGTCGTAGTTGACCACTCGACGAGTATCGGCGTTCTGCCTAGAGACGTACACCCAGTCAGGACCAGACTCGTCCGACAGGTCTAGTCCGCTCGTGATCTCGCCTCGGAGCCACTGGAGGGCCCGTGGCGTCGGGTCTGGAAAAGAGGGAACGACCAGTCGGTCCACACCGAGTGTTTCCCCGTCCCACTCGATGTAGTCCTCCTCGTCGTATCCGAGCAGACGGAGCGATTCGGTGACGTACGGGCTCGGGTCCGACGGAACGATCAGCGGAACGTCGCGTCCCGTCCGTCGCTCGTACTCCCGAACACCCCGGAGTTTCAGCAACTCCTCGACCATCCAGTGATAGAAGTTGCCCCAGTATCCGTGAACGACCGCCGCGATGGGAATCGTCCGTTTCGGGGTGGGAGCCTGCCCCTGAAGCACCGACGCACCGACGGAGAGCGGCGACTCAGAGATTGCCTTCTTCATTGCGTCCCCGGTACGCCAGCTAGCACCCGGCGTCCACGAATTTATCGTATCGAGCAGGACGTTCCCGTCGTCCGCGATCGCAATCGCGTACGGGCCAGCCAGCGTCGCGTTCGGTACCTCGGCGACGAACGGCTGTTCGAACGAGAATCGGGGCCTGTAGTTGTATTCGAGCGATGGGTCGTCCCGAAGCGGGGCGATCTCTTCGTTGAGTCCAAAATGAAGCCCGGTTAGGTCCTCTTCCAACTCCCAGTACGTGGAACAGTACTCTGAAGTTAGCTCGTCCGACGTGACGACGTAGTTGGGATACACCGATTCGATTGCGTGTCCGAAGACGGGCCAGTCGGAGAAGGAGAGATAGTTGAACGTCGAGTGTACGAGCGAAAGAGGGCCGTTTTCTGCACAGTACCGAACCCCTTTCCGCAGGGCGGACTCACTATTCATTACCCTTCCCGCCTTAATCCGAGTGACGCAAACGACGAATATCCCGGTTTCATATGTTCTCTCCGGTCGTCGACAGCTCCTACAACTGAGCCTCGAAATACCCGATGGACCGTTCGAGTCCTTCCCGCAACGACACTTCGGGCTCCCACCCCAGTTTCTCACGTGCCTTGGTGATGTCCGGCCGACGTACCTTCGGATCTTGCGGTGGCAACTCTTCGTGCGTGATCCCGCTTTCGCTCCCCGTCAGGTCGAGTACCTCCTCGGCCAACTCGTTGATCGTCCGCTCGTCGGGCGTCCCGATGTTCACCGGTTCTTGGACATCGGACTCCAGCAACGCGACGAGTCCGTCGATCATATCGGAGACGTAGCAGAAACTCCGGGTCTGCTCGCCGTCCCCATACACGGTCAATTCCGCTCCGGTGAGCGCCTGCGAGAGAAAGTTTGGAATCACACGCCCGTCGTCAACCCGCATACGCGGACCGTACGTGTTGAAAATCCTCGCCACTCGAACGTCCAAGCCGTGTTCGTCGCGGTACGCCCGCACCAGCGCCTCCCCGAAACGTTTCGACTCGTCGTAACACGACCGTGGCCCGTACGGATCGACGTTCCCACGATACGACTCCGGCTGGGGGTTCTCCTCTGGATCGCCGTACACTTCACTCGTGGAGGAGAACATGTATGTCGCGTCTTTCTTTTTTGCGAGGCCGAGCGTTTTGTGGGTCCCCAGTGCCCCGATCTTCAGCGTCTTGATGGGATAGCCACGATAAAACTCCGGCGAGGCGAGACTCGCCAGATGCAGGACTGCGTCTAACTCTCCCGAGACGTGGACGAACTCCGTCACATCGCATTCGGAGAACGAAAACCGGTGGTTCTCGAACGCGTCGTCTAAGTTTTCCGTCCGACCAGTCACTTGATTGTCCATACCGATAACCTCGTGCCCCTGTGCAAGCAACTCGTCGCAGAGGTGGGACCCAAGAAATCCGGCGGCACCGGTGACGAGAATCCGACTCATACACGCTGCTCTTCGAGGAGTTGTTTGACGGCCTCGTTCATCTCACCGTCGTCGTGGTGGAGCGCCATTTCGATGTTCGCCTGAAGCCAACTCGGAATGTTCCCGATGTCGTACCGGTCGCCGTTGAGTTCGACACCGCGCACGTCGGGGAGTCTCCGGATCGCGTCCGTCAGTTGCAGTTCGCCGCCAACGCCTTTCTCCGTGCTTTCGAGGATATCAAAGATCTCTGGCATGAGCATGTATCTCCCGGTGATCGCAAGATTTGATGGGGCTTCCTCTCGGGGAGGTTTCTCGACGAAGTCTTCCACCTGAAAGCTCCTCGCTGCGGGGTCGACCTCACCGACGTCGGCAACCCCGTACGACGGAACCTGCTCCCACGGGACGCGTTCTAGGGAGAGCACCGATGTGTCGTGTTCCTCCGCCGCGGTGATGAGCGTCTGCGTGCACGACTTTTGCCCTTCGATGATCGTATCGCCGAGCAGGAGTGCAAACGGCTCGTCGCCGACGTGTTTTCGTGCGTACAGCACGGCGTCGCCGAGTCCCTCTCGTTCTTTCTGTCGGATATAGTGGATGTCCGCAAGGTCGGTGATCTCTTGGACGCGATCCAACCGGTCCAGCTTTCCGTCAGCTTCCAGTTCCTCTTCGAGTTCGTACGATTTGTCGAAGTGCTGCTCGATGGCTTGCTTGCCACGGCCAGTTATAATGAGTATGTCGTCGATTCCGGCTTCGACCGCTTCCTCGACGACGTACTGAATGGTCGGCTTGTCCAAGACTGGCATCATTTCCTTCGGCTGGGCCTTCGTCACTGGCAGGAACCGAGTCCCGAAGCCCGCCGCCGGAATGACTGCCTTCGTAATCCCCATGGATCAGTCTCATGTCTACATTCCAAGTAGATACCTCTTGTCACTAGACCGTCGTTCCCTTGGAGACCGAAACAAAGTAAAAAACTTGTCACTTCTTGTGTGTGACTCTCAAACCGATGAGTGAGACTGGGCCCTTCGTCATCGATAGCTACGTGGGACCGACAGTTTCGGCGTGTCTCGCTGGCCGCAGACACGAGGTGGCGGACGCTGACACGACGAGGAGATTGTATACGATCAACAACAGAGAGAGCAGACGTGGCTCTTTTCGATTGCCGGCGCGCTCGTCGTGGCCGACCGGGACGAAACAGCAGAGTTGGACGATGAGTTCACTAAGATGGGAGCGGCTACGAGGGCTTGGTCCGGTAACGAAACGATGCCTGCGACCACGAGATCTACTGAGATCCGATTTTCATTTGAAGCGTCTCTGAGCCATGGACTTTCACATAACACTGTCTATCTCTTCTCCGTCTCGCCGAGAAGAACTCCGCCTAATTTAGGCTGTGCGCTTTGAGGTAGTGGACAATAGTTTCAGTAACTGTTGGCCTCTAGGTCGTTCACACATCGTCAGAAACACACTCTTTTTTATACTGTCTGGAATCCGTTTTCGATATTTATCGGGATACGTATTATAAATCTGAATTTCTTGGTTCATTTTGACTGTCGTCCGAGGGTTAGGAGGATGAGTCATAACGACATCGTCTCGGTAGACACATCGCCCATCTCCTTCTTTTTCTAGCCTCCAGCCAAATTCAGTATCGTCTCGCCATCCGGTGTACTCCTCGTTCCATCCACCGACTCGGAGGGCTGCGTCCCGTCTGACCGCCATATTGCATCCTCGATAGAGACCCTCTCCTGTGTAATTCATTCCACCACGGACCCTTCCTTCGACACAAATAATATCTTGATCGAACACCCCGTGGATTCGGGATAGCCAGTCGTCTGGTGGCGAGACGTCGTCGTCGGTGTGTGCGATGATCTCTCCCTCCGCTTCTTTTATTCCGACGTTTCGCGCCTCGCAACGACGATCCGTCGGTTCGTCGTCAACGACGATAATGACCTCCCAGTCCTCTGTGAATTGCTGATCTTTGAGCTCGTCGACCACACCTCGGACAGAATTAGTGGGGATCGTCGGAATGACAACAGAGATTACAGGAGCAGGACCAGATTGCCAGCACTCAACCTCCATACACCGGATAATCTATATACAAATGTAAATATTTCGGGGGGTTTCTCGGATCTCAACCTGCTGTCTGCCGACCTGCCGTTAGAGGAGCAAATGCAGTTGAAGACGATCGAGTGAGGGGATTTCCCGGAGATAAAGCGTCGGACTCGGGTTTATCCCAAAATAATATATAAACTGAGCATAAGGACGCAACATGAGAGTAACGGATCTAGTGCGAAAAGGAATACAAACCCCCTCTCAAATCCCGTTTTGGATGTACTTCCGGCTGGTGGGTCTATACGACAAATACTACTTCACTCCCAGTCGGGCGACGTATCTCTTCGACGAAGATTGGGATGTGGCAATTATCTTAGATGGTTGTCGCTATGACCTTGCCGCAGACTATGTGGAATCTCATTCGATTGATCTTGATCAGCCAAGAGAGGTTTGGAGCGTTGGATCATGGTCACCCGACTGGCTTCGACGAACGTTTGATTCTGTGCCTGAAGGAGTGCTCAACGGAACGTCGTATATCACGGCCAACGTATTCACCAATGAAGTCCCGGAGTCTTCGCTGGGAAATGTCGACAAGGTGTGGAAGTACGCTTGGAATGAGGACCTCGGAACCGTTCCTCCAAGACCAGTAACGGACCGGTCGATTTCGGCGATACGGGAGGGAACATTCGATAGGTATCTGATACACTACATGCAGCCCCACCTGCCACCAGTTAACGAGCAAGCCGATGCATTCCCGGGATTCCGCCCGCACGAGGGAGAACCCGGACGAGGAAGGGATAAGGTAGAGTGGGAACCGGTCAAATCGGGAGATATCGATCCGGACACTGCACGGGAGGCGTACCGGGAAAATCTGCTCCCAGTACTTGATGATCTTGAGGTGTTACTGGAAAATATCGATGCCGAAAACGTAGTCATTACCGCTGACCACGGTAACTATTTGGGCGAGCAAGGACGCTGGGGACACCCACGGGATCACATACACCCCGCTGTACGGAAGGTCCCTTGGTGGGAAACGACTGCGTCCAATGAGAACACGCACACTCCTGACAGTCACACTACTGCGAGCGAGGAAACGGATCGGGAAGAGAAACTGAAAGCCCTCGGCTATCGATAAGAATACACCAATGAAATAATATTTTTGCACAGAGAACGTATTCAATTTCGATACTCTGGAACTTCCATTTGGAATACAAGCTCCGGTTTGTATGGGTGAATTCCCGTACGTAAACCGTTCCAAGCACTCCGAGATCACTGCATCACTGCTTTACAAACGATCTCGTCTGTCCGTTCGTATATACGGTTGCATCCTCGGGAGCCGAAGGTAACCTTACAAAGGCCAATGCCCGACCGCCGAGAGATTTCCCATCACCTGCAATAACTCCTGTACGCATTGATAACTCCGAATACGAATACACGGCTCCTCGCTCCATGCTCTCGGTATTGATCACACCGGACCTCTGTCCGGTCCGCTCGAGCGGCAGTGTACTACTCGGTGGACTGACTACGTGAGCGTCCTCCGGTGCGTACTTCGTTTGCCACCCCTGCCCAGTGTTGAGCTGCCGAGTTTCGAACTGCTGTACGTGCGGAATCTCGTCATTGACGGGTGACGTTGCCTTATCAGCGATCGGTGAAGCAAGGCTACTCACCGCTAAGAAAGCTAGAAGAATCGCTACGAGCGAGGGGCCGATATGAAATATCTTCTGAGACCGGGCGAAGAGTTGCTGATGATCGATACGGAGCAAAAAGACGCCGGCACAGACGTTGAATCCGAACAGCCCAAGCAGGGAATAGAACCGCTGTGGAGCTGTGTCGGCACTGTTCCACAAGAGACTGACGACTAACAGAACCGAAATACAGCCGATCCAAAAGAGGGTGTAGTCAAACTCCCACTCCGATCGTTTGAACGCGATGACGCCCCCAATGACGGCGAATGTAAAGAGCAGCGTCTGTGCCGCCGTACTCGTCAAGAGGACGTCCAACGGTAATTCGGAGTAACGCCCCGGACCACCCAAGCTAATGCTACCGCCGGCACCAGCGACTGGATTCGACTGTGCAACGACGGATAAAATCGTATCACTCATGCGATCCAAGAGCGCCCCCTGATGGAGTGGATTCCCGATAACCAGTAGCAGGTAGATGAAGATGAACGGAAGTACGCTGCCCTGTGGGACCACGGAATACTCCCACCCAAGCACGGTGTGGCTGAGACCAACGAATATGCCGAACGCCAATAAGAAGAACAGCGCCGCACCGGCACTGTAGCGGTGGCCGAACACGATAGCTGGCGACACAACGAGGCCTATCGAAAACCAAGCCCAAGATCTCGGTGACCTGACTGGGTCGCCCTCGTAGAGTTTGAACGCGGCCATTCCCAAGAGGAGAATCAACGGGTAAAAGAAATTGAGCTTGTTGGGATGCATTCCTCGTCCAATCATCCAGCTCATAACACTGAAAACGAGCGCAGCGTACAGAGCAACGCGTGGCATGAGCGATGGCATCGCCCGATCAAGCATGCCGATGAGCAACACCGTTCCACAGAGAACGAGCGTCGCTAAGAGATAATACGCGAGCTGGGCAGAGATACCTCCTACGAGCGCGAATTGGGCGACATATCCGAGATGGCCGGCGTAGCGGGACAAATAACTGTCTGGGATTCGACCGGTTGCAAACATCCCGTTGAGGGCAGGGATATATCCATTGTGTGTATCGAGTGCATACATCCCCGCCGGGAACAGAAACTGACTACTCCAGTAGGTAAAGAACGCCAAAACGAGGATCTGGGGAATGATCCGGTGCTTCGATTCGCCGCGGGCGATCTGATAGCCAATGATCCCTGTGTATCCGCCGAAGAGCACGTACATGAGCGCTGGACGGCGGTATGTGTGAACCCGAAAGAGGACGATTATCGCCACGACGTACAAACTGGCCAAGACGATCGGGACGCGAGCATCAAGCGGCCGGCGAGACATTGGCTCCCGAAAGTCGCTGTGCCCGCGGAACTTCCCGACGATAATACCACCGATGCCGACGACTGCGCCAATCACCACGCCGAGAATGGGCCCGACGACGGACCAGAAGCCAACGGTGACGAATACGTATAGCGTGGCTGCCCCGGCAAGGAAGAGCAGAACCGAGGCATACTCCCGAATCGCTCGGGAGATGCGAGAGGCGAGTGTGTTCATACTAATCAAAGCGCATACTGGCTGTTCAGTCGGAGTTCAGCAGTTCGTCCCGATTCAGCCACTAGATTATCCGTGATCATTTGGCGATTATCCTCGATCGTATCACGCCGCTCACGCGTACCCAAGATCTTCGAGTCGCTCGTGGATGACTTCACGATCCGATTGCGACGTCACAGGATCGATTCCGTCCTGACGTTCCGGAACCGCATTGTCCACCTGTAGGTAGTCCAACAGCGCGGGCGTCACGTCGGTGTGACAATCCAGCCCAAGCGGTTCGGTCGCCCCCCAGACACCTTGAGTCGTGTCGTGATCCATCCGCATGTCCTTGTCTATCCGGAGATCGGATGCGGGTCGCATCCCGTGATCAGAGAGAACTACGGTCGCGTCTGGATTGATGGCGTCGACGACCTCGGCAGTCACCTGATCGAGAAGTTCGTACGATTCCCGCAGGATATCCATGTCTTCCGTCGCGTGCATGATGTCGTCAAGCCCACGAAGCATTAGAAATCCGACGTCAAATTCCCGTTCCGTAGAACACTGGTCGTACAGTTCGATGTATTTCCGGGCGTTCGCTTCCATCCGTTCTTGATGAGCGGCACAGTAGGGGCCTTCGGCGACCGACGGATCGTTGACTGGCGAGGTCATGTCGACGTAATAGCCGGCACCGCTGCCATCGTAGACAATCTCTTCCAACTCTTCCGGATAACTGACTGGATACGATGCCTCCTCCGCCCTCGGGGCAGGAATTCCCGAGACGACGACGCCGTTCGTCTCCCACGTGGGATACGTCAATGGCAGGCCGTAAATGAGCCCATCGCCGTCGACGTACTCCCAGAATCGCTTGTACTCAATGTCCGTACTGTCGACCTTTTTTCCTTTTTCCCCTTTCGTTCCAGCACCGAGTGACCCCAGTGCACGACCGATCAGAATACGTCGGAACAGCGGCGGCAGCCACTGCTGAGACGCGACGCGTTTGATCGTTCCTGCCAGTGGGTGGCCCTCATACGGTCCATACACGAAGCCGAGCATCCCGTGTTCAGTGAACGACGCGCCCGTGGATATCGTTGTCCACGCATTGGCGCTACTGATGTAGCCCGCTTGGTCAAACGGAGACTCGGGGAGGAGTGTTCCTCCATGAGGGAGTGATTCCCAGTAGGGTAAGTCGAATTGGGACATGTGTCGACGAGTGGCCGCGTCCCAGCCGACCACAAGTAACTCCATGTCATCGACTATAACAAAGAGGTCCTTAGAGTTAACGGACCGGACAGTATCAGTCTATAACAGGTCAGTACAAATTACAGAACTAAGTGATACGTATCGACTATCTGACCGGCAATCGCCATCCAATCGTGGTCTTCGGCCCACTCCCGCGACGCCGACGCCATCTGCTCGTACCGCTCTACACCATCCAGTATCTCGTCTATCCGACCCGCGAGTTCCTCGGCCTCACCGCGCGCCACTAAATACCCTGTCTCTCCCTGATTAACGGCCGTCGGAATTCCACCCACGTCCGTCCCGATCACCGGCGTTCCACACGCCATCGCCTCCATGAACACGATACCGAACCCTTCGTACTCCGAGGGTAACACGAATAGGTCTACAGAGGAGTACAGCGACGGAAGTTCCTCGTCGGGGACAAACCCGAGGAACCGCACGTCCTCACGAACACCCAACTCCTCGGCCAGTTCCTTCAGCGACGCTTCCAGCCGTCCGGTCCCGGCGATCAACAACTCCGCATCGGGCCGATCCAACTCCGCGAACCCTCGGATCGCCGTGTCGATCCCCTTGCGCGGATCGAGGCGGCTCAACACGAGTACCGACTCGCGATCCGGATCGACCGCCGGATGCCGATCGTCCACCGGCCTGAACCGCTCTGTGTCGATCCCCGGGGGGATCGTCACCAACCGATCCTCGTCGAACCGATACAGGTCACGCAGTTGTTTGCGCGTGTGATCGCTCACGGCGATGATCCGGTCGGCTGACCGTCCCGCGATGGCATCCATAATAATATTGAGCGGGTGGAAGACGTACCGAAACACGTAGTCGACCGGGCGCTGTGGAGCCACTGACCGCGCCTCGTCGTACGACGTGCCGTGACTCGTCAACACCAGCGGCGCGTCGAGCGAGCGCAAGAGAACGGGATCGAACGCGATCGTCGATGCCGGCATCAGCGTCCCGTGGATCACGTCGTACTCCTCGAAGTCGATCCGGAAGCGACAGGCGATACTGAAATACAGCGTCGAGAAGACGACGAGCGGTCGGGCCTTCGTGATCCGCGCCACGTCCACGTTCGGGTGGACATCCCCTGCCATCTCCTCGCCGGGCACGGCCTGCGTGTAGACGTCGACCTCGTGGCCCCGTTCGCCGAGGGCGTTCGCCAGTTCGTAGGCGTACGTTGCCCCCCCACCCGTTCGCGGAGGGTACATCTTCGTCACGAAACAGATGTTCAACCCGTCGCTCACAGCGATCCCCTCTCGGCGGTAACGAGGTCGGCCGTCGCCGTCTCGGTCGCTCCCTTCTCGGCTTGGGTCGCTTCGTGCCGGTCGCGGAGGTCGGCCAGCGCGGACGCGACGGCCGGATAGTCGGTTTGAACGTCGTCAGTTTCGTCGGGGTCCGCTTGGAGATCGTAGAGCCGTGCACCGTCCTCGCGCGTGACGAGCTTCCAGCGCGTCGTCCGGACCGCGGTCACCCGGTTGTTTTCGATCTGTGAGACGGCGAACGGCCGCGTGTGTCGCCGCGGGGCGAACGCTCCGGGCTCCGTCAGTTCGACCAGTAGTTCTGGCAGCCCTCGCAAGGGGAGTTGCTCGCGGACCGTCGCCGACGTGTCGGTACCGTGAACGAAACACGGCACTCGGAGATTCTCCTCGTAGAGCGTCTGTTCGTGGCCGAAGTTGCCGTGTTCGCCTAGAGCTTCTCCGTGATCGGAACAGAACACGGTCACGGGATCGTACGGTGCGGTCGCTTCACGGACGGCGTCGACGAAGGCGTCGACGGAGCGCACCGCGTCGCGGTAGGTCGCTGCGATCATCTTCCGGGCGTGGGGTGGGATCGCCTCGTCGGCGGTCTCCCCGTGCCAGTACCGAAGGATCGAGTAGTACATCTCCCACGCTGCACACTCCTCGCGGAAGCGACGGGGGGTGATGTACGGCTGGTGGGAGTCGAGGACGAACGCCCAGAGGAAGAAAGGCTCGGAGAGGTCGGCCAGTCGCTCTTGGAGCAACTCGAAGTAGCCCGTCCACTGGGAGAACCACTCCTTCTTGTCGGCCCAACCAACGGGGTCGACGGGGAGCGCCTCCATGCCTGCGTCGGCGAGTTTGAACAGCGTCGAATCCGAGAGATAGCTCGATTGAACGTCGTCGCTGTCGGCGCTCACCTCGTTGAAGTCGTCGAAGCCGAGGTGGAAGTTGCTCTCCCGCGTCGTCCACGGGTTCGCGGTGAACGTCGCCGTCTCGTAGCCACGGCGCTGTAACCGCTCGCTCAGGTGGGTGAACCGTGCCATATGCCGGCCGATCCGTCCTTGTCGACCCTGCCAATCCGCCATCGTCCAGTCCGGGTCGTCCGACATAAACTCGCCAGTAAAAAAGACCGGCACCGACGACGGCGTTCGGGGGCCCGGTGCGACCGCCTGCGTGAACGCCACGCCGTCGTCGGCGAGTCGGTCTATCGTCGGGGTGAGGTCGTCGGCTGGTCCAGTGCCGGCGCCGACGTACCCACAGTGGTCTGCCCGCAAGCTATCGACCGTCACGAAGACCAAATTCGGGGCCGGGTCGGTCGCCACAGTTACTCCTCCAGATAGCCGAGCGACTGGAGGCGGTTCTGCACCTGCTCGCGCGACGCCGTCTCCTCGCGCGACTCGGCGGCGTCGTGTTCGACCCGTGCGAGTACCTCACCGAGGACGAACTCGGCATACTCGTCGACGCCGTCGAACTCGGTGCCGTCGATCCGTCCCTCGATGCGTTCCGCGAGGTCGTCCGAGAGTGAAATCTCCGTCATCGGCAATCCAGTCTTCTCGTCCCCATCGGTTCGACGTGGTTCGTCGTGTGCATGTTACTCTTTGTACCCCAGCGCGCTCAGCCGCCGCTCGATCTCCTCGTCGACCTCCGCGTCGCTACGCCTCTCTCCTGTCCCGGTTTCGGCACGCAGCCGCTCCGCCACGTGTGAGTCGAGTTCCTCCCGAAGCTCATGCCCCGAGCACTCGCCGAATTCGACGGTGTCCGTCTCTCGATCCCGTTCGCAGAAACACGACCCGTCGCTCCCCCGGGCGGCGTACCGCTGCAGGTGGCTGTGTTCGTCTTCGCCGCGGGCCTGCACGAACACCGTCCGGTCCGCGGGCAACTCACCGAGTAACGACACGCGCTCTTCGCCTACCTCTCGATCCAGCCCGGCCCGGATCGTTGCCGCGATATCCAGCGTGCTCACCGGTGTCGATACCGTCTCCCCGTCGACGCCGCCTGGCGGCCGCACCAACAGCGGCACGCGCGTGATCTCCTCGTGGAGGTAGCGCGGGTGTTCGTAGTAGCCGTGTTCGCCGAACGCGTCGCCGTGATCCGACGTGAACACCAGCAGTGATCGCTCTAGCAGTCCTCGATCCCGCAGCGCCGCCAACATCTCGCCGAGTTTCGCGTCGTTGTACCGGATCTCAGCGTCGTAGAGGTCGATCAGCAGCGCCCGTTCGTCCTCGCTGATCGACTCGGGGTCGCGGATCGCCCGCCGATACAGTGATTGGGCCTCCCGATCCGACACCGTCGACGTCCGATACTCGGTCGCGTACCCCGACGGTGGCTCGTAGGGTCCGTGTGTATCGAGGTAGTGGTTCCAGAGGAACAACGGCTCGTCGCCCCGCGAATCGAGCCAGTCGAGCGATCGCTCGTTGATCTCCGTGGCGCGAGCGTAGTGGCGATTGCGGAGCTTATCCAGCGCCCGCTGAGCGAGCGCGAGAAGTTTGTTCGACCCGAACTGCATGTCGTCGTCGAAGGTGTCGAACCCGCGGTCGAAGCCGTAGGCTCGGGAGATAAACGGGTTCGAGTGAAAGCCCGCCGTCGCGTAGCCCGCCGCCGAGAGCGTTGAGGCGACCGTCTCCGTCGCGAGGCGGAAGTCGTCCCCGACGGCCGTGTCCGGATAGTCCCCGGTGAGTAACGCTGGCACCGCCTCGCGGGTGTGGGAACTCGCGCTGTAGGCGTTCGTGAACCGAAGGCTCTCCGTCGCGAGTTCGTCGAGGATCGGCGAGGTATCGCGGTGGTACCCGTAACACGAGAGGTGATCCGCCCTGAGAGCGTCGGCCGAGAGGAGGATCACGTGATCCCAGTCAGCGGGCATTTCAGAACAAGGACTATTTGCTGGACACATAATTCTTTGTCAGCTCCACTCGAAATATGGCCGAGTCCATGCCGGGGACGATCAGTGGAGCGCTCGATGGCGTTCGCTTCCCGATACTCACACTGCGGTTGTAGCAAGGCCTATAACCACGGTTGGTGACAGATACTGTATTGATGAAGGCTGTCGTGTTAGCGGCAGGCGAGGGGACACGACTTCGTCCGCTCACCGAGGACAAACCGAAGGGGATGGTGGAGGTAGACGGAACGCCGATTCTCACGCACTGTTTCGAACAACTCGTCGGGCTGGGTGCCGACGAACTCATCGTCGTCGTCGGATATCTCAAAGAGCATATCATCGAGTACTATGGTGACGAATTCGATGGCATCCCGATCACGTACGCCCACCAGCGGGAACAGAAAGGGCTGGCACACGCGCTAATGAGCGTTGAGGAGTACATCGATGACGATTTCATGTTGATGCTCGGCGACAACGTGTTCCACGCGAACCTCGAAGATGTCGTGCAACGACAGCGGGAGAACCGCGCTGATGCCGCGTTTCTCGTCGAAGAAGTGGAGTGGGAGGAGGCAAGCCGGTACGGCGTCTGTGACACGAACAAGTACGGCGAGATAACTGACGTCGTCGAGAAGCCCGACGATCCGCCTTCCAATCTGGTAATGACCGGATTCTACACGTTCTCCCCAGCAATATTCCACGCGTGTCATCTCGTTCAGCCGTCGAACCGCGGAGAGTACGAGATCAGCGAAGCGATCGATCTGTTGATTCGAAGCGGCCGGACGATCGATGCAATCGAATTGGAGGGATGGCGGATCGACATCGGATATCCGGAGGATCGAGACGAGGCGGAGACACGACTTCAAGACGAGTAACGCAACACTTCGTTTTCTCATTTACCGGGGCCGTTCTCTGGGCGGGAGCCACCTCCATATCGAGAGTGTAGCAGCCAAACGCCGGCCGCAACGACACCGGTCACGATCATCGGCGCCGGTTGCGTGCTCAAGTACAACCCCGGGCTCGGCGTCCGAACCTGTGACAGTGGCCACAGGAGCTGCGTGCTGTACCCCGTCGGCGTCAAGAGGAGGCTGTCGGCGAGGAGGTGGCTCCCGGCGCCGATCCCGAGGGCGACTCCAACGGGTCGACGAACCTCCGAAGCGGCGAGTACGACGCCGATCAGGACGCTCACCAGTACGCCGCCGCCGGTGCCCAGACTGTACCACGAGAAGGGGGTTCCTAGGAGCCGTTCCATCGTGTGATTCGGGACGACGAGGTAGACTTTCGTGATGTCCGGAATCAACGCTCCGGCCATCCCGACGGTGACGTACTCCGTCGTGAGCCACTCCCAGCGCCACGACAGGACACGACAGACAGCGTACGCGATGAAGGCGTGTGCTAGTAAGTCCGGCATCAGTCCGGTCCCTCCGCTCCCGGCATGGTTCGTTCGAGCCACGTCCGAATCGTCGCTGGCGTCTCCCGGGGGACGAACCCCAGCGTCGCGAGCTTCACCCGCCAGTGTGCGACGAGTCGCCAGAGAACCCAGAGGCCGGCCAGAAAGGAGATTCCCCAAGCGTACCACCGTCCACGCTGAGGGACGACGAACCCGTCGGTCGCACGGAGTTCGCCCGCCGCGGTGAGCGTTCCGAAGACGCGCACCTTCGCGCCGCGTTCCGGCGAGAGTCCGTGATTGGCGACCCTGACCGTCATCGATCCCTCCGTCGTCTCGACCCGAACGACGAGTGGCGCCGTCCGCTGTACGATTCCGGTTATCTCGACACGTTCACCGATGTACGCCGCCGGATCGCTGGCGACGTCCGGGCCCTCCGGATAGACGTGTGCCGCCGGATCTGTCGGTTGCTGTGCGTACAGCGGAAACAGCGAGACTTGTACGGCGAGCAGACAGAGGACTGCGAGCAGCCGACCGCGCGTCGAATCGATCATGTCCGGGGATACGTCGATGGACTGACTAATATCGTTCGGGCGGACGAACATCCTCGGTCACACCAGTCCGAAGTCCGTTCACGGTGGGCCGTCGGACTCGACACTCGGAGGTTCGGCGGGATTCCCCGGCAGAATCTGAGGCCGAGGTGGTCGCCAACCCCATAGATATGAGCGATTTACTCGGGATCGGCTGGAAGTGGTACGGGTCAATCGGTTTAATACTATGTCCTATGGGAGGCATCGAAGGACAAGAGCATCATGAACCGACGCAAGTTCTTGGCGGGGTTCGGATCGCTGGCCGCCGCCTCGGCGACGGCGATGGGAACCGGTGCGTTCACCAGCGTCGACGCCGAACGAACGGTGAACGTCGCGGTCGCTAGCGACGAAAATGCGCTTCTTGGCCTCGATACCCTCGATAGCTCCAACAGCGACGAGTTCGTCAACCTCAACGGCGGTACGCTCGGGATCGATATCTCGGAGACGACCGCCGGCGGTGCCGGCGTGAACATGAACGCGCGGACGGCGTTCGACGACATGTTTCAGATCACGAACCAAGGGACACAGCGGGCAGTCGTCTATATCGTCTACGACCCCGAGGACGCACAGTCGGGATTCATGCCCGACGTGGGCTCCGACCGTCTCGATCCGAACGCGACCAACCCGACGCCCGAACTCGGACTCGAATTCTACGAACAGATTCGTGACTCGACGCCGATCAACTATCCTGAAGGCCAAAACAAGATCAATCGGAGTGTAATTCTCAACCCCGGTGACAGCCTGCCGATGGGTGTCGCCATCGATACACGCGATTTCGACGCAAATCCGGACGAACCCCTCTTCGACGGAAGCGTCACCGTCACCACGCTCGGGCTCGAGTGACGTGATTCAGCCTCGTGTAGTGGGGTTTCCTCTAGGCGCTCTCGAACTGCGTTCTCGTCTCCTTCGATAGTGTCGGCGAGACGACTTCAGACTCGTTTCCGTCCTCTTGAGCCCTGATCTGGCGTGTTATCATACTCCGCCGACTGTTCGCCGTCCACTATCCTGCTGAGGCAACATCAGCCACCTAGTGCTCTCCACAGCTCCGTCAGCCCCGAGGCAATTCGAGGGAGATGGCCGTGTTCAATCACGTCGGCGACGATATGCGTCCACACCGCCAATAAGAGCGGTATACGCCAGTGCCACCGCCAAATCGAATCGGTTGAACCACCGCGGCCCGTCGATGAGGTGCCGGACGATACCAAACAGATCAACAGCCACGCCAGCAATCCCACAGCACCCGAAGACAAGAAGTGGTATAACCCACGGAGGAACACGTTGAACATTCACGTAGCCACGTTCTCCTTGGGTGGTAATGAAGCCAACTCCGGTGGCCGGCCACGCTTCACCTCTCTTCGCTGGCAACGACACGCCGACTGGCCCAAGGTTCCGCTTGACTGCTTCCTCTCTTTTCTGCCCGTCTTGCTCGCCCCACACGCGCTTTGTGAGTAGTCAGTCTACCCTCTCCGATCCGGCTACGACCTCCTGTTCATCCGCGTCAACAGCGGTCATCTTCAACGTTCATATCAACTTTGATAGCTTATCACTTTGATGCTGCTGTCGATCGTTATGGTACAGTTGGCACCGATTCCACCGGATAGCGGCGGCTTGGAAGCACGATGTTACTGTCGCCGGTCCCGTGGCGCTTCTGTTTGGTCCTTGGTTTTATGTTATGAAACGCACAACGTGATGTGAGGTGTATAATGAGCAAGACATACGATACGCCCGTGGTCAAGGAGTACGGCACGGTGAGTTCTCGCACCGAACAGGAGACGAAGATCGGAAGCGAAATGGACTCGGAAGCCACGGCGTCGAGCGGTGTAACCCTGAGCGGTGAGATCGAATAGGGCTGACAACCCCGCCGTCGCCCACGAGCCACAGTAGTTGAATCAGCGCCGATTGCCGAATCTCCCCCCGGGCGCTATCCATTTATGATGTTGGTGACGGGCAGTCGTCCCGAAGCTGCTCGATGATCGTTGGCAGTGTTTCGGCATCCTTTGGTCGCTGCAGCCGCCGGCAGGGCACTTCTTCGAGAACGTCAGAGCACAGTCGAAAGTGGTCCGATACTGTCTCGGTGTCGGAAAGGACCGCAGTGGCGTAACTGTTGTCGAGGAGGGTTAAAAACGACGCCCTCCCCGATAGTGTTCGAAGTGACACAGACTCCCCCCCTTCGAGGTGGTATATTCGACGCAAGGGTACCGGCGTTGAGACACCTTCGGCTCGATACTGCCGCTTTCGTGTTGTGCCCTCTGTTGTAGAGTGCTCGATATCGAGGAGTCCGGCTGTATCCGCTGTCAGATGGAGATGCGCAACCCCGGGCACGACAGTTGGTTCGCCATTTTCGATGGTGATCCCAACGACGTCGTCCGCGATTACCGGGAACCCCCGCAGATGAAGCGCCGCGGCAGTCGTTGACTTCCCGGCACCCCGTTCCCCGAGAAATACGACCGCGCGTCCACCGATCGACACGGCACTGGCGTGCAACACGAGGTATCCCCGCTGATGCAAGAGCAGCCCCAGACCTTGATTCAACAGTATTTTTCGGAACGCTCCCGTCTGCGTTGCTTGGGCAGTGGCCGGATCGTACTGGATTCGTTCACCAGATTCGATCAGGAACGACCCCACTCCGTCGTAGGTGAGATGGCACTTCTCTGGGTCAGCTTGAAACCGCTCGCCGTCGCTGCCTCCCGCTGATTCCGGGACTGGCGAGATTTGACCGCGCTGGATGACGGCATCATCCGTGGTGTCCTCGGAATCGACGGACTGGAGCTCGGGTAGTTCGATATCCGACCGAACCACCAGCCCGTACACTTTATAATAGATAGTAGCTCACCGCCGGTGATGTGTAGACTGTACGAAAGCATATATTTTCCTGACATCCGATGACTCTACGCGTGCAGCTCCCGCCTTTCGAGAAATCAGACTCACGATTGCCCGTATCCTCGTTTAAATGACACTCGCGGTGCAATGAAACGCCCACCTGTGAGGTCTCGAATCGGCGTCAGTGACGTAATATCCGGTGAAACCGCGTGGTGTGAGAACTATACACGAAAGATGCGCCCCTCAAAAACTCAGCTCTGTTGTAAACAAGTAGGTAACCGATGGTAATTCACGTACGACAGGCGAGGGACGTCTCGGAGGATGTGGCGTATAACATCCTGAACGCTTGAGTATCAACAGAATTTATATCCGATGATAGTATATTGATATCTGATCCTGAATGTCTTCGAATCCTAACCTCTCGGACTCGACCACGGTCGTAGCCAACGACGACTGTCTTTCGACCGAAATCGACGGTGAGTCGGTGATTCTACACATGGAACAGGGGAAATACTACGGCTTCAACGAGGTGGGCACTCGCGTGTGGGAATTGACCCAAGAGTCCCACAGTTTGGAAGAGATCTGCCGGACGATTCTGGAAACGTACGACGTTGACGAAGAGCGTTGTCGCGCGGATATCAGAGAGTTAATCGCGGAACTGATCGAACTAGACCTCGTTCGAACGACAGAGTGAGTAACGCGTTTGGATCCATGAAGCGCGCCGTTACGTTTCTGTCGCTCTCGCCGGGGGACCAGTTCCGGCTGCTCTTGACGGCGCTGCTCCTTTTGATTGCCCCCGCTGGGATTAGCGTCTCCTCTTTTCCTAGGATTCGGTCCGTGTTGATACGTTCCGCGGCGCTTGCCACGCCGGTCGCTTTCGGCGCACCCGCCCCCACTCGACTCGTCTGGGCGGTCAGCATCGCCGACCATCACCTCCCGGGCAGCCGGTCGTGTCTCATCCGCTCGCTGACGAGCGAGACACTCCTTCGGCTGTATGGCTATACGCCGACTCATCGTATTGGTGTCGATCCGGACGCCGACGGTGGGTTCATAGCTCACAGTTGGCTCGAATACGAGGGTGACGTGCTGATTGGCGATCTCGAACAACTATCACAGTACGAAACACTCCCGCCGCTAGACGACCCGTGAGCGGTATCGTCGCGCTGTTCGGCCGCGGTCAGGAGTCCATCGCGCGTGGTGACTTTCGGACGATGCTCGACCGAATCGACCACCGTGGCCCGGACGGACGCGGGACGTGGGACGACGCGTACGTCTCCTTGGGCCACCAGCAACTCCAATCGACTCCCGAGTCACGGTTCGACAGCCAGCCGCGCCGTGATGGCGATGTGACCGTGACAGCCGACGTCCGACTCGACAACCGGGATGAACTGATCGACCGACTCTCCATCGCAGATCCCGCGGACCGGGTCCCTGACAGCCGACTCGTTAGTTCCGCGTACCGGCGTTGGGGCGTTGACTGTGTCGAGCACTTGGTTGGGGCGTTCGCGTTCATCGTCTGGGACGACGATGCGGAACGGCTGTTCTGTGCCCGGGATCACATGGGCGTCAAACCCTTTTACTATCACACGGCCGACGACCTGTTCGCGGCGTCCTCGGAGATCAAATCGTTGGTCGGGCTTCCGTCCGTTTCGAGGACACTCGATCACGGGCGACTCGGCGACTTTCTGGTCGGTCGGTTCGGCGACAAGGAGAACACGATCTACGAATCTGTCCGCCGGCTACCGCCCGGACACCGGATGACCGTCGATTTCACCGATACCTCTATCGAGCGATACTGGGATCCGGAGCCCCATTCCCTCGATCTACGTTCGGATGCGGCGTACGAACGGCGGTTTCGGGAACTGTTCACCGAAGCCGTTCGGTGCCGCCTGCGTGGCCGTGGCCTCGTCGGAACGGAACTCAGCGGCGGCCTCGATTCGTCGTCGGTTACCGCCGTCGCTCGGGAGCAACTCCCGGATGACGAGCCGCTACACACGTTCTCGAACGTGTTCGACGAGGCAGACCGGAGCGACGAACGGGAGTTCATCGAAGTGCTCGGCAAGCGGGACGGGATCTACCCCCATCTCGTTCACACGGACGTTGGAGCGCTCGTCGATGTCGACGACTTGTTGTTTCACTTCGATCAGCCGCTCCACCATCCGGCACACTTTGCAGGGTGGATGCGCGCCAAGCGTGCCGATCAGACCGGCGTCGACACCCTCCTAACCGGGACGACCGGCGACGCGTCCGTAGGCTACGGACTAGATGTCCTCGTCGAGTTGCTGCGGACCGGCCGCTGGCTCCGCCTGTATCGCGAACTCGAGGCGATGAGCGAGCTGTGGGGGCAACCGCGACGAACGTTATTCGTTGAGCACTGTCTAAAACCGCTCTTTCCCGATCCCCTCCTCCGCCGATATCAGCAGTTCAACGGAAAACCCATCCTCGAGGAGCGCGCAAACCCTGCGCTCGACCAAGCGTTCGTCGAACGAACCGGGCTTCGCTCGCGGTACCGTCGGCTCTATGCCTCCCGGTGGCAACCCTTGACCGACGGTCGGGAAAAACATTACCAGTCGATCATGCTCGGGATGCTCACCGAGGCACTGGAGGTGTACGATCACCGGGACGCGGCCTTCGGTATAGACTCACGCCATCCGTTCACCGACAAACGGCTCGTCGAGTTTCTGATCTCGTTACCCTCGACACAACAGTTTTCGGACGGCTGGCCCCGTTCGATCGTCCGACGGTCGCTCGGCGACGTCCTTCCTGAAAAGCTCCGAACGCGGCTCTGGAAGATCACGATGGATGACGCAGTGCATAACGCGCTTACCAAGGAGAACCCGATGTTCCGACGGATGCTGAACCATCCGGGTCAACTGCCCGAGTATCTCGATACCGAAAGCCTCCGATCTATGTACGAGCGATTCCGGAACGGTGCGTCGAGCTCCAACGAAGAGGGGATCCTGTGGCGAGCCCTCTCGCTTCACGTCTGGCTTGAAAACGTCGCCCCCCGGCCAGCGGAGCGTGGGCCGTCTCGCGTGTAAGGTGACGTTACATGCACACCATCGCTGGCCTCCTAGTGTACGGTCGTCGAGAAACTCACCGTACCGGTACTCGGATTGGAGTCAACGCCGGAGGCATCGGATCACAGCGAAACAGCGTGGTCGATTCTCTCACTGACGCGGTTTCGCTCCCAAGAAGTTTTATCTGCCCTCTCTGCGTTCAGAGTTAGTATCGAACTGTGGCGGGAGACACGAACAGAGGACTCCGCGAGAAGGCACACGTCATCTACGAAGCTGCCCAGTTTCGACCGACGCTCGGCGTAGCGATCGTTGTCCTGAGTTCTGTGACGGCCGTGTTGGAAGGAATCGGCCTTGGATTTCTCTTGCCAATCGTCGAAATCGCACAGTCGCCCGGGACCCCAACTGACGCTGATGGCGCTCTCGGTATCTTCGTTCAGGTGTACGAGTTCGTCGGACTCCCGCTCACGCTCGAATGGCTCATCCTCGGTCTCGCCGGAACCATCGGGCTCCGGTTCGGCTTGAGCTTTCTCTCCGCGTGGCTCCGGGCGATCCTCGGATTGAGCTATCAGAGTCACCTGCGCCAACGGCTGTTCACCGAGGTCGCCTACGGCCCAATCGAGTATATCGACCGGGTCGGCTCCGACGACCTCCTCAACAGCATCATCACGGAGACGAGTCAAGCGGGAGGAATCGTTATGATGGCTTTCGACCTCGCCGAGACGCTCCTCCGAGGCCTCGTCTACTTCGCACTTGCTGCGTTGCTGGCGCCAAGTCTGACCGCCATCGCTCTCGTTAGCTTGGGTGCGAGTACTCTATTCGTCAGGTACATTCTCCAGCCGGCCTACGCGGTCGGAGACGAAGTTGCCGACGTGAACGATCAGATACAGACCGTCACACAGACTAGCCTTCAGGGAATGCGTGATGTCCGATTATACAATATGCGGTCGGACTTCGTCGCACAGATGCGCGAGGCATTGGATAGGTACGTCGGCACTGGCGTTAGATTACAGCGTAACCAAGCCGCATTGACTAGTCTCAACCAGTTCTTGAACGCACTCGTCGTGTTCGGCCTCGTCTACATCGGATTCACGCTCACTGGGCTTTCCCTTCCGCGGCTGGGGGTGTTTCTGTTCGCAATCTTTCGGCTTTCACCCGTTGTGAATCAGCTCAATAGCAGATTTTACCATCTTGAGGGACAGTTGCCACACTTGATCCGAGTTCGCTCGCGAATCCAAGAACTCGCCGACGAGCAGTCATCGGATGCCGGTGACGGTGACCCAGTCGAGTCCGTTCGTCGTGTCGAATTCGACAACGTATCGTTCGCATACGAAGATGAAGAGCAAGTCCTCCAAGACGTCTCCTTTACCGTCGAACGGGGTGAGAAGGTTGCGCTCGTGGGCCCATCGGGCGCCGGGAAGTCGACGATTGTCTCGCTGCTCGGGCGTCTCCAGACCCCTGACTCCGGAGCGGTCCTGTCCGACGGACGCTCGATCGCAGGCTTCGACATCACCGAATGGCGCGAGCGACTCGCCGTCGTCCGCCAAGATCCATTCCTATTCAATGGGACGCTCCGCGAGAACGTCACTATCGGCAACCAAGACGCAAGTACTCAAGCCATCGAACAGGTCTGTGAGATCGCACGGGTCACAGAGTTCCTCACCGAGCTCCCTGACGGCTACGAGACCGAACTCGGCGAGGACGGTGTCCGACTATCCGGGGGTCAGAAACAACGCGTTGCGATTGCTCGCGCACTACTGAAAGACGCTGACGTGTTAGTACTCGACGAAGCGACGAGTGAACTCGACTCCAATATCGAGCGGGCCGTCTACGAGCGAATCGCTTCGCTAGAGGATCGGTATGCGACCATCACCATCGCACACCGCCTCTCGACAGTCAAAGATGCGGATCGGATCTACACGCTGGACAGCGGAGCCGTCGTAGAAACCGGTCCGCACGATCAACTTGTCGATGATGATGGGGTGTACGCTAGGTTGTACGCATCGCAGTCGGACTGAGTCGAGTAACACCCCGATACGACAGTGTCGGCCGCCCCATATGTTTATACTGTAACATGCTCTCTGGTATGATTGATGACAGTCGACACTCACTACTACTCGGTTTACGACCTTCAGATTTCTTCTACGCTTGCTTTCCCCGAACTGCCCGTACTCGATCCGGAAGAAGTGTCGCCTGATGTCCATATCCGAGAGGGGAGGGTCGATCCTGTCACGGAAAATGAAGACAGTGCAGGTGAGCGACGGATCCACGCCACACGTAACGACTGGCGGCTGACGTACGAGGGGATCGGGTCAGTCCGTGTGACAGGTGGAAATAATATCGTGTTTGATCTGGTGAAGCCTGCTCTAGCCGAGACGAAAGCACTCCGACGGCTGGTTGCGAACCATGCATTCGCCGTGTTACTACTCCAGCAAGGGTTACTAGTGCTACACGCGAGTTCGGTTTCCGTCGACGGACGTGCTGTTGTATTTTTGGGACACCGGACAGCCGGAAAATCAACGACCGCAGCCGCGTTCCACAAACACGGATACCAAGTGCTGGGAGACGACGTGATTGGAATCCGATTCGATAAGGAAACACCCCACGTTGTCCCCGGTGTCCCGGAGATACGGCTAGCACCCGACGCTGTTGCCGGGCTTGATATCAACGACGCCATCCAACCAACCGGCGATGGGGGCCCCGAGAGGCTATACTGTCGCCTGTCTGGTGACCGGTCACCGACGCCGTTGTTCCGATGCTACCAACTTGAAGACGCCGAGTCTGTAGAAATCGTCAAGCAGTCTGGAACGCAGTCGTTTCTCACGATCGTCGCGGGTACGTACGCACAAGGGCTACTTTCGGACACCGACCGAACAGATGAACACTTCGATCAGTGCAGGGCTACGCTAGACACAGCGAAAGTGCGAACGCTACGACGACCCAGAAGCATCGGAACGCTTCCGACTGTCGTGGAGGCTGTCGTATCAGATGTTAGCGGGAGTTGCTAAGTTGCATTCTAGCGGATGCATCCACCTAGATTTCGTCTAGTTAAAGAAACGAACCGCCCCGCTAAGGCTCGCTTAGCACTGAGCCCGTGAAATTCCCATTTGCGGACGTGTACACGTCCACTTTGGGACTCCCGTCCTTAGTCACCGTCTGAGTCTGCTCCGTTACTGATTCAACTGCACCGTACTCTCTGACACGCGGTGTGTCGTAGGAGCTGTCAGTTTTGTCTGACATCACAATGATATATGTAATCGCCTCTGATAAATCTACCTGAAAAATCTATCCTGTTGACAAAAACACAACGTGGTTTCGTTCGTAATAAGGTTGACGCACGAGTCAACGTCGAAGAGGGGCGGAACTGAATGGATAGTCGAGGTGTTGGTATCGGCGACGATGGTCAAGAACTCGTCCTAGGGCGGAGGGTACTCGTCCCTCGCCAACTCAACTCAGCCCGACAGGCCGTAGCACTACTCTGTCGCAGCGCCTTGGTCCAACCACGTCCGGAACGAGAGGGCTCGCCAGAGAGCACGCGCCTCACGCGGGTCCGGAGACTCCTCTCTTTGAAACCGGTAGTGTGCTCGACGGAGCTCGTCAATATCAACGTATTTCGTGAGATCACCCGGTGCTGCTAAGCACGCTTGCAACGCGTCGTCGTCGTGTGCAAGAGCATTATAGAACCCCTCCGTAACCGTAGTCTTCCAAACCCGGTACCGGATTTTGTCCGGTAAAAGGTCGCTAAGGGCACGGCGGATGATTGAGCGCGTCCAGCCGCCAGCCAGTTGCTGTGCAGTCGGTATCGCAAGAGAGAACTCAAGCAGACGTTTGTCTGTGAACGGGTGACGCATCTCGATACCATGTCGGGCGAATTTCTTGTCGGTCGCCTCAAGAACCATCGTTAAATTCGCGGACATGATCGAGTCGTACTGCATCCGTCGCGGATGCCTGCCGAATAGCGCACGATCTTCATAGAGGCGTTTGTACCGGGAACGAAGCCCTATCCTTTCAATAAAGTCGTTCGACAACGTAGGATTCATCTGTCGCTCTAGCACCGGCGCGCCGCGGAGCGAGCGGTACATTCGCAGAAGCGGATCGGGGATAAGAGGCTTTGCCGCGTGATTAACAAACAGTCCGGGAACGCTAGCGGTCATCCCGTCGCTCAACTGGTTGAGTTCGGACCATAGTCGGAGCCACTGCCCGGTCCGCAGGAGCTGTTGGAGTAAGGAGATTCCGTATCCCGTGGCTGCGTCCCCGAATGCGCCATCAAGAATGATACAAGTATCTGTGTCGGCAGCACGCTTTGCTAGCTCCCACAACCCGTAGTGCATCGTATTGAACGGCGGCTCGTCAATATCATCAAACACTACGTCCCTGTCAACTAGCACTCCAATGTCGTCCAGCGCGATGTACTGGGCGGCAATTCCAGATCGTTCAGTCAACGTCTTTATATATTCTCGCTCGTCGCTTGACGGGGCGTCGTTGAACACCAGTGAGAAGGTGTGAAGCGGTTCGGAATCCGGGAGTATATCTCGCGCGACGACCGTCACCGACGACGAATCCATGCCGCCGCTTAATGTTGTGCCGACAGAGCCAGCCGTTCGAAGTCGGCACTCGACAGCCTGTTGAAAGAGCTCCCGAAATCGGCGCTCGTATTTCGCGTCCGAGTCGAGAACAACCGTTCGCGTGGGATCAAGATCCCAGTACTGCCACATCTCAACGGTATCGGTCGTGACAGACACTGCGTGTGCCGGAGGAAGCCGAGCGAGATCATTATATATCGTATTCGACTTCTCACCGAACCGACCGACGAAGAAATCCCCGACACGCACATCGTTCAGTCCGTGTGAGACCGACGGATGTCTCAGGAGCGATCTCATCTCGGATGCGACGGAGAACTGGCTGTCCGACTGGTGGTAGTACAGTGGTTTGACTCCCATGTGGTCCCGGGCACAGAACAACGTCTTCTCAGTGTCGTCCCAGACTGCAAATGCAAATGCGCCGACGAGATGGTCTACACATCGTTCGCCCCACTTGCGGTACGACTCAAGAAGCAGGTGGCTGTCAGGAACTGGCTCGTCTACGGAGAGTTCGAGGGCGCGGAACAGTTCGTCTCGGTTGTCGAGCCGCGCGTCGGCTGTCACGACGAGATCCCCCTCTCTGTACGGTTGGTCGTCAACCCGTGATTCGGGCGTCGACTGGAGCTGTTGGTGCCCGAGCGCGACCGGTTCGTCGCGCCATGCCCCGCGTCCGTCCGGGCCGCGGTGGTCGATAGCCTCAAGCGCCGCTCGGAAGACACCGGGGTCGACGGCTCCACCGTCCCGATCAAGAAGTGCAACGAGTCCGCTCATGAGCTGTCCTCTCGCCGATCCAGCGGCGATAGTGACTCGTACCGTCTCATACCGCTAGGGTCGACACTCAGGAGACCGCCGCTGTGCTCAAGACCATAGTGTGCTGTGAGTTCATCGCCGGAACTGAGGCTGAGACCGATACGACGCATTGGATTGTCGTCGTGATACTCGAATCGCGGCTCGTTCGTCATAGTCCGGACGAGACAGGTCCGGTCCGATAGGGTGTTGAGAACAACGGCTGTCGCCGTACAGACAATACGAGCTAAACGGGGATCACTAGACGCTAGCGTACGTCTGCGTCTCACTGTTCGTGACAGCGTCGATCGCACGGCTGAGAACGATATCAGTGTCATCGCAACCGGAAAGAGAGTTGTAAGATCGGCAGAGAGCAGTGATCGCAGCTTAACACTCCACGAGGTTGGCAGAGAACTACTCATGAGACGATTACAATCTGTCGGGTCACACGTCGCCCGCCCTATCGATGTCAGAATGAAACATCGCTGCGACCCGTTCCTTCACATCAGCGAAACATCGATACTCGTCGATGGTGTCTGACTTTCGAACTGTCACGTAGCTGTCGCTGGCTGTGTGCGGGTTCTGTGCAGATTCCCAGATGCCGGTCCTTGCTCTATTGGATCCGTCGTACGTTCCCTGCTCGCAGTGCAGAACGACTCGTTTCCCGTCAGGCGGAGAGGAAAAATAATCTCTGCTAGCCACACTGAGTGTCCATTTTGAGATATTAATGTGCGCCGCCATTCGTTGTTTCGACGACAGATATGCTGTCGGAGAACATAAACATGCACCTCGTGCCACAGTGTACCTCGGGTCCAGTCTCGCCAACGACGTAGCCTTCGTCAACCTCACAGATACCCGAGCGGTCAAACTCGGGAGCCTCGGTAAGTGCGTCTTGGAGTCCGTGAACGAAGTCCAAGATCGTGCGTGGTCAAGTTCTCGGAAGATTCCGTTCGTCGTGTGATGTTTTATGCCCTAGATAATGTGGAACATTCTTGGGGTAGTGAGCTAGTGTTCCGCGAACACCGACCCTACGGGATCACTGAAAGCATCCTCACAAGCCTGCCAGCGATAGTGTTGAGGGTCTTTTCGTGTTGGCCTCTATCAATCGATCTCTCTCCCTGAAAGACTTTATAGACAACTGAGTGACGTATTAGGTGATGGCCGTAGACGACCGGAAATACTGCCCCGAGTGTGAGGAGCGAACGAAGGTACACCAAGACGAACCGTGGATCGGCGCGCTCTGTAAGAACTGTCTGGCGATCATCGAGTGAGAGACATCCCGAGACGCGGCTAGCCGTCGACGCCTTCGCCGGTGAGCAACGCCCGTGTCGCCGCCCGAACCGCCTCGTCGCTTGCATACGCCGGCTCCCACCCCAGCGCGCTCAGTTTCTCGATGGAGAGACGCATCTTCGGGACGTCACCCGTCCAGCCTCGATCCCCGCCCGTGTACTCATAGGTTGGGTTGAGGTCCATCTCCTCGCTCACGATATCGGCGATGCGGCGAACCGACGTGGTCGTCCGGGTGCCGAGGTTGTAGGTGTTCACCGGGCGGTCGGTTTCCTCGATGACGTGTTCCATCGCGTCGAGACAGTCCTCAATGTGGAGATACGACTTCTCCTGCCGCCCGTCGCCGAGAATTTCGAGTTCGGTCGGATCCGCCCGCAGTTTCTCGATGAAGTCCGGAACGACGGCGCCCAGTTGCAGGCGCTCCCCGACGACGTTGGCGAACCGGAAGATCCAGGCCGTGCAGTCGTAGCTGTGTGCGTATACGGAGAGGAGGCTCTCGTTTGCGAGTTTCGACGCCCCATACATGCTGATCGGCTCCAAGGGAGCGTAATCTTCCGGCGTCGGGCGGGGCGCCTCGCCGTAGACCGTCGACGACGAGGCAAAGGCGATGGCGTCGACGCCGACGGCCTGCATGCGGTTGAGGAGGTTCTCGGTGATCGTATTGTTGAGGCGGAACTGCGAGAGGGGGTCGTCGCTGTCGACGGCCTTGTCGGCCGCGAGGTGGACGACGAGGTCGACGTCCGGCGTGAGCGCCTCCTCGACGACGGCCGCGTCGGTCAGGTCGCCCTCGACCAGTTCCGCGTCGTCGGGGATCCAGTCGCGCCGACCGTTCGAGAACCGGTCGACGGTAACGACGTCGTTGTCGGCGACGAGTCGGTCACAGAGATGCGAGCCGATGAACCCCGCCCCACCCGTCACGAGAATCCGCTGTCCGGAGAGTTCCATACCTCAGATTTAGTGTGTGAAAAATAGCGTTTTCGGTGTGGGTGCCGTTCGGTCGCGTTCCGACCACCGAAACAGGCATCAACTCCCCCCGACACTGACGGAACGATGGACATCGGGTACGTCTCGAACGTGGTCTATCCGTTCGTCAAGGGGGGCGCCGAAAAGCGCATCCACGAGATCGGGACGCGCCTCGCGGCCGACGGCCACGACGTGACGGTGTACGGCCGCCACTTCTGGGACGGCCCACCGGAGACGACACACGAGGGGCTTACCCTCCGGGCCGTCGCGCCCGGCACGGAGCTTTACACCGACGACCGGCGGTCGATCACCGAAGCACTCGACTTCAGCGCTCGGTTGGTCGCTCCCTTCGGCGAGCGCCTGCGCGCGGCCGATCACGACCTTCTCGTCGTCTCCGTGTTTCCCTACTTTCCGGTGTTTTCGGCGAAACTCGCCGGCGCCGTCGGCGACACGCCCGTCGTGACGACGTGGCACGAGGTGTGGCGGTCCTACTGGGACGAGTATCTGGGACCGCTCGCGTTCGGCGGCAAACTCGTCGAACGCGCCGCGGCCCGCATCCCCCAGCATCCCGTCGCCGTCTCCGGCGTGACCGCCGACCGTCTCGCGCAGATCGGTCCTGATCGCGAGACGATCACGGTGATCCCGAACGGGATCGACGTCGGACGGATCGAACGGGCGACCCTGCCGGCCGAAGCGGACGGCTACGACGTGCTCTTCGCCGGTCGCCTGATCGCCGACAAGAACGTCTCCCTGTTGCTCGAGGCCTTCGACGCGGTTGCCGAGGAGCACGACGCGACCCTCGGAATCGTCGGTGACGGCCCCGAACGTGATCGTCTCCGGCAGCAGGCCGAGGGACTGACCAACGCCGGCCGCGTCGACATGCTCGGGTTTCTCGACGAGTACGAACACGTCCTCGGTCACATGGCCGCCGCGCGCGTGTTCGCCTCGCCTTCCACCCGCGAGGGGTTCGGCATCACGTTCGCGGAGGCGATGGCCGCCGACTGCACCGTCGTCGCCGCCGACCATCCCGACTCCGCCGCCGACGAGGTCATCGGCGACGCGGGGTTCGTCGTCGAACCGACGGTCGAGGGGATACGCGAGACGCTCGATGCGGTGCTCGGTGGGCGGGCGCCGCGGCGTGACCCTGTCGAGCGTGCACGACAGTACGACTGGGACAACGTCGCGTCCACGGCGGCCGAACGGTACGAACGGGCGGTCCGTAGGGGCTGACGATCAGCCCAGCACCCGATCCGCCAGCGTCCCCCGGTATTCGTAGAGCAGCCTGAACGGCCGGATGACTCTGTACAGCGGTGACAGCGACTCCGGAAGCGGCACGGCCTCCTCGTCCTCGGGGCGTGGGTTGGTGAGGGCGGCAGCCCAGAACCGCGCCTTGTCGCCCCGTCCCGACATCAGGTGGGAACGAAAGCGGAAATCCGCAAGATGTGTTCGTTTGACATTCCTGTTCGCCCAGTCGCTGTCCGCCAGCCAGTGGATCACCCTGTCGGCGGCTGTTCGGACGACGCGCAGCGACTCGGACTCCCGGTCGAGCACCCGCTGGACCCTTTCGGGGAACCGAGCGCCGAACAGCCGCTGTGATAGCAACATCGCTAGCAGGACCATCCGCTCGCAGCCGAGCGTCTCCGCCCGGTCGAGGAGTGACGCTAGATCCCGATGTTGCTGCATCAGCAGTGCGACGGCGAGAATCCACTCCAGCCGATACCAGTGGTGTTTCGCCCCGTGAATCGAGTGGACGAGTATCGCGTCGGACAGGGAGAGGCCCTCCACGGATCGTCCGCCGACGTCGATACGCTTTCGGCGAGCGTAGAGTTCGTCGAAGGGCAACTCGAGTGGAAAGAACTCCGGGACGACGTGTGTGTGGAGGTCGACCGGCGACTGCCGATCCGGGTGTCCCAACACGGATTGAAACACCGCACGGTTGACCTGTCGTACCTCGTAGCCCTCGGCTTCGAGAAGGCGTTTTGCTCGCCGCTGATCCGCGGGGGAGATCAGGATGTCGATGTCGGCGTATCGGCGAACCGTCGCGCTCCCGTACGCCCGACTCGAAACGATCGGTCCCTTGTACGCCAGACACTCCACACCCGCCGAGTCGAGACGCTCGGTGAGGGTGACCAGATGAGCTATCGTGCCGAGGTTCTGTCGTCGCAGCCTGTCGTACTTCTCGTCGTACCGGCTTTCGTCGGATGGACACCCCTCGAACGACCCCGCCCGACACCATCTGAGGAACAACAGTTCCATCCCGTGCTGTCGGGCCAATTCGAGGGTTCGACGCCAGTCGGCTGTCCCATCCACCGAGGCTTGCGACGGTGTGTCCTCGCCGTCGAGGATGTCGCGACCGCACTGGAGGAGTATCTCCAACTCCGCTCCGGTACTGACTGGTCGCTGTGAATCGATTGCGGTTGTCATTTCGTCACCGTCCCACGTCTCTGTCGGGGGAGCGGGCGGAACGGAGCGGCCTCCCGCGGGGGATCGGTCCACGTTCGCTCGCCCTCGTACGGACTCGATCGCCTCACAGTATCAATCCTCGCACGGCGGACCCACGGGTTCTGCCGGCGCGGCGGTCCGTCCTCTTTCGTGCGAGTCGGTGACTGGTGGGTGTCGCCACGTCTCTGACCCCGTTCGGAGCCGAGACGCTTAGTATCCTCGCGCCGTACCACCGATACGATATGTTGCCTTGGGGTCATCTCGCCGTCGGCTACCTCGTCTACACCGTCTTGGTGCGTGTGCGCGGTCAGCGAGCCCCTGCAGGCGTCCCGACGCTCGTCTTGGCGCTCGGCACACAACTTCCCGACCTCGTCGACAAGCCACTCAACTGGTGGTTCGGGATCTTCGACGGTCGCGGCATCGGGCACTCGCTGTTCGCCGTCACCGCCGTCTGCCTGCTCGTCGCGTTCGCGGCGTACTGGGCCAACCGGCTGGACACCGCGGGAGCACTCTCGGTTGGCCTGTACACGCATCTGCTGGGTGACTCGTATCAAGCCTTGCTGTCGGGCGAGTTCGGCCGTGCGGCCTTCCTCCTCTGGCCGCTGGTTCCGGCGCCGACCTACCCCAAGGATAGTCTGTTCGAACATCTCGATGCGTGGATGGCGTATCTCCAAGCGTTGCCTCGTCTCTCCCCCTCTCAGATCATGGCGAGTGGCTTCGGCTTCCAGCTCGTACTCCTGCTCGTTCTCTTCGGGACCTGGGCGCTCGACGGGTTTCCGGGTGTCGGAACTCTCTGGCGATTCGTCACCCGCCGGCCGGCCGACGCGACGCGGATATCCGACTGACACTCACTCGGCGGGGGCGCGATCGATCGGCGAGCCACCACACTCGACACAGACGTACTCCCCGTCGACGGTCTTGGTTACCGGTGCGTTACACGGGATGCACTTGATTTGTGCGTCCCGAACTTCTCGTGGGTAACGTCCCATGCCCGATGGATCGGCGCAATATGGTATAAGTATTGACTAGTTACAGAGGTGTCAGTCACTCATTTACAACGATTCGGGGCAGTCGCGGAGTCGAATATCGGCGACAACCCGGCGACCAGTATCGAAACGGGGGACTGCCGTGGGGTTTCAGGCCTCCCCGACGGACGTCCCGAGCAGGCTGAGGAAAAAGGAGTGGAACACTGTCTGCGCGCCGAGCACGAGCGCGGTGAACGCGAGTAGGTTCATCGGGACGATGGGGAGTTCGGTGTAGCCGCTCTGGACCCACCGGGCGACGAGATAGGTCGTATAGAGACCGCCGGCGACGAACACCGCCAGCCCGAGCGTCGTCCCGTGTTCGAGTTGGAATCGACTTAGTACCCACTCCGTCACCGGATCGCGCGGCGAGCGGATCGGTTCCGCCGCGACGGCACTGAACAGGCCGAGACTCCCGATCTGGTAGCCGAGGATCACCGAGAGGCTGCCGGCGATCATCGTATGCTGTCCGAAGAACACGCCCGCGAAGGGGCGATTCAGCAGTGACAGCGTCATCATGACGACGCCGACGATTCCCAGTCCGATGGCCGGCCCGGTGAACAGATAGCCCGGAGCGTTCTGCAACATGAACCGCACGTGACGCCAGCCGTCACGGAAACTGTCGAGTGTTGCCTCTCCCTCGCGTTCGTGATAGATGATAGGGACCTCCTCGATATCCAAGTCGCGTTCCGCGGCCTGCATGATCATCTCGCTGGCAAACTCCATCCCGTCGGACTGGAGGTCGAGGTGATTCAGCGCGTCGCGTTCGATCACCCGGAAGCCGCTGTGGGCGTCGCTAACTCCCGCCTCGTAGAAGACGTTGAGGAACTGCGTCAACAGCGGATTTCCGACGTACTGGTGGAGTGCGGGCATCGCGCCAGATTTGATCTCGCCGTCCAGCCGGCTTCCCATCACCATGTCCGCGTCGGTCCGTTGTAAGCGCTCGAACAGTTTCGGTAACTCCTCGAAGTCGTAGGTCGTGTCCGCGTCGCCGATGACGATGTACTCTCCGCGCGCCCGTTCGAACGCGTAGCGGTACGCATACCCGTAGCCTGCGGCGTCAGGCGTCACGACGTGTGCGCCCAACTCCGCCGCGAGTTCGGGCGTTCGATCCTCGGAGCTGTCGCTCACGATGATTTCGCCGGTCAACCCGAGCATCTCTAGGGCGGACTTCCCCCGCTCGATGCACTCTTCAATGCCCTCCTCCTCGTTCATCGTCGGCATGACGAACGAGACGATCGGATCGGCGTCGCTCCGCCGCGGGACGAGGAAGGGACTGTCCGCGGCCACCTGCTCGCTCTGTCGGAACAGTTCGACCGACTTGATCCCGCTGTTCTCCTCGGGCGCCGCCACACCGTCCGGCGCCGACTTCGTGGCGCCGTCGTCGACGGCACTCCCGGCTCCGCTTACGACACCGGTTCCGTTGGTCTCGGTGGCACGTGACATTGCCGGCGCGTCACCGTCGGTCGCCAGTCCGTCGCCCTCAATCCCGGGGTCTGGTGCCGGATCGAGGGGTCGAACCTCCGTGATCGTCGTCGCCCCGACCAGCGCCACCTCGTCGACGGCGTCCGTATGTAACACGTAGCTCATCGTCACCGAGCCGTCCGCGGGCACGACAGCGTGGCAGGTGACCGCCTCCGTGTCCAGCGTCCACGTCTCGTCACGATCCCTCTTCGGGGGGAGCGCGACGTTCGGCGGCCCAAGATCCGACGGTAACCGGTCGGCAATCGAGACGTCGACCGGGAAGTCGTGATCGGAGGACACCATCAAGGTGACACACAGTTCGCGGGCGAACCCTGACCCCTCGCGGTCGGTCCGTTCGACGCTTTTCTCGACGCTTACCCCGTCACGGATGACCGTCTGTACGCTCATCCCCCTTGCACCGCCCGCCGGCGTCGTGCGTTTCGGACTCGGCTCTGCGTGCCGACCGCCGGTGTCACGGACCGTCTTCGTTTCGGCGCGGTTCTCACAGTCATCATTCGTCTCCATCCTTACGCCTATCCGACATAGTTAGTGACTGCTTACCGGGACGATACGGGATTCAACGAGTGCGGTAACCAGCCGTTACCAGACACAACCCTCGATTGAACCCGGAGATTTCGGCGGTTCGAGCCGGTTTCCCCGGGGAACAGCATATAGGTGTATTAATCAGGGTAACGACAATATATCCCTTTGAATGCGTGATAGATCCGTCCGACTACATAAAGTCGTCCAGCCGTGACGGCTTGTTTCGGTCGTTCTGGAAGATACTCTCGAGGCTCTTTTCGAGTACCTCCAGTCGCTGTTTGGTGTACGGTCGACAGTCGAACTCCTCGGCGACGGTAATCGCGGTGTCCATGTACTTGTTCACCGATCCCTCGTGGACGGTCAGGTTTACGCGCCCGCCACACACCCGACACTCGCCCGACAGCGGCATCCGCCGGTAGGACTCCCCACAGTCCAGACATCGGGTTTCCTGACGCGAAAACGCTCGGAGGTTCCCGATCAGATCCGGGAGGAAGTGGTACTCGATGACCCGCTCGGCGACGTCCGTTTCGTCGACCGCACGGAGCTTCCGTGCCAGATTCAACTGCGCGTCCATCTTCTCCATCATCGAGCCCAGCGTCTTGTACGCCGAGAGGTCCGGTCCGAGCGCGATGTCGGTGGTGTCGTGGGTGTGATCGAAGCCGTGGTACTCGCCGTCGGTCCCCAGCGACGCCTCCGCGATTTCGACGTCGACCTCCTCCGGATCGGCCATCTCCCGCGTCGCCTCGTAGAACTCGCGCGGATACTGCCGCACGACGTCCATATTGTGGGCCTCGTCGTCGATTTCGGTGGGATCGATCCGCGAGGACATGACCAGCGGCGCGTCCATCCGGCCTCCTCGCTGGTCCGGCAGGAACTCCCGGCTGAAGTTAAGCAGGCCGTCCATCAGGAGCATGACGCAATCCTCGTCGCCGTCGCATTGCTTCTGGGACGTGCCATTCGCTATCAGCGAGTGCGTGTCCGCGACGGTGAGACAGTACGTGTGGTCCACGTCGGCTTCAGCGCACGAAACGTCGGTAACTTCGTCGACGGCGTACTCTCCGCTGCCCCCGTCGAAGACGCGCCGCCCTCTCGGCTCGATTTCCTCGATATGCGTTTCCAGTCGCTCCTGTTTCCGCGACAGATGCAGTTCCACCTTCTCTGCGAACCGCACAGCGTCCGACGACGTTACGTTGAGGACGAACGTCTCCGCAGACATCGAATCGTCGGTGTCGTAGAATTCCGGGAACTTCTCGACGAGGGGAACGGGGTCGACGGTATCGACACGTGCCGTAATACCGAGGCGCGTGAGCAACGCCAGTAGATCCTCTTTCAGTTCCCGACTGATTGTCGTCGCCGACACCGTCAGCGTGTTCTTGTCAACCGTTCCATCCCCACTGAAATAGCCCCCGAGGTACGCGGCGACGATGTCGTCCGGTGCGTCGAAGATACAGTCGGGGACACGCTTGTCTTCGGAGCTGACGCCACAGTCGAGTACGGACGCAACGAAGGCGCGTGGCAACCGGCCCGAAGCGGTGACCTTCTCGTCGTTCTCTCGGTACGCATCGACGCCGAGT
>Ga0207813_100075_pt1 | contig 77341 bp, 73 predicted proteins | sample A23E3SouthBayCA_2_FD_187730 | JGI IMG/M metagenome (GOLD analysis project Ga0207813, IMG submission 187730) | Aerobic enrichment media microbial communities from Eden Landing Ponds, California, USA - A23 E3 (4) (SPAdes) | ecosystem: Environmental > Aquatic > Marine > Unclassified | place... | reverse complement strand
ACTCGTCGAGCGGACGTTCACGCCGCTGGACTGGTACCTCCAGGGCAAGTACGACAACGCCGAGTTCGTCTACATCGCCCACGACGCCGACGCCTGGGAAGTCGAGCGCGACGAGTTCTTCGGCATCCGCTCCGGGGGCGGGACGCGCATCTCCAGCGCCTACGAACTCGCCGCCGAACTGCTGGAGGAGTACCCCTGGAGCGAGTGGAACCGCTACGTCTTCGCGGCGGGCGACTCGGAGAACTCCAGCAACGACACCGAGGAGCACGTCGTCCCGCTGATGGAGCAGATCCCGGCGAACCTCCACGCGTACGTGGAGACCCAGCCGAGCGGGAACGCGATCAACGCGACCCACGCCGAAGAGGTCGAGCGGAACTTCCGAGACGCCGACGACGTGGCCGTCGCCTACGTCTCCGGACCGGACGACGTCGTCGACGCCATCTACGACATCCTCAGCACGGAGGACGACCAATGAGTAGACCGATGAACGACCGGATCGAGGCCCAGCGCATCGCCGCCGACCTCGAAGAGCCGGTCGACGAGGCGAACAACCTCGCCCGCAAGTTCGGACTGGACCCCTACGAGGTGAACTACTGGATCGTCGACTACGACGAGATGAACGAGCTCATCGCCTACGGCGGGTTCCAGCGACGCTACCCCCACTGGCGGTGGGGGATGCAGTACGACCGCCAGCAGAAACAGGGGCAGTTCCTCGGCGGCAAGGCCTTCGAGATCGTCAACAACGACGACCCCTCGCACGCCTTCCTCCAGGAGTCGAACACCCGCTCCGACCAGAAGGCGGTGATCACCCACGTCGAGGCCCACGCCGACTTCTTCGCGAACAACGAGTGGTTCGGTATGTTCGCCGGCTGGGCGTCCCAGGGGGACGCCGACGGCGCGGGCGGGGAGCGCCGCACGCGGAGCCCCGACGCGGCGGCGATGCTGGCGCGCCACGCCGACGCTATCGAGGAGTTCATGACCGACCCCGAGATCGACCGCGGCGAGGTCGAGAAGTGGATCGACCACGTGCTCACGCTGGAGGACAACATCGACCAGCACGCCCCCTACGAGCCAATCGACACGCGGATCGACCTCATCGACGAGCACGACACCGCCGACGTGGCCGAACAGCTCGAAGAGCTGGACCTCTCGGAGGAGGTCAAGGGCCAGGTCTTCACCGAGAAGTGGCTGGAGGCTCAGGACGACGAGGAGGGCGGCGCCACCTTCCCGGCCGAGCCCGAGAAGGACGTGCTCGGGTTCCTCCGCAAGCACGGGATGCAGTACGACGAGGACGCCGCCAGGGCCGACGAGATGGCCGACTGGCAGAAGGAGGTCCTGGAGATGCTCCGCCGGGAGGCGTACTACTTCGCCCCCCAGAAGATGACGAAAGTGATGAACGAGGGGTGGGCCGCCTACTGGGAGTCTGCGATGATGACCGGCGAGACGTTCGCCGGCGACGACGAGTTCGTCCTCTACGCCGACCACATGGCGAAGGTGCTGGGGTCGTCGGGGCTCAACCCCTACAAGCTCGGCCTGGAGATCTGGCAGTACGTCGAGAACTCCACGAACCGCCGCGAGATCGTCGAGCGCCTGCTGCGCGTGGAGGGTGTCACCTGGCGCAACTTCCACGACACCGTCGACTTCGACCGGGTGCTCGGTCTGGTCGAACCGGACCCCGAGATGGCCTCGGTCGTCGAGCACCTCGACGATCTGGATCCCGAGGACCCGCGCGTCGACGCCCAGGCGCTCGAAGCGGCTCGGTCGGGGGAGATCGACGCCGAGACGTACCCGTGGAAGGTCCTGACCTACGAGGGCCTGGCCGAACGGCACTACTCGCTGACGAAGGCGCAGAACCGCGGGTTCCTCTCGCGGGTCAGCCAGGAGGAACTCGAACGGGTGTCGCGGTACATGTTCGACGACGCGCGGTACGGCTCCGTCGCGGACGCCCTCGCCGATATCGACCACGCCCGCGGCTGGGACCGGATGCGAGAGATCCGCGAGAGCCACAACGACGTGACTTTCCTCGACGAGTTCCTCACTCAGGAGTTCGTCGACGAGAACGAGTACTTCACCTACGAGTACACCCAGTCGACCGGCGACTACCGCGTCACCTCGACGGACTACACCGACGTGAAGAAGAAGCTGATGCTGCAGTTCACCAACTTCGGCAAGCCCACCGTCGTCGTCGAGGACGGCAACTACAACAACCGAAACGAACTCCTGCTCGCCCACCAGTACAACGGCGTCATGCTCGACATCGGCCAGGCCAAGGACACCCTGAAGCGGGTGTTCGAGCTGTGGGGCCGACCGGTCAACCTCAAGACCATCGTCAAGGAGTTCGACGAGCACGACGTCGAGGTGGCCAAACGGCGCGACCGCGAACCTGAACCCGAAGAGGTGGGGCGGCTGATCCGCTACGACGGCGACGAGATCACCATCGAACAACTGCCGTGGGACGCCGTCGAGCACCTCGCCGCCGACGACATCGACTACGACACCAAGCCCGAGGAGTGGCTGGCCTGAGCGGACCCTTCCGCACAACCGGCCGCGTCGGCCGAACGGCGAGAAGCGGTCAGGACGGCCCAACGACCCGGTGAACCGGATGTTTTTTGTAACCGTTCACCAATGATACGGTAGCTATCGGCGCCGGCGGGACCGGCGTCGTCCGGGCGTCGTCCGGGTGGGTGATCGGGTGTGCGAGACAGGGAACGACTGACGCGTCGCGGCGCGCTCGCCCTGATGGGGAGCGGGGCCGCCATGTTCGCCGCGGACACGGTGAGTTTCGACTCCGTGACCGCCGAGCGCGGTGTGTCCGTGGCCGTGTCCGAGGATTCGAACGGGCTGCTCGCCCTGAGCGGCGACGCCGGCTGCAACGACGCGACGGTGACGCTCGCGAACAACACGGGCTCGGCGCTGGACGTGACGGTCGAGACGACGAACTTCCGGATCGACGCCCCCGGAAGCGGCACCGAGACGGCCTTCTCGCTCGCACCGGAGGCCGGGCAGACGGTCGCGTTCTCGGAGGGGTCCGGGACGTACGACACCGTCCGGTTTTCGGCGACGGCGACCGACGGGAGCGTCGACGTCTCGTACGCGCGGGACTTGCAACTCGCTGGGGTGGCGCAAGACATCTACACCGTCGAGGCGAAACACTCCCAGCGCGTGCTGGAGGTGACCGACGCAGACACCGCACAACAGGGCGGGTTCGTGGGGCTGAATCCCGACCAGCGCTGGCGGTTCCAGTACAACAGCGACTGTACGTTCCGGATCAAGAACGAGGCGACCGGGAACGTGCTCACGTCACCGAACGACAGCGAGGCCGCGACGCTGGAGGTGGTCCCGTGGACGGGGAGCGACAACCAGCGCTGGCGCGTACAGCCGAACGACGACGGGACCTACCGGATCGAGCTGGTCGCCGACAACCCCACCGGGTCGGACCCGTACGTCGCCGACGTGAACGGCGATTCCACTGACGACGGGGCAAGCGTGATCCAGTATCCCTGGAAGGGGGCCAACAGCGACGACAACCAGTCCTGGCGGCTCCGCGCCGGCACTGGCCTCGCGACGGTCGACAATACGCCTTCGGGGTCGGCGTCGTTCGACGACTCGGCGCTGAGTGTCACCGCTGCCGGCCGCGACATGTGGGAGAACCTCGACGAGTACGGCGCACTCGTCGAGGAGGGCGTCGACGGGGACGCGGTCGCCCGGGTGACCGTCGATAGCCTCTCCAACGGGAACCCCCAGGGGTGGGCGAAGGCCGGACTCATGTTCGCCAACGACGCCTCGACCGCGAGCGCCCGCGAGGGCGACGTGAAGGTCAACGTCACGCCCGGCCACAACTTCGAGATGAACTGGGACTCGAACGAAGACGGGTGGTTCGACGAGGTCGCGGAGGGCGGGTCGACGGCCTATCCCTGCGAGCTCCGGATCATCAAGAACGGGACGACGTTCACGGGATCGGTGTCGACCGATGGGGGATCGACGTGGACGGAACTCGCCCAGACCAACCGGTCACAGGCGACCACGACGCAGGACGTGGCGCTGATCGTCTGTTCGCACCAGCGAAACCGACCCATCACCGCCCAGTTCAGCGACTTCAGGGTCGAGTAAGTACGGGGCGGCGGCTGGGTGAGCGAAGCCGATCGCTCAGCCGAACCGACGCCGCAAGCGCGTCCACAGCGATACCCGACCGCCCGCGCCCGTTCGCACGCGGCCGAAACCGACCGTCTTCGCGACGAGCCAGAGCAACGCGCCCGAGAGGACGGCGTTGATCACGGTCCACGCGAAGAGGTGGCCGCGGTCGTGGAGCGCCTCGATGACCGAGGGCGGCAGGACGAGCAGGTACCGGTACTCGCGGACGGTCCCGGTATGGGTTTCCCCCGGCGGCGGCGCCTCGACGCCGATCGACAGCTCGCGGGTCCCTCCCGGGCCGAGCGAGCGACGGTACTGCGGGATCGAGACCGTGGGATCGGTCGACTCGAAGACGACGACGACAGGCACGAACCCGCGGTTGGTGACCGTGTACTCCCACGACGCCTCCTCACCGGGAGCGACGTCCTCAGCCGCGGCGACTGTGTCGCCGTCGATCGCCATCTCGTGGACGCCGCTCGGGACGACCATCGCCGCGTTGGCCGGCAACAGGACGATCACCAGCAGGACGACCGTGGCGCGCCGCGCGTCGAACCCGTCGGCGCGCGCCCGGTCCCGGCGGCGGTCGCGGGAGGGGCCCTCGACGCGGCCGAGTACGGCCGAGAGGCCGAACAGCGCGAAGCCGACGCCGAACAGCACCAGCCCGACGCCCTGCGGGCCGAGGAAGGCCTCGACACCCAGCGTCGTCGCGATCGCGTTCTGGAGGCCGATCATCGTGTCCTGGACACCCATGATCGCCGTCCCGAGGAAGGGGATCACTACGACTTGCCCGCCGACCTGGAGGGCGTGGGCGACGATCCGGTCCTCGGTCACCGGTGGCTCGCCGCCGTCCTGGTCAGTGAAGGGGTTGGCGTCGCCGCGGGTGACGTACCCGCGCTCGGTCTCGCCGACGACCCGGTGGGTCGTCAGGCCGCCGCCCTGGAGTACCTGGGCCCGGTAGACGACGACGTCGCCCTCTTCGGGCGGGCCGGCGAGGACGGCCGGAACGGCCACGAAGCCGTCGCCCGTATCGATCGTCGGCTCCATGCTCCCCGTCTCGACGAAGCTCAGGAGCACGGGCTGGCCGACGACGGCGCCGACGACCAGGGCGACGAGCGCGACGACCAGCGCCGCCTCGAACGCGCGTGCGCCGTAGCGCCGGAGTCTCACGCCCGGTGATCGGGCACCGTCTGACATAAGGGTCCCGCACGACCGAGCCGACGCACGCGGGTCACCGTTCTGCGGGGTCGGCGTCGATGCGGTCGAACAGCTGGACGCTGACGTAGGTGACCATGAATCCGAGCGCGTACCCGAGCAGGTGTGTGTAGAGGTTGACCTCCCCGGGTCCGGCGGTCGGGCGCGGCGGGAACGCGACGAACTGGAAGGCGACGAACAGCCCCAGCGAGAGGACGCCGAGTTCGAACGAGCCGCGGCGGACGGTCGCGACCCGGAGCCGGCGGCGCAGCGACCCCACCTCGTCGGCGGCCGACAGCGCGAACAGGAGCGCAGATAGCACCGTCGCGAGGACGAGCCCGCCGGTCCCGAGCGCGACCGTCGCGCGGTCGACGGTTACCGACTGGACGCTCAGCGGCGCCGCGACCGCGAACCCGAGGAAGAACAGCGCCGGGGCGACGGAGGTGGCCGGCCCGATCCGGAGGTTGACCTGCAGGTGTTCGGCGATGGCGTAGGCGAGATAGCCGACGAACGCCAGCAGGACGCCTGAGAAACCCAGGCCACTCGCCGCCCGGATCGCGGCGAGATTGAGATACGACAGCACCGGCGGGAAGGCGACGAGGAACGTCGCGAACGCCAGGAAGAAGCGCCGCCGGTGGCCGCTGGCGACGCTCAGCAGGTACGCCGCCGGCACGACCAGCAGGTAGCCCCCGACGTTGACCAGTAGGTGCCCGAGATCGAGGTGGACGTACGAGGAGACGAACGCCGCCGTAACCGCCGGGTCGGTGTAATCGAACGCCAGCGACCGCCGGACCGGCTCCGGGAGTTCGAACACCGCCGCCAGCACGACCGGGACCGCCAGCAACGCCAGCAGATCGAACGCCCGCGACCGCTCGGCCAGCCCCCCTGGGAGACGCAGGGTACCGGATCGACGCAACGACATCGGATCGCTCACTGAACGACCCTTCGACTCGGGTGTTGTAAAATTGCGCGCCGATAGTATCACAATCGATATCTCGGCTGGGGTCGACCGATAAACCCCACGATTATCCGTTTGAAACGGCCGATACCCGTGTACCGAGAACCCAGGTTAGAATCGAAGCCGATATCTGGAGATCAGTCGAGCGCGTTCCGACGGAATCGGACGGTGACCTCGCCGTCGGGATCGAAGTCGCTCGGCAGTCCGAGGGTCAGGTCCTCGCTCGCGCCGGATTCGAGGACGAACCCGTCGCTCACCAGGTCGACGCCGTCGGCGGAGAGTTCGACGCCGGGGAGCGACTCGGCGTCGGCGACGGTGACGCGCGCGGCGTCCGAACCGGTGTTGGTGACGGTCACCGCCCGTTCGAAGGTCACCGAGCCGTCGCCGGAGGCTTCGACCCACGGGTCGCTCTCGGCGAACCGGAACGCGAAGCCGTCGTCGCGCGCGTCGTACCAGTCGTCGGTGAGCGACTGCGGACGCACTTCGAGTCCCTCCCCGGCGTCGGCCACGATGACGAGCGCGGCGGACGACCCGAGCAGCCCCCAGGCGAACAGCCCGAGCGCGAGCGCTGCGAGCGCGGCCACGGCGCCGCCCAGCTGGACGGGCGACAGTCCGCCGATCTCCGTGTCACCGTCGTCGTCGGGGGTCGACACCGTCACGCCAGCGTCGACCGTCGTCCCCGGCTGGTCCTGCGGCGGCGCGGTCGTCTCCGCCGGCGGAGCAGTGGCGGTCGGCGACGCCTCGTCGGGCTCGGTCGTCGGCGTCGTCGCGGTCGGCGACTCGTCGTCCGGCGGGACCGTCGTGGTCGGCGGTATCGTCGTCGACGGCGCGGTCGTCGACGGCGCGGTCGTCGACGGCGCGGTCGTCGACGCGGTCGTTCCCGTGTCAGTCGTATCCGGCGTCGTCGTTCCGGAGGCTGTCGTCGGTCCCGGGGCGGTCGTCGTCGTCGGATCCGCCGTGGTCGTCGGTGCTGCCGTCGTCGTGGCCGTGGTCGTGGTCGGCGGCGCGGTCGGAGCCGGCGTCGGCTCGGGCGTGGACGGTCCGGGACCGGCCGCGACGGTCGTGGGCTGGGGCGTCGGGCTCGCGGTGACCGTCGGTTCGATCTCCGCCCTGACGGTGATCTGCGTCAGGACGACCGCTTCGCTCCCGGCGTCTACTCGCAGCCCGATCGGGACGGTTTCGTTCTCTTCCAGCAGGAGCCGGTCGCCGGATCCGGCGACCGGATCGCCCGTGTCCGACCGGTAGAACGTCACGTTCGAGCCGGCGTCGTGGTCTATCCAGACGCGACTGCGGTTGTTCGTCGTCGATATCGTGAACACGTCGTCGACCGTCGTCGTGGCCTGCGGGTTCAGCCCAGTGAGTTCGACACGTATCTGGCCATCCCCGTCGATCGTAGTGTACGCGTCGCCGTTCGCGGAGTCAGCAGGATTGAGGAAGACGCCGTCGACAGCCTCGTCGCCGCCGGCGAACGCGCCGGTACTCACGACGAATCCCAGTGCGAGTACGGACAGCGCCGCGACGAGGAGTCGGTCGTTCACTGTTTTGTCCTGTGGTGTCCCCGGTCGCTGTCGAATTCGCCCACCACCTTTCGCGACATCGACGCCGGCTGCGGGCCACACCGAACGATCGGAGGGGAGCCACTCGAAACCGGCGGGTCGACCGTCGGCCGCGCACTCTCCTCAGCAAAGGCCTAACGCGCTACGCGGTAGCGCCCGACTTCGAGAGTCGGATCAGGCGCTGGAGTCTTTCTCTGCGATGAGTTCGATCGAGTCTACCAGCGAAGGGCTGGTGTTGGGAGCATCGCCGGTCCGGTCGCCAGAGTACACCGTCGCGCTGATACTTTCTGTATTGCTGGCGCCTATGGTTACACCCTCGTCGGTGTTCGCATTGTTTAGGGTGAATTCGACGATGGCGATCTCGGTGTTGCTTTCCTCTACTGAGACGCAGACGGAGTCGCTTCCCGCAGCGTTGCTGGCACCATTCGCGTCACCCACTTCGGCATTGCCGCCAGTCCCGAGACTGGCCACGATCTGGGAGCTGCCGTTGTTGTCCAGGTCGAGGACGTTTCCGAGTTCAGTGACTGCGTTGTCGTTAAAACCCGTCGTGCTGCCGAAGGAGATCGTAACCGTGTTTTCTCCGGAAGTCGAGTTGGTGACCTCGTCACCAACCACCGAGACACCGAGAAGTGCCGAACTGTCGCCGCTGATGTTGACGTTGACGTCTCGTTCCGCGGTCACGCTCGTAAACGCCCCGCTCCCCAGCGCGGCGCCGCTACCCACAGCCAGTGATCCGATACCGATCAGTGCTTGCCGTCGATTCATTTTCATTGATCACACACCCACCTGAATGGCGGTTGCTAGATATCAGTATATTCTCAGATAAATAGCTTGTGGCTCGAGTCGGTGGCTTCAAAACGAGATAACGCTCTACAGAGACAGTATCACTCGTGTTCCGTCGGTCGGATTCCGATCGGCAACCAAAGGCATTTAACTTTCAGTTACCTTATCATCGATCAGTAAGCCGCCGGGCCGGCCGAGAGCGAGGTCCGGTATCGGCCCCCGAGTGGCGGCCGTTCGACGGGTGATACGATGGGTGAGAAGTTGACGCGGCGTGCGGCACTGGCCTGTCTCGGGAGCGGTGCGGTCGCGATCGGACTGGGGTCGTCGGCGTTCGCGTCGGTTCAGGCCGATCGTACCGTTTCCGTCGATATCACAGGCGACGGAAACGCGCTCCTGGGTATCTCTGACCAGTCCGACTCTGGCACAGTCGAGGGGCCCAACGATTCAGCGAGGCTATTCGAACTCACCGACAACGTCGGTGGCCTCACTAGCTCCGACATCTCCGTCGAACTCGTCAGGGTGGAGCGGAGCGACGGGACGGCCGTCCCGAACCAACCGTTGACCGTCGAGGTGGGCAGCGGCAGTCAGGGCGCGTTTTCCGTCACCACCCGCTGTCGTTCGACGAACGACTCGCTCGGAGATTCCTACAGATTTACCGTCGAAATCGTCGCCTCCACATCCGACTTCTCGGTGACTGCGGAACGAACGACGGCCAACACGGTCGCAGTTACCTGTGATTCGGGCGACATCACCGTTACCGACGAGAACAACAACGGTGACAAGACAACCGGTGGAGACGTCGACATTGAGGAGGGCGTCAAACTCAAAGGGTCTGTGGATGCGGGAGGCGATGTCACGCTCAACGAGGACGCACGGACGACGGGCTCGGTGACCGCGGGCGGGGACGTGGACGTCGGTGAGAAAGGGAAAGTGAAAGGAGCGGTCGATTCGGGTGGCGACGTGACGCTCAGTCAGGACGCGCAAATATCCCGTTCGGTTACTGCTGACGGGGACGTGGACATCGGTGAGGGAGCGAAGGTGAAGGGGTCCGTCAACTCGGGCGGTGACGTCACGCTCAGTGGCGAGAAGGTGAGCGGAGACATCTGCGCCGACGGCGACATCACGATCGGGGAAAATGCCAAGGTGAAGGGTTCGATCAGGTCGACCGGCGGAAACATCGACATCGAACAGGGGGCGACAGTCTCGAACGACGCGACTGCCAGTGGGAGCGTGAGTGTCGGTGAGGGCGCGAAAGTGAAAGGAACGATCAGCGAAAACGAGGCGAACGTCCAACCGTGCTCGTACTGACCACTCATGTGGGAGCGACCACGCGTGAGTGCGATCAATGACCACAGGATATTTTATCACGGGAGGGAGTTACGCCTCTCATGTCGACCAGTGAGGGCCGTCAGACGGAGTCGCGACTGCGCTACACCCTTTCTCAGAATATCGGGCTCGCGCTGGTCGCTTGCCTCCTCATCGCCGCTGTCGGCGGCTTCGTCGCCTACCAGTCGTTCACCGGTTCGGACACGACGACCGAACAGCGGACGGTCGCGAGCTGGACTGCCGACGACGAGCTTCGCCACGCCGCGGTCGTCCAGCGGGACACGCGCGCGTTCGACGCCGGCGCGGTCCTGCGCAACCGCTCGGTGTACTTCTCGTCGGTGACGCCGGTACTCAACGGCAGTTACGTCGTCCGCCACAGCGGTGACGCCGAACCCGCGACCGTGCAGACCGATCTTCGGCTGGTCGTCCGGGCCGTCGAGGTCGGTGAGAGCGAGAGCGTTCTCTGGCGGGTGAGCGAACGGGTCGGCTCCGAACGCACCGAGTCGCTGGCGCCCGGGAACGAACTGGCCGTCCCCTTCGAGTTCAACGTCACGGCGCAGTCCGAGCTGGCCGAGCGGGTCCGGCGAGAGTTGGGGTCCTCGCGGGGGCAAGTTCAGGTCCGCCTGGTCGCGGACACCGCACTCTCGACGACCGTCGCCGGCGAAGCGTTCGACCACGAGCGGACGGCGACGCTCGCAGTGACGCCGCGAGGGGATTCATACGGCGTCAGCGCGTCGACGGCGGGCGAACAGAGCGAGGAGGTGACCGAACAGGTGGCAGTCCCCGTCGAATCGGACCCGCTGGCCCGCTACGGCGGCCTCCTGGCGCTCCTCGTCGGACTCGTCGGTGCCGGGGCCGTCGCGTATCTCGACCGCAACGGGCGTCTCGATGTCGACCCGGAGACGCGGACGGCGATGGCGCTCGAGCGCGAGCGCGACACCTTCGACGAGTGGATCTCGACCGGTCGGGTCCCGTCCGTCGGCGACGACCGCGTCGTCACCGTCGACTCGCTGACGGGGCTAGTCGACGTGGCCATCGACTCCGAGCGCCGCGTCATCGAAGACATCGAGTCGGGGACGTTCGTCGTCCTCGACGACGCGACCCGCTACGAGTTCCGCCCGAGCGACGGCGGTGAGGTGCTGGCAGGCGGCGCCCGCCGCGAACCCGAGCAACGGACGAACGGCGACCGTTCGACCGAGGGAACCGGATCGGTCGGTCACGGTAGCGGGGCGACCGCCGACGATGGGGGCCCGAGCGGTGACGGCGAACGGCCGCCCTCGGGCGAGGAGTGATCAGTCGAAGCGGTCGAGGGCGTACTCGGAGACGTCGAAGTCGGTCCCGCCCTCGAGCGTCAGATCGGCGAGGACGTCGCCGAGCGCCGGCGCGAACTTGTAGCCGCGACCGGACAGCCCGGCGGCGACCGCCACGCGGTCGTCCGCGAGCGTGTCGAGGACGAACCGACCGTCGGGGGAGTTCGTGATCAGTCCGGTCGAGAGCCGCAGTGTCGACCCGGCGGCGCCGGGGACGTACGCCTCGGCGAACGCGCGCAGCGGTCGCTCGTCGGCCTGGGTGGGTTCGGAGAGGGCGTCGGGCGCGGTCGGTCGGAAGTCGCTCCGCCCGTACTTCATCCCAGGTAGATCCGGACCCGGCAAACCGTAGTAGTTCTTGCCGTCGACGGTCGCGACGAACGGGGGCAAGCGGTCGCCGGCCGCGGCGTCGGGACCGTCGTCGGCGGCAGAGGCGCGCTCGCCGCTCGGGCCGAACCACGCGGTCGCGTGGCGACAGGGTTCGATGAGGCCGTCCAGCGCGTCGACAGCCTGTGCCGCCCAGGCGCCCGCGGTGACGACGAGGCGGTCGGCGCGGTAGGTGTCGCGGTCGGTGTCGACGCGGACGCCGCCATCGACCGTCGCCCAGTCGACGACTCGTTCGCGCGCCCGGACGGTCGCCCCGCGGTCGAGCGCGGCCGAGACGTGAGCGACCACGCCCCGCTCCGAGGCGACGACGGCGCCGTCGGGCTGGTAGAGCGCCGTGGCGCCCTCGGGGAAGCCGTACCCCGGGAACCGCTCGGCGAGGTCGGCACCGGACAGCGACTCGTGGGTGAGCCCGTGGCGCCGGCAGGCGCGCCGCGCGCTCTCGACGGGTTCGTCGCTGCCGACGGCGACTGCCAGCGACCCCGTCTCGGTCAGCAGGTCTCGACCGGTCTCGGCTTCGAGCGCGCGCCAGGACTCGTGAGCCCGGTCGGCGAGCGCCATCGTCGCCGGGTCGCCGTCGAGCAACCGCTGGAGCAGGCGCGTCCGACCGTGCGAGGACCCGCGGCCGTGTGGCACGTCGAAGCGTTCGAGGCCGAGGACCGAGGCGCCGCGTCGGGCGAGGTGGTACGTCGCCGCGCTCCCGACGCCCCCGACGCCCAGAACGATCGCGTCGTATCCCCCTCCGCTCGATGTCATGGCACTCTCTGGGGGGCCCCTCGGCAAAGCGATTACGTCATCCGACGCGCCGGTGGCCCGACTGCGACCGGTTCGACACCGCCGGGGTGGTCGGCCGTCGCTCGACGGACCGGTCGACGGTCACTCGGCGGGCGGGGCGGCGCGTTCCGTGTATATCCGCTCGATCGCGTCGTCGTGGACGTGGCGAATATTCCGCCGCTTTTTCTTCATCGACGGGGTCAACAGGTCGTTCTCGGCGGACCACTCCCTGGGGACGAGCTCGAAGGCCTTGATCCGCTCGACCCGTTCGAGGTCGGCGTTGACTTCCTCGACGGCTTCGCCAACCCACTGGCGGACGCGTTCGTCGCGACAGAGCGCTTCGTCGTCGGCCGGGAGGTCGATCCCATCGCGGTCGGCCCACCGGCGGACCGCCTCGAAGTTGGGGACGACCACCGCACCGACGAACTTGCGGTCGTCACCGACGACCATCACCTGGTCGACGCGGTCGTTGGTCGCGAAGCGGTCCTCGATAGGTTCGGGCGCGACGTTCTTTCCCGTCGAGAGGACGATAAGCTGTTTCAACCGGTCCTTGTAGCGGAGATACCCATCTGGCGTGATCTCGACGATGTCGCCGGTCAGGAAGTAGCCGTCCTCGGTGAACGCCGTGTCGGTCTCGGCGGGCATGTTCCAGTAGCCGCCCGTGACGTTCGGGCCGCTGACTTCGAGTTCACCGACCGGTCCCTCCGCCTCGGGGAACTGGTCCTCGCCGACCGCCGACTCGTCGACGCGGGCGTCCACGTCGGTCACCGGCGGGCCCATCGTTCCCGGTCGGATCTCCTCCGTCGGGTTCACCGTGAGAACCGGGGCCGTCTCGGTCAGGCCGTACCCCTCGACGATGGGGACGCCCATGCCGAGGAACATCTCCGCGAGCTCCCGGCTGAGGCTCCCGCCGCCGCTGACGAGGAACTCGACCTCGCCGCCCATGCGCTCGCGGACCGTCGAGTACACCAGCCGGTCGGCCGCGGCGCGCTTCGCCCGGAGCGCCACCCCCGGGTCGTCGGCGCGAGCGAACTCGCGCGCGACGCCGACGGCCCACTCGAAGATGCGCTCTTTGGCCGCCGACCCGCTGGCCTGCTCGCGCATGTTGTCGAAGATCCGTTCGTACACGCGCGGGACGCTCGCGCCGGTCGTCGGGCTGAGCAACTGCAGGTCCTCGGGAAGCGTGTCCGGGCTCTCGGCGTAGCCGACGGTCGCCCCCGAGGCGAACATGAGGAAGTGACCGGCCAGTCGCTCGAAGACGTGGGCCAGCGGGAGGAAGGAGATCGTCCGCGAGTGCTCGTCCAGAACGGGCGTCTCGCCCTTGTCGGGCCGTGGCCCCATGCGCTTGCGGCACTGGTTGACGTTCGCCCGGAAGTTACGGTGGGTGAGCTGGACGCCTTTCGGCTGGCCCGTGGTTCCCGAGGTGTAGATGATACTCGCCAGGTCGTCGGGGTCGCGCTCGTCGATCCACCCCTCGTAGGCGTCGAGATCGAAGCGCTCCGCGCCGCGTTCGTAGAGGTCCGCCATCGTCAGCGCGTCCTCGCGGTCGGCGGCCGGCCCGCCCGGCGCCGTCTCGTCCATCACGACCGAGAAAGAGAGATCGAGGTCCGCCTCGACCTCGTGGACGCGCTCCAGCAGCGAGTCGTCGCCGACGACGACGCCCGCCGCGTCGGGGTCGTCGAGCAGGTACTTCACCTGTTTCGGCGAAGAGTCCGTGTAGACGGTGGTGACCGCGCCGCCGGCCGCGAGAACGGCGAAGTCGGTCAGCGCCCACTCCATGCGCGTGTCGGCGAAGACGGCGACCCGGTCGCCCGCGTCCAGGCCGAGCTCGCGGAAACCGGCGGCCAGCCGCCGGACGACGCCGCGCATCTCCTCGTAGGAGATAGCGGTGTACTCACCGTCGGGGGCCTCGGGGATCACCGACGGGGCCAGCGAGCGGTCGTAGACGCCGCCCTTGTACCGCTGGGCGGATGCCGACCCGTAGCGGTCGGCCGCGCCCTCGAACATCGCCGCGAGCGTGTCCGTCCCGACGACGTCGTCGGTGTAGGACTGCTCCGCGGCCCACCACTGGCCCGCGGGCTCCGGGGAAGTCATGGCCCTCCGTACGGGCCGGCCTGTGATATATGTTATCGAACGTACGGTGGCCCCTCAGTCGTTGAACGTGACGAAAACGGGAAACGCGTTGTCAGCGGGCCGCGGGCGTCACTCCACGTCGACGGTGGTCGCGCCGTCGTCGCGGTCGGCGAGCGGGAACCTGAGTTCGAGGACGCCGTTGCTGTAGGTGACACTGGCCTCGTCGGCGATCCGCATCCGTTCGGAGACGCGTCGGGTCCGGGAGTGTTCGTCGTCCTCGACCTCGTGGAGGGCCTCGACGACGAGGGTTCCGTCGTCGAACTGCACGTCGATCTCCTCGCGCTCGAAGCCCGGGAGGTCCCCGATCACGACCAGTTCGTCGTCGGTCCGCTCGGACCGGAGGAGCACGTCGCCGTAGCCACCGCGAGGCACCATCTCGCCGTCCGTCGACGCCGGCCCCTCGGCCTCGAACGTCGGCCGGGTATCCCGCAGGTCCCAGGACCCGATCGGCGCCGTCCACGCCGCGTGCATGCTCCGTCGCATCTGCCCGAAGAGTCGGTCCATCTCGCCGAATGGGTCGTTCGGTGCCATCGTGCTCACCACTCAGTCGGTCCCGTGAAATCATACCCATTCCGAGAGGTGTGCTAACAGCGGCCCGCTGACGGGGTCGCCCGGAACGGGCAGGTAGATCGATATAGCGGTCAGGGGTGTATCGCGTCTGTTGACGGCGAGATGGTCACTCGGCTGTGGCTACCCCGCTATCGAACGGTGAAATCGGGGTCGAAGACTCTTGTAGGGCCCCGGAATACGGAGCGTATGCGACTCGTACCGGCCGTCGCTCTCGCCGCCCTCGTGTTGACAGCGGGGTGCGTCGGCCTCGGTGGCACCGGGAGCGGCGCCCCCGCGCCGACGCCGTCAACGGTGACGACGGCCGAGGCGTGTGAAACCGACCTCCTCCTGACCGACGCAGGGACCGAGGCGGTGACGCCGAAGCCGACGCCCAACGGACCGGGGGCGTTCGAACCCGAGGCCGTCGGCGGGTTCGCCCGTGCGCACGAGGAGGCGTTCGCACACAACCACGCGCTCGGCGACCGCGTCACCGACGTGGCAGTCGAACTGCAGGGGACGACGGTCCGGGCGGTCGACGGCGGCTACCGCGTCCGGATCCACGTCTGGGCGCGGACGACAGTGGCGGGGTCGCCGCCGACGGACGAGGGGACGACGGCCGACGGCACGGCGGTGACCGTCGAGGAATCGTTCTACGACGCCCACTACTACGTCTCCGAGAGCGCGCTGCGCCGGGCGGAAACCGAGCGCCACGGCACACTCGCGGACGGTGACCTCTCGGCGTCGGGTGTCACCCTCTCCTGCTGGAGCGGGTGAGGTTCCGGGTCGAGAGCGTCGGATCGAGCGGCCGCCGACCGGCGTGCTTTTTCCGGTCGGCCGGTGAATCCGCAGGTATGACCGAACACGCCGGGTGGTTCGCGGGGATCGACCCCGAGGACGCCGAAGCCGCCGCCGACCGGGTCCGGGGCGGAGCGGCCGATTCGCCCGCCGACTGGCCGGCCCTGGCCGTCGACGAGGGGTTCGCCGACGACGACGCGGAGTACTACGAGCGCCTGCACGACGCGACGATGGCCGCGGCCCGCGCGGCAGTCCACGAGGCCGAACGCGCCGACGACAAACAGCTCATCCACGCGGTCCGGTCGATGGACGACTGCGAGCGGACGGCGAACGAACTCGCCGAACGGGTCGCCGAGTGGGCGGGGACCCGCTTCGACGACGCCGGGACCGGCGTCGACTACGCCCGCGAGTTGGCCGACCGCGACGAGGAGCCCGCCGACCCGAGCGAGACCCGACTGGTCGCGCTGGCCGAGCGGACCGCGGCGCTGGCCGACGAGGCCGACGAACTCCGGTCGTACGTCGAGGAGACGACGCCTTCCGTCGCGCCGAACCTCGCCGCGATGGCCGGGCCCGTGCTGGCGGCCCGACTGATCTCGCTCTCGAGCGGCCTGGACAGCCTGGCGAAACAGCCGTCCAGCACGGTGCAGGTACTCGGGGCCGAAGACGCGCTGTTCGCGCACCTCCGCGGGTCGGCGCCGTCGCCCAAACACGGCGTCATCTTCACCCACGAGTACGTCCGCGGCACGCGCCCGGAGGAACGCGGGTCGGCCGCGCGGGCGCTGGCCGGGAAGCTCACCATCGCCGCCCGCGTCGACCACTACAGCGGCGAGCGCAAGCCCGACCTGGACGCCCAACTCGACGAGCGCATCGCGACCATCCGCGGGAACAACGGCGACGCCGGCGCGGGCGACGACGACACCGCCGCGAACAGCGGAGGTGACGACTCGTGAGCGACCTCCCGGGGGGCGTCGAGCGCCGCGCGTTCGATGGGAGCGAGCGGCTGGCGACCCGCGGCAAGCCCCACTACGGCGAGCCGACCGACGGCGGGTGGCGCGCCTGGGACCCCGACCGCTCGAAGCTCGGCGCGATGCTCGAACTCGGGATGGACACCGGACTGGCCGGCGGCGAGACGGTGCTCTATCTCGGCGCGGCCTCGGGGACGACGGCGAGCCACGTCGCGGACTTCGCCGGCCCGACCTACGGCGTCGAGTTCGCCGCCCGACCGCTGCGGGACCTGCTCGACGCCGCCGAGTCGCGCGGCAACCTCTTTCCGCTGTTGAAAGACGCGCGCAAGCCCGAGACGTACGCCCACGTCGTCGAGCCGGTCGACGCGATCGTCCAGGACGTGGCGACCCGAGGCCAGGCGACGGTGGCGACCGCCAACGCCGAGTTCCTCCGCGATGACGGTCGGCTGCTGCTCGCGATCAAGGCCCGGAGCGAGGACGTGACGCGCGACCCCGCAGACGTGTTCGACGACGCGCTCGACGACCTCGAATCGGCTTACGAGGTACTGGAGACCGAGCGGCTGACCCCGCACCACGACGACCATCTCGGCGTGGTCGCGACGCCGCGCTGAACGGAGGGTGAGCGGCCGGCCGTCGCCGCCGTGTCGGAGGTGTTATCCGTCGGCGGGCGCTCGTTCGACGTAGACGGCACGGGCAGCGGCACCTTTCAGCTCGCGTGGTTTCCACGTGCGCCGACGCCGACTGTCCTACCCCGTCTCTCTAACACCGCCGAGCGACGGCCGTCGCGGTGTTCGGGAGACGGTTCGGGCAGCCGGCGTGCCGCGAAGGGAAATTTTTAGCGCCGTCGCCTCGTCGTACGGAGCGATGGACCGGGGCTCGCGCGAGGCGTTCAGTCGGATGGGCACGATCGGGATCGAAGAGGAGTACTACGTCGTCGACGAGGACGGGCGACCCACCTCGGGCACCGACGAACTCGTCTACGAGTCCGACCCGCCCGAGGTCCTCGACGGACGGCTCGACCACGAACTGTTCAAGTGCGTCATCGAGTCCCAGACGCCGGTCATCGAGGCCCCCGCCGACGCCCGCGAGCACCTGCTTTCGGTCCGGGAGGCGCTGGTCGACCACGCCACCGCCCACGGCTTCGACATCGCCGCCGCCGGCCTCCACCCGCTCGCGAAGTGGCGGGAGCTCGAACACGCCGAGAAACCACGCTATCGAGCCCAACTCGACCGCATCCAGTACCCCCAGCACCGCAACACGACCGCGGGGCTGCACGTCCACGTCGGCGTCGACGACGCGGACAAGGCGGTGTGGATCGCCAACGAACTGCGCTGGCATCTCCCCGTCATGTTGGCGCTGTCGGCGAACTCGCCGTACTGGAACGGCTTCGACACCGGCCTCCAGTCGGCCCGCGCGAAGATCTTCGAGGCGCTCCCGAACACGGGGATGCCCACCGCGTTCGAGGACTACGACGCCTTCGACGACTACGAGCGGCGGATGCTGGCGACCGACAGCATCGACGACCGCGGCGAGCTCTGGTTCGACGTGCGCCCCCACTCCGGCCACGGCACCGTCGAGGTTCGCACGCCGGACGGTCAGGCCGACCCCGACGTGGTGCTCGCGTTCGTCGAATACACCCACGCGCTCGTCGAGGACCTCGCCGCCCGCTACGAGGACGGCGAATCCGGCACCGACGCCCGCCGGGAGCTGTACGACGAACACAAGTGGCGCGCGATGCGTCACGGCCACGACGCCGCCCTGCTGGACCGGTCGTTCGAGTCGACGGTCGACCTCGGAGAGATCGTCGATCGCGAGGCCGAACGCCTGGGCGTCGACGGCATCCGTGAGGTCTACGAGGCCGAGAGCGGCGCCGAGCGCCAGCGCCGACTGCGCGAGCAAGCGGGCGCCGACGCGCTCTGTGACTCGCTGCGACTGCAGTACGAGTAGACGGGCGGAGTGCGGAGCGCTATCGCCCGATTTCGCGCGAGTGAGAACGTCGGCAAGATTTTTACCCGGCTGGGGCTTTTGTCCTCGTAGAGGCGACGTATGTCTACAGACGATCCTGCCGACGACAGCGAGGGGACCGACGAGCCCGACGCGGACCCGCAAGAGGGCGGCAACGTCCGCGAACGGCTGGAACAGGAGGCCGACAGGGCGGTGACGGGCTTCGACGAGGGGATCGTCGACATGCTCTCGTGGGTGCTGGAGACGGAGACGCGGGCCCGGATCTACGTCTACCTCCGCCAGAATCCCGACAGCACGAGCGACGAGATCTCCGAGGGAACGGGGCTGTATCCCAGTACCGTGCGCGAGGCGCTCGCGGAACTCCACGACGAGGGGAAAGTCACACGGGGGAAACGCGAGAACGACGGCGCCGGCAACAACCCCTACGAGTACGCGGCGATGGCGCCGAGCGAGCTCGTCGGCAACGTCGTCGACGACGTGCAGGCGGAGCTCAACACCGTCTTCAACCTCGACGAGATCCTCGGCAGCGACGACGACCACCCGACCATCGACTCCGAGCCCGTCACCATCACCGTCGAGGACGACCCCGGCGCCGACGAGGGGAGCGACGACGACGTCGACGAGTGGGGCGGCACCGACGATACCGACGGGGGCACGGGCGGAGACGGTGGGGCGGACGTGGACGCTGACGGCGACGACGCGGACGACGACTGAACGGCACACAGGGCATCGCTCTCCGACCGAGGTGGCAGGGAGGGCAGAAGCCGAAGGCACTTTACCGGACTGGCCCGACTGAGCCAGTATGAAGGTCGCGCTGGGTGGTACCTTCGACCCGGTCCACGACGGACACCGCGCGCTGTTCAGGCGCGCCTTCGAGCTGGGCGACGCGACGGTCGGCCTGACGAGCGACGACCTCGCCCCGAAGACCCGCCGCGAGGACCGGTACGTCCGCCCCTACGACGAGCGCCACCGCGACCTCGACGCGGAACTCGCCCGCCTGGCCGACGAACGCGGCCGCGACTACGAGATCAGGGAGATCGACGACCCGACCGGCTTCGCCCCCGAACCGCAGTTCGGCGCCATCGTCGTCTCCCCCGAAACCGTGACCGGCGCCAAGCGTATCAACGAGATCCGCCGCGACGAGAGGATCGAACCGCTCGACATCGAGGTCGTCGACCACGTCTACGCCGAGGACGACGAGATCATCTCCAGCACTCGCATCGTCCGCGGCGAGATCGACGAACACGGCAACCTCACGCCCGACCGCGATGGCCGCGGCGCACCCGACGAAACCGAGGCCGACACCGCCAGCGACGCCGCCGACGCGACCCCCGACGGCGGTCCCGGCGCCGAAACCGACGACGCCTGATCCTCGCTCGGGCAGCGACGAGCGGCCGTCGGGTCCGACCTACCACCTCGGCGCGTCCAGTCCCTGGCTCTCCAGCATCGCCTCGTAGCGCTGGGAGATCGTGAGCCGGGACACGTCGGCGGCTTCGGCGACGCGCTGCTGGCTGCGGCTGTCGCCCTCGACGAGGCCGGCGACGTAGACGCTCGTCGCGAGGACGGCTCGCTTCGAGCGGTCGGTTTCGGGGATATTGGAGAGAAAGAGGTCGGCCGCGCGCGACCGGGCGGCCTCGCTCATGTCGAGGCGCTCGGCCGTGGCCTCGACCTCATCGAGCCACTCCGAATTTTCAACCTGGTCGCGAGCGCTGTACATCACGGCTTGGTAGGGCGCCGAGGTACATAAAGCCACGATGCAAGCGGGACGACCGCTCGACGGGACGGACAGCTCGGCGTCTTACTTGGCGGCCGACCGGATAACTTTATCAGCGATGGGCCGACACTGCAAGTCGATGCGACTACCCGACCGGGCGACGGTGCGTGCGTTCCTCGTACGGCATCGGTTCGGCGTCGCGAGTTGCCTCGGGATCGTCGTCGTCTGGGGGCTATACGTCTTCTCGCACTCGTTCCCGGCCGGAGAAGGCGGCTACTACCTTGCGGTCGCCGACCGGATCGCGTCCGGCGGGTTCGCGATCCCGGACCGGATCCCCCACTACGCGCCGGGCGGCCTCCCGTACGCGTACCCGCCGCTCGCGTTTTACGTCGTCGCCGTGATCCACGTACTCACGGGCCTCTCGTTGCCCGCGGTTGCGCTCTGGATCACGCCGGCGGTCGTCCTCGTCTACACCGCCGGCGCGTACCTGCTCGGCCTACGCGTGACCGGGGACGAACTGGCGGCGGGGCTGGCGGCCGTGCTCGTCGGCGCGAATCCAGCGCTACTTAACAAGAACCTCCTTGCGGACGGCTACGCGACGGGACTGGCCCTCGCCGCCGCGCTGTGGGGGTTATACGTCGCACACCGGCAGTTCGAGTCGGAGTCGTGGCGGCTGGCGGCGGTCGTCGGTGTCTGCCTCTCGGTGTCGCTGTCCAGTCACCCGCTGGTCGCGCTGTTTTTCGCCGTCAGTTATCTCGGGTTTTACTTCACCGAGTCGCGGACACCAACCGGGCTCCTGCAGGGGGCAGCGGTCGCCGTGCTCGGTGTCGGCCTCTCGGCCTGGTGGTGGTACCCGATCGTCGGGACGCACGGCGTCGAGATTTACCTCGCACCGGGGTCGACGGCCACGCCGACGGTTTCGCTGGCCAAGCGGATGCTGTTCAGATACGCAGGGAGCGGACTGGGGAGCCAGTTCAACGCGCTGTTGCTGCTCCCGCTTCCCGTGTTCGGTGTCGCGTACGCGGTCGTCGCCCGTCGATGGACGCTGGTCGGCTGGTTCGCCGTCACCGCGACGGTCGCGTCCGGTCAGATGGTCGGCGTCTACACCGTCGAAGCGTTCGTGAACGCGTACTTCCTGGCCGCCGTCGTCTTCCCGGCGTTCGCGTCCGCGCTGTCCGAGTGGGAGGTCCCGTCGACGGCGCGCGTCGCGACGCTTCGAAGCATGTCCCCCGACAGGGAGGTCGTGATACGGGGCCTGTTCATCGTGACGTTGCTCGGTGCGACGGCGTTCGCCGGAGTTTTCGCCGTCTTGATGCCCGCGCCCGACCAGGAGGCGCGGGAGGCGATGGAGTGGACGCGGACGAACACCGACCCCGAGGCGACGTTCGCCGTCACCGTCCCGACGTTCGCCGAACTGTTCCCGTTTCTGGCCGAACGGACGCTGATCCACGGCTATTGGGGGACCGAGTGGCTCGGGCCGACCGTCTTGGACCGCAAGCGGACGCAGACGTTCGAACTGGGTGACTGTTCGTCGGCCGGCTGCCTCAACGACACGCTCGTTCGCCACGGACTGCGGCCGGACTACGTGTTCGTCGAGAAGGACGGATTCGACGACGCGACGTTCCGGTCCTCGGGCCGGTTCCGTGTCAGGTACCGGCACGAGAGCGTCGTGATCGCGTCGTACCGACCGCAAAACGCGACGACGGGCGGGCCGGCGATGGCGTACGGAGCGAAATCGTCATTGCGACCGATTCCATAGCAACCGACGTGACACAGTGGGTCGAGAACCCGACGGGCGGGCGCGACCGCGGGGCCGCAGCGCTCGCACGCGCGTGGGCGGAGGTGCTGTTCAGACCTCGCCGGCTGTTCCGGTCCGGGGTCGCGCCGGGCGATCAGGCGCCCGGGCTGGTGTTCGCCGGCACGGTCGTCTTCGTCGAGGAACTGACGCGCGTCGTGACCGGAGCGGCCGCCTATCCCGTGTTGAGCGGGCAGCCGGTCCTCTCGACGATACTGTTCCTGGCGCTGGCAGTCGTCCTGATCGCGCCGGCGGCGCTGCATCTGACCGCCGCGCTCCAGACGCTGATCCTCATCGCGGCGGCGCCGAACCGCGCGGGCGTCAGCGAGACGGTCCAGGTCCTCGCCTACGCCGCGGCGCCCTGCGTCTTCGCTGGCCTCCCCTACTCGGGTGTTCGCGTGGTCGCGACCGCATACGCGAGCGTCCTGCTCATCGTCGGCGTCAGCGACGTACACGACGTTTCGCCGCCGAAAGCTGCCGTTCTGACGGCCGTCCCCGCGGCGCTTGTCTTCGGCTACGGGTTCCGCGGGTTCGCCGCGCTCTCGGAGCTGACCGGGCTCACCTGGGCCGACGTAATGGCGAGTCTCGCTTGAGTCGCGCGCGGGCGGCGGCCGTGCGAGGCGCGCCCCGGCTCTCCGACCACGGTCGTTTAAGCGCGCGCCGGTCGGATCACCGGTATGTTCACGCTCGACCTGGAGGAGTTCACGTTCGAACTGAAGGAGGGAGCGATCAAGCACGTCGGCCCCTCGAACACGTCGGCGACGGCGAAACTGTACGATGTGGAGGGCGTCGAGGTGCGGGAGTTCGGAGACGAGCGCGTCAAGCTCGCCTTCGAAGACGCCGAGGGCAACGAAGTGGAGGTCGCGCTGTTCCCCGAGGCGGCCGCGGAGGTCGCCCGGGGGGTCGAAGCGCTCGAAGACGACAGCCGCGTGTTCGAGTGAGTCGAACGGTCGGGATCGGCCCGTAGCGACTTCTGAGGAGGTTTCCGCGTCGAACTCGGACGAAGAGCGTGGCGGGCAGGTGACGGACGCGTTTCGACAACCGTTTTAGGCCCGGGGCATTTCTACCTGCCAATGGGTTCGTGTATCATCTGCGGGAAGTCTGTCGACGGTCGCATCTGCGACCTCCACGAGGAAGACGTCGTCTTCGAGTTCCGCGGGAACCAGCCCGACCAGCTGACGGTCGATCGCTACTACCGCGGGACCGTCGACGGGTACGCCGAGTTCGGCGTGTTCGTCGACATCGGCGACAGCGTCACCGGACTGCTCCACCGGAGCGAGCTCGACCGACGGCTGGAGAGCCTCGACTGGGAGTCCGGCGACACCGTCTTCGTGCAGGTACAGCAGGTGCGAGACAACGGGAACGTGGACCTCGGCTGGTCGATCCGCCAGGCCGAGGGCGAGTTCCGCGGGACCCTCGTCGACGACCCCGACCAAGGCGCACCGTATCTCAAAGAGGACGAGTCGGGAAATGAGGACGCGGCAGCCGACGACGGTTCGGCTGCCGACGCGCCCGACGACGACAGCGAGGAAACCGACGCGGCCGACGAAACCGACGCGGCCGACGCGACGACCACCGAGGACTCCGACGTGACGACCGGCAGCGACGGGGGCGACGAGCAGGTCGAGTCGGCCTCGACCCCCGACGCCGCGACGGAGACGCCCGATGCCGCAAGCGAGGGCGACGGCGCTTCCGATTCCGACGGCGGTGCGGCCGCCGCCAGCGGTGGCGGCGCGGCTGCGGTCGCCGAAACGGACAGCGACGAGGGGGCGGAGCCGACCCACGTCGCCATCGAGACGCTCGACGACCGGGTCGGCGAGACGGTCCGGCTGGAGGGCGTCGTCGAGAGCGCCCGTCAGACCAGCGGCCCGACGGTGTTCGAGGTCCGCGACGAGACCGACAGCGTCGAGTGCGCCGCGTTCAAGGAGGCGGGCGTCCGTGCCTACCCCGAGATCGGCACCGACGACGTGGTCCGCCTGGACGGCGAGGTCCGCGAACGCCGGGGCGAGCTCCAGGTCGAGACCGAGGCGCTGGTGAAGCTCGAGGGCGACGGCAGACAGACCGTCGAGGACCGGCTGGCCGACGCGCTCACCGCGCAGGCCGAGCCCGAGTCGGTCGACCCCATCGTCGCCGACGAGACGGTCGAAGCGCTCACAGAGGACGTGCGCGAGGTGGCGACCGCGATCCGCCGTGCGGTCCTCGAGGAGCGCCCCGTCGTGGTCCGCCACGCGGCGACCGCCGACGGCTACGTCGCCGGCGTCGCGCTGGAGCGGGCGACGCTCCCGCTGGTCCGCGACCAGCACGACCAGCACGATGCGGTGTACCACTACTTCGACCGCCGCCCGCTCGAAGAGGGCGTCTACGACATGGACGACGCGACGAAGGACGCGACGCGGATGCTCGAAGCCCGCGACCGCCACGACGAGAAGCTGCCGCTGTTCGTCTTCGTCGCCGCCGGCGCGACCCGCGAGTCGCTCGACGGCTTCGAGCTGCTCGACCTGTACGGCGCAGGCCGTGCGCTGGTCGACGACGTTGCGGTCGATCCCGAGGTCGACGAGGCGGTCGACGCCGCCGTCGCACCCGAGGGCCCCGAGGCCCCGGAGACGACGGCCGCGACGCTGGCCGCCAACGTCGCCGCCCACGTCAACGACGAGGCGAGCGAGGACCTCAGCCACCTCCCCGCCGTGAGCTACTGGGAGGACACGCCCGAGGCCTACGCCGACGCCGCGGACGAGGCGGGCTACGACGCCGACGCCGTCCGCGAGGTCCGCGAGGCCGTCGCGCTGGAGGCGTACTACCAGTCCTACGAGGACAAGCGCGAGCTTATCACCGACCTGCTGTTCGGCGAGGGCGACGGTCCCGGCGGACTCGCGGGCCACGTCAGCGAGCAGTTCCGCGAGAAGCTCGACGCCGAGATCGAGACGGCGGAGGCCAACCTCGACACGCAGACGCTCGACGACACGACGGTCGCGGTGCTGGACACCGACGCGTTCACCCACCGCTACGAGTTCCCGCCGACGGCGCTGTTGCTCGACGAACTCCATCGTCGCCACCGCGGCGACGTGAGCGCGGTCATCGGCGTCTCCGACGACGAACTCCACATCCGCAGCGACCACGCCATCGACGTGCGCGACGTCGCCGAGCGCGCCCGCGAGTGGGTGCCCAACGCCGGGCTGACCGCCACGTCCGCCCGCGACGGCAAACTGGAGTACATCGCCGGCGAGCGCTCGGCCGTCCTCGACACCGTCATCGACGTTGTCGCCGACGAAGTCGCCTGACTGCGGACTTTTTCCCGTCGCTTACCGTTCGCTCACCCATGAGCGACAGGGATAGCGACCCGGTAGTTTCGGCTTCCGACCTCGACTGGGACGGGTACGACCACGGCGACCGCCAGTTCCGACGGAAGCGTCTCGGTAGCGCGGCCGGCGGCGAGGAGTTGGGCACGAGCCTCTACGAACTCGAACCGGGCAAGCGCACGTGGCCCCGGCACTACCACGCCGGCAACGAGGAGGCCATCTACGTGCTCGGCGGGGAACTGGCGCTCTACCTAGAGCGCGACACGGACGAGGACGACGGTACGGTGAACGAACACCGCCTCGAACCGGGCGACTACGCGGCGCTGCCCAGCGGGCCGGACCACGCCCACGAAGTGGAGGCTCGCGGCGACGAGACCGCTTGCTTTCTGGTCATCTCGACGATGAACGAGCCCGATCTGTCCGTCCTCGTTGAGCGCGACGCGGCGATGCTGTTCGCGGGCGGTGCGCCCGGCAACTACGACGACCGCTACGTCTCGACGACCGTTGATCTGGACGCCGAAGTCGACTATTGGGACGAGTAGCGAGGTCGGTCAAAGGCCGAGTTGACGCAACGGAAGCCGCTTTTCGGTGGGGGACGACGAGTCGAACATGCGACGACGCGCTTTCGTGGCCGCCCTGGCCGTCGGGTCGGCGGGCTGTCTCGGACGAGCCGGACCGGGAACCGACGGGCCGACGGAGAGCGGAACGGACTCCGAGCGGACGCCCGCGACGGACACGCCGACACGGACCGTCGAACCGGCGAAACAGACGGTCCCGCAGTCGAACCCCGAGGCCGAGTCCCCCGTCGAGACGTACCGCCTCGGTGACGGGCCGCCGAGCGGCGCGCAAGCGCACGAACTCGTCGTCTGGCGGGACGGGCCGGTGCGGCCGGTGACCGTCGAGGTGTCGGCGCCGGCGACGGACCTCGCCGTCTCGCCGACCACGCAGGTCGATCCGGGCGCGTACCTGCTGTTCGAGTTGACCGAGCGAGTCGACTACGAGGTCGCGGTCCACGTCAAGGGCGGGACGTGGTACGGGTTCGATATCGCCGCGAGCTACGTCGACTGCAACGACTCGCGGACGACCGTCCGGGTGCCCGAATCCGAGCCGGTCGAGTACGGGACGTTCACGACAGACATGGGCTGTTCGGTCACCGTCTCGTCACCGGTCGCCGACGGGACCGAGTGACCCCTCGAGAGTCGGCGAAGCGGTGACGCAGTCCCGAATCGGTCGTCCGCTCACTGGTCCCCCTTCGGTTCGAAGACATCCCGACGCAGCCCCTCGCGGACCGGTTCGTGTTCGGCGTTGGTCGGCGGCGGTGCGGTGACGAGCAACGCTTCCAGCCGATCGCCGTCGTCTGCCCTGACGCCGCGGTCGACCCCGGCGGGGACCGCGACCACGTCGCCGGGAACGACTTCGTGGTCGGTGTCGCCCTCGCGGACGACACCCGTCCCCGAGCGGACGTGGACGACAACGTCGCTGTCGGGGGCGTGGACGGGGATGAACTGCCCGGCCTCGAAGAACCCGCAGACGGCTTTCAACTGATCGCTCCGGAACGCCTCGCGGGCGGTGAAGCTGTCCTCGTCGTACGCCCGTTCGGCGTCGAAGTCCGTCGCTGGCATCTCGTCCGATACGACGGGGTCCCGAGAAAAGGTCGCTGGGCCGAACCAGTTCGGTCACGGGCGGTCGGGAGACGGTCGCGAGTCAGTCCCGAACCGCGCGAATCCCCTGCTTCGCGCCGTAGTACGCCCACTCGGCGCTGTAACAGAAGACGCAGCCGCGGAACTGCGGCCTGTTCGGGGTATCGTCGGACTCGCCGGCGTCGGCGGTGGCGGTCATAGGCGGTACGGAGGACTCGTCCGACAAGAATGTACCGTCGACGTGCGCGGCGAGCGCACGGGCCGAGGACCGCGCGATGAGCGAGCGACACGCTTATTCGCCGCAGGGGCCGATCCCTGACAACGCGATGAGCACCGAGACGCCCGACGCGGCCGACGCGGACAGCGACGAACCGGAGGCGTTCCTGCAGGCGTGCGAGGAGCTGGTCGACCGCATCCTCTCGGGCGAGATCGAGAGCGAGGACGTGGAGACGGCGAAAAAGGAGGTCTGCGGGAAGTACTCCTCGCCGAAGGTGCCCCGGAATTCGGATCTGATCGACTTCGGCCCCGACGAGCGCCGCGAGGAACTGGCGGAGGTCCTCCAGCGCAAGCCCGTCCGGACCGCGTCGGGCGTCTCGCCGGTGGCGATCATGACCTCGCCACATCGGTGTCCGCACGGGAAGTGCCTCTACTGCCCCGGCGGCCCCGACTCGGAGTTCTCCAGCGCCCAGAGCTACACCGGCCACGAGCCCGCGGCCGCCCGCGGCGTCCAGAACGACTACGACCCCTACGGACAGGTCCGCCTGCGACTCGAACAGCTCCGCCAGATCGGCCACCCCGTCGACAAGGTGGAGCTCATCCTGATGGGCGGGACGATGACCGCCCGGAGCCACGACTACCAGGAGTGGTTCGTCAAGCGCGCTCTGGAGGCGATGAACGAGTACGACCCCGAGGGCAACCCCGAACCCGCCGAAGACGAGAGCTTCGCGCAGGCCCCCGAGGAGTACGACTTCAGCTACGTCGAGGACGTGATCACCGAAAACGAGACGGCCGACGTGCGCAACGTCGCGACCACCTTCGAGACAAAGCCCGACTGGTGTGACCCCGAGCAGATCGACCGGATGCTCGACCTGGGTGCGACGAAAGTCGAGGTCGGCGTCCAGACCACCTTCGAGCGCATCAACCGGGAGATGCACCGCGGCCACGGCACCCAGGACGCCATCGATGCCAATCGCCGCCTGCGGGACTCGGGGTTCAAGGTCGGCTTCCACATGATGCCCGGCCAGCCCGGGATGAGCAAGGAGATGTGCCTAGAAGACTTCCGGCGTATCTTCGAGAACACCGACTGGCGGCCGGACTTCCTGAAGATCTACCCCACCCTCGTCGTCGAGGGGACGGTCACTTACGACTGGTGGCGAAACGACGAGTTCGAACCGCTCTCGAACGACGAGGCGGCCGAGCTGGTCGCGGAGATCAAGTCGATGATCCCCGAGTACACGCGGCTCCAGCGGGTCCAGCGGGACATCCCCGCCGACTTCATCGAGGGCGGCGTCTGGAAGTCCAACCTCCGCCAGCTCGCCCGCCAGCGCATGGACGAACACGGCTGGACCTGTGACTGCATCCGCTGTCGCGAAGTGGGCCATCACGACGAGGAACCGGAGGCGGTCACGCTCGACGTCGACACCTACGAGGTCGCGGGCGGGCGCGAACACTTCCTCAGCTTCGAAGACCGTGAGAAAGACATCCTGGTCGGGTTCTGCCGACTGCGGTTCCCGAACGACCCGGTTCGCCGGGAGTTGCAGGGCGCCGCGGTGGTCCGCGAACTCCACGTCTACGGGAGTGAGGTCGGCGTGGGACAGTCGGCAGGCGAGGAGGACGGGAGCCACCAGCACCGGGGCTACGGCAAGCGACTACTCGCTGAGGCCGAGCGGCTGGCCGCCGACGCGGGCTACGGCAAGCTGGCCGTCCTCTCGGGGATCGGCGTCCGGCAGTACTACCGCGAGAAGCTCGGCTACCGCCAGGACGGCCCCTACGTCAGCAAGCGGCTCTGAAATTGAAATTCAGCGAGAGGCCGCGAGGCGTCGTTCAGAACCTTTTTGACGCGACAAGACCAATAGATTGACATGTTCGCCCTCCGAACCCGCATCGCGCTCCTGCTCGGGTGCTGGACAGCGCTCACGGTCGGACCGCCGGTCGCCTGGGTCGCCGTCGGCTCCTTCGGTGGCGGGCTCGAACCGGTGCACCTGGCGCTCCCGGCCGTCTGCTTCGTGGTCGGGTTCGGTGTCGCCCGCGCCGGACTGGCTCGGGTCGACGACCCCGCGGGCCAGTTCCGCGACGGACTCCCCCTCGCTGGGCTTATGGCTCTCTCGGGAGTCCCACTCCTCGGCGCGATACTGCTCGCCTTCGTCGACCTGATCAGTGGTGTGACGATAGCCGTCGGTGGGATTGCAGGGTTTTTCGTCGCCTTCGCGACGGGATTCGTCGCCGACCGCGCCGTGCTGGCGCGGCAGCGGAGCGAGCAGTCACTTCGGTTCAGCGCCCACAAACAGCCTGCGTCGCGGATCCGGCGGGTGCTGGCCGCGGTCGGCCTGGTCGGTGTGGGAGTGGGGGCTGTGCTGGCGCTGTCTGCCGGCGACCTGATGATGAGCGGGGTCATGGGCATGCTCGCACTCGGACAGCTCCCGCCGCTTGTCCGCCACTTGCGGACGCGCTCCTACGAGGTCACCGACGCCGGCCTGGTGGCCTGGTCGGGCCACCTCCAGTGGGCGGACTTCGACGGCGTCGCGGTCACGGACGACCGGATCGAGCTCCAGGGGACGGTGTGGCCGTTCGGGAGTCTGGCATGGACCCGTGCGAGCATCGAGAACGACGATGCAGTAATCGCAGCGCTCGAACGCCACCTCCCGAGAGTCGATCCCGACCGCGAGCGCGACGAGCCCACGTTCCTCGACAACTTCCGGCAGGCGTTGGGCTCGTAGACCGTCGCCGCTCGGGGTTTGGAGTGGAGCCGCGCTCGCCCGTCACTCGGGCGGCGGCGTCACGCTCGGCCGCGTCACCGGTGGCCCGCTCTCGGTGACGAACCCGCCGTAGTCGAGTTCCGCCCAGTACAACTGCCCGTCGTAACGGACGAGCCAGTCGCCGGAGCCGTCGCCGCCGCTGACCGATTCGTGCGCACGGAACGTCTCGACCACGCCGCCGAACGCCTCGTCGTCAGTGCTTTCTGCGGTGTACGTACCGTCGGTCGCTGACTCGACCACGTCCCGTTCGGCCGCCGACAGCCCCGAGAGCGCGAACGCGTAGCGATCGGTCAGGTCGGCGGCGTACGCCTCGTCGTCGTCCGCCACCCTGGTCGCCTCGTAGCGGACCGTCTCCAGCGGCCGGCGTTCGACATCGTCGGTGGCGATCCGGTAAGTCTCGTCCTCGTAGACGACGGCGTCGTAGCGCTGGTCGGGCACGAGGACGGATCGATTCGCCTCGCGCCCGGTGTAGGCGACGGGGGCGCCGAGGTCGAAGCCGTCGTCGCGGTCCTCGCGCGGCCCGGCCAACAGCGGTTCGAGCGCGCGCCGGTCGACCGCCGGCAGATCCTCGTAGGCGACCGCTTCGCCGTCGAAGCCTGTCGTATTGTAGTCGATCCGGAGGCCGCCGGCGTAACCGGGGACGGTCCCGACCGCCTCGAAAGAGACGTTGTAGTACGCGCCTTCGTAGCGGTACGCCCGACCGCTACGAACGAACTCCCGGCTCGCGTTGCGCGTGGTCGACCCGTTCTCGATGACGGCGCGGACGATGCGCGCCTCCATCGTCTCGAAGGGGTCGTCGTCGTCAAGGTCGTAACTCGCCCGATCGGCGAGCGTCGCGTCGTCGACCGACTCCATCGAGAGACTGCCGGCGTAGCTGCCACAGCCTGCAAGCGCCACGAGGACGGCGACGAGCGCCGTCGCGACGCGGAGCCGACACGCCATGTGCTAGCTATCCTCGTCCCTTAGGGGAATGTCTTGTGGCGAGTGACGTGTCCCTCGCGGCGACAGCGCGACTGCGGGAACACGCCGAGCGGCTTTTCTTCCGTCGGTCCCACAGACGTCTATGGCGAAGCGACTCGCCGAGGGTGTCTGGTTGCTGGACCTCGGGTTAGTGCCCCCATTCGCGACCAACGGCTACCTCGTCGACGACGGCACTGTCACTCTGGTCGACCCCGGCCTCCCCTGGAATCGGCCCTCGCTCAGCGCCGAGCTGTCGGAGCTCGGCTACGAAGTCGGCGACGTCGACCGGGTGTTTCTCACCCACTACGACATCGACCACACCGGGGGGTTGCGGGCGCTCGACGATGCGTTCGATGGCCCAGTGTACATCGGCGCCGACGATCTGGCGCTCGGTAACGGCGAGAGCCGCCCGAAGCTCCTCCACCACAAGGGGCTGTTCCACCGCGTGGCCCGACGGATCTACCCCTTGCCCGACCACATGGACATCCGCGGCGTCGAGGACGGCGACGAGATCGGTCGGTTCACCGCCTACCACACGCCCGGCCACAACCCCGGCCACACCGTCTTCGTCCACGACTCCGGGGCCGCCTTCCTCGGCGATCTCACCTGGGAGGACGACGGCCGGCTCACCCCGCCGTTCTGGCTGGACTCCTACGATATGCGCGAGCTGACCGAGAGCATCCGGGACCTCAGCGAGCGCGTCCCGCCGTTCGAGGTCGCCGCGATGGGCCACGGCACGCCGCTCGTCCGGGACGGTCGGCGGGCGCTGCTGGAGTGTGCCGCCCGGGTGTGACCCGGGCGTTCGACCCCAGATCGTGTCGGACGACAGACACCGATCCACTTAATTGTGAGTGCCCGAAAGTGTCTGTGACGAGAGCGGACGGAACCGACCGAGTTCGGGAAGGCGAGGGGTCGCTATGACGGACTGGAAACAGCTCACACGCAGGGGTGCGCTCGGGCTGGTGGCCACGGGCGCGACGATGATGCTCGCGGAGACGCTCGGACTGGCGAGCGTCGCCGCCGACCGAGATGTGTCGGTCGACGTGACCGGAGACGCGGAGGGGCTGCTCGGACTCACCGACTACGACGCCGCAGGCACACCTGTGACGGTCACGAACCACACCGACGAGTCGATGTCGGTGACGCTCGACTCGACGGACTCGACCGCCCGGTTCGACGTGGGAACGACCGGGAGTTTCGAACCGGACCCCGGCCCGTTCGCGCTCCCGCTCGGCGACGACGAGTCGGTCGCCGTCAGGGGCAACGGCGGTAGTGGCGGAACCGTCCCCGTCGACGTCACGGCGACGTTCGCGTCGGGATCGATCGAGTTGACGAGAGACTTCGCGGTCCCGGCGACGGACGTCACGATATCGGACCTCCAGTTCGACCCCAACGGGAAGGACGGACAGAAGCTGAACGAGGAGTACGTCACGTTCGAAAACACCGGCTCGGTCGCGGTAGACCTCGACGGGTGGACTGTCGAAGACGAGGGGGCGAACCACACCTACACGTTCCAGGGGTTCACACTCCAGCCAGGCGACACCGTGACACTGCGAACCGGTAACGGCACCGACGACTCCGGCTCGGTCGCCGACGCCGACGTGTACTGGGGAAAATCCCAACCCGTGTGGAACAACACCGGCGACACCGCTTCGCTCTACCGACCGGACGGGACGCTCGAAGCCCGGGCGTCTCGCGCTCCGGGCGGCGGCGGGTCCAGCGGGTTCGTCGTCGACGGCCAGGCGTCGCAGTTCGACGCGCCGAGCCCCGAGAACGACAACCTCGACCAGGAGTACGTCGTCTTCAAGAACACGGGCAACAGCTCGATAAACCTGAAGAACTGGCGCGTCGAGGACGAATCCAACAAAACCTACAAGTTCGGTAAGTTCACCCTCGACCCCGGCAACACGGTGACATTGCGAACGGGCAGCGGTACCGACAACTCCGACTCGGTCGCCGAGGCCGACGTGTACTGGGGGCGCAGCCAGGCGGTCTGGAACAACGGCGGCGATACCGTCTACGTCTACGACGGGCCGTCGAACAACGCGAACGAGGTCGTCGCCTACTCGTACTGAAGCGCGCAGCCCCCCGAAGCGAACGGTGGAGCGAGGCGCGGCGGATGAACAGGCCTTTGCTCTCGAGGGCGGACCGTACGATATGGACAGAAAGCGGGAGCTGACGAGCGTCGACCTCGCGGCGCTCGCCGGCGAGCTATCGGGCTACGAGGGCGCGGGCGTCGGGAAGGTCTACCTCTATCCCGACCGGGACCTGCTGCGGTTCCGGATGCGCCACTACGATCTGGGACGGACGGAGCTGCTCGTCGAGGTCGGCGAGAACAAGCGAGTCAACGTCACCGACCCGGACCACGTGCCGGAGGCGCCCGAGCGGCCGCCCAACTTCGCGATGATGCTGCGCAATCGCATGCAGGGCGCCGAGCTGGTCGACGTGTCGCAGTTCCAGTTCGACCGCATCCTCGAACTCACCTTCGAGCGCGACGACGAGACGACGACGGTCGTCGCGGAGCTGTTCGGCGACGGCAACGTCGCCATCCTCGACGGCACCGGCGAGGTGATCGACTGCCTGGAGACCGTGCGATTGAAATCGCGGACGGTCGCGCCCGGCGCCCAGTACGAGTTCCCAAGCGCGCGGTTCAATCCGCTCGGCGTCGACTACGACGCCTTCGAGGCGCGGATGCGCGACTCGGACTCCGACCTCGTCAGGACGCTCGCCACGCAGCTCAACTTCGGCGGCCTCTACGGCGAGGAGCTGTGTACCCTGGCGGGCGTCGACTACAACGTCCCCATCGAGGAGGCGACCGACGACCAGCTACGCGCGCTGTACGACGCGCTCCGGCGGCTGGCCGACCGACTGGCCGACAGCGACCTGGACCCCCGTGTCTACTACGACCTCGACGACGCCGACGCGGAGGACCCGACCGACGACGACGGAGCGATCGAGGGTCGGCGCGTCGACGTGACGCCGATCCCCCTGGCGGAGTACGACGACCGCTACGGCGAGCCGTTCGACTCGTTCAACGAGGCGCTCGACGACTACTTCACCTTCGCCAGCGACGAGGACGACGAGGGCGGAGGTGACGCCGCCGGCGGCGACCGCGGACGGCCCGATTTCGAGTCGGAGATCGCCAAACACGAGCGGATCATCGAGCAACAGCAAGGCGCGATCGAGGACTTCGAGGCCCAGGCCGAGCGCGAGCGTGAGAACGCCGAGGCGCTGTACGCCAACTACGACCTGGTCGACGACATCCTCTCGACGATCCAGGAGGCCCGCGCCGAAGACCGCTCGTGGGACGATATCGAGGCCCGGTTCGCGGAGGGTGCCGACCAGGGGATCCCCGCCGCGGAGGCGGTCGTCTCGCTCGACGGCAGCGAAGGGACGGTGACGATCGAGATCGACGGCGAGCGGATCACACTCGCCGCGAGCGAGGGCGTCGAGAAGAACGCCGACCGGCTCTACCGGGAGGCCAAGCGCATCGAAGGCAAGAAGGAGGGCGCCGAGGAGGCGATCGCCCAGACCCGCAGCGAACTGGAGGCTGTCGAGGAACGCAAGGCGGAGTGGGAGGCCACCGACGCCGGCGAAGCGGGGGCGGGCGGTGACGGCGGCGGCGAATCGGACGATGACGACGACGAGCCCGTCGACTGGCTCGCCGAGCCGTCGATCCCGGTCCGCCAGTCCGACCACTGGTTCGAGGCGTATCGGTGGTTCCACACCAGCGACGGCTTTCTCGTCATCGGTGGCCGCGACGCCGACGACAACGAGGACCTGGTCAAGAAGTACCTCGACCGCGGGGATCGGTTCTTCCACGCACAGGCCCACGGCGGTCCCGCTACGATCCTCAAGGCGACGGGACCGAGCGAGTCGTACGACGACGACGTCGAGATCCCCGAGTCGAGCAAGCGCGAAGCCGCGCAGTTCGCCGTCTCCTACTCCTCGATCTGGAAGGACGGCAAGTTCGCCGGCGACGTGTACGAAGTGGGGTCGGACCAAGTGTCCAAAACTCCCGAGAGCGGCGAGTTCCTGGAGAAGGGCGGCTTCGCCATCCGCGGCGACCGCACCTACTACGAGTCCACGGAGGTCGGGGTCGCCGTCGGGATCACCTGCGAGCCCGAGACGCGCGTCATCGGCGGGCCGCCCGCCGCTATCGAACCGAAATCGGAGACGACGATCACGGTCGAACCGGGCCAGTTCGCCCAGAACGATATCGCGATGCGGCTCTACCGGGAGTTCAAGGGCCGGTTCGCCGACGATTCGTTCGTCCGGAAGGTCGCCAGCGCCGACCGCATCCAGGAGTTCCTCCCGCCGGGCGGCAGCCGCATGATCGACGACTGAGTGTCGCAGCGCGTCCCTCGGCGCCGTGGTTCGCCGGTCAGGACTCCGATTCGACGCCGGTGGCGTCGTACCCGCTCTCGCGGAGCGCCGCGACCAGCCCGTCCTGATCGATGTCGGCCTCGTAGTAGAACACCACGTCGAACGTGCCCTCGCGGAGCAGTTGCTGGCACTCCCAGACGAACTCGTCGCCGTCCAGCGTCAGGCCCTGGTGCTGGTTGACGCCGAACTCGCCGTCGTCGTTGCCGGAGTAGACGTACGTGTCGGTCGGCTCGATCCCGGCGTGCTCGGCGATGTGGTTGCCGATCTCCAGGGTCGCCTCGTGGAGCGTCGGCTCCTGGTCGCCCGAGAGGTCGGTGTGGACGATCACGCCGAGGAGTTCGATCTCGCCGGGTTCGAGCAGTGCCTGGGCGCGCTGGTAGAGGTCGGTGTCGACCGCGTCTGCGTCGCTCATTGTCCGCATCTGCGAGGCGCTGGCTCTTGTGTCCCACGGTATCGCGCCGGGGAAATTCCGGTGAACGCCGTCGCTCGCCGAAGACGTTCGGACAGTGAGCGGAAGGAACCGCAGCCGGACGTGACTCGCCGCGGACGGCGCGGCCGCTCACCGGTGAGACGGACGGTGGACGGAACCACCGGAATCCGCGGTTACAGGCGTTCGAGGTTCGTCGCGCGCGGGCCTTTGTCGGCCTGCTCGATGTCGAACTCCACTTCCTGTCCCTCTTCCAGATCCGGACCGCCCACGTCCTCCATGTGGAAGAAGACGTCCTCGTCGGCGTCTTCCGTGTCGATGAAGCCGTAGCCGCCGGTGTCGTTGAAGAAGTCGACCTCGCCTGTCGCCATCGTTAGAGACGCTCCAGGTTGGTCGCGCGGGGACCCTTGTCAGCTTGCTCGATGTCGAACTCGACTTCCTGACCCTCTTCGAGGTCGGGGCCGCCGACGTCTTCCATGTGGAAGAAGACGTCTTCGTCCGCGTCGTCGGTGTCGATGAAGCCGTAGCCGCCAGTGTCGTTGAAGAAGTCGACTTTCCCGGTCGCCATTGTTACAGACGCTCCAGGTTCTCGGCGCGCGGGCCTTTGTCTGCCTGAACGATGTCGAACTCGACTTCCTGCCCCTCCTCGAGGTCAGGACCGCCGATGTCCTCCATGTGGAAGAACACGTCTTCCTCCGCATCGTCAGTGTCGATGAAACCGTAACCGCCAGTGTCGTTGAAGAAGTCAACCGTACCGGTCGCCATTGCAGCTAGCCTGTCGCGACGGTCGTATTAAAGTCTGGCGGGTCGGGACGAGGTGCGCTACCACACGTCACCCGCCGTGTGCGACGGCGTCCGCGAGCCGCTCGACGGGGTGTGGCGGCGATTCGCTCCCCTCGTGGTCGTCGAGCTGGGACCGGCAGGAGGCGCCCGGAGCGACGACTTCGTCGGCCGGACTGTCGTCGACCTGGTCGAAGAGGATCGACCCGATGGCCTTGCTCATCGAGTAGTGTTCGGCCTCGTAGCCGAAGCTGCCGGCCATGCCACAACAGCCCGAGTCGAGGGCGTCGACATCGTAGCCGGCCCGGCGGAGGACGCCGACGGCGTGGTGGTCTTTCTTCGTGGCCTTCTGGTGGCAGTGGCCGTGGTAGGTGAGCGACTCGGCGGGGGCGTCGAAGTCGACGGCCCCGTCGAGGCGGAAGCGGTCGACGTACTCGCAGACGCCGTAGGCGTTGGCGGCGACCGTCTCGACGGCCGCGCCCGAGAGCAAGTCCAGGTAGTCGTGCTGGAACATCACTGCGTCGGAGGGCTCGACGACGACCAGGTCCCAGCCGTCGGCCACGCGGGGCGCGAGTTCGTCGACGTTGCGCTCGGCGCGCTCGCGGGCGGTGTCGAGAAAGCCCTTCGAGTGGGCCGCGCGGCCGCTGGACGCCACGTCGTCGGGCACGTCGACGTGGACGCCCGCCGCTTCGAGGACGCGAACGGCCGCTTTCCCGGCATCGGGGTGGCTGTAGTTGGTGTAGGTGTCGGGGAAGACGAGCGCCTTCCGCTCGGCGTCGGCCTCGGGGACGCCCGCGTCGCGGCCGGCGAACCAGTCAACGAACGACTCCCGCTCGAACGTCGGGAGCGTCCGCTCGCGCGCGATGCCGAGGACGCGCTCGGCGACGATGCCGCTCCCGGGGAGCTTCTGCAGCCAGTTCGAGACGGGCGCGGTGGCGCTGCCCAGCGCGCTCAGTCGGTCGACGTTCGCGAACACCCGCTCGCGGAGGCTGGTCCCGTGTTCCTCGTGGTGGGCGTGTTCGACCTCCGCTTTGAGCTTCGCCATGTCGACCTCGCTGGGGCAGTCCTTGGCGCAGCCCTTGCAGCCGATACACAGGTCCATCACCTCGCTGACGAACTCGTCGTCGGTCGGGTCCTCTGGCAGATCGCCGCTCATCGCCTGGCGGAGCATGTTCGCCCGGCCCCGGGTCGCGGTGACCTCCTCGTCGGCGGCCCGGTAGGTGGGACACATCACGCCGCCGGTGGTGTCCTGGCCGCCGCGACAGCCCCCGCAGCCGTGACAGAGCTCGACCATCCCCTGCATGCCGTTGTCGTTGTCCCAGTTGAGGTCCGGCTCGAACCCCGCGTCGAAGTCGTACTCGGGGTCGAACCGGAGATTCTCGGTCATGTCGACGGTGCGGGCGCGGTCGGGCGCCGTGCCCGCTTCCACGTCGGCCGCGTCGACGCCGACGACCTGGCCCGGATTGAGCAGCCAGTCGGGGTCGAAGGTGGCCTTCAGATCGCGGAATAGGTCCCACACCTCTTCGCCGTAGAGTTTTCGGTTCCACTGGGTCCGCGCGCGGCCGTCGCCGTGTTCGCCCGAGACGGAGCCGCCGTACTCGACGACCAGATCGGTCACCGCGTCGGCGATGGACTCCATCGTCGCCACGCCGTCGACGGTCTTCGTGTCGATCAGCGGCCGGATGTGGAGACAGCCCGGCCCGGCGTGGGCGTAGAAGCTCGCGTAGGTGTCGTGTTCGTCGAGGACCGCCTGGAAGTCCGCGACGAACTCCGCGAGGTTCGCCGGCGGGACGGCCGTGTCCTCGATGAAACTACCGTGTTTCGCGTCGGTCGTCCGCGACAGCAGGATCGGGAGCCCGCTCTTGCGCAGTTTCCAGAAGCGCGCGCGTTCGGCGTCGTCGTGGGCCTCGCGGGCCCCGAACGCGCGGATCGGCGCGTCGGTCACGTCGGCGGCGCCCTCGGACGGGTCCGCTTCCGTCGTCGCCGCCCCGACGACGTTGGCGCCCCGGTCGCCGCCCACCCTGTCGGCGATCAGGTCGGCGACCCGCTGGCGGCCCTCGTCGTCCGTCTCGGCGTAGAACTCCACGAGCAACACCGATCCCGTCCCCTCGGGGAGCACCGAGTCGACCAGATCGCCGAACTCCTCCGTCTCTTCGGCGAGGTCGAGGAGGACGTCGTCCAGCACCTCGACGGCGGCGGGGTCGTGGTCGAGGATCGGCTGCACGTCCTCCAGCGCGTCGAGGAGGCTCTCGTAGGTGAGCAGCGCCAGCCCCTTCGTCTCCGGCACCGGCTCCAGCGAGACGGTCGCCTCGGTGACGATCGCCAGCGTCCCCTCGCTGCCGGCGAGCAGTCGGGCGACGTTGACGGTCTCGCGCTCGCCGTCCAGCGCCTCGCGGGCCTCGGCGACGAACGCGTCGAGGTTGTACCCCGAGACGTTGCGCTTGAGTTCGGGGAACGCCGACTCGACGGCGTCGATCTCCTCGTCGACGACTCTGGCGAGGACGGCGTAGATCCGAGCCTCCAGATCCCCGTCCTCGTCGGCGCGCTCGCGGAGGTCCTCGAGGGTCACCTCGCCGAATCGGGTGACCGTCCCGTCGGCGATGACGACCTCGCACCCCTCGACGTAGGCGTCGGTCTTGCCGTACTGCAGCGAGTGGGCGCCGGTGGAGTTGTTGCCGATGGCCCCGCCGAGCGCCGATTTGTCGCCCCACGCGGGGTCGGGCGCGAACTTCAGGCCGTGGGCGGCCAGCTCGGCGTTCAGCTCGCCCAGGATGGCGCCCGGCTCGGCGCGCGCCCGCCGCTCGCCCGCGTCGATCGAGAGGACGGCGTCCATGTGACGGGTGAAATCGAGGACGACGGCCTCGTTGACGGTCTGGCCCGCGAGGGAGGTGCCGCCGCCCCGGGGGAGCACCGGGATGGACCGCTCGGCGCAGTAGGAGACGACGGTCGCCACGTCGGCGGTCGATTCGGGGTAGACGACGCCGACGGGCGTCACCTCGTAGATGCTCGCATCGGTCGCGTACAACTGCCGCGAGTAGTCGTCGAACCGCACCTCGCCCGCGACCCGCTCGTCCAGATCCGCGACCAGTCCCGGTCGCGCCACCGCGTCGGCCGCGTGGTCGTAGTCCGCCCGCGGGTCCCCGGCGGGGTCACCGTCCGGCCGGTCGCTCGTTCCCATGCCCGACGGCTACGCGACTCGTCGGATTAAATCCCCACCATCGCTGGTGGGCTGCTATAGTCGAAGTTGAAAGACATCGCTCGGACGATCGTACGATTGCGTGCGATCGACCGTGCAACCGCTTGCAACTTCTACTATACTTGCTCGACGGGAGAAGAGCGGCCGGTGGGGCCGCCCCCGTCGCGATGTCGTAACGCGCTACTCGGGGCCGAGTAGCCGGTCCGATGACAGCACCACGGTAGTGGGCCAGTGGTGATGGTGGCTGGCAGTGGCTGGTTGGCGCACGTTGCTCTGATTCGGTCCGGGCGTCACCCCGGTGGCTCGAACGTATCCGGCCGGACGCTCCGTCCGACCATTGCAATTCCATATCTCGCGTTCGAAGGCATAAACGTTGTCCACAAGGGGTGGGATAAGACCTAATATCGATTGTTCGTCCGGTTATTCTCCGTACTGTTGATCGGCTTCTGTCGCACCTCGTGGATCACAGGTAGCGCAGTCGAGGGGAGAGACATGGAGAGAACGGGCACTGGGGAACACGGAAAGAGACGGTACGCGGAAGCGGGGAGAGGCGTAGGCGAAAGCGGAGGCTGCGGACGAGACGGGGTCAGAACTCGCGCCAGTCGGTGGGTTGGCCGGCGAGGCCGAGGACGCGGGCCTCGCGGCGGCCCTCGTTCTCGCGGATCTCGATCATGCCGTCGAAGGCCTGCTTGATGACCTGCAGCGTCTGGTCGTCGTGGGCCGAGGAGTCGATGGTGAACAGGCCGAGGTAGCCGGCGGAGTCGAACCGCGAGGAGAGGACGTGGCAGAACTTGAAGACGGTCTTGCGGTCGGTGTAGGTGAGCATCGTCGACAGCGAGGTGAGCGCGAAGCGACCGCTCTCGGCGCCGTTGTTGTGGAGGTACTCCAGGCACTCGGTGATCCCGATCCCGATGCCGGTCAGGTCGCCGGGCGAGGAGACGTGGTAGGCGTAGCTGCCCGATGCGGTGGCCTCACCGCGGCGGCTGCCGTCGCCGCGGCAGTCGACGACGCTGACGGTCGACTCGTCGGCCTCGGGCGCCCGGTCGAGGAAGTCCTCCAGGACGTTCTCGGCGCGGTCGCCGGTCGTGACGACGAGCGAGCCCTGGCCGCGCTCGGCGCCGTCGGCCAGTACCGACAGCGCCAAGTCCTCCTTGCCGCTCATCGCGGGGCCGGAGACGAGGATGTTCGACCCCGGTCGAACGTCCGCCAGCGCCTCGAAGTCGAGCACGTCGGTCAGGTCGTACATCGTCTCGGAATCACTACTCCTCGACATCGCTGAGTCCCCGTAGCGTCGCGATGAAGTCTCCGTCGTCGTCGATACCACCGAGGGTGTCCGACAGATCCGCTTCCAGCGCTTCGACCCGTTCACGAAGGTCGAGGTACTCCTGGGTGTCGGCGAGTTCGGCGCTGCTCTTGGTGGCTTCGAGCGTCGCCTGCTTCTCGACCAGCGAGTAGTACTCCTGCAGGAGGTCGTCGTAGGTCGACCGCTCCAGCAGGTTCTCGACGGTGTCGTGGAGCTGCTGGCTCCGGATTGGCTTGCAGAGATACGCGTCGAACCCCATCTCGAGGATGTCGAAGTCCGGTTCGACCGCCGTCACCATGGCCACTCGACAGTCCAGACCCCGATCGCGGATCCGCTCTAACACCTCGTCGCCGGACAACCCGGGCATCATCCGGTCGAGGAGGACCACGTCGACCTCGTCGTCGAGTTCGGCCAGCCCCTCGTCGCCGCTCCCGGCCATCCTGACCTGGTAGTCGTCGGCGAGCCAGAGGTTGTACGTCTCGGCGACGTCGGGCTCGTCCTCGACGATGAGTACGACTGGCGTTTCCGATCCTGTCATCTGCTCTCTACGGCGTCGTTATCGTTCATCACACATAGCCCTGTGGGTCCGGGTCGGTCGCGTGATAGCAGCAAGCGACGGGATTTCGCCGGCCGCTGCCGCCCTGTGGATCCGGCCCGACGACGGCCCCGAACGGACGGTCGCGAACCGACATCCTCACCCTCGCGGCGCGACTACCGACCGCCGTGATCGAAAACGTCGCTCGGGGTCAGCAGGTCTTCACCAGCAACGCCTTCCTCGTCACCGGCGATCGCACCGTCCTCGTCGACGCGGGCAGCGAGTTCGACGCCGTCTCCGAGGTGCGCGACCGCGACGCCGCCCTCGACGCCGTCGTCCTCACGCACACCCATCCCGACCACGTCGGCAACACCGCCGCACTCGCCGACGCCTTCGACTGCGACGTGTGGGGCTTCGACCCCGACCACGACCTGGTCGACCACGCCGTCGCCGACGGCGACTCGGTGCAGCTGGGCGACCACAGCTACGAGGCGCTGCACACCCCCGGCCACAAGGACGACCACCTCTGTCTCTACGCCGCCGGCGCCGAGGTCCTCTTCGCGGGCGATCTGGTGTTTGCGAACGGGAGTTTCGGCCGGACGGACCTCGCCGAGGGCGACCGCGAGGTCCTGATAGACAGCATCGAGTACCTCCGGGACACCGTTTCGCCGGAACTCGCCGCGATGCACACCGGCCACGGCCCCAGCGTCACCGACGACCCGTACGACCACGTCGAGACGGCGCTCCGGGCCGCGCGGTTCTGAGCGGGCGAGCGCTCGCCGGATCAGTCCTCGCTCTCGTCCTCGACGGGCGCGCCGCGGGCGTTGGTCTGGACGCTTCGGAGCCCCTGTTTGGCCTTCTGTTTCGAGGCGTAGCCCTGCCCGCTGTCGGCGATGATCTCGCCGTTGTCGTGGACGAGCCGCCAGCGCGGTTTGTCCTCGTTGTCGACGAACAGCTCGAACGTCGCGTCGCTGCCCGTCTCCGGGTCCTCGACCGCCTCGTCGTCTCTCGTGGTGTCGAGGACGTGTGCGCCGGGCGCGTTCGACTTGACGCTCTCGAGCCCCTGGGTGACCCGCTCCTTCGAGGAGTAGCCCTGCCCGCTGTCGGCGATGATGTTGCCGTTCCGGTGGACGAGCCGCCAGCGCCACTCGTCCGCCGAGTCGCGATAGCGCTCGAAGGTCGCCTTGCTCGCGGTCGCCTCCGTCTCCACGTCGCCCGCTTCGGACTCCTCCCAGGCCACGTCGACGGCGAGGTGTACCTCCTCGCCGTCGCGGGCCACGTCGACGGCCACCTCGGATTCGGCCGCCGGGTCGACGACGACCGTCTGCTCCTCGTCGGCGGGGACCGCGTCGCCCCGACGCAGCGCCCGCGCGATCCGGCGGAAGTACGACGCCAGTCCCTTGCGAGTTCGTGTCTCGGTGCCCTCGAATACCTGCTCGTCTGTCATACGGATACCACACCGGACGCCGGGACCATAGTTCTGCCCACGGTCGCGATAGGTCGGCGCCGCGAGGGACGACCGCTCTCCGCGACCGACCGCCGCTGTCAGTCGAACGCGGCGGCGAGCACGGCGTCGTACGCGTGGTCGTAGGCGTCGGCGACGGCGCTTGCGTCCGCGCGCTCGTCGTTCGAGAGCGGCGGGAGCCGGGCGTCGGCCTTCGGTTCGATCAGGCCGACCACGTCGTCGACCCGCTCCTCCAGTTGGCCGGCATCGGGGCCGCCGCTGGCGACGGCACAGCCCTTCGCGTAGCGGTCGCCGTCGTACACCCGGACGCGACCGGGCTCGACCACGGCGACGGCGTCGGGATCGATCTCGCGGACGGGACGCGCCACGTCGGCGTAGGACTCGACGACCGCGCGCTCGGCCGCCTCGATCTCGGCGAGCAGCGAGCGCTGTTCGGGCAGGTGCCGGTCGGTCATCACTTCGTTGAACGCCGCCACGGTCGAGACCCGGGGCGCGTCGGCCAGCGGGAGCGCCCCGCGGACCGACTCCGGCAGTTCGACCGTCCCGTTGACGACGAACGACTCGCCGACGCGGTCGACGAGGAACTCCCGGTTGTCCTTGCCGAGCAGCCCCGACCCGCCGCCCGGGCTGGGTCGCCAGAGGCGGTGGACGGCGTTTATCTCCTCGGGAGTCACGTCCGTGGCACTAGCCGCGGCGAGCTTGCGGGCGTCCTTGCCGTAGAGTCGGCCCTCGGCGGTCGCTTCCAGGAAGTCGTCGTGGTCGAACCAGTAGTCGTTGCCGGCGCGGGGCTTGAACCCGACCGCGTCGGTCCGCGCGACCAGTCCCGTCGAGAAGGTGGTCTTCCCGGCGTCGACGCGGGCGCCGCCGGCGACGAGCAGTCTCATCGGTCGCACTCCCGGTCGTGGTCCCGCTCGCGCGTCATTGCTCGGCGGTGTCGTCGGCGTCGACGCCCGACGCGAGCCCGTAGTAGCCGGGGTCGCCGTCGCTCTCGGGCTCGGCGAAGACGAACCGCTCGCTGTGGCCCATCATCCACGGGATGGCCCAGTCCAGCAGGACGTTCTCCGTCTCGATGTCCAGCTCCGCGTCAGGGTCGACCCCCTGGAGCAGGCGGCCGATCTCGTAGATGGTGTACAGCTCGTCGGCGTCGAGGATCTCCGCCGGGTCGTGGAACTCCAGGGGTCGCAGGTCGTCGAAGTCGTCTTTCGGTCGTGGCATATGGCCCGCTACGACAGAGCCCGGAGTAAGTGAACCGATTCCGACCGTGCGCCGGCCGGACCGCCGTCGCTCGTCGAACGAATTCGCGAACTCACAGGAAAAGTTCTGATAATCGGCGTTCAGAATTTAAGAAGACTGTCGTGGTACGATCGTTCGATGGTCACGCTGCTGGTCGCCTTTCAGACCGCTCTCGCTCTCTCTATCGTGATATCGGTGCTATCGGCGACGATCGCGTGGCGGAACCGTGACGCGCGCGGCGGGACGCCGCTCGCCGTTCTCCTCGGGGCACAGGCGGTGTGGGCCGCGGGCACGCTCGCGGGGTCGCTCGTTCCGGGAACCGAGACTGCGGTCGTGATCAGCGAGGTCGTTCTGCTGGCCGTCGTAGTACTCGTGGCGGCGCTGCTGGTCTTCGCGCTCGAGTACACCGGCCGCGAGTCGTACGTCCGACGCGGGACGATCGCACTCCTGTCGGTCGAACCGGCCGTCCTCACCGTGTTGGTCTGGACCAACGAAACCCACGGGCTGGTGTATGCAGTCCACGAGCCGGGCGGTTCCGGCGCGAGCGGGCTCACGACGGTGTACGGACCCGTCTTCCTCGCCCACACAGCGTACTCGTACCTCCTGCTCACTGTCGCGGTGTTCCTCATCGCCATCTTCGCGCTGCGGTCGCGGTACTTCTACCAGCGTCAGGTCGCCGCGATCGTCGTCGCCACGCTCGTACCCTGGGCGGCCAACGCCGCCTCGCTGGCCACTGGCCTCGAATTCGACGTGACGCCGGTCGCGTTCGCTGTCACCGGCGTCGCGTTCACATGGGCGGTGGCGCGCGAGGAGTTCCTCGACATCACCCCGATAGCGACCGAGGTAGTCCTCGACAGCGTCGACACTGCTGTCGTCGTCGTCGACACCGCCGACCGCATCGTAGACATAAACGACAGTGCCAGTGGCCTGCTCGGGGCCTCTAAGGAGAGCGTCGTCGGCGCCCCGGCGCCGCAGTTCGTCGCGGACCGACTCGCAGCTCGGGACGCCTACGACGCGGTCACGGCCGGTGGCACGAACGAGACCCGAGAGCTCGAAGTCGACGGGCGCTACCTCAGGGTCCAGAGCTCCCCGCTCGTTGACCGTCGCGACGACGTGGTCGGCTACGCGCTCCTGGTCGTGGACCTCACCGAGCAGCGCCGGCGCGAGGAGCAACTGCGCCGCCGTAACGAGCAACTCGACCGCTTCGTCGGCGTCGTATCCCACGACCTTCGCAACCCGCTTCAGGTCGCCGACGGGCGGATCGAACTCGCGCGGCAGACCGGGGACGAAGAGCACTTCGACGCGGTCGAACGCTCTCACGACCGAATGGAGCGACTCATCGACGACCTTCTCGCGCTCGCGCGCCAGGACGAGGCCCTGGACGTCGAGCAGGTGGACCCTGCGGTTGTCGCGCAAACCGCATGGGAGCACGTCGAGACCGTCGACGCTCGTCTCGTTGCCGACGTCGACGGCCGCTCTATCGCAGCCGACACCGACCGGCTGAGCCAGGTCTTCGAGAACCTCTTTCGCAACGCCATCGATCACGGCAGCGAGGACGTGACCGTCACCGTCGAGGCGCTCCCGGACGAGGCGGGCTTCGCGGTCGTCGACGACGGACCGGGCTTCGACGACGCGGAGGTCGAGTCGGTCTTCGAAGACGGGTACACGACGAGTCGCGACGGGACCGGGTTCGGGCTCTCGATCGTCGCCGAGATCGCCGACCAGCACGGCTGGGTTGTCGACGCGGTCGACGCGGCCGATGCTGGCGCTCGGATCGAAGTGAGGACCGAGTAAAAAACGGCGATGGTGAACTGACTCGTCGTTACTCGAAGTGGCCGACTGCCGTCTCGTACTGGTCGGCGACCTCGTCCCAGTCGACGACCTCGAAGAAGTTGTCGATGAAGTCGCCGCGGTCCGGACCGTAGTCGTAGTAGTACGAGTGCTCCCAGACGTCCAGCGCCATGATGGGGTGTGCACCCCAGAGCGCGCCCTGGTCGTGCTTGTCGACGGCCACGTTGCGCAGCTGCTTGGCGACCGGGTCGTACACGAGCAGCGCCCAGCCACCGGCGGCGCCGGCAGCGGCCTCGAACTCGCCCTTCCAGCCCTCGTAGGAACCGAAGTCCTCCTCGATGCGGTCGGCCAGGTCACCGTCGGGCTCGCCGCCGCCGTTCGGGTCCATGTTGTCCCAGAACAGCGTGTGCAGATAGTGGCCACAGCCGTTGTGGGTGACGTTGCCCAGCGCACCGGCAGAGGAACCGAAGTCGCCCGCCTCGCGGTTCTCGGCGAGTGTCTCCTCGGCGGATTCGAGGCCGTTGACGTACCCCTGGTGGTGGGTGTCGTGGTGCCACGTGAGCACCTGTTCACTGATGTGCGGCTCGAGTGCGTCGTAGTCGTACGGGAGCGGCGGAAGCTCGGGTTCGGAATGTTCTGCCATAGATATCTCCTCCGTTCGAACGGTCGGCTGGATACCTGTTAAAGTTTGAGGAACTGGATGGGTGTAACTGTCACCCACGGCTGACACGGACGGAGCCTGACCCGCGGGACGCGGCCGAATCCGTCGGCCCACCGGACGCCCGCGACCTCTCGGCGTCGAGAGAAGTAGACGCGGTGGCGGCTCCTCGGTCAGTCGTCGGCCCGCGCCCGCTCGAACATGTCGATGGCCTCCTCGCGCCGGTGGCCGTGGTCGACGATCGGTTCGGGGTAGTCGGGCGCGAGCATCTCCCGGCGCCCCCGGTCCAACTCGTGCCACTCGTGGATGGCGTCGGCGGGCACGTCGCGCAGTTCGGGGACGAACTCGCGGACGTACTCGGCGTCGGGGTCGTAGCGCTCGCCCTGGGTCATCGGGTTGAAGATACGGAAGTACGGCTGGGCGTCGGTCCCCGTCGAGGCGGCCCACTGCCAGCCGCCGTTGTCGTTGGCGGTGTCGTGGTCGACGAGTTTCTGGCGGAACCAGTCGTATCCCTCGCGCCAGTCGATCAGCAGATCCTTCGTCAGAAAGGAGGCGACGATCATCCGCACGCGGTTGTGCATGTACGCCTCCGCGCGCAGTTGGCGCATGCCCGCGTCGACGATGGGATACCCGGTCTCGCCGTCCTTCCACGCCTGCAGGGCCTCGGGGTCGTGGTTCCACTCGATCGGGCGCTCGTAGTCTTTGAAGTTCTCCGTGACGACGCCCGGCTCGTTCCAGAGGACGTGGTGGTAGAACTCCCGCCAGGCCAGTTGCGATTCGAACTCCTCGGCGGAGTCGTAGTCGGCGCCCGCGGCGGCCGACTTGGCCTCGCGGACCGCCTCGTGGACCTCGCGGATACCGATAGTGCCGAACTTCAGGTGCGCCGAGAGCCGGGACGTACACTCGTCGGCGGGGTAGTCCCGGCGGTCGTCGTAGTCGTACACGTCGCCCTCGCAGAAGGCGTCGAGGAGGGCGCGAGCCGCGTCGGGACTCGCCGGCGGCACGTCGGCCTCCGGTTCGTCGAACCCCAGGTCGGCCAGCGTCGGGAGCGGGTCCTCGTCGGCGATATCGGCGAGCTCGCTCTCGTCGGGGGCCGGCGCGGGAGACTCCTTCTCGCGGTCGCGCCACTTCTTCCAGAAGTAGGTGAACACGGAGTAGACCTCGCCCTGATTGGTGCGGATCGACCCGGGTTCGTGGAGCAGCGCGTCCTCGAACTCGCGGTGGGTCACGTCGGCGTCGTCGAGGGTCTGCCGGACCGCGGCGTCGCGCTCGCGACCCAGCCGGGAGACCTCCGCGTCCCAGGTGACGGCGTCGACGTCGAACTCCGCGGCGACGGCCGGGACGACCTCGCGCGGGTCGCCGCGGCGGACGAGCAGGTCGCTCCCGCGGTCGCGGTACCACTCCCGCAACGAGTCGAGGGCGTCGAGCATGAACGCGACGCGGGGCGGCCCGGCGTGGGCGAGCACGTCGCGGTCGAAGACGAACAGCGGGACGACGGAGCCGTCGGCGGGCACGTCCGGGAGCGCCCCGGCCGCGCCGGCCAGCCCCCGGTTGTCCGCCGCACGGAGGTCCCGCCGGTGCCAATGAACTCTCATACACGCCCCACTCGGGACTCCGGCCTCAAAGTTCCCCCAAACGAGTGTGGGACCGGTGGCCCGGTGGGCCGCGGCGAGGAACCCCCGGCCGCGCGACACCGCCACGCACGCTTAACCGGGCGGCGACCCACGGTCGGGGCATGGAACACGTCACGCTCGACGTGGCCGACGGCGTCGCGACGGTCACGCTCGACCACCCCGAGATGCGCAACGCCTTGACCAGCGGCGTCGCCACCGACCTGATCGACGCGATGGAGGCGGTGCCAGACGACGCCCGCTGCGTCGTCGTCGCGGGCAACGGCCCCACCTTCTGCGCCGGCGGCGACATCGACGCGATGGTCGAGGGCGTCGAAGGCGACGAACCGGCCCACGACCGCGTCGAGCGTATCGTCGAGGAGACCGCCGGCGCTGTCCGAGCGGTCGCGACCTGCGACCTCCCGACGGTCGCGAAGATCCACGGGCCCGCCTACGGCGCCGGCGGCGCGCTGGCGATCGCCTGCGACCTCCTGCTGGCCAGCGAGTCGGCGTCGATCAGCTTCGGGTTCCGCCAAGTCGGGCTCAACGTCGACTCCGGGGCGTCCCAGCTCCTCCCGCGGATCGTCGGCGAGAACGTCGCGAAGGAACTGCTCTACACGGGCGAACTCATCGACGCCGACCGCGCGGAGGCGGTGGGGCTGTTCAACCACGTCTACCCGGACGACGAGTTTGAGGAGCGCGTGGCGGGGATGGTCGACCGGATCGCCTCGGGGCCGACGGTCGCGCTGAAACAGTCGAAGCGGCTCGTCGAGCAGGGGCAGACGGGTTCGCTCGACGAAGCGATCGCGAACGAGGCCGCCGCCCAGATCGTCTCCGCCTCCGCAGACGACCACGAGGAAGGGGTTCGCGCGTTCGTCGAGAGCCGCGAACCGGAGTTTCGGGGGGAGTGACGACCGACGACAGGTCGGTCAGTCGTCGGCGTGACAGCCCGACCCGTCGCCGTCGATCCGGCAGTCGCTCCGCGCGCGGCCGGCGACCGTGTCGGTCCCGCCGTCGGTCGCGTATGCGTCGTCGATCGAGCGCAAGCTCTCGGAGGCCAGCAGGCGACCCGGCAGGGTGTCCCGCAGTCCGGGCCGGGCGAACGACTCGCTCCCGATGACGGCGAAACCGGCGAAGACGACGAGGAAGCCGACGACCGAGAGGAGCGAGACGGTTTCGCCCAGCAGCGCCCACCCGCCGAACGTCGCCACGAGCGGGACGACGTAGAACGCGAGGTTCGCGCGGATGGCGCCGACCTCGTCGATGAGCCCGAAGTAGGCGATGTAGGCGAGCGCGCCGGCGAACAGGGCGACGTACCCCAGCGCGAGCACGGCGTGGGGCGTCCACGAGACGGCGGCGGGCGACTCACCGACCGCCAGGCTCAGACCGTGGGTAACGATGGCGGCCAGCGGGAGCCCCCAGGCGACCCGCACGGTGCTGGAGAGGTCGGCGTCGGCCCGGCGGATCAGCACCGACCCGAGCGCGCCGCAGACCGCGCTGACGACCATGACCCCCTCGCCGACGAAGCCGCCGGCGCCGAACGCCGCCGGGTCGGGGTTGGCCACGAGGACCACGCCCGCCAGCCCGAGGACCATCCCGACCGCGCCGCGCGCGGAGAGGCGCTCGTCGGCGAGCAGGACGGCCGCGAGCACCGGCGTCAGGATCGGGTTCAAGCTCGCGATGATGGCGCCCACGCCGCTGGTGACGTGCTGCTGGCCGACGAACAGCAGGGCGTTCGTCAGTCCGATAGCGAACAGCCCGGTCGCGACGATGCCGCCGAGGTCGCCGCGCGTCCGCGGGATCAGGTCCGCCCGGGAGCGAGTGAGGAGGACGTACGCGCCCAGCGCGACCGCGGCCACGTCGAACCGGTACGCGACGAACAACAGGGGCGGGAAGTACTCCAGCCCGCCCTTGGCCGCGACGAAGGTCCCGCCGAACAGCAGCGCGGTCGCGAGGAACGCCGCGACGGTCCTGCGGTCGATCACCGGGACTCCTCTGGGGCGGTCGGCAACGAGTAGATGGCGTGAGATAGCATCGGTGTATATCGTAGGACTTGAGCCCTTATTAGCCCGTTTAGAAAAATTTGAGCGACGAGCAATCGGCGCACGGACCGTCGCGGTTGCAGGGCGTGAAATTATTTTAGGTCACGAAAGCGGCGCGCGAGTCGGGCACAGACGGGCGGCCGGCGCCCCGAAAACGGTTTAGCCCGACGCGCGCCAGTCCCGGTATGGACGCGGCGCTCGAAGACGTGGAGTTCCTCGCGCTCTCGGCCAACCGCGTGGCGGTGTTGCAGTCGCTGGCGGCCGAGTCGCGGAGTCGGTCGGACCTGGCCGCCGAGACCGGCGCCTCGCAGGCGACGCTCGGGCGGATCCTGGCCGACTTCGAGGACCGCTCGTGGGTTCGTCGGACCGAGGGGGCCTACGAGGCGACGGCGACGGGGCGACTCGTCGCCGACGCGTTCTCGGACCTGCTAGAGGCACTGGACCTCGAACGCGACCTCCGCGACATCGTCGCGTACCTCCCCACCGACGAGCTGGGGTTCGACCTCGCTCGCCTGGCCGACGCGACGATCACCGTCCCGACGGGGACCCGGCCGAACGCGCCGGTCCAGCGGCTGCTCGACCTGCAGCGCGACGCGACGGACGTGAGAGCGTTCTCCCACGCGTTCAACGAGCAGACGCTCTCGCTGACGGCCGAGCGGGCGGCGGCGGGCGACCTGCAGTTCCGCGGCGTCTTCTCGCCCGGCGCGGTCGAGGCGCTGGCGAGCGACGCGACGCTCCGTCAGCACCTGCTGACGCTCGTCGACGCGGAGGCCGCCGCCGTCAGGGTCCGCTCGGCGGGCGTCCCGGTGGCCGGGACCGTCGCGGACGGCCGCGTTCACCTGCTTATCCGCGACGACAACGGCGTCCTCCGCGCCTCGGTCGACACCGACGACCCGGCCGTCCGCGAGTGGGCCGAGCGCGCCTTCGAGCGCTACTGGGCGGAGGCGTCCCCGCTCGACCGGACCGACGTGGTGTCGCCCGGCTGACCCGCCACCGCGGTAGCGGGGCTCGACCGCCCCCACGGCGGTCGGACCGCCCGGAGGACCGCCCGGAGGACCGCCAGGCCGGCCGCGCGCGATACTGTTGGGTCCGCCAGACTTATGATTTAGATCGGTCTAATTCACGACCATGAAGCGTCGTCTGTCGCTCGACCGCCGCGGGAGTACCGCCGTGCAGTCAGCCGGTCGGAAGGAGGTGAGTCCGACGTGGACGGGTTCCTGACGGTGATGTTCGCGGCGATGGTGGCTCAGCTGGTCGTCCTGCCCGGGGAGAAGGTCCAGTTCATCATCGCGGGGCTGTCGACGCGGTTCCGGCCGTTGACGGTCGTCAGCGCGGCCGGGCTGGCCTTTGCCGGCTGGACGGCGCTGGAGATCTGGTTCGGCCAGGCGCTGAAAGGCGCGCTCCCGCCGGTGTATCTCGACGCGATCTCCGGGGGGCTGTTCCTGCTGTTCGGAGTCCTGCTGGTCCGGTCGATCCCCGAAGGCGGGCGCGTCCGGCCGGACGACGACGAGGCGCCGTCCGCGGAAGCAGTCGCCGCAGAGACCGACGGCGGGTACGCGGGCGTCGGGGGGAGCGGGGACCTCGACGTGTCGGTGCTGGGCCGGGACGTGCCCGACCGCTTCGGGAGCTTCCTGCCGATATTCGTGCTGATGGCGGTGGGCGAGTTCGGCGACAAGACCCAGATCGTCACGATCAGTCTCGCCGTCCAGTACGGCGCCCACCCCGGAATCTGGGTGGGTGAGATGCTCGTCATCGTCCCGATCAGCCTCGCCAACGCGTACTTCTTCAGCACGTTCGCCCACCGCTTCGACGCGGCGAAGGCCCACCTGTTCGGCGCGAGCCTGTTTTTCTTCTTCGGTCTCGACACCTTCCTCGCCATCCTCACGGACTTCTCCGTCTGGGAGACGGTCGTCGCCGCCGTCTCGAACGCGGTCCAGTCGGTCGTCGGTGCAGTGGCGGCCGCCGGGCCCGCCCTCGCGGTGCTGGGCTGAGGGGACTCGGAGGCCGTCCGACGCCGCGGATCGCCACACACAAGCGAGTCCGGTCGATAGCGACCGATAGATGAGCGAGGCCGACGACCCGGCGGCCGAGGACTATCTCCCCGTTGACCCCGACGCCGTCCGCGACGCGCTGGTGTCGTGGTACGAGGCCGACCACCGCGACTTTCCCTGGCGCCGCACGGACGACCCCTACGAGATCCTCGTCTCCGAAGTCATGAGCCAGCAGACCCAGCTCTCCCGAGTGGTCGCCGCCTGGGAGGCGTTCCTGGAGCGCTGGCCGACGACCGCGGATCTGGCGGCCGCCGACCGCGCCGACGTGGTCGGGTTCTGGAGCGACCACAGCCTCGGCTACAACAACCGCGCGAAGTACCTCCACGAGGCCGCCGGGCAGGTCGAAGACGACTACGGCGGCGAGTTCCCCGACTCGCCCGACGAACTCTCCGAGCTGATGGGCGTCGGCCCCTACACCGCCAACGCCGTCGCGAGCTTCGCGTTCGACAACGGCAACGCCGTCGTCGACACGAACGTCAAGCGCGTCCTCTACCGCGCCTTCGACGTGCCCGACGACGACGCGACCTTCGAGCGAGTCGCCTCGGAGCTGATGCCCGAGGGCGAGTCTCGCGTCTGGAACAACGCGATCATGGAACTGGGCGGGGTGGCCTGTGAGAAGACGCCGGCCTGTGACGAGGCGGGCTGTCCGTGGCGCGAGTGGTGTCACGCCTACGGGACGGGCGATTTCACCGCGCCGGACGTGCCGACCCAGCCCGACTTCGAGGGGAGCCGCCGGCAGATGCGCGGGCGGGTCGTCAACGTCCTCGGCCAGTCCGACGAACTCGCGCTGGACGAGCTCGGTCCGAAGATCCGCGTCGACTACGCGCCCGACGGCGAGTACGGCCGCGAGTGGCTCGCAAGCCTCCTCTCGGATCTCGACGACGACGGACTCGTCGCCTTCGACCGCGAGGCGGGCGTCGCCAGCCTGGCGCGGTGACTGTCGCCCGGCCCACCTCGGTGGGGGCGAGCGGTGGCCGTCCCGAAGTTGGTACCGCATCAACCGGGAGACGATGGCAAGTCATCGGCCGAGTTACAACGAACGGGTAGGTCCACCGGCGGGTCGAGCATCCACGAAGACGATGGACGGACTCGAAGTCGAGCGCGCGATCGTCAAGCTCGATCCGCCACACCCCGGGAGCGTGGAAAACGTCGGCGCGACCGACTGAACCCGACCGCGAGCGCGGCGGAAGTATCACAGATGGAACCGAGGTCGATACATGTAAACGAAGGGAGGACACAGGAGTGGACGATGAGCGAGCGAGCGACGGTCCTGTGGGTCGGCGAGCCGTCGGCCACCGAAGGTTCGGACGCCGACGGTCCCGAGCGGCTCGAACGGGCGGGGTACGCCGTCGTGCGGTCGAACGCCGACGAGGTCGCCGACGCGCTCGACGCCGAGCGGCCGGAGTGTGCGGTCTGCGACGCAGCCGCGCTCACCGACGCGGTCGAACCGGTCGAGACGGTCGAGGGGAGCGCGCGGAGCCCGCCGGTCGTCGTGTTCGCTCGCGACGGTAACGAGTCACTGGCCCACCGGACGGTCGCTGCTGGCGCCGCCGAGTACGTCCCGGAGTCCGCGGACGGCCCGCTGGTCGACGCGGTCGGTCGGACCATCGAACGCGGTGGGCGTTCGGCGGTCGACCGGCGGGCACAGCGGCGGCTGGACGCGCTGTTCGCGGACACGCCGGACCCGGTGATCGAGTACGAGTTCGTCGACGGCGAACCGGTCGTCGGGGCGGTCAACCGCGCGTTCGTCGAGACGTTCGGCTACGACCCGGCGGTCGCCGTCGGCGAACCGCTGAACGACCTCGTCGTCCCCGAGGGCAAAGAGGACGAGGCGCGCTCGCTCGACGAGCGCGTCCGGGCCGGCGACCGCCTCCACGTCGAGATCGAACGCGAGACGACCGACGGCAGCCGGGAGTTCCTCTTCCGGAACATCCCCGTCGAGACGAGCGACGGCGCGGTCGGCTACGCCGTCTACGTCGATATCACCGCCCAGAAAGCGCACGAACGCCGACTCCAGGAACAGAACGACCGACTCAACGAGTTCACGAGCGTCATCGGTCACGACCTGCGCAACCCGATGGGCGCGGTCCGCCACCGGATCGAGATGGCCCGGCAGACCGGCGAGGACCGCCACCTCGACGACGCCCTCTCGGCGCTCGACCGGATGGACGAACTGCTCAGGGACCTGCTCCAGATGGCGCGCCAGGGCGAGGATATCGGCAAGACCGAACCGGTGTCGCTCGCCGCGGTCGCCCGCACCGCCTGGGACCACATCGCCACCGGCGAGAGTTCGCTGGTCGTCACCGGCGACCCCACGGTCGTCGCCGACACCGGTCGGCTGACCCAGCTGCTCGAGAACCTGTTCATCAATAGCGTGGAACACGGTTCCACGAGCAGTCGGCCAGAGGCCGACGACGCCGTCGAGCACGGCTCGACGAACCCTGCTTCGCAGGCTCAGCAGGACAGCGTGGAACACGGTTCCACGAGCGGTCGGCCAGGGGCCGACGACGCCGACGGAGCGAGCTCCGTCGAACACGGGTCCGCCGGCGACGGTCCCGGCCCCGTCGAAGTTCGGGTCGGCGCTGTAGGGGACGGGTTCTTCGTCGAGGACGACGGCCGCGGTATCCCTGCGGCCGACCGCCAGGCCGTCTTCGAGTCGGGGTTCTCGACGTCGAGCGACGGGACAGGCTACGGCCTGGCGATCGTCCGCCAAGTCGCGCGCGCCCACGACTGGGAGGCGACGGCCACCGAGAGCGACGAGGGCGGCGCCCGCTTCGAGTTCCGCGGCGTCGAGTTCGACGGGTAACGACACCTTCTTGACGCCCTCGGAGGTACCGTCGTATGCGCGCGGGTAGCCAAGCCAGGAAACGGCGCAGCGCTTAGGACGCTGTTCCGTAGGGATCCGCCGGTTCGAATCCGGTCCCGCGCATGGTCGTCTCGAACGAACGTGAGAGACGTGGCGCCAGCGGATTCGAACCCTATCAGTCGCGCGCAGCGAAGCGAGCACGTCTGATTCCGGTTCGAATCCGGCCGCGCGCATTTCCCGGCGAACCGATCGCGAGCGGCGCGTACGTGGTCGGGACGGATTTGTATCCCGGGAGTCGCGGCGACGAGCGGTCACGCCGCGGCAGTTGTCGGAAAGATATAAATAATCTGTGAGCGACACCACGGGTGAGATGCGTTACACGATCGACAAGCGTCCCAGCTACGCGGTGCTCGAGGTGGAACTGGCGGAGGGTGAGGAGATAGAGACGAAGCCGGGGGCGATGATGACGCAGTCGGCGGGCATCGAAAACGAGACGAGCATCGGCGGTGACGACGGCGTGATGGGGATGGCGAAGCGGGCGATCAGCGACGAGCGCGGGCTGGTCGAGAACACGTACTACGCGACCGACGACGACTCCGCGGTGACGCTGGTGCCCGACCATCCGGGCGACATCACGGCGATCGACATCACGGAGCAGGGGCCGATCCGTTCGCAGTCGGGGTCGCTGCTGGCGTGGGAACCGCTGGTCGAGCGCTCGACCGAACTGAACAACACGTCGAACCTCTTCTCGTCGGGGGAGCTGACGGTGCTGGGAATCTCCGGCCAGGGAATGGCGTTCGTCTCCTCTTACGGGTCGATGTACGAGGTGGACGTGGCGCCGGGCGAACCGCTGACGGTCGACGAGGACCACCTCGTCGCCTGGACGGAGGGGCTGTCGATGAGCCGCCAGCGCGACGGCAGCATCAAATCGACGATGCTCGGTGGCGAGGGGTACGTGACCGAGTTCTCTGGCGAGGGACACGTCTGGCTCCAGACGCGCAACCCGCTGACGCTGATGGCCGGTGGGACCCAACACGAGGACGACGACGCGGCCGGTGGACCGAGTGTCGACGACTTCATCTGACCGAGCGGTCGATCGACCGCGGTGACGACGGAGTTAACCCGTCGCCGCCGAACCCGTCGGTATGACCGAACTCGGGACCGCGCGGCTGAGTCGAGCCGTGTCGAGGGGTGGACGATGCGCGTAGTGCTGGCCGTCGGAACGACGGAGACGGCGGCGATCGAGGGTATCAGCGCCGCGGGCGCGGACGCCGACGCGATGGTGCACACGCCGAGCGCCGACGCCGAGATCGTCTGCTACGGCGAGCCGATCCGGGCGCCGGTCGTCCCGGTGAGTCCGACGGGGACGCCGACGCCGGCGCTGGTGACGCGGGCCGTACGGGACCTGATCGACTTCGACGTGACCGTCGTCGACGCCGGGCTGAGGGAACCGACGGGGGCGCCGACGGTGACGGTGGGGGCGCGGCCGGGCGGGGACGTTCGCGACGCGGACCCGGTGTCGACGGCCCACGGCGCCTTCGAAGCCGCCCGTCAGTTCGGGCGGGCGCTGCCCGACGACGCGGTGTATCTGGGCGAGTCGATCCCGGGCGGGACGACGACGGCGCTGGGCGTGCAGGCGGCGCTGGGCGAGCGTGAGGGGGCGGGCGGCGGCGTCTCCTCCTCGCTCCCGGAGAACCCGGTCGAGCGGAAACGCGAGGTCGTCGCCGAGGGGCTGTCGGCGAGCGGCCTCGAAGCGGGCGGGGCGGCGGGCGAGCCGAAGGTCGCGCTCCGACGGATGGGTGACCCGGTCCTCGCCGTCGTCACGGGCACCGCGCTGGGCTGTCTGGAGACCGACACGGCGGTGACGCTCGCCGGAGGGACGCAACTGGCGACGGTCGCGGCGCTGTTGCGCCACGCCGGCGTCGAACAGCGACTGGAGCTGGCGACCACGTCGTTCGTGGCCGCCGACCGGTCCGTCGACCTCGACGCGCTCGCCGACGCGCTGGACCTGTCGGTGACCGTCACCGACCCGGCGTTCGACGAGGGCGACCACCCGGCGTTCGACGGCTACGTCGCCGGTGAGGCCAAGGAAGGTGTCGCGATGGGCGGCGCGCTCGCGCTCGCCCGCGCCGCAGGCGTCCCGACGGCCGACGTTCGCGAACGCGTGCTCGCGCGCTACCGGGCGCTCCCGGACCTGTCATAGTAGCGTCGTTTCGTGCCCGTCGGGCGACCGAGCGAGCGGCAGTTCGGCCGCCACGCATGACGAGCGTCCGACGGCGGTCCGACGGGCCGAAACGCTTTTTCCTGTCGGATGAGTTGATACGACAATGACCGGGCTCGACGAGTTCCTGGAGGAGTTAGTCGCCGACGCGGACGCGGTCTGTCTGTTCTCCCCGGGGAAGTCCCACTACGAGACGCTGGCGGGTGACGACGTGGTCGTGATCGCGACGGACAACGACGTCGAGGCCGACGCGTTCGTGAAGTTGCCGCTGGAGTTCCAGGACCTGCGCGACCGGATCCGCTTCGGCGTCGAAGGGGCAGTCGAGCACGGGTACGTCGATGCGGACGCCGACCTGGTGTGTCTCGCGAAGGTGTTCGGCGAGGACGCCGACACGGTCGCGCGGGTCCGCGCCGACGAGTTCGAGAAGTCGGGCGTCTACGACCTCTTCGCCAACTCCCGGGCCGAACCCTCCGTCATTCGAGACGTGCTGGAGGTCGCTGTCGAACTCGGCAAGAAGGGACAGAAGGGCAAGCCCGTCGGCGCGCTGTTCGTCGTCGGCGACGCCGGTAAGGTGATGAACAAGTCCCGGCCGCTCAGCTACAACCCCTTCGAGAAGTCCCACGTCCACGTCGGCGACCCGATCGTCAACGTGATGCTCAAGGAGTTCTCCCGGCTCGACGGCGCGTTCGTCATCTCCGACTCGGGGAAGATCGTCTCCGCGTACCGCTACCTCGAACCCTCCGCCGAAGGGGTAGACATCCCCAAGGGCCTCGGCGCACGCCACATGGCCGCCGGCGCGGTCACGCGGGACACCAACGCCATCGCGATCGTCCTCTCGGAGAGCGACGGGCTGGTCCGGGCGTTCAAGGCGGGGGAACTCATTCTGGAGCTGGATCCGGAGGCGTACTGATGCAGATCGAGTGGCCCGAGGTCATCCGTTCGATCTTCTCGGAGCGTGGCGCGTTCGCCGCCTCGATCGCCATCCTGTTTCTGGGCGTCCTCGGCAGCTATCTCGTCTGGCGGTGGACGCACAGACTGCTGCGGAGCGCGGGCGTCTCCGACGCCGTCGAGGGAACGCCCTTCGAGCGCACGGCGCGGAGCTTCGGCACGTCGACGGTCGGCATCGTCTCGACCATCGCGGCGGTGTTCGTCTACGTCCTCGCCATCGTCGTCGCCGTCAACCTCGCACAACTCGGCAACCCAGACCTGTTCTGGGCGCGACTGGTCGGATTCCTCCCCAGCCTGTTCGTCGCCGCGTTCGCGCTGATCATCGGCCTCATCGTCGGTGACAAGGCCAAGTTGCACGTCAGCGAACGCCTACGGAGCATCAAACTCCCGGAGGCCAGTATCATCCCGGAGCTCGTCAAGTACAGTATCTTCTACGTCGCGATCCTCATCGCGCTCGGCCAACTCGGCGTCGAGACGATGGCGCTGGTCGTCCTGCTGGCCGTCTACGCGTTCGCCATCGTCGTCGTCGCCCTCGTCGCGTTTTGGGACCTGCTTCGCTCGGGCGCCGCGGGCATCTACCTCCTGTTGCAGGAACCGTACAGCATCGGCGACCGCGTCCGCATCGACGACAACGAGGGCATCGTCCAGGAGGTCGACATGTTCACGACACGCATCGAGAGCGACGGCGAGGAGTACGTCGTCCCCAACCAGAAGGTGTTCTCCAGCGGTATCGTCCGCATCCGCGAGTGAGCCCGGCGACTCGTCGTCCCGCCGACGAGTTCACTCCTCGTCCCGAGTGGTCGCCGGAACGCCGGCGACGGTGGCGCCCGGCGGCACGTCCTCGGTGACCAGCGAGTTGGCGGCCACCTGCGCGCCCGCACCGACCTCGACGCCAGGGAGGACGATGGCACCGGCACCGATCATCGCGCGCTCACCGATCACGACCTCGCCGGTCCGGTATTCGTCCTGGAGAAACTCGTGGCAGAGGACGGTCGCGTCGTAGCCGATGATAGCGTGGTCTTCGACGGTGATCAGGTCGGGCCAGAACACGTCGGGTGTCGACTCCAGCCCCCACGCGACGCCCGTGCCGACCGTGACGCCGATGCGGCGCAACAGCCAGTTTTTCAGCCGCATGCTCGGACAGATCCGACAGGCGAGGATCACGACGTAGTTGACCATCACCCGCAGCGGGTGACGGGCGCCCGTCCAGTGGAAGATGGAGTTGTGCGGCCCTGCGGTCGGGTGCCGAGTCACCCGGTCGTACCGCGGGTTCGATCCGCCGCTCGTCGACGCCTGTGAGGCGTCCACCGCGGCGCGGTCGACCGCGTCGTCGCCGGTCACGTCGTCGGTCCGACTGTCGTCGCTCACACCACCTCGTTCGGATGCCCGCGCCTTCAATCACTGCACATCGCCACGGCGAAAAAAGTGCGTCCGTCGGAACTCGCTACGTCGCGGCTTCGGTCGCTGTCGCGGTTTCGGTACCCGCACCGGTGTCGGTCGCGGTTTCGGTACCCGCACCGGTGTCGGTCGCAGTGCCGTTATCCGTTGCGGTGTCGGTCATCGTCGCGGTGCCGGCTTCCGTGCCGGTCATCGTTTCTGTGCTGGTATCCGTTGCGGTGCCGGTCATCGTCGCGGTGCCGGCTTCCGTGCCGGTCATCGTCGCGGTTTCGTTGTCCATCATGGTGGCCGTCTCGGGCAAGGAGACGCTCAGCGTCGCGTCTTCCACCGGGATGGTAGTGAACGAGGCGCCCGCGGGCGACTCGTCGGGGTTCGCGTAGCCCGCGGCGAACACCGAGTAGGCGGTGCCGCCCTCGACCGCGAGGTCGACAGTGGCGAGCACGGTGCCGGTCTCGTTCGAGCGGATCTCGACCGTGTAGTTCCCGGCCGGGACGTTCATGTAATCCGTCGCGTTACCGAACGTGAGGTTCCGCGCGAGGTACGTCTCGTTGTCCTCCTGCTGAGCTGGCATCAGATTTTCGACGCCGACCGTGTCTGTCTCCGTCTCGGTCGCTCCCGCTTCGGTCACCGTCTCGGTCGCGGACGGTGACCCCTGGGCGGTAGCGGTCGCGGTTTCGGTACCGGCGTCGGTCGCCGTCCCCGTCTCGGTCATCGTCTCGGTACCGGTATCGGTCATCGTCTCGGTACCGGCGCCCGGCGTGGCGGTCCCGTTGGTTTCCTCGGTCGGGCCCTCGGTCACGACGACGTCGACCGCGGGCGCGTCGGGCGAGAGGTGAACGAGGCTCACCGCGGCGGAGTCGTTGTTCGGCTCCCAGGCGTCGTCCTCGAAGAGGACGGGCTCGAAGTCGGTACTCGATCCGGTCGAGAACTCGCCGCTGGCGGCGAGCGTCGCGACCGTCCGCGGTTCGAGCGTCAGGTTCCCCTCGAACAGTACGTTGCTCGACTGGTCCGCGACCGCGATGGTCGCGTTGTACGTGCCCGCCGGGAGCGTCAGGTAGCCGGTCACGTTACCGAACTGCGCGCCCTCGACGACCGTCTCGTTGTCTATCATCACGTCGACCGCGGGCGCGTCCGGCGACATATGCGCGACCCTGAGGTACGACGTGTCCTGTGTCTGTGTCGTCGTCTCCTGCTGTGCCGAGAACGACGCCGCCCCGCTCGCCGCCAGCGCGCTGACGACGAGCGTCAGAGCGACGGCTCCGACTATCGCTTTCGTGTATCTATCGTAAGTCATCCGGTTGACTGCACGAGGGAGAGTGTCTTTGTTATCCTCCGCCCACGAATTACCCTCGAGGCGTAAGCCGAAGCAACCGCGGCGCTGGTCGCGATAGGGTCGCCTTTGTGTCACTCGCACCCACGTCGGCGGTCGTAGCGAACCGGCCGAGCGCTCTGGCCCCTGGCTGGTCACGGCCCGTCGTCGGTAACGCCGAGTTACTCGGGCGGTCCGACCGCATCCTGCTACGCTCGACATCGCGGTGTGAGCCGGCGGCGGCGGCGCCACCGAACGCGGGGAACTGGCGGACGCGAGGGGAACAGGGACCGCCGGCGCGACCGGTCCGAGTTCGGTCGCCACTCGTCGATACTCGGGGTGGTCGAGAGCGCGTACGGACGGTTAGCCGTAATACACGGAGATACTCTTCTGACAATTCTTGCACGTGGCTTTCGTGTCGTAGCCGTCACCGCTGGAATACACCTTCACTTTCCGTATCGTCGTGCTGGTGGTCGGAACGTTCGCGATCATCTCGTGGCCACAGTTGGGGCACGCAGTGTTTCGAACTGGCATAGATACAGGCTCTCTCCGTTCGGTAACGGCAAGCGAACAGAGGCACTTGTATCTATCTGTTACGGAACTCCGGCCCCCGCGGTCGGGGAGTCGGTGTCGACCGACATCCGTCCCCGGCTGAACAGTTGCTCCTGACTGTTTGGTCCGGTTTCCGGACAGAACGGCGGGGCTGCGATGCTCTCGTATGCGCCGGCCGGGATTTGAACCCGATGACGAGACTCGTTCCACTCGTCTCGCGTGATTCAAATCCCTGGCCTACTCGCTCGTCGCTTCGCTCCTCATTGCGCCGGCCGGGATTTGAACCCGGGCCATGAGCTTGGAAGGCTGAAGAGCCTAACACGGCTGATTTCGACCATTTACCGGCAAAGTGCTCCGTCCGCGCCTAACTCAGATTCCTATTCAGAGAAACACACCAAGCTTGTATAAGGGTTCCTGCATAGCGCTACTGGAAGTTTCCCGAAGATACCCTACAAACACTAATTTTACCCCCTACATCCCAACTACCACTTTTTATATACTTTTGTCAGTTGGACGGTCACCAATTGATCTGGAAGTCAATATTGTGCAGTGTAACTGGGATCCGCTCACCAATTTCATCAAATGGAGTTACAGTAAATCCAGTGGCATCGTATTCGTTCGATTCATCAACAGGGTGATGGTCGCGAAGGTGCCCAGGTATTGAAAGATATTCGGCCATGCCTCCAACCTGATTTAAATTGAGATAGTCTGACAAAACCTCCTGATTCTCGAAGAACGGATTTGCACAAATGGCATCTGACACAAATTCATCCTCCCAGGGACTACTAATGAGGCCAACTTCTTTTACTGGGAGCTGGTCAACTTGGGGGAACCGTTGATTCGAGATCGAGACTTGCTTAGCATTGGTCATTCCAGCATCTATTTCATTCAAGAACTCGTCAAGGGGGCGGGTATCCAGAGGAAGCCCTTCGAAGATTATCTCGATGTTCATCCGACGGCAATGATCACTTTCATGCCACGGTTCAACGTGGACAATCATGTTTGATTCCGGATATGGAGCACCAATTTCCGCGACAAAAACCCCAACAGAATTTTTGTAGACTTCCAATTCATATTCTTCGGGAACTTGATCAAAGCGATATTCTTCATTTACCAAAGCGCTGAGGTAGTTTTGAACACCTCTCCCAAACCAGGCACCTGTTGATTGATGAATAGTGAACCAACTACGGTTCTGATCGAATTCGAAAGTAGAATTTAGGGACGAAAATATGTCTATCAGCTCGTCGTTAGTTGGACCACCAAGAGGGATAGTAGCGCTGTATGGGTTCTGCGGCCAGAATACCGGAGAGAAGGTGCATACTCTATTAATGTATCCGTCTGGAATTGGTGTGAAGAATATTTCCGGTTGATCAACTACCGTAGCCGATTCCTCAGTCGTTTTTTCAACTGGACTATATTCTTGCTCTTCTTCCTCCGGTGTTGAAATAGCCCCCTCCAGATAGTGACGAATTTCTTGAGAGTCCATATAATGTTTGGTAGATCCCTGTCTACGCGGATGGATCGGCTGATTATTCTCCGAAAAACTGTGCAAATGCTCTGTGTCATCCACTGAGAGAGAAACGACGGTATTGCCATCAATTATATGCTTTTCCCAGGCGAACTGGATCGGGGGCCGTACTCTATTGCTAATACATTGATTGATGGCCTCTTCGCGTTCGGCAAAATCAACATCCTGGATCTCTTCAATATTGCCGTCGTCCTCTCTAACACCCAAGACAAGTGTTCCGCCATTTGCGTTACAGAATGCAACTAACTCTTTGACAATCGAAGAAGAATCCGCACGCTTGTCTTTGTACTCCAAGTTTAGATCTTCGTCTACCCCGTCTTGGAGACACTGAACCACATCCATCGTTAATCGACTTGTTGAGGGATGTTATAAAATTGACCCCTACAACAGAGAGAACTCTATTACCACATGGAATCAGCGATGTCTGATTTCTTGGAAGGTGACCCTCGTGTATATCTCATCGTGGTTTCTATGTTTGAGTGCCTGAGCTGATTTTTCGCGTGATAGATCCCTTCTTCCTCAGCCCAAATTGATGCAACACCGTGACGAAAGGAGTACCAAGAGAGATTCCGTCCTTGCTCATTTATTTCAGCGACCTCCATTAGATTCTGTAGGATCCTGTTCAGTGATCCGGAGCTGTATGGATTGTACCTTTTTGTAAGCCAGAGCAGATCTGTGTCTCGATATTTTTCATAGGTTTCCCGTTCCTCTATCCAGTTCTTCAGGGCGTTAATTGACTTCGTTGAAAGAGCGCACTCCCAAGACTCATTGCTTTTTACCGACTCTTCGGCTGGAACAACGAGCTGTCGATTCCTTACATCTATCCAGCTCGTTTTTACACGGCCAATCTCAATAGGACGAAGACCAACATCAGCAGTCATAGCTATTATGGACGGAATTTTCCAGGAATTCGCCCGCTTGAAATCTTCTGGTCCTATCTCAGATTTTGGTTTTTCGAATCGCTGAGCGAGATGAGCTTTTATTTTGTCGCGCTCATCTGGACTCATCCGTTTGTTATGATATGATCTCACTGAGTTGGAAGCGATCGACGCGCGGAAGAGAGCATCCATCTCTTCTGGATAGAACCGATCTTTCGACTCTGTGGTATCATCATTCGTATTAAGCGGGATTTCGTGCTCCCACTCGTCAATGTCCACAGATCGTTTCTCCCTAAAGAATTTTAGAAGCCGACGTAGGCATTTTTCGAACGTATATACGTATCCATCAGGGTGAGGCGTCTTACGAGCCAAATAGTCAATCAATTCTGTAGCATCCTCGATAGAGATCTGCTTCACATATTCCCCGCGCTCATTCCAAATCCATCGATATGCCTCCTCGACCTTGTAGTGCGTTGTTTGTACGGTTTGCTCGGAATAGCCTTCGTACCTGTAGGTGTCCTTACCCTCAAGAAGCAACCACTCCAGGAATTCATTCTTGAACTGCAGGTAATCATCAGCGACTAATTCTCCGAAATTCGCTAATTCTTCTTCAGTCGCCTCTGCGATCGGCGGAACTGGCAACTCGACGTTAGATTCTGTGTCTCTTTCTTTCATTTGTGGTCTGTGGTAGGATCGATGTCCTTCTGTCAGATGGCCGAGGTTCACTCTATTGTCGGCGCGAGATTGCTTCCGTAGTGTTTCTCTACGAGTGCAGGTTGCTGAACAGGAAGTGGAATTAGGAGAGAACAGGCCCGTAAGCCGGGAATGCGCCGGCCGGGATTTGAACCCGGGCCATGAGCTTGGAAGGCTCAGGTCCTACCACTAGACCACCGGCGCTCACTCACTGCGTTCGTTCTCGCCGAGGCTCGCAAACTCTCTGGGTTTGCTCACCACCGGCGCGCTTCGCTCACTGCGTTCGCTCGCGCCCCGTGGTTCGCGAACGACCCGCGTTCGCTCACCACCGAAACACTCCCTTCGGTCGTGTTTCGAGCCCGACCTCACTTCGCTCGGTCGGACACCGGCGCTTACCTACACGTTCCGCACCGCGAATAAAGGGTGTTTCCTTTCGGGTCGACGCTCACCCGAACCGAACCGTCACCGACCGCGCCCGCTCCAGCAGCGATTCCTCGTAGGCGTCGCCGGTCTGGGTCGGGTGGGCTTCGTCGATGGCGCGAACCGTCTCGACGGTGTTGGCGAAGTTGCGGTACGTGGCCTCGTCGACCATCTGCCCGTCGAGGACGACCGCGCCGGTGCCCGCCTCCTTGGCCTCGTTGAATCCCGCGACCTTCTCGACGGCCGAACGGAGTTCGCCGGGCGTCGGCATGTGGATGCGGTTGGCCTGGGCGGTCTGGTTGGGGTGCAGCGACCACGAGCCGTCGAGGCCGATGCGCGCCTCGCGCTCGACCTGGTCGGCGTAGCCCGGCGCGTTGTAGTAGCTGACGCCCGCTCGCTCGTCGAACAGGCGGTCGAACGGGCCACCGACGGCGACGAGCCCGCCCGCCGACGCCTCGTTCGAGAGGCGTTCGAGCAGGCCGTCCCAGCGGGGGCGTTCCCCGTCCATCGCGCGGCCGCCCAGATCGGCGGTGTAGTCGACGGGGCCGAAGACGAGGCCGGCGAGGCGGTCCGTCTCGCCCAGGCGCGCGATGTCGGGCAGGTCCGAGACGGCGGCGGCCGTCTCGACGATGACGGCGAGTTCGACGCTGCCGTCGTCGAAGCCGTGCTCGCGTTCGGCCTCGGTGACGGCGCCGGCCGCTGCCTCCACGTCGGCCAATCTGCCGACCTTCGGGACGACGACGCCGTCGAGGTGGTCGCCGACCGCGCCGACGAGCCGGTCGATCTGCTTGCGGCCGCGGTCGCGGGAGTCGGGGTCGTCGTGGGCCCACTCGACGCGGGGCCAGATCTCGCCGCCGAAGTCTGGGGCGAGATCGGGGAGCAGCTCGACGACGTTGTCGACGGCTTCGGCCTTCATGTCCGGGGCGGTCCCGTCTTCGATGTCGGGGACGAGCCAGTCGGGAGCCTCGAACCCCTCGGCGCGGAGGCCCGAATCGAGGTACTTCGCCGAGTCGTCGCGCGGGACGGCGGCCGGTGCGGTCTGGAAGGTGCGTGCGAGTCGTGTCATGAGTGGGTCCTCTCGTCGGTCGCGGTCGGTTCGTCGGCGCGGTCGATCAGCGCGCGACGCGTCCCGGAGTACACCGGGCGCTCGTCGGCGGTGAACGCGACGTGTTCGAAGGTGACAGCGCCGGCCCGCGGGGGCCCCTGCGAGCCGTCCGCGTCGCGGACACGAGTGAAGCCGAAGACCGTGTCGCCGGCGGTCACGAAGTCGTGGAAGCGCTCGTCGTCGACGCCGAGTTCGCGGTACGTTCGCTCGTCCGAGCGGGCGTGGCCCAGCGCGGTCGAGCGAGTCACGTCGCCGTAGGCCACGGGCTCGCCCGACGGCGAATCCGCCATCGCGGCGGCGTTGTGATGCTGGCGGGCCGTGTTGAGCGTCGCGAGCGGCAGGCCGGCGACGGTCAGGTCGTCCATCGTCCGCCCGCGCTCGTGGCAGTAGGCGACCGCGGCGTCGCGGTCGGCCGCCTCGTCGAGCGCCCGGCGGAAGTCCTCGAAGGCGTCGCCCTCAGGCGTGACGAACGTCTCGGGAAGGGTGGACGCGGAAGCGCCGTCGTCGCCGCCCGCGCCCGCGGACTCGGACCGGCCGCCGTCGGTCGCCGCGGGCTCGCGCCGGGGGATCATGTTCGTCCGCTCGTAGGAGACGAGGGTGTCGCCGCTGGCGGCGTCGCGCCCGCGAGTCTCCCAGGTGACGATGCCGTACTCGGGCCGGGAACTCGACTCGCGCGTCGCGTTCACGGTCGACTCCACGCGGAGTTCGGTCCCCGGCGCGACGCCGTGTTCGTGGAACCGCACGGCGTCGCGGCCGAGGAAGTAGCCTCCCGTCTCGCTGAGGGCTTCGACGGAGGGGCCCATCACGGCCGCGAGCAGGTAGTCGGGATGGATCGGTGGTTCGTCGAACCCGCGGGCGCGAGCGGCGTCCGTTCGCCAGAAGGCCGGGTCGTGATTGAGCGTCTGGCTCGTCCAGGCGTCGTTGCCGTGGCGAGTGAGCCGGAGGCCGGGGTCGTGTTCGATCACGTCCCCCTCGGCGAAGTCCTCGAAGTAGCGTCCCTTCTCGCGTGTCTCGACGCGGTCGAGCGCGGCGGCGAACGTCTCGGGGTCGGTCCAGTCGGTCATCGGGGATCACCGCCCGAGCCGTCGGCCGCGACCTCCGGTCCCGCTCGCTCGCGACGCGCGAGCGTCCGGCGCATCTCGTTGGTGACGACCATGTACCCCTCGTCGAAGCCCATGCCGGGCTTGGCCAGCAGCTGGGCGGCGTCGGTCGCGAGCGCGACGTGGACGCAGGCCCGCGCCGAGACGGCCGTCTCGTTGCAGGTGCCGCCGAGGTACGCGCGCGTGTCGGTCCCCTCGCAGGCGGCGACCGCGCGGGCGCTGCGCTGGACGCCACCGAGGTCGGGCGTTTTCACCTGCACGACGTCCGCGGCGCCCGCGTCGACGAACGCGCGCACGTCGTCGAGCGTGTTGCACCACTCGTCGGCGACGATATCGACCGGGACACCGGCGTCGGCGAGGCCGTCGCGGAGTTCGGCCATCTGGTCGATCTGCTCGGGCCGGCCACCGGCGTCCATCGGTCCCTCGACCTGAAGCAGGTGGGGGTCGGCTGCGTCGGCCAACTCCGCGAAGTAGTCGACGACTTCGGCGCGGTCGTACGGCGGGCCGAACAGCTCGCCGACCGTCCCGTACACGTCGACGTGGAAGCGGGGCTCGTAGCCCTCGGGGCCGAGTTCGTCGGCGCGGGAGCCGAGCCACGCGAGGTACTCGACCAGGCGCTGGCCGTCGCACCCAAGCTTCGCCTCGCTGTTGAACAGCCCGTGGGGGAGCACCGGGACACCCTTGAGGAGCATCTTCTCGGCGTTCCGGCGGCGGTCGTCGCCCGACTGGCCGAACACGGGGACGGGCTCTGTCGCGGGGGTCGTATCGAGCGCGTCGGCGAGGGCGTCCGTCGGCGTCGTCCGGCGGGCCCGCGCTGCGGCGAACAACAGCGCCTGGGAGACGCCGTACCGAACGGCGGTGTGGAGTCGGTCGGTGTCGTCGCCGCCGGGCCGTCCGTCGTTCGACGGAAGCGACTCGACGACGGCCGCGTTGTCCGCGAACCCCCGCGGGTCGCGGCCTTCGAGCGCGTCGGCGACCGGCCCCTCGACGACCGGTCGGTACTCCGCGGCGCGAAAGAGCGGGTCGCGACCGCCCGCGCCGGAGTACTGGACGGCGGCGCAGTCGCCGCGGACGACGCTGCCGTCGGAGAGCGCCAGTTCGACGATCAACGCCTCGCCGGCCTGGCGGACCTGGTCGAACCCGTCGGTGACCGGCTCGCCCGCGTAGGCGAAACCGTCCTCGGCCGCACCGGCCTTGATGGCACGCTGGTCGTCGACGTAGAAGCCCGAGACGCCGGGCGTCGCGCGGACGGACTCAATCCGCATCGCTCTCACCTCCCCGGGGGCCGGCCTCGCTGGCCCCCTCGCCGTCACCGGCGGTCGGGCGGCCGATGAGCTTCCCGTCGCTGATGGCGTCCACGTCGTCGGCGACCATCCGGAACGAGCGGCTGCGACCTTCGGTGCGGGCGCGCTCGTCGAGGCGAGCCTCGTGGATCTCCCGGACGTCGTCGGGGACCGCGAGGTTCCCCCATTCGAGGATCCGGACGCGGCCGTCGTCGTCGCGGGCGGGCAGGACCGCGGCGGCCGCGCTGTCGCTGGGTGCGAACGGCACGTCGAGTTCGCCCGATTCGAAGGCCGCGATCGTGCCGCGGGCGGCGTCGCCGTCGCCGCGGTCGATCGTGGTCTCGACCAGCGAGCGGGCGGTCCGCTCGATCAGTTCCTGTTCGCGGTCGATGCCGTCGACGACGATGTCCTGTTCGATCATCATATCGATGAGCTGCCTGGTGGTGCGGAGGCCGCTCGCGTTGGCCTCGCGGGTGGGGACGCCCTGGAACTCCTGGGGGGACTTGGTGATGACCTTGTCCGGGCGAGCGAGCGCGGCCGTCGCGCCGCCGAGGCCGATGACGCCGCTGGCGCGGGCTTCGTCCGGCGGGAACCCGCCCATCCACTCGTGGAAGACGGTGGTGACGACGGTGTCGTCGGGCAGGTACGCCTCGCCGAGACTGCGGAGCGCGCGCAGCGCGGCCACGTCCTGGACGACGTTGCCGACCTGCCCGTAGCCCAGCGTGAGCGAGCGGACGCCCTGAGTCGTCGCGAGCAGGCCTTCGAGGATCATGACCGCGATAGCGATGGCCGGCGGGACCAGCGTCCCGGTGAGCGGCCCGAACGGCTCGCGGTTGATCCGGACGCCGCGCTCGGTGTAAGCGCCACAGAGCCGGTCGACGAACTGCCAGTGTTCGATGGTTTCGGCGAGGTCGTGCTCCTTGGTGTAGGGGATGTTGTACGAGATGGGGCCGCCCTCGAAGCTCTGGAAGCCGCCGGCGAGCGTGACGACGGCGAGCAGGCGCGCGTCGGGCGTCCCGTGGCGGACTTCGACGGGCGCGTCGACCGACTGGATCAGTTGCCGGCAGGCGTCGACGCCGTGGTTGACGGCCGGGAAGCCGTTGAGCGTGTCCTCGTCGGACTCGCGAGCCTCCTCGAGCCCCTGCCGGGCCTTCTCGTACTCGTTGTCGCGGGTGTACGAGTCGATGGTGGTGGGCAGCAGGTCGGCGCCGCCCTCCGATTCGAGGTACTGGAGGAGGTCGACCTGGTCGTCGAGTCGCGGAACGCCCGCACGCGGCTGGAGGAGCGGTCGGTCCGCCGACTCCAGCACGTCGGCGAAGCGCTTCGACTCGGGGAGCGATTCGTGGAACTCGACGGCGGCCTCGAAGTCGGCGTCGGCACCGGTGGGCCACCGCTCGCGCAGCTCGGCTGCCGTTTCCCGTAGCTGGTCGCCCGGGATGCGTTCGTCGCGGACCATCTACGAGTCGACCCTGACCCGGTCGCTCGCGGTCTCGGTCGCGGTCATGTCGAGGTCGCGTTCGAGCGCCGCGACGACGGCCGACGGGTCGGTCTCGGCGTCGAAGACGCGGTCGAAGCCCAGCTCGCGGAACTGTCGCTCGGTCTCCGACCAGTCGTTCTGGCCGACGGCGAGGTTCCCGCCGATGTAGGTGACCGCGTCGCAGTCGGCCTCGGCGAACTGCTCGTGGAGCCCTCGACAGTCCTGCCTGGCGTGGCCGTAGAGCGAGGAGACGAGTACAGCCCCGGCGTCGTGGGATTCGGCGGCCGAGACGAACTCGGCCTTGGAGGTCTGGACGCCCAGGTTCTCGACGTCGAACCCGGCCGCGGTCAGCGCCTGTTCGATGATCGTGATGCCCACGACGTGCGCGTCGGAGCCGATCACACCGAGGATGACTGTCTGCCCCATGTGAGTATCACCACCGATGGGGGCCACCGTGATAAACATAATGGTCTTTCATTATAGTCTTGGTAACCGTTGTCACAGGCCCCAGAAGCCGCGAGAACCAGTATGTAATGTTTTATCAGGTACGTTTATGCGTGGTGAGTCCGAGGGGGAGGTATGAGCGCACTGTCGGATTTGCGCGTGATCGACCTGACGCAGGTCCTGGCGGGACCGTACTGTACGATGTTGCTGGCGGACATGGGCGCGGACGTGGTGAAGGTCGAGCGGCCCGGCGGGGATCTCATCAGGTCGAACCCGCCGTTCGTCGACGACCCCGAGGCGGAGGCCTACGGTGGCTACTTCCAGAGCGTCAACCGCAACAAGCGCTCGCTCGAACTCGATCTGGGCGTCGACGACGACCGTGCCGACTTCATTTCGCTGGTCGAGACGGCCGACGTGGTCGTCGAGAACTACCGCGCGGGCACGATGGAACGGTTCGATCTGGGCTACGAGACGCTCCGGGAGCACAATCCGGAGCTGATCTACTCGTCGATCCGCGGGTTCGGCGACCCGCGCACCGGCGAGACCGACCGGCAGGGACAGCCGTCATTCGACCTCATCGCGCAGGCGCTGGGCGGTGTGATGGAGATAACCGGCCAGCCCGACGGCCCGCCGACGAAAGTCGGCCCCGGAATCGGCGACCTGTTCACCGCCGTCCTCAACGCGGTCGGCATCCTCGCGGCGGTCCACCACCGGGACCGCACCGGCGAGGGCCAGTACGTCGACACCGCGATGTACGACGCGATGGTGTCGATGTGCGAGCGAACCGTCTACCAGTACTCCTACACCGGCGAGGCACCCACCCGCCGCGGGAACGCCCACCCCACGCTGTTCCCCTACAACGCCTTCGAGACGACCGACGGCCACGTCGTGATCGCCGCCTTCTCCGACGGCCACTGGCGCGCGCTCTGCGAGGCGATGGACCGGTCGGACCTCGCGGCCGACTATCAGGCCGGTGCGGACCGACTCGCCGAGCGCGAGAAACTCCGTGGGGAGATAGCCGCGTGGACGCGGCCGCAGACCGCCGAGGAAGTCGTCGCGGCACTGGACGGCTCCGTCCCCGCGGCCCCCGTGCAGGATACGAGCGACATCTTCGACGACCCGCACGTCCGGGCCCGTGAGATGCTCGCGACCGTCGACCAGCCCGGCGCCGACGAGCGCGTCACCATCGCCGGGAGCCCGATCAAGCTGAGCGAGACGCCGACCGGCGTCGAACGCCGCGCCCCCCTGCTCGACGAACACCGCGACGAACTCGTCGGCTCCGGCGCGTCCGAGACGCCCGACGGCGAACGCGCCGGCGGCGACGACTGACCCGGTGTGCCCGGTGAAACCGGGCGACGGACTGCAGGGGTCTCGAACCAGCCCGTCACGACGAGAGCCGGAACGTCTCTTCGTCCAGCAGGTGCCGTTCCCCGTCGACGACGGTGTGGATCTCGACCCCCGCCTCGCCGGAGACGACGAGATTCGTCGTCGTGTCACCGACCGCCGTCAACTCGGCCCCCTCGGACCAGTCCGCGTACTCGCTGTGTCCGTCGGCCCCGTTCGACCAGTTCCCGCTCCCGTCGTTCTCCACGACGACCCGGTCGACGTTCTGACTGTGGGTGAGGTTGAGCGTCACTTCCGTCCCCGACTCGAGGAACTCGACGCTCGACGCCACTTCCGCGTCGACCGGGCCGTCCGGTGCGGACAGGTACGGGAGCCCCGCGTTGACGGCGAGCAGGAGGGCAGCGACCGCGAAGACCGCGAGAACTATCAGTCCCGGAGACGTGTTCCGGAGTCGACGCTTCATGCCGGATGGATATTCTCACCTACTAATAGGTCTTCTGTCCACGTGGCCGCGACACCGGCTTCTTCACTCCGGGCGGTCGACCCGAACGACCCCGTAACAGTTCCCACTGGAGATGTCGAGATCGACCAGTTTCAGCCCGCTCGCCGCAACGTCGGACCGGAACTCGTCGGGATCGTAGATGTGGTAGAACCGATCCACCGCCTCGCCCCCGGGGAGGGTCCACTCCACCGTCGTATCGAATCCGTCCGTCCGGTCGAAGCGGTCGTGTTCGGTCGACCACGCGCTCACGAGCGCCCGTCCATCTGGAGTCAGCACGCGGGCCAACTCGTCCAGACTCGCCACTCGGGCCTCCCGCGTCGGCAGGTGTGGAAGCGTCGCGACGTACACCCCCAGATCCGCTACCCCGTCCCGGACGGGGAGCCCCCACGCGTCGCCCTGAGCGAGCGCGTAGGAGGCACCGCGCTCCCCGGCCCGGTCGCTGGCCGTCGCCAGAATGCCGCGACTCAGGTCCACCCCGACCGCTCGCTCGCACCGTTCGGCGAGCAGTTCGGTGTGACGGCCGTTACCACAGCCCACGTCGAGTCCGACGCGCCCGGAACGGCCCTCTACGAACGCCTCGACTTCGGGCCACGGGTACTCGCGGGTCTTCGAGAAGTGAGCGGCGATGCGGTCGTAGGTCGCACGGACCGACGCTGTGTCGGGAGCGGCCCCGGACTCCTCGTCGCTCACGGCTCAGTCGTACTTGTCCGGGTAGGCCTCGGCGAGCAGTTCCGGCCGGTCGTTCAGCCGCTCGCGGATGGGGGCGATGACCTCCGAGATGGCCTCGCCAGCCGAGGGCTTCAGGTCCGCGGGGTGGAGTTCGCCCGACAGGAAGTCCGCCTCCAGGGGATCGTAGGACTCGTAGGTCAGATCGCCGCCGTACTCCTCCGGGCGCTCGACGACGAACTCCTCGTCGTGCTCGTCGAGGACGGGGAAGACGAGGTATTCGAGGTATTCGAGGACGCCGTTGTTCTCGCGCTCGCCGGCCGGGCAGTACGCGTCGTCGATCTTCTCGGCGACCTCGTCGTGAGAGTCGTGGAGGTTGATCTTCGACTCGTCGAGCGAGGAGGACATATTCTCGCCGGTGAGCCCGGACAGCAGCGGCGCGAAGACGCAGACGGGCGCCTCGCCGCCGTGGTCGGGGAGGATCTCCCGCGAGAGCATGTAGATGCCGCGCTGGTCGATACCGCCGTAGGCCACGTCGGCGTCCAGCGCGTCCACGTCCAGCGTCTGCATGAGCGGGTAGATCAGGCCGCCCAGTTTGGGCGAATCCGACTCGCGGACGACTTCGCTGCCGGCGCGCTGGGCGCGGGAGATAGTCGTCTCGGCGGCCATCCGCAGCAGTTCGAGGGAGTAGTCCTCGCCGAGTTCGAAGTCGCTGCCGCGGGCGAAGGATATCTGGTCGGCGTCGGCGCCGGCGGCGTCGATCATCGCCTCGATGGTCGCCTCGTAGTAGGCCGAGCGAGCGTCGAGCAGGTCGAAGGGGCTCTTGTTATCGTCCAGATGGGCGTGCAGGTCGGCGATCAGGACGGTCACGTCCATGCCGGCGCGGAGGAAGTCGGCGAGCTTGCGCATCGTGGTGAAGTGGCCGATGTGCATCTCGCCGGTCGGCGCGTAGCCGATGTACACCGAGGGGTCGCCGTCGTCGAATAACTCTTCGAGTTCCGATTCCTCGACGACCTCTGCCGTGTTGCGGGTCGCGAGTTCGAGTCGCTCGGCCGTGTCCATACCGAGTCGTCGCTCCGGCCGACAGTAAAGCGTTTCTTTCGGGTGTCAACCGCTCGCACCGCGCCGATACGCTTTTCGGTCGACTATCGGCCCGTCGCTGGGACCGGCCCACCCCACAGGTCTGCCAAATTGATTTAACCGAAGAACGACACTATCGGACGATGGGTCTCACCACCGGGTGCGAACGGCTGGACGCGTTACTCGGCGGCGGCGTGCCGGACGAACGGAGCATGCTGGTTTCCGGACCGCCGGGAACCGGCAAGACCACGCTGGGCATGCAGTTCCTCCAGGCAGGCCTCGACAACGGCGAGGAGTGTCTGTTCGTCAGCACCGAACAGACCGTCGACGAACTCGAAGACACCTTCGAGCCGTACCCGTTCGACCTGTCGGACGACGGCCTGACCGTGATCACCGTCCACTGCGAACCGGGCGACACGATGGAACGGGACGACGACCTGGTCGTCCGCACACTGGAGGGCGGCGACCGGGCCGTCACCGAGTGGTTCGACCTCCCGTTCACCCGGGAGAACGTCGTCCACTACCTCTCGGAGTACGGCCCGCGCGACCGCATCCTCCTCGACAGCCTCTCGGGGCTGCGACCGATCGCCGCCGACGAGGTGTCATTTTGGCGCTCGACCTACGACCTGATCCGGCTGTTCTCGGACACCTTCGGCGCGACGTCGCTGCTGACCGCCGAGGACGACAGGGTCGGTTCCGGCGTCGCCAGCGACCTGCTTCCGTACGCGACCCACGGTGTACTCGCCCTCTCGTGGGCCGAGCGCGCCCAACAGCGCCACCGCTTCCTGCGGGTCGAGAAACTCCGCGGCCGCGACCACGACACCCGCCGCCACAAGCTCGTCCTCGGCCCCGACGGCGCGACCGTCCAGCCGACCCAGCGCACGCCCCCGAACGAACTCCACGCTCACGACCACCTCTCGACCGGCGTCGACGCGCTCGACGACGTGCTCGGCGGCGGCCTCGTCCGCGGGGGACTCACGCTGCTCTCCCACGACGGAACCACGGGCCACTACACGCTCGCCACCCGGCTGCTCGCGCAGGCTGTCGACGACGGGATGGCGCTGGCCATCGCGCTCCCCGCGAGCGTCTCGCTGTCGGAACTCGACCGGTACTGGGCCGACACGGACTACACCGTCGACGGCCTGCTCGACGACGACCGGCTGTTCGTCCTCGAACTCGTCGCGAGCGACGGTCGCGACCACCGGAACATCCTGCGCTACGACGGAACGGCCGAGCGCGACTGGGAGCGACTGATGGAGACCTCCTACGAGCGCAGCGGCGGTCGCCCGCTGTTCGCGTTCATCGACACCGAACCGCTGCTGGAACAGGTGTCTCGCCAGCGGGTGCGAAAGGTCCGCTACCAGGCCGCCGCGTCCCACACCGGCGAGGACGACGTCGTCGTCTACGCCGTCAACCCCGCGATCCAGAACCGGTCGCTCGTCGAGTTCTTCGTCGATACGAGCAGCCAGACGCTCCGGATCGAACGCGGCGACGACGGCATCGAGTGGCTCACCCTCCGCAAGTCGCCGACCGGGTCGCCCGGCACGAGCGCGGTCGTCGCCTACGACGAACGACCGCCGTACGTGGATCTGGTGTAGGGCGCCCCCGGCGGCCGTCGACGCGGCGGCTCAGGCGCTCGCCGTCTCGACGACGTCGACCGCTTCGGCGTCGACCGCCTCGGTGTCGAGGAAGTTGGGGATGTAGTCGCGGCGCTGGTAGGTGTCGCGCTCGTCTTCGGTGCCCACGGTACACCACAGCTGGGGTCGGTCCGGACCGTGCCAGTCGCCCTGGCGCGCGACGCCGAAGACGACCAACTCCTCGCCGTCGACGGAAATGACGGCGTCTTTCCGGAATCCGGCGTCCCCGTGAACGATGAGCTTCTTCATGCCCGCCGGTTCGGCGGAGGCGTACTTAGTGACTTCGAACGAGTCCCGCCCGAGCGGCCCGAACGCGGGCGATCCGATGTCGCCCGGCGACCCGCTGGCGACGGTCACCGGCCACCCGTCGCGTCCGTCGCCCCCGTGCGCCTCGATCCCACACGGAAACGGGCACGAATTGGCGATCTCGGGCGATCGGCCGGTCCGAACCAAACGGGTTTTAAGCGGGGATGACCAAGCCGTCGGCAAGGTCGATATCTATGGAGATGCCACGCAGATTTAACACGTACTGTCCGCACTGCGACGAGCACAACGAACACGAGGTCGAGCGCGTTCGGAGCGGTCGCACCTCGGGGATGACGAAGGTCAACGGGCGCCAGGCCGAGCGCACGCGCTCGGGCTACGGGAACGCGGGCAAGTTCTCGAAGGTTCCCTCCGGTGGGAAGCCGACCCAGAAGACCGACCTCAAGTACCGCTGTTCCGACTGCGGCAAGGCCCACCTCCGCGAGGGATGGCGCGCCGGCAAACTGGACCTTCAGGACTAACGATGGCAGGAAACTTCTACAGCGTCGAGTGCCCGGACTGTGAGAACGAACAGATCGTCTTCGGCAAGGCCGCGACCGAGGTCGCCTGCGAGGTCTGCGGGCACACGCTCGCCCGCCCGACCGGCGGCAAAGCGGCCATCGAAGGCGAAGTCCTCGAGACCGTCGAGGCACGATAATGAAATTCAGCGGCTGGCCCGACCCCGGTGAACTCGTGGTCGGACGCGTCGACGAAATCGAGGACTTCGGCGTCTTCGTCGACCTCCAGGAGTACGAGGACAAGCGCGGCCTCTGTCACATCAGCGAGGTCGCCTCCGGCTGGATCAAGAACGTCCGCGACCACGTCTCCGAAGGACAGACGGTCGTCGCGAAGGTGCTCGACGTCGATCAGGGCTCCCAGCAGATCGACCTGTCGATCAAGGACGTCAACGACCACCAGCGCAAGGACAAGATCCAGGAGTGGAAAAACGAGCAGAAGGCCGACAACTGGATGC